>Ga0307515_10005992_pt1 | contig 24475 bp, 21 predicted proteins | sample 17_EM_MG_FD_194513 | JGI IMG/M metagenome (GOLD analysis project Ga0307515, IMG submission 194513) | Populus trichocarpa ectomycorrhiza microbial communities from riparian zone in the Pacific Northwest, United States - 17_EM | ecosystem: Host-associated > Plants > Roots > Unclassified | place... | reverse complement strand
GATATTTAGTTAGGTTATTACTATATATTAGAATATCGTTAATATAAGCAGTATAGAAGATATCCAGGTAGGGGCGTAGGGTGTCGTTTATATAATATTAAAACGAGCTTAGAGCGTTTGCGAGGCTAAAGGGTATTACTAAGTATTTAAATAGTCCATATTAGGTACAAAATGCAGTAAGCTATTTATCCCCTTTTGTAATACGGAGACGGTTGAATACAGAGATAATATTAAGCTTTGTATAGTAACAAGTCTTACTTAGTCGGTTTAGCGTCTCTTATATCAACGGGATCGGGTATCGGTTCTTAACAGTAACGGCGTTAAGAGCTTAGTAGTCTATATAGAAGTATAAACCGCCGCTAGGTTTCTTAACAAAGATTACTAATACAGCTATAGGCGACAAGCTTACTCTAATAAATCCTTTACTTAGGTTCTTATCTAAATACTTTTATAGCACTTAGAGTTTATTTTAGGACATCCTATATAAGGGTCCAAATCCAGGCTACTTTCCTTCTTTAAGTATAATCTTATAGTCGTATAGTCGGTATTCTAGTAGCTTATTAGCTTCCTTTCATAAAAACGCATCTAGGCGATAATAATACTCTATTAGTACCTTCATGGCAGGGTTAGTATACTTTCTTAGTGCTAAGGCCTTCTTAATATCGGCCATTATAATAGCGAAGATCGTATGCTTGGGTTTTTTAGCAAGTTGCGCTAATGGGGTAGCTCTAATTATGCGGATATCTAGAGTGCCGAGCTCGCTTGAATTGCTCGTAGTTTCTTACTTAGGTTTAGGTTCAGTATTAGGTACGGAGTCAGTATTAGATTTAGGTTTGGGTTCTTTAAGAATCCTTTTTATAGTAGAATACTAGTCCTTCTGGTATTTTCGTATATTAAGCTTAAGCTTCTGCTTAGCTCGGGGCGGTGTAATACTTAGGGTCTATTTATGGGGTTTAGTGGAATTTTTAGATCCTTAATGGATATTGGTGGAAATCTTACGTCGGTAGAATTTAGTGGAATTCCTAGGTTAGTGGAATCTGGTGGATTCTTTAGGCGTAGGGTAGACAGTCGTGGAAATTTTAGACTGGTAAATCCTGGTAGGTTTTTTAGATTTTAGTTCTAAGTCTAAGTAGCGAGTTATAAGGCACTTCTGCTTGCAACAGGAGGCGGTAAATAAAAGCTTAAGGTTGTCCTAATTAATAGTTACCTTATATAGCTTTATCCAGGGTTATCTAAGGATTACTAAGTGACCTAGGGTGGTAATAAAAAGTTTAATTAATTCTTTGTGGTTTAGGTATTGGAGTCTCAGGAATACTATATAGGTAATACAGCCTAAGATGGTGCGTTTACTATTAAATCCAAATATATTAATATGCCGGTTAAGGGGGGTTAGGGTAAAACCATTATCTTACGCAAAGATCTTATTAATAAATCCTATGCCGCTAGCTCCTGTATTAATTAGGATTTAAGCATTAGCCTATTAACCATTCTACCAAAGACGGCAGTTAATGGTTATGCTACGGTCCTAAGAGTCGGAGTTTATAACGTTAAATGCGTTTAACGAGATCCTATAATAGAGCCGTCCCAAAGAGCGACTTAACTCTAGGACCTTTCTTTTAGAGGTAATTAGGGTAGGGTTCTTATAGGACATCGGCTATAGCTTTATCCTTATAAATAGTACTTGCTAGACATAGGGCTGGAACCAGGTAGAGATCGGGGACAGTAACCAGAAGATCGATACGGTAAACGGCTACTAGTATTAGCTGTTTATAAATCGTTTCGGGGCGTAGGTAAGGGGACGAGATAATATTTTAAGATGTAGTCCTTACTTCTATACTTAAAGCAGAGGCCTAGCTTAATGCGTCTTTCTTATTTAGGGGACCCTAGTAGGGCGTACTCTAGGGTTCCAGTGTTAATATCCATAGCGTTAGGGTGCTTAGGCTGAGACGACTTAGTAGACATTCGCGGGGCTATCGTATTATATTAAGGGGCGTATTTCGGTGTCAGGCGTAGTATATTATTATACCATTTATTAACAACGTTTATGTAGGCGTTAAGGGCTCCTAGTAGGTCTACGCCTATTAGGGAGGTTTTTAGTTTAGGGCTTAAAAATTTAATAAGGCTGTTAATTAGTACGGAGTTATTCTAGCCTGTTTCCCTTACGTAACAGTTAAATTCGGAGAAGTATACTAAGAAACTTTTTGTTCCTTAAGCTATATAGTTTATCTTTCTCTAGGTAGTAGCTTAGTAGTTTAGGTTACCGTATAAGGCTTTAAGAAGTATAACTAGGCTTTATACTAAGGTTAGCTAAAAAGATTTAATAAGGTTAGCTGCCTCTCCTCCTAGTTAACTTAGGGCGTAACAGAGTTAGTTAGCTTCGGTTAGGTAACGGTCAGCATTACTAGTTAGCTTATTTTTTAGCTAGCTTAGGAATAATTAGAGCTCTTATTATTTACCGGTAAATACTAGGGGGTTAGGTAACCGCTTAGATTATTATAGTGCGGTAGTTAGTTTAGGGTGAATAGCTACTATAGGTTTGGGACTCGCGTTTCGCGTATTTAACTCTAAAGATAGTATTCGGTCTTAGGGTTCTAGCGTAGGCATCTTAAGGGTACGGACTTCTTCTTAGAGGGCTTCCATTGTTTTCTAATACCGTACTTCTTATTCGGCTTATTATTAAGTTAGGGTAACTTATTATTGTTTAAGGGCCTCTATAAAGGACTTCTATATACTTACTATTTATTTTTAAAGGATAGATATAATATTGGCGGCCGTTACGGGGGCTTTAGGTACGTTTTCCATTTCGGGTAGTAGTGTAAATAGTTAACGCAACGTAGTGTCACAGAGTAAGCATAAGTGGTAATAATATATAACGAAGTAGATATTATTAAGCTATGTATATAAACTGTGTAATAAGGTCAAGACGTTACATAAGGAGAGAAGGTAGGAGATTGGGAAGAAAGGGCATATATTGTTAACTTGGTTGCTTAATTAATATATACATAGAGCAGAATAGGGTTCAGGTTATAGTCCTGGCAGAACTTAGTAGGATTTGGTGGAACTTGGCAGAATATAGCAGAATGCCATAGATTGCCGCTAGATTGCCGTTAGATTGCCATTTTGCGGTTAGTCTCTAATTGCTAAGTTGGTAGAAACAGGTGGACGTATATAAGGTGTTACGGGGGTGTCCCGTAACAGTTTATAGATTATGTCTTTTTATACTAAATAAGATCTATTTAGGTAGTCCTTGTATCCTTATAGGATTAAAGGTCTTAACTTCTTCTTTTAGAAGCTTAGAGCCTCCTATTACGAACGCTTTAAGTATAATACTACGACTACTTAAAGAGGAGTTAGGAGAAGCTAGTTGGTTAATATAAGTACGGTCTAGGATGGAACCGGTAGAACTATGTGATGAGGAATAGTAGTACGAGTTATATAATGTGCTATATAAGGAACGTAGAGAACTAACGGAACGTACGTACCTTACGTACCTTACGTATATTACGTATAAGAAGGATTTTATAGGAGTACGGTCGTGTATTTAAAGGACCTTAGTCCCTACCTAGATAGTTCTTTCCTTATAGTAATTCTTAGAATATAATTAAAGTTAATCTGTTAGGTAACTACTTTACTAGTTATTATTACGTTATTAACTTTACGCATTACCTATACACCTAACCTATTAATAGGACCCACTGTAATACTTACTACAAGGTTCTATTATATAATTACTACCTAGTTATAGTATTAAAAGTTAAATAATATGCCACCAAAAGCAGCTACCATAACGCCATTAACGGCGGCAACTACTTTAAGGTTAAGAGGTGACACTAGTATAGCAAATACTAATTTACAACAACCTATAACGGTTGGATAACTATAGGAGATAGTTAACTAGTTAATAGAAAATAATACAGCATTTAAATAAAGGATTAACGGGATAGGCGTAGTAAAGGTTAAGTTACTATTAATTAAAAGATTCTTAGGAGAAAGATTAAAGCTTAAAGGATTCCTTATATAAATGCACTTTAAGGTTACACAAAAGGGAGTAAAGCTAGCAACACCTATAGATCAAATAGCGTATATAGGATTATTCTTATTAAGAAGAGCACTTAAATAGTTTAAGCCTTACCTTACAGAGATATAAGTAAATGGAATAATAACAACAAACTAAAAATTACAGTTTATATTCTTAAGCTGGAATGGATTTATAGAGCGGCTTATATAGATATTTAGAGACCTAGAGGTAATAACTACGGCAAAAAAAAAGCTTTAAAACATTACGTAATAAACCTTAGCCATTAAATATATAACGTAGTTCTAAACGCTAGTAATATAAGTTAAGTGGAATAATAGGGCGCTTATAGCACAGTATAAACAGGGACTTAAGGCTAAAGTCTAGAATATAATTATTCTAATAGAAGATGTAAATACCCTAAGGGAATTAATAGATTAAGTGATAAAGATTAATAATAGGATCTACTAAAGGGAACAGACTAAGAGAGGTTAGGATAAAGTTCTATAATTGTATAAGGCGCAGAGTACGCATTAACTAAAGCTAAGTTAGAAACTATAGTATAGCGCAGAGCTAATAAACCTAAGTAGTACTAAAGAAACCTATAAGAGATAGAGTAAGATACTATAAAAACCAAGAGAATAAGGATTAAGTAATTAAAGGTCTAGGGAGCAAAGGCCGAATTAGGGATCTTAGCAGCAGAAGATATTTAGGCGGACTCTATAACAAAAAAAATAGTTTAAAGAGGGAGCTTATATAAATTACGGAAAACAGGGTTATTTTGCTAGAGATTATAAAGATAGTTAAAGTTACTATATAATAAAGAGAACCGGACTAGTAGATGGCATATATATATAAAGGGACGATAATACACTATAAGGGACAAAAGATTGTTTAATTAACTACTTTATGTTTTGCTATAATAACGCGTGCTAAATTTATAAAGACACTAAGTACGGCGTAAGCTATTAGCTATAGGAACCTAGTTTAGAGAAACTAAAAGCCACCTAAGACTATAAAGAGCAAAATAGGCTCTATAAATGCAATAAAGATCTAACAGTAACTTTTAGTGCAGTATTAATAAGGCAGTATTTAGAAAGGGACTTCAGGAAAAATCTATTCAGCGATATTAAGAAAGAAGATCTTAAGACATTAGTATTAGAAGCAGAGACTAAGACCGCTATAGAGCAAGGTTTAGTAACGGGCATTATAACACCATTAGATACGGCATCTATCGCTTTATAAAATAGTAGGAAGAGTATCTTATAAAGATTAAGTAAGTAGACAACTGCTAGTGCTAATTTACTACTTAATAAAGGCAAAAGGCTAAAGGCTTAAGATTCTTAAGACGAGATAAAAGAGATCCAAGATTCTATAGATAGGATGAGAATAGCTTAAGGACCTATAACGGATAAAAACTAATAGAGTAGGGTAATAGCTTAGTTTAAAAATATATAAATAAGCTCGGGACAGAGTTTCCTATAGGCATTAAATTCTTAAGATAAAATAGATAAGATTTAAGACTCTTAAGACGAGATAAGAATACTACGGACGCCTAGCTAGACTAAGGCGGGAGCTAAGCTTAAGTTAGAAGTAAGCTTAGGATTAAAGGATTTAAGGGACTAAGAATTTGGAGTATAAATAAGGACACCTATAGGTAAGAGGTAAGGGGCTTCTTTATAGATTAGAGAATCTATAATTTAGGTAGTAGTTAGACTAGGAGACAAATATATAAACCTAAAAGACTTACCCGTTAAATATAGTGTTCAGCCTAAAGATTAAAAAGTTAATACTAAGATTAAAAAGTGTGAGGACTTTAAGGATCTACTTATAAGACGCGAAAGAAAAAAAACTATAGAGGAATTTAAAGCAAGAATTACCTTATAGCAAGAGTAGAAACTAGATAAGAGATTTAGCCTGCTAGGTTATATAAGGGATAGAGCGCTAGTACAAAGAATTACTAATAGGCTGAGAATAGGCATATTAAGAGCTAAATGGCTTACCAAACTAGAATAAAAAGAGGATTTAAGAATCCTAACTAGATTTAAGGAATAATATATAAAAGGCTGTTATAATATAGTAATAAGAAGATACTTTCTTACGGACGAGCCGTATATACTTAAGCAGCTATACTAAAAGTAGTATAGGTAGTGACATAATAATAAGTGGAAAGATTTCTATATATAGTTAGATAAAAAAGTTATTTAAAACTACCCGATTACGGAAAAGGCTATAACTTACATTAAAGGAGCCTTAATTATAATATTAAAAGATCTAAAGGAGCAATTAAAGGACTAGAGAAGTAAGAGGCAAATTTTAGTACCTGCAAATAAAGTTACGACGCTTAGATTAATATAAGAAAGGTTTAAACTTAAAAATAAAGATAAGCCAAGAGTTAACCTAAGACACTAAGTATATTATATACTATTATGGATAGCATGCGTAGATAATGCGTGTAATATGTATAAAACACCTAAGAATAAAAACCGGAAGTATCTAATAAGGATATATTGGATAACGGATAAGGCAAAATACTAAAATGCTAAGTATATGTATGGTTAGTACCTAGTAGAAGTTTAAGAATAAGGGGACTTAATACTTTAACCAGGAAGATTCCTTATGGAAGAATACCTAGATAGACAACAATAGTAGGAATGTCTAGAAAACACCTATTTATAGTATATTAAAGATAAGAAGTAAATTAAGTATTGGCCTAAGTTAGACTAAGTATAAATAGGATCTAGTAGCTAACAGTTAGGAAAAGTAGAGGCCTATAGGATTAGAGGGAACCAGTAGTAGAGCCTTAAACCCTTAAAGGAATTTAAGGAAAATACCTAAATTTATAAGTTAAATAGTAAGATTAACAGTTTAAAGCACTAATAGATAGTGGAGCAATAAGAAACCATATCTTACTAGCAGCAGTTAAAAGAATAGGACTACTATATAGGAGAAAGGAGCACCTATATTTAATAGTAACAATTTTAGAAGCTCTGATAGCCTATAGGGATAGTATCATTAATCTTAAAATAGGACCTATTTAGTTAACTATTAAAGGAAGATAAATTTAGATGTCTTTTAATATCCTACCATTAGGGAAGGATAAGGCGATACTAGAGATGCCTTAGTTATAGGAATATAATCTAAAGATTGATTAGGTTATAGGTTAAGTCAATATTAAAGATACTTAACGCCGTAAGATATAACAATAGGCCAAGATAGTATAGTACTAAGTAGGAGCGACCTATAAAGAAATAGAAAAAGGGCTAAGCTATATACTAAAGAGATACCACAAGTACGGTAAGAAACTATAGTCACTAAAGAGTAAAAAGCTATTAAAGTATGCAGTATAGGACTATAAAATAGAATTGGAACTAGAAATAAGTCTAAGGTTCTTTCTAATCTATAAGCTTACTAAAGAAGAAGGTAGAGCACTAAAAGAGTTTATCCAGAAAAACTTACGGAAGGGATATATTAGACCATCGCAATTATTAGCGGGTTATCTAGTACTATTCGTACTAAAGAAAAATAGTAAGCTAAGGCTGTGTATTAACTACAGATAGTTAAATAGTATTATTAGAAAGGATAGGTATCTTTTACCCTTAATTAGCGAGATCTAAGATAGGATAAGTAATACGCAAATCTTTATAAAGATAGATCTAAGATAGGCGTACCATTAGATTAGAATTAAGGAAGGTAATAAATAGAAGGTAGCCTTTAGGTCAAAGGAAGGACTATATAAACTATTAGTTATGCAATTCGGGCTTATAAACGTACTAGCAACGTTTTAAAAGCGGATTAATAATATATTAGGAAAATACTTAGATAAATTTGTTATAGCATACCTTAATAATATTATTATCTACTTAATAACTAAGGAAGAATATAGGGAACACGTTAAATAGGTTTTAAAGAGACTATAAAAGGAATAGATGCTAGTAGCAATTAAGAAATACAAGTTCTTTACTAGGAAGATAGATTTTGTTAAATTTATTATTAAACTAGGCTAACTTAGTATAGATCTAAAGAAGATTAAGGCTATAGTAAATTAATAAGAACCAAAAAACGTTACGTAGTTAAGATCGTTTCTAGGGTTTTATAATTACTACAGAAGGTTTATAGCGCAATAGTTAAAGGATATTAAGCTATTTACGCAATTAATAAAGAAAGAGGAACTATAGGTATAGGGAAAAGAATAATAAGAACTGTTTAAAAAAGTTAAAGGGTTGTTTACCCAGGAACTAGTTCTTAAGATCTATTAACTAAAACTAGAGACAGTTATTAAGATAGATATATTAGACTTTATACTAGGGGTATACTTTATATAAAAGCATCCAGATAGATAGCACCTAGTAGTATACTATAGTTAGAAGATAATACCACCAGAGTTAAACTATAACATCTATAATAAGGAGTTATTAGGTATAGTTATAGCACTAAAGGAATAAAGAGCATTCTTATAAGGTACGGAAAAACTATTTATAGTTAAAATAGATTATAAAAACCTAATAAGATTTTTAACAATAAAGGAACTTAACCAAAGATAGGTTAGATAGGCAGAGATACTTATAAAATACTATTTTAAGATTTAGTATACTAAGGGTATAGATAATACAAGAGCAGATACTCTAAGTTAAAAGGCTAAACTATAAAATAATAAAAAGCCATTAGGGGCTTTATTGCGAAAAGACACAGATAGATTAATTAAGTATAACTATCCAAAAATCGCAGTAACTTAGAAAGAATTAGAGAAAATTTATAAGATACTAGAAAGCTTTTAGGCATAGAGAATTTTAGAAGCATAGTTAGAAGATCTATAGTCGGATATATACAAAAACCAAGAAGCAAAGTATATCCCAAGAAGCATAGTAGAGCAATTTATAGAAGATTTCTATAAGGGATTAACTTAAGGACATAATGGGGCCACAGGCTTAGTGTTAAGACTTTAAGAGGAGTATATTATTAACGGAATCTAGAGGATAGCTAGAAAGGTTACTAAAGAGTATCTAAATTACTAAAGGAATAAACTAACAAGGCATAAGCCATATAGAGGGCTATAACCTATTAAGATACCAGAAAAACTATAGGAGGTTATATTATGGGACTTTATCGTAAAGTTACTAAAATTAAGAGATCCTATTACCGGACAAGATTATAACGTAATCTTAGTAATAGTAAATAAGCTTACGAAGTAGGGATACTTTATAGCATGCATAGAAGAAATATTAGCAGAAGATATTACTAAGATCTATGTTAAAGAAGTATTTGTAAGGTATAGAGTATTAAGTAAAATTATATCAGATAGGAATCTAAGATTTATAGCAGTATTTTAGGAGGTATTCTTAGCGGAGTAAGGAGTTTAAGCAGCAACTTCTACCGTATATTATCCGCAAACAGACGGTTAAACAGAAAGATTAAATTAGACACTAGAGTAGTATCTAAGACATTATATTAATTACGTATAGAATAATTAGGTATTACTGTTACTAGTTATACAGTTTATATATAATATAACACCACAAAAAGGAATAGGTACATTACTATTTAAGGCGAATTATAGATATAAGCTAAGAACATCGCTATTATTATATTAAGTAAAGAAGATAAGTAGTATAGCTAAATAAAGAATAAAGATATTAATAAATCTTTATAAGAACCTTACGGAAATAGCTAAGGTAGTATAGTAAAGAATAAAGAAATACTATAATGCTAAGAGATCTAAGGGACTAGATCTTAAGGAGGGAGATAAAGTATAGTTACTATACAAAAATTTTAAAAGTTAATAACTAAGTAAGAAGTTAGACTATGTTAGGCTAGGACCTTTTAAAATTAATTAAAGGATTTTACCAGTTATATTTAAGTTAAACCTACTAGCTAAGATAAAGATCTACCCTATATAGTATATTATAATACTAGAGCTAGTATATAGAAAAGTTAAGCCACTAGTTTATAAAGCAGATATATATAGAGGATAAGAAGAAAACAAATAGCAAGTTTTAAAGATCGTTAGTTATAAGGACGTTAATAATGAAATATAGTATAAGGTTAAGTAGATAGGCTATAATAAAACTACTTAGGAACTACTAGAAAATTTAAAGAACGCTATAGGAAAGGTACAGGAGTATTAGAAGAAAATAGGTTAGGCAATATTAAAGAAGGATCACTAAAGAATAAGTTACCTAAGGGGAACCTAGGAAGAGCAATTGCCGAATTACTTAGAGTTATTTCCTTCGCTATTAAAAAAGAATCTGTTTTTTTATTACTAAGTTCCTATAGACCTTATTTTATAAGTTTCTACTCCTTAAAATAAACCTTCTTACAAATCTTCTTAAGGTAAAGAAGACGAGTAGACGCCGCGATTTAAGCGTTTAAGGCTTTCTATTCCGCATTATAAGAACGTTTTAGCTTAGCTAGGGCTTATAACAACTTACTATTAAGCTTTATAGCGGCAGATTAAACATAAGACCCTATAATAAATTACTTAGGGAACTTAACAACTATTAAGAGTTATAAGATGCGCATACTTAGCGTTAGAGAAAGAGCGAATATTATAGGACGAATAAATATTCGCTTTAGTATACTCCAAATATAAAAAGGGTTACTAAGATAAAGGACTTGCCAATATAACGTAAACCAACCCCTCTTTCGCACAGCGAGAACACGGAGATGGCATAATTTCACCTAGTAATAGTATTATAGCAACAGTACGAGTACGTTATTGCGCGTATAAAGAAGAAGAGGCTTTAGGCATTATAAGTAACAATACCAACTAAATTAATTAGACGGATATCATACCTTTAGTAAACAATTTAAAGATATTAGGGATCTTTAAGGACAAAGATAGAGAGGAGGGAAATAGTATTACGAACGCTTTAAGTATAATACTATAACTACTTAAAGAGGAGTTAGGAGAAGCTAGTTAGTTAATATAAGTACGGTTTAAGATGGAACCGGTAGAACTATATAACGAGGAATAGTAGTATAAGTCACATAATATGCTATATAAGGAACGTGAAGAACGAACGGAACGTACGTACCTTACGTACCTTACGTACATAACGTATAAGAAGGATTTCATAGGAGTACGGTCGTATATTTAAAGGACCTTAGTCCCTACCTAGATAGTTCTTTCCTTATAGTGATTCTTAGAATACAATTAAAGTTAATCTGTTGGGCAACCACTCCACCAGTTGTTATTACGTTGTTGACTTTACGCATTACCTACACACCTAGCCCATTAATAGGACCCACCGTAGTACTTGCTACAAGGTTCCGTTACACCTCCCTCTTCTAGAAATAGTAGGGTAGGGACCCTATAGGCTATAATTTAAACCTATGGTTCTAGTTTTTATTCTCTTTAAAAGGTAAAGCAGTTATACTAGATATCCTTATATTTAACTAGGAAATCTGCATTATACTCTTCCGTAGTTATAAGGAGAATATTTTGTTTTCCTTTAGTTCTAACTATAGACGCTAAAACTGGCTTTTCTACTTACAGTTTTAATACAAATAGTTAATTGACTTTGTTTCGTATAGAGAAGGTATCTAAAGGTTAGTCCTTTTCGTTTATAATTAGGTAGGTAATTATATATTAGCTAGTAATATAGTAGAGTTTAATATGCCTACTTATCTAGGCCTTTACCCCAGTTTTTTAGTACTTCAGTCCTAGTCTATAAGTAGTTGGCTACCACCACCTAATATAGGGATTCTCACCAGTTCTTTCAGATATCTTATAACAGGATTAGCCTAAGTACTAGTCCGCCCCCTAGCGGTCTATATAAGAGTTTCCTCCTAGAGTTAGTATACTTTCGCACGGCTTAGGAGCCTTCTATAGCCTCTAGTTTTATGCTTCTCTTTATTATTTCCGCTAGCGCGGGCATAAGCTGCCATTTGCAGGGGTCGCAACTCCCGTCTTATACGCCTACTGGCGTAGTCCTACGAGGGCGTCGTGGCTGCATCCTGCAATATAGCTAGGTATACCTTCTACGGTTAAGGCCTAGCCAAAACCTCTCCCGCCTAAGTAACTCCTATTTACTCCTTAAGCGTACCTCACCAGCGTACTGCCCTAGCGAGTAGTCCCATCTGTTGGTATACCGACACGCGCATCCGTTCTCTTAAGCCGCGTAATAGTCTCTCCGGCCAGGACGTGATCCTGCCTGCCTACTAGGTACACTAGGGGTTAGAGCCCAGCTAAGGGGTAAGGTCCCTAGAGCCAGCAGTGGCTACTACGCACTACGCCCCGCGGGAGGTTTTAATTCCCGTTTTGCGTTGCCTGTAAGAGTCTCCTCATGATAGGCCGACCGTGTCTTGCAGGAGGGGTTGTAGATGCTCGGTCCCGCGCCAGGCGACCTGCTCTGCCCTCTCCTACTAACCAAACTTATGTCCCCCCTTTTTATAAGCTGGCCTGTGTCTCTAACTGTCAAGTCCTTATATAACTGGCCTGTGTTTCCTTAGAGCCTCCCCCATATATATATACGCAGGTTACGTGCACCACGCCTATTAAGACCCTCCTATGAGTCACCTGTAGGTCAACCGTAGGTCAAACGCTATAGGGCCAACAAAGCTGGCCTGTGTTTCCGCTGCCTAGAGCTTTGCCCGTATTTCCACCTCGTTAAGCCGTCTAGTCGCTGTCGCGTCGCTGTCGCGTCTGTCGTCCAGGTTACGCGCACCACACCTATTAAGACCCTCTTCTGAGTTACCTGGGTGTCGTATACCAGATAGGCCCTCGTAAAGGGGCCTTAACGAGTTCTTTAGGCAGGGCCTTAACAAGTTCTTATAAAAAGAGGTTCCCTATGCCCTCGCCGTGTCCCTACGGTCTCAGAGCTAGTGTAAGCCCAAGGGTGTCCTATTATACGACTAGGACGCGTCTATGTCGACTGGCTAGATAATAAGGCCAGTTTTGGGCCTGGCTATAAGCCAGGTAGTCGTATATCGGGTGGTTTTCGTATCCCAGTTTCCCTTAATAGGCCTCCCTAGATGGTATAACAGGAGCTCTAAGCGGAGGCAGTGAGGCTCCTGGTGTTGTTGAGGGCGATATACGCGTCGCGGGCTCAACACCACGAGTCGCAACGACAGCGCGCTGCGCGCGCTGCGACGGCTCTCTACCATCGCCTCTGCACTTGGCCATCAAGAGGAACGGATTCCAGATGATGTTTCCACCCGCGGCGACGTGGACGCGTGCAGTAGGGCTTCGCGGGCGATAATTCTGATAAGTATGAGGGGAGAAGATCCGTATGTTAATTTCTTTGTTAGTGGTATGCAGCGTTCTTTCGATATTATACAATTTTAAAGGTAAAGCCATCTTTGCGTTTGAGAAGATCTGGGACTTTGCAAAGCAAATTGATATGCTAGTCAAATGACTGTAGTTTTCTCTTAGTATTTCGATATGAAAAGTGGCCATGCAAGGTTCTTATTTTGGTTTATACTCAAATACGTAACTTAGCACTTCACTTAGGTGTTAGGATGTAGTGCGAGTATAGCTTGAAACGGTGGTCAGATCGTCTAAAAAAAATAGAGGTTAATCTCTCTAGACATAGATTTATTATGGAAAAGAGAGGTTAAGAGATTATGGCCATCGATTTTTATACCAGTCGCAATACTACCTACCTCTATCAAACATCGCCACAAACCAAGGCACTGCCCAAATCTATAAGAACATCTTCGATAAACAAATGAACAGGATAAACACCCATTGTCAAGCCTAACTCGTACAAAATGAATGCGTGCTTTCAAAGCCAACACAATAGTGAACCTTGGGTATCAAAACAGGGGGAAAAAAATCTACGCCTCGAAGTACAGACTTGACCTAGTTCTCGCTCACAACTCCCCAGTCTAATTCAGGCTGCCAGAACTTCTTCGTGCTAACCAGCATAGTCGTCCTCCTCGCCGCGTGTTTCTTCTTTTTGAGAACCTTATGCTGCTTATAAGACCTCCTCACCAGCCGATCCCAGCCAATCTCCTTCCCCATCACCTCCCCCACCGTCTTCGCCAGCCCCTCATCCACATGTCCCGTAATCTGCACATCGCTGATACCCCTCAGCCGCGCCAGCGGCTCCAGCACAAACTGGTACCCCTTGGCGGCCTCGGCCTTGGTCCACGGCTCGAACGTCTGCAGCTTCAGATTCTGAATGGAGAGGAAGGTCGGGGTCGTGAGGACGAAGTCGCCGGTCTCGACATGGATGTGCAACTGGCGCAGGGCGTGGGCGTCGCCGAGGCGGTCGACGGCGCTCTTGAGCCAGCCGCGCACGCGCCGGAACGTGTGCGGCCGGTGCAGCTCCTCGCGCACCTCGATGTGGCACTTCCAGATGCGCCGCAGCACCGCCGCCGGCACCCACCTCAGGTTGTTGCCCAGCCCCGCCGTCCCCAGCCCGTCCCGCGACAGCACGAACCGGAACACGTTTTCCCCGTACAGCACGTCCGACGCCTCGTCCCTGAACCGCCGGCAGGTGCCGAGGATGTTGCGCGCGTTCTGCAGCTCCGGTGGTCGCTTCGTCAGGCGCAGGCGCAGACGGCAGTGCGGGCTGCCCATGGGACTGTAGTAGGCTCGAATTGTCTGAGGGCCGATCTCGATGGTTTGGCCGTGGGGGAGGAGGTGTCGGTAGACTTTCATGCGTAGTTCGGTAGGCAGGTCGAAGAATCGGGATGCTGGTGGTGAGGTGGGAGCTGGGCGGGGGGTTACGGTGGGATTCGGTTGATTGGCTGTGGGATCGGCATCCATTCTGGTTGCTTGGACGGCTTCACGAGAGATCAAGGGCGGTATTATGGACGCCCATATACGTGGGTAATAGTGCAGGAGGCTATCAAGGCTGCTAAAGGGGGGTGGGTTCGGGACGTTGTTGTTGCAGTGGAGGAAGAGCGGAGCGGAGGACGACACATGAAAGTGAAGCGTAGCGAATCGCGGTACGAGGACGAAATTGGCTTGGCGCGTTTGAGAGTGAGCAACCTGTAACCACAAGCCGGGATGTGCCATGGCGAGAAAGTGCACAAAGCTCGAACCACGCATTAATACTTTGCAGGGTTTCTCTCCCGGCCCAATCTCCACGTGAAACAACGCGTCGTGTCAACTGGAGCCAACACATCGCGTTGGCCGCCTGTTCATAGGCCTAATACCAAATCGTGGATATGCTATGGAATATCGTGCTGTGCAAAAGATGTTTGTGAGTTTCTATGCTTTATATATTTATATATCGTGCTTTGGATGCTCTCGTAGCACCACTTTTGCGGCCTAGAAGTCCTTTTTGGTATACTCTACAGGCCCAACGTATCTATGTCTCCCCCTGAATATGAAGTAGACTACGCTGAACAGAATGACAGTCCCATAAACTAGGATATTCCAGTTCATGGTCGCCGCTTCTGGCTTGGGAGATGTTGGGAAGAATGTTATAACTAACGCTAAGCACGAAAACAGTACGCTGAAGATGTTCACAGCTAGGCCGGCGCGGCCAAGGCTAAAGCGTGTGGGAAGAAGTGGCTCATTTCGAATGCGTTTGATGGTCATGCATGAAGTGGAAACGATGTAGGAAGAGAGCAGTGCGCCTGTGCCGAGGGACGTAATAATGTTAAAAGCGACGCTTGAGCCGATATTGATGAGAGACAGGAGGACCGCAATCAGGTAAGATACCAGAACGGAGTTAAGGGGAATATCCCATCCAGGACGAACCTGTGAAGCGTATGTCAGATAGTGATGTTGTAGTAACGAAGTCCAGAATTCACATTTAATTGTGATGGCAGTATTATAGGTGTATAGAGTCGGGAGATTCGTTTTTCTTATGAGCTAACGAACAGAGACGGAACTTACATGTGCCAGCCAGCTGGAAAAAGGCAGTCCCTGATCTCTCGCGAATGCCCACACCTGTCTCGAGGAAGTAGCTATGTTTGTAACACACCCAAAGGTCGTCAGAGTTATAAGGATAGCTGTCAGGGTGCTTGTTCCTGATTTACTCCCTGTGGTATTGTAGAAGACTTGAATGAAAGGTTGACCAGTTGGTGTAGAAAGAATTGTATCCACATCACCAAGAGTCATGCAAAATGTCACAAGCATGGCAAAACCCATGACTCCGTTGACAAGAGTTGTGGTGATCATAGCTCGGGGGAGCGTGTAAGATGCATCTCGCAGCTCCTCGGACATGTGTGTTGCGGAATCTGGCCCAATAAAGGAAAAGATGGGACTTAAAAGGCCTACCAGACAGGACAAGCCCGTACTTCCCCAGCCACCTCCGTCAGTGAAGGTAAAGAACACGTCGTGAGCGTTGCCACGTTGGCCCATAACCCAGAGAGGGATTAAGATGGCAAAAAAACCGAAGATGTGGAGTATTAGAATGACGGCTTCGACAATGGGGAGCTGATGAGCGAAGAAGGTGTTGAATAGCTGGGAAAATGTTACGATAGCAATTACCAACAGGGTCGTGTGCCACCGATGGGGGGTGTAGGAGTCGTTGTTCAATATAATGAGTCCCTCAATTTGCTGACCTGCAAGGAAGGCCACGGCCGCGGTTCCGACTTGCCATCCTAGCACACACAGCCAACCAACGATGTAGCTTAGAAACTTTTGCGCGCTGGGTGGAGCAAACTCTGATACCCAGTGATATTGACCACCTGTGGTAGGTGCCCTGAGAAGCGGAAGAATTGTCAAATGAGCATACTGTGTGAAGTAAGAAAGGCTTAATAGCAACTAACATTGAGGCCATCTCTGCCATTGATAGGACGGAAGCAAAGAAGCCAGCAAAGGTTCCAATATAAACCCAAATCAACCCTCCAGTCCCGCCATTGATGAGACCGAAGATATTTGCGCTATCAACGAAGTCAATCAGCGCTCCAAATCCGCAAAGGGTTGATTAACTGATAAGAACACACGTCAATTGACCCTCCCAAGTTGCCATTAGAACCATCAAGAACCCAAAGATGGTAAAAAAGCGGAAGTTGCGCCGTAGTTGCTGCACCTTCCCCATACGGTACATATCGCACTGGTCGGACTGAGTGCCTTTCTTTTCCGAATACATAGGGTCTCCAGCTTCGACGTGGACCTCGTAGGGCTCTCCTAGGACACCACTTTTGATACCGTCGGTGGTGGCCATCTTGGTCACATGTACCTGTAGCGATTACAGCGTGTGACGGGAAGAAGATTCGAGACGCGACTGAACAAGAATGCAGACGGTAGTGAAAGCGTAATGAGGGTAAGAAAAGGCATGCCCCTCCCAAGGATTCGAATCACAGGAAAGTCGGTTAATTGCAACTGCAGCAGCGTAGGCCCTGCATACCAGGATACAAGGCTTTTCGATTACCGGTGCGTGCCACTAGTCACCTTGCCATCATGCGGGCTGCTGTCATGCTAGCTCGATGGACCGACATCATGTCCGTCGGTGACTTGCAGCGAACACGGGAGAACAAAGTGAACAGCCAGGGGAAGTGAGGTGTATTTGGAGTAAGATGACTCCGGTGAGAGCGGGCAGTTGATCTTCCTCGATCCCCCCATGTTTCTCGCTAACGAGAACTCGCAGGACTGACTGCACGGTGGCCAGAGACGACTATGATTTGAGTCATTTACTGCACGACCATCTGCGTTATAATCTGCGTTATAATCTGTATGCATTCTATTTACCCATTCTAAGAGGAGAGGTAGAGCCCACAAAGGCCTAGAGCCCCGGCCCGGTCGATAGAATCTGTGGTAGAAGGTTTCGTGCAGGCAAATCTACGATAGCCATTTCGGGCCCGTCTTCCTGTTACTTGGCATGCTTATATTCTCTTTGCCTTCTTCGGTACTCTCTACTCATGAGATCACGGACTTGTTGCGAGTGCGGCAATTTCGTGACTAATCCTTCTGCGGGGAGAGGGCAGAAAGAGTTTGAGCACAGGCGGATGAGGCGACGAAGCCCAGCAGCTAGCAGGTGTGGCCGGCGTGGCAGGCAGTTTGCGGTTAGCAGTTGACAGTTTGCAAAGGGAACAGAGCTGTTCGACAAGGCGCATTCGAAGTGTTCAACTCGAAGCGGTAGAAGTCCAGAGCCCATGAGCCATATTGGCTTACGCGTGAATACACATGGATGAAATAAGTAGTGGTAGTTGGATTATAATTAGATAAAAACGGACGATCCTTACGTCAAGGTAAATGTACCCCTAAGTGTTCTCCCCTCCCCCAAGGCTGGCCCTTTGAAAAGAGGCACGAGGGGAAGGGCGCCACGCAACCTTCTTTGGGCGGTGAAGTTTGATGCTACATATATCGCCGTCCCAGCCGACTCTCCAGGGCCTTTCCTATCAACCATCATGCTGCTTCGGCCTGATTAGTCGCCCGTAATGCAAAGCGATGAGCCCTTGCCGCCAGATTTCAAGTACACCCCGTCGCTACCGCTAGGCCAGTCACTCAAACGCGACCGCAGCTCGCCTGAGCGGCCCCAGAGCCCAGTCAACTTCATTTCTGACCCCCATAACTACCCTCGCAAACGCGCCTCGATAGCCTGCGAGATCTGCCGCGTGCGGAAAACACGATGTGATGGTGCGAAGCCGAGCTGCGTTTCATGCGTCAAGCTTGGTGTAGCATGCTCCTATGCGAAGCCCACCTCTGGTAACAGGTCTGTATTACTGCACCACTCTTCTTTTCCCGCATCAGCCCCATCTCAAGCCCATCTCAAGCCCATCTCAAGCCCATCTCAAAGCCCGTCTCCACCACTCAATAGCTGCTGCTCACCCACCTACTAACCACCTCAAGGCCAGAGCAAGACGCCGCCGGGCTCTTCCTTAGTAAAATTGACACAAGGCTGGATCGGATAGATAGCCGCTTGGACCAGATTGAATCTATGCTGGATAACAAGAACTCTCTGAGGCTCTACTCACAAAACCCGGCCACATCCCCGAAAGCGCCGTCTACCTATACCACCGCATCTACACCCAATTCTCGTACCACTGGATCTACATCAGATACCCGAGCGGGCCCCGCATCTTCCTCTACTTCAAAGTTGCCCCAGGCGTCGGGTATACCCCCACGCCTTCTCGGATATACCAAGATAGGGCTGTCCGAGGAATTCCTCGTCCGCCTTGCCGGACATAATGTTTCCCCAATTCTTAGCCCGCTTAGCTTCAATGAGGCCGAAGCTTACCTTGAGCGGGAAAATGCCCAGGGTAACCATCTCTTTCGGGCCGCCGACCCAAGCTGGACTTCTCTAGACCTCTCGCCCCAGGTGCGCTTCCGGCTCCAGCGATCGTTCGCGAGTACTACCCTTGCATGGTTCCCTATATTTGACCCGGATACCTTTTCCAAATGGGTCGCAGAGACTTATAATGATAATTTTGGTTCGCAAAATCAGCATACCCATGAGACTTCTCGAGCTCTCTTTATACTTGCTCTCGGCGCACTGGCGCAAGATGACTGTCTCACCACCGATGACCCCCGCCAGTTCTCGGGCTTGGCTTATTTTCTCGCCGCTTGTGGGATCTTAAATCAGAACCCTGTACCAAGCTATTCTATTGTTGAAATACAATGCCAGATTTTGATGGGGTATGCTAAACACCTTCACTCATTATCCACCTCCAATCCCTGCTTGCTCCATCTGCTTAAACGAATGCTAAGCCTTTTCCAGACTATATCTCCTGCTGTGCCTACGCCCGCTCCAAGCCTCTCACGCCATCGCTCAAGCCTCCCGTTCCGTCGTGACCCTCCTCAACTGCCGCAGCCGCCTCGCCAACAACGACCAACTGCGCGAGTCCTGCCACCGCGCCTACTGGATCTGCTTCACCGTCGAGGACGGGCTGTACTCGCACGTTATCTACGCCAACCAGCTCATGTCTCCCAAGGTCAGCGAGGTCGTCCCGCTGCCAATCGGCCACCACAACGAGCCCAGTATGTACTGGTTCCTGGCCGAGATCTCCCTGCGGCGCCTGCACACCTCCATCTTCAGGAGTCTGTGGAAGCAGTCTGACATCGTGCACGAGCCCGGCATCATGTACAAGTCCGGCACCCATTACGAGCCCAGCATCGTGTACAAGCCCGGTATCAGGTACGATCCCATGCTGATCGAAGAGCAGCAGCAGTTGCTGCGCAAGTGGTACGAGAGCCTACACCCACACGTCAAGTTTCCGGAAGATAACCTGCCTTTGCTCGAGCCGCAGAAAGCCTTTTTGCGCTTGCGCTACTTTTCGCTGCGCTGGCTCGTCTGCTGGCCGGCTGTCATCTGCCTTATAACCAAGACGCCCGACGACGAGAAGCAGCATGAGGACCTGTTGAAATACTCGACCGAGGCCATTCGTTATCTCACCCATCATGTCTTTTCGGCTGAGGCGCTGGTGAAACAGCGGCACCAGATGTTGTTCATGAATCTGGTTGGGTACGTGCTCTTTTTTTCTTCCGCGTTCCCCTTCTATACATATTACATTTTCCACATCACATTACGATGCACTTATTCCATCCCCATAACCTCATACTCATACACCCAACTTCCTTACCCGATTCTTGAACGGACCTCCTCTGCTATCCTCCAAACCCTCACTTCACAATTCAACCTCCACACCACATCTCAACCCCCCCAAACCACCAAACTAACCCTCCTCCCACGACCCAGGGCACACTACACCACCATGATCCTCCTCTGCATCCACCGCGCCCCGGTCTTTTCCAACATCCCGAAACCCCGCATCATAACCGCCATCCGCAAAGGCCACGAGTACCTCTGCTTCTGGGCCGCCAACCCGGGCGTCGCCAACAGCCTGCACCACGTCGAGCGCGAAATGGTGCGCTGCGGTCTGCTGTCGTCTGTGTCCGCATCCACGTCTGCGTCTGCGTCTGCATCTGCATCTGCGTCCGCGTCCGGGTACCGTGCACCGGGCGGCGCGGATGGCGGTGCGCCTAGTTTGGGGCCTGTGGCGACGGCCGTGTTGGCGCAGGCGCGGATGGCGCGGCTGAGGGTGGGGCCTGAGGTGGTGATGGAGGGAGGTAGTGGGGTGTGAGATGCGGATTGTTTAGGGGGTATGGAGAGGGGTAGGATGAGGGGAATAGGATGAGGCGGATAGGGCAGTTCGAACGGATTCGACGCCGGTTTTGGGTTTTAAGGTGGCTTTCTGCTACTCCCGGGCATTTGGGACCGGGTTTGGGTAGGGAAATGTAAAAAGAATGAGGCGGGCGGAGGTATTTGTGGCTTGGTCGGGGTTCAAGATGGCGAGCAGAGGTGCTTCGATCTCGCTGGCGGATTCGCCGGCAGGGGGGTACCGGAGGATAAGGTTCGGTGCAGATGCACCGGCCTGCCGTTGGGCCGTGCCGTCCATATGCGTCCATTCTCCTATACAGGTGGATGCATTGACTCTAGCGTTCGAGGGTGGCTGCCGTAGCCGCTCCTAGCTTGGTATGAGGCTTTACCTTCAGAGACAATAAAAAAGAATTATTCGAAACGGACGTGAAGCTGCTCAGCCATTGCTGAATTGTGCGAGCCGTTCGAATTTTTTCCTGGCCGATTCGGATACAAACACGATCTTCAACTTCTCGAAGTTGTCGAAGTCGTAGCCGTTGCGAAACTCTAACTTGAGCTGTTTCTTCTTGGAATAGTATGGCTTAAGACCAGCGATCTTGCACTCGGAGAACTTGTTGTCTGTTGCGTTTCTAAAGAAGCGGATGGTGCGGGTGCCTTTGCTGTCCCAAATCTGCAGGACTTGAGAATCGCTGATTTCGCCGCTAGAATTGGAAATGGTTAGAGTTTCCGCGTTGGACACGTTTGTTTTGCCTGCGATCATGGTCTGGAAGTTCTCGTAATCTAAGATGCTGTTAACAGTTGTAGGATATCTAGGGCGGAAACATACCCTTTTCATTTGTGAAACTGTACTCTGGAGATCCAGTGGAAAAGACATTCCCATTGGGGCATTCGTAAAGTTCATGCTGCTCCCTGAACTTGATTAGATAATTTATGTGGGGGTCTACTTGTCGAACACGTTTGGGAAGATCTCCTTGTTGGAGGAGAATGGTCGTGGCTATGTCGGTCAAATTTCCACATCCTGTTAGAAATGTGAGCGATATGAATCTTAGTAGCCGGCCACCCAGGCTAAGAAAAAACCCTAGAGCTACTCTAACGGGAGTATTACTGGCTAAATATGCATAATATAACACAAAGATACGTCTCTAGCTACTATATCTACTAATAAGCTAAAACTTCGCATAAGATATATAACAGCCTACTAAAGCTATTACCTATTCCAGACCAAAGATAGAAGGATATCTTAATTAACTTTATTATTAACCTCCCTATAAGTAAGGGCTGTATAAATATTATAGTAGTTATAGACCGACTATCTAAGATAAGGTACTTAATTGCCTGCCCTAATATATTAACGCCTACTATCGCCTAACTATTTCTAAATTATATATAGAAACTTTACAGACTCCCTAAAACGATTATCTCTAATAAAGGCAGCTAGTTTATCTCTATATTTTAGAAAAAACTAACTACCTAACTCCGTATTAAAGCACTGCTGTCTACTATATACTATCTTAAAATGGACAATTAAATAGAACGTATAAACGCTATAATAGAATAGTATATCCGGATATACACGTTATATTTATAAGATAACTAGATTAACTAGCTTATATTTACCAAGTTTACTATAAATAACTCCGTCTTAGAAACTATAAAGGTCTCCCTATTTCTAGCCAACTACGGCTAGTATCTATAAATGGGGTTTAAACCCTTTAGTAATATCCCTTACGTCGCTTATTACGCCTTATAAGTTATAAAAGTAAATAAATTTATAGAAAAAATAGAGGAACTATAATAGTTCCTTACTAATAAAATAATATAGGCTTAATTTATCTATAAAGCCGCAGCGAATAAGAAACAAACTCTAGCACTAGCCTATTAAATTAGTAACTTTATCTAGCTAGATATAAGAAATTTAAATATAAAATAACCTACTAAGAAACTTAATTAGAAGAACGCTGGCCCTTATAAAGTTAAGAAGGTTATCTTCTCTTACTCCTACTAATTAAAGCTCCCTAATATGGTTAAAATCCACCCTATATTCCATACGTTAGTCCTCCGCCCTACTACCCCTATATTAGACACCCTACCCAAATAAATATAGGACCCTCCCCTACTAGTTAAATGTAAGGGATATTATTGCGGACACCTTAGGTTGCCCTTAGGACAACCCCCGGACGCCCCTTAGATAGTTACCAGTCATATACTAGAGGTACGTGCCCGTAGTATATAGTCTCCACAATCTTAGAGGCCTTACCTCCTTAAGGATTTATCTCTCTTACTAATCTATCCTGTTCTAATCGTGTCCTTATAGCCCCCTGTCTATAAAGTCCCCTTATATTTAAATCCTTCTTACTCTTTTTTAGAAGGGTAGTCTACTTTAAGGACCAGATTGTTTATTTATATCTTTTATTTATAACTACTATCCTCCCTTAAAAATCTCGCAATGACCTAAACGGAAACTCTACGGATACCTTATGGAAAGCCGTCGCGTAAAGGCAGGAAGGTCCCTCTAATAGCGAGAGATTATAACAATATAACCCTCTAAGTAAGATGGCCGAATAAGCCCTAATACCTAGATGCTCTAGGAGCTTGAAGACTTTTATATACCTATAGTCACCGTTAAGGAAAACGTAGATACCCTTTATAATAGTTATAACGCTGCCGGAAAGTAACTAGAGCCCCTCTAGCCCTACCTAGGCTAATTAGAAGATTAAGCGCTAGAGGCAACTTTAAGATCTTCCCCTAAGCTAGAAATACTAGAGGAATATACTAACGCATCTAACTAGGGAACCAACTAGAACCCTCCCGGAAGACCACTAGCCTATAATTAGTATAGTGGTGGTATATAAACTGCTTACGAGCTAAGTAGGCCTACCCCTTTAGGTAATCTAAGCTAACTATTAACTTAAAACCTAAGCCTTGTTAGGAAGCCTATACTAGCTACTAGTACTAATACTACCTCTATAGTAGGAGCTTCCCTAGGCCTAAGTTTAGAAGGTTAAGAGCCCTATACAAATCTCTTTTAAGATAAATATTGGGAAGCTATTATAAGGCTCTCGGAAGCTATACGGGAGAAAGCTACTAATAAATATATTAGAACCCTCTAAGGGCAAATCTATATTTAGTAAGGTTTAATTTAAGCTAGGTAAATTCTTTTATAACCTAGTTAAGGCTAAGGGCCTTCTAGGAGCTACTTAGTACCTACCTAAGAAGGTATAAAAGACTTAGAGAGCTATCTACGCTATAAATAGAAAAAGGATATAGACTAACTGGCTAAGGCCTCTAGTAGTTTAGAACTCCGCTATAGACCTAACGCCTAATAGTTAGACAATTGGGTTTGTAAGGTAGATAACTTTTTTAAGATATTAATAATATAAGATAATACTAAAGAGTATATACGCTGGATTATTAGTAAGATTAAAGACTAATTACTAAACTAGATCGCACTTAATTAGCTTAATAAAGAGTAAATTACTATATAGCTATAGCTGTAAACCTTTCTAAAGAAATAGAC
>Ga0307515_10005991_pt1 | contig 24476 bp, 24 predicted proteins | sample 17_EM_MG_FD_194513 | JGI IMG/M metagenome (GOLD analysis project Ga0307515, IMG submission 194513) | Populus trichocarpa ectomycorrhiza microbial communities from riparian zone in the Pacific Northwest, United States - 17_EM | ecosystem: Host-associated > Plants > Roots > Unclassified | place... | reverse complement strand
GGAATACCAAAGGATAAAGTATCAGCATCCTACTGTTGAGGAAGCTGGTTTAGAGGATACCAGTTCTGAGGAATCCTCCTCCAACGAATTATAAGGAATAGGATCTACGGCCGTACGCACTAAGGAAGATACAGAAGAAAAGAGGTCTAGTACTTAGGTGTTGTTACCCCAGTAACAATCATCCTCATCCTTATCTTCCTCCTCATCCTCATCCACCTCCTGCTGCTCCTCCTCCTCATCTTCCGTCTTTTCATCTTCCTACTTACCATCTTCCTAGTGTTCATTTTCATGGTCCCTGTCCATATCCACACCGCCGTCTGAATCAACGCCATCTGCTGCATCCACATCAGGATGAAGTTCTGAGTAATATTCGCCGTCCGACTCGGTAGAGTCGGTATCATCATCTGAGGAAATTGACACAGCAGGCGATGCTTCCGGCTCAAAATATACCCACTCTAGTTAGCTCTCTGTGTCCGAGTCTGCCTCATACAGTTCAACAATACCTCTCCCTTTACTGTTTCCCTTCCCCTTCCCCTTCCCTTCCCCTTCCCATCCTTGGTTCCCTTCCCTTTCCCAGTCCCTTTCTCACCGGGCTGAGTGTCCTCCCCACCCTCGCAGTCGTCATTGTCATTGACATCGCCAGTACGGCTCCGTGCCCCACTCGGCACTCTGGGATCCGCCCAGTTCTCATCATTATCATCCTTGTCGATTATCTTATCCCAATTCAGCGGTCTAACAGCCAGGTAGTTGCCTATCTTGTACTGCAGGCAGTTTGGCGGCTCAATCTTTGCCCTGAAACCATCGTTACCGTCCCAAGAGCAATGCTCACCAGTGTGTTTAACCTTTCCTAACCACGTTGTCTGCGGATTGGATCCATCAACTTGATCCCCAAAGGCCCGGGGGTTGTCTAACCTCCCATTGTTCATTTGGTCACATGTTTTGTCCAACATTTGCCCCATATATGAGCGGAAGGCTGCCCACCACTCCCGAAAAGGTGAACTCCTGCTCCTGCCGTGCGGCCACATCAGCTGGAATTGTGAAAAGTGGCAAGTCGTGATTGCATCAAGAAAGATTATATCATTAAAGAGGTCCCATGCTCTCTCGTCCTTGACACCGCAAACATTGTATTTCCGTATGAGTCCACGGATGTCATCCGAGATGAATGCCTTTATACAGTCCCGATCCAACCAGTGGGGTGGATTTATAACTGATGTCGGAATTTTTGCTCTACCAGTTGCGTTCCCCTTTTCGTTTGGGCTGCCCTTTGGTGGCATCGCTGCAAGTTGAAACTGGATCTACATCCGAGGTATTAGCATTATGACAGAGTTGAACGTAGCAAAAGGCAGCGCTGACTGAACGTACACTGTTGTGAAGGTTGTCGGGTGTGTTTTGGAATGTGAGTTGTTGTTTCGTGCAAGTCACGTGATGTTGCGATAGTTCAGGATGCTGCTGGTGTGTTTATTACGGGAGGAAAAGATAATGGAGGTGTAGATTGGAAGAAGGGATATTTATACTCGAGTTCTGGCGATTTCTTGGTTTAAGTTTCAACTTGTGAGTTTTGTTGGTTAATGAACACAAAACGGGGTAGCCTTCATCTTACCCACCAGGCACCTCATGGACGACAAGCCTCGACACGAGATTTAGTACTCGCGGTGAGGACAGTTTGCAACACCGGATGTTGCTTTGGCATCTCATACCACTGTTACCGCTCAGACCACGTGCATCTCTGAGCACGCTGAGTAGTTCTGAAGTTGTCCCAACTGTGCAACCATCCAACATGGCTACAAACGCCTAGCGGTGGAAAAAGCTGACTCAACTGATGTCATAGGATAGAGAATACGTCATGGTTCGCTGTGCGATGCTTATAGCTCTGCCAAAGGGGGATTTCCACCGGGAGGCTGAAGATATACACAATCGAGGGTTCAAAGTATTGTGCCAAGAATGAGTGCTATACGATGATAATCACGAGCAGAAGGCATAAAGACCCTTCAAGCTGTGCAAATAGACCATCAGACGTTGCTGTAACAGTGATTATTAATGCAGAGTTGAATATGAGTTTAATCTGATGGCAGTTAACCCCACAATTGAATGCTTTAGAATGGATTGCGTCCCCGAGTATTGTCACAGTTTAGAGTCTAGCATGGTCAACAATGCGCCTCCCTTTTCTGTCGAATCCCTCCAGTCTCACTCAAATAGGAGTCTACCTCGCCTGCTGTTGTATGTGCATGCAGAGGAAAGTATTCCTACAGTCCTAAGGTTGAACATCAATATCGGATGATACCTTTCCAAAGCCCCTGCTCTGTCACGTCTCCAGTCGTACGAAATGTTCCTACTCTTGCTAATCGTCAGAATCAACACAAGCGTTGGCCTTCTGGGAATTCTCAACTTCCCCCTGCTAAGCGACGCGTTTCCGTACCGGCTAGCAAGAGGGATTCCTCGCAAGGAGGGAGTTCTGTAGCCTCTACAATGGAAGGCCAGAACTCCACCCCCTCATCTTACCTGAACAATTCTCGTGTTGCAGATATCACCCAACGGGTCTCTTCCACCCAGTCCGCTACACAGCGACAGTCAATATTTACTCCAACAGCCACTCCGCGTACAGGCAGTCGTAACACACCAGCACGCAGCGGAATCACACAGACAGACTCAACGCGTCACGTTGTATCCAGCTCCGCGTCTGGCATTGCTAGCACTCTCACTCCTCTCAGCGGTCTTGAAAACCTGCCTACCCCAATCCCCAATCCAGAAGCCCACGCGATCATTTCAAATCCACTGCGAACGCAAGCTTCAGCAAGGAATCAGAGACAGAGGCAGTGGCAATTGCAACTGCAGGCGGTGTCTACACCTCGATCAGTGGTCTCTGGCAGTTGCAGCATCTATTGATTTGGACACTGCGACATGACGGGTCTTGTATTTGCAACGGGGAGGCTCCTGGAGCTCTACATGTGGAACAGACGGCTGTTTATGAGTGCAAGCGACTAGGAGACGGTAAGTTGTGCAATGCGATGGGTTGCGAAAGCATTATCTGAAGCCCCACCCTGGTGGATAATTGAGACGTACTGAAACACCACAATGCAGCAAAACAACATTTGGTCCAGAGCATTTCAGGCACGCACAAAGGAGATCTTGAAAGAGGTATGCTGAAGCAACGGTCCACGTTGGAGATTACACGCTCAAACTGGTACCAGGTTCACGCACAAGTCGATAAGGTTAAATCTCATTTTATTCAATCAGCAAGGGACAACATACCAGAGCTTTATGATCTCCTCCGCTTTGAATCCGCTGCAGAGCGTTTGGAATTCATTGATTCCCTTCTGGCAGACAATAAGTATCTTTTTCCTATAACAGAGTGTGTGGAAGGTGGTGTACACGATACGAATGCAACGCAGCGAGAGTCGAATGCTGATAACGAATTGCTAGCGTCCACTTTACTTCCTGGAGGGATCCATCCCGCTGTTTATCTACATCAAATTCCATCATCGGGCGAATAACCACGGTAAGTATGCTGATGGAATTTATAATTCCATGATTGACAACGAGGACGGTCATATACCCTCGCCACTGATCTTGTTTACCTGAACCGCGTTGCGCCATGCACTCCTGGAGTGGCAAAAGAACGAAGGTGTTCATCCGAACGCTTCAAACTCAAAGCTGAAAGTGGACAGTCCTGATCGCTCGAACTACTTCAACTGCGAGAATGACGGAGGTAAGATCGTATCCTGCTGTGCTGTAATCGGTCGCAAGTTGTTAACCTCGCCTGGCGTTGCAGACATGTATACATTCTTGATGAATACCTGGAACACACTACCGGAGAGCTACCAGCAGAGGGTGTATAACAACACTCGTGCCTCAGTCAAGTGTCAGATGCAACAGGCGGAGAACCTAATGCCTGACGTGGTGATCAGCGTGGAAGCAGCACGTGTTGACAATGGTACTCTCCTTGACTATTTGACCTGCGAAGTGGCGCTTGAGGAACCTCAGATCAGAAGCACTGACTCAAACATCCCGATAGACAACAATTGCACGGATGACGAACTCCTCTTCGGGATGCCAGCGGGCGGCAGGGATTTCGCAGCTGAAGCTGACGAAAGCGATGTCATCCTCACCGCCTGCCGGCAATGACGGGCCGCTACTGAACTCGAGAGGTTAGACCTGCGAACCAGTGATGTCACCAGGTATGACGGCGAGGATGGCGATGATGCGGATGCGGATGAGAAGGAAGAAGCATCGCAAGCCGATGATGGATCAACGCACAATGTAGAGGACTAAGGGCATAGTTGGTTTGACCTGGGAACCAGAGATGTCAACGGGTATGAGGGTGAGGATGGCGACGATGCGGATGAGGACGAAAAAGCATTGCAAGCCGATGATGGATCAACCCAGAATGTGGAGGACTGAGGGAATAGTACTAGAGAGTGTGAAGATTGGACAGTATATTTCAGACATGTACAATACAATAATTGGGAAGCAAATGCAACGGCAAGCGATGTATCCAAAGTGAAGACTGTATTGCAATAAATGACAAAATCTCAAAGCTAAACACGAATGAGAGTGCGGCATGTGGCTACCGGCCGAAGAAAGGTATAAACATCACCAGGCGTTGTATAAACGGCTACTTCATAACTGCAACCCTGCGAAGAGTGTAACATAGGTGTTGTTCTGATGGTGCATATACGTGACGATATACCGGAAGCAAAGTAAAGGAAGCCTGATGCCAGAGCGGCGAGCGTAATATACAACGCGACGCGTTGCACCAATACGAGGCATGGTATAATAGCCTCCGCAAGAGAGGTATGCAACCCAACCTGTTGCTTGTGCGACGGGTCGCATCTGATACTCCGTCAGAGGTTACGAGGTTCCGCTAGAGCCGTCAGAGCCCTCCGGAACACCCGGGTGATTCAGACGGAAACTAAGGGTGTTGCGGATGGAGTGAAAGAAACAGTGAAACTGCATTGGGAGGACGATATTCCACACAACGCGTGGTGTTAACGCCGAGTGCGGAACAAGCCACCACTCAGATGTCTCTGACGGCCCTGATGGACCGTGTCCACTCTGACGGAGCCAATCCGCAAGGACGGAATGATTTTTTGCTGATGTACATGCTATTGCAAATACTAATAGTGTCGCAATCTGAGCACAGTACCTTGAGAACGTAGTAAGTACTGTTAGGAGTTAGCACTCCACCATCAACGTTAGAAGGCAAGGATGATAAGGCAGTTACGTAGGTAATCTCTGAAACAGTCTTTGCCAGTAATAAGATTGTTCAGGGTGTGGATCGTCTGATAAATATCAGTGATACAAAAATGGAGCACAACCATTGATATAATTTTATCGAATATACAATGTACAATGTGTTTCATCTACAGATATCTTTGGACTTTCTCGACTTGGAGGTCAAGGGTTAACTTGATTGCCATGTATTATCTATTAGTTCTGTATCAAAGTCAACAAGAATACTTCTCTATTGAAGTACAGTGTTGTACATTCATCTTCAGTTCTATTTCACCGATCAATCCATCAGTCTTTGTTGTTGTTTATACTTAGTACCTTCGTCGAAGCAGCTCGTTGATCGGGAAGAGACCAAGCAAAGACATTAGAGTCTGAAGGATATCCGCAGAACCAGCTCGTTAAAGTGGTTGTTACAATGATACTTCCACTAGGATACACTCAAATCGGCACTACTCCTTCTGCTGAGGCGAAACTTGTTTGCTGTTTGTTGTCAGACAAGTAGAGACTTGGAGTCATCGTACTGGAGGGCAGGTGGTCCTTGGGTATACGTGCTGGTTGCTGAGCTGATACTCTGGAGTCCGATGGGAGTCTGCTGACCAATACGATAGTGTGTAAGTACACAGGATCTTCTGAGTATGATACTCTGGAATCATGTGCGCTAGTATATTGATAGCATAAGATGAAACTCTTTAGTCGATACTATCTTTCGGGAGCAGAGAACAGAACAGTTACCTTATTTTCTTGGGTGGTAATCTTTATAGCCATCCTGAGTGAAACTTTATCATTCTTCTCTTCATTTGTCTTGGAGTCATTAGGGGCTATAATTGATTACAACGTAGGGTGAAGCTCTCAGTGTTACACGGACTCGGAAGATATCATCAAATGATCCGGGCCACTCTCTCTCAATGATGGTGCAGCTGCATTTGAAATGTCAGAACAATCACAGTTGCCACTAGCTTTGTCTCCAAAGGACCTCCAAGTAGGAAATACTCAAACGTTAATTGTCTGCGGAATGAAATGAATCGAGTGTCATCCAGTCGAAAGTGATGTGAATAGCCCACCTGAATGTATTTCCATCCATGAAAATTGGCTTGACTGGAATGGTGACATTGATAATCCAAATGCCAGCAAAGACAATTGCACAGCAGACGTTAAATGTGCAATGTGGCAAGACATTGGCTTCGAAGATCTGGAATACCGAGAAAAACAGGATGTGAGTGCTGCACCAATTGTTCCTGGATTGATTTGGCATTCACAGAAGGCAAAGAGCCTAGCTGAAAACGTAGTGTAGATGGTCAATGCACTTGAAACAAGGAAGAATAAGGGAATCAAGAAAATGTAGGGCAGAATACTAGAATGGTTCACCAGCTTTGGTAAGTAGCTCCACCGCGAGTGTCAGTTGGAGTTATTTTATGGGTGAATTGTCAGCAGTCACTTGCAATTATTGGTTGATAAACAGATGTATTGCGGACACAATGTATTATTTCGTACAATGCATAAATTTTCATACTATGACAGTGAACAGTGCAAGAATAGTACTGCGCTCGGCTTGGCCACAGGGTCACGTCTAAATCTGGGAGAAAAACAACCCATAAGATGACATATTAATGAAGACATTTATCGATGGCAGCAGATGTTGAATCGACAATACTTCAAAATTAGCGTAAATGCAGGTCAAACAGAGGGTTAACAGAGGGTCAACACAGGGTCAGCAGAGGTTCAACGGAGTATCAACGATTGTTGGTCTTCTACATACTGTAATTGAGCAGTGATTTCGTTCCTGTTATGCATCACCATCATATTGGCAGCTTGTATAGGCAATAGAGACAGCAACACAGTGACTGCCGCACTCTGAGAATGAGTGTCAATGTAGTGGCAACGATTTTTAGCTTGACATCTTGGGTAATCTATGTTCCGATTAACTGCAGACACCGATTGATGAGATATTGGCAGACATTAGGGGTTAAAACAAGAGCGACATTCTCTATGCCGCATTCTGAAAATGAACATCAATGCAGAGTCAACAGAAATGGATCTTACATATTTGGTAATGAAGGCACCGTGCAGATCTTTGAGTACATAACAGTATTATTGACCGCCTTCATACGGAATGATACAATATGTGATAGGAACAACACACATTGTGAATTAATCGATATCACAAACTTCAGAACATGCAAAAACTTATCATTGGTTGTTGAATATATGAATTTGATGAGATACTAGTATCAAACTGTACACACAAGAGCCTTATATGAATCAATTGATAGACCTGCATGCTGAGCCTCTGATAATCTGCCCTATTGTGACATGTTGGAAGATTTCCATTGAACCCTCCTCAAGTTGACGGTTGAGGTGTATTACACACAGGGACCCCTGATCTGGCATTAGTTCGGTTTGAACCCTGTCCCGGACCTGAATTGACAATCCAGAACTGTTGCTGAACTACAGGTATTACATCCCCACTAAATACTCAGAATAGCGAAAGGTCTGAACTAAGAAGATGGCACAAACACTTGAACCACACCGACCTATATACCACGCTATCGACATTGATCCAGGCTAGCAATTGACTTATGGGGTGATCCACAATCTATCAGTAGTCAAACTTAGAACACTCAAAGCCTACATCGAAACAAACCTAGCCAATAGATGTATCCAGCGATGGTGATCACCGGCAGCAGCTCTCATCTTAATGCCAAGAAGGATGATGGTGGCCTAAGACTCTGCATTGACTATCAGGAACTTAACAAGGCCACAATAAAAAACAGGTATCCCTTACCCTTGATCTTGGAGATGCTGGAGCGACTTCACACAACCCATATCTTGACAAAGCTTGACCTTGGGAATGCATATCACTTCATCCAGATCAAAAAGATGATGAACACAAGTTGGCATTCCAACCTACCTACAGTCAGTTTGATTATCGGATTATGCCTTTGCCTTGACACATGCCCCGGGTACGTTTCAATTCTACATTGATAGTTGTATACAGCCTTATACTGACGATTTTGTCATGTGCTACATGCACGACATCCTAATTTAGTCGACTACATTGAAGGCACACGAAGAATCTGTATGAAAGGTGACGGAGTGACTACGTGAATTCTGTCACAACAGCAAAGCCAACAGTGTGAATTCGGTGTATCAGAGGTTGGTTTCCTTCGGTTTGTCATGAACTTAGGTGTGATCGGCAGGCAATCGGACAGCACCGCAACAGTGGAGGTCTTACTGACACCAAAATCAATTCAACATGTACAGGTGCTCATTGGATTTGTTAATATCTACAGGCGATTCATTAGGAAATGTACAGAGGTAAAGCAACCCTTAACAGAACTATTGAGGACGATAAAAATAGTATGCACTGTGAAAGCCCTTCAAATGACATCCGAGAAGCCAAAAATACCTCCACCGAGAATGGAATGGACTCAGGAGATCAAGGAAGTATTTTGGAAATTTAAGAAGACCTTTTATGATGCTTTGATCCTGCAGCAGTTCAATCCGGCCAATCCGAACATTCTCCAGGGCGATACACGCGCCTACACATTCACTGCCATCCTATATCAGTATGACGGGTTAGGAACACTACGACCAGTTTATTTCTACTCTCCCCAATGTTATCCTGCCACACAGAACTATGACACGGATGATAAGGCACTCTTCAAGATCGTGGATACGATGAAGCAATGGTGAGACTACCTGGAGGGGGCCAATCATAGGATCCTGATACAATGCAAACACAAGTACCTCGAGTATTATCAGACTTCAATAGTGCTCTCCCAAAGACAGGCTTGACGGGTGAAGATTGTTTCTTCCTGCGACTTTGTTATTGAGCTTGTCGCAGGGAACCGGAAACTGGCAAGATGAACCTTCTTGACGACCTAATTCCGAGATCGGGAATGAGAGAGCTACAGCATGACTTGTAGCAACTTTTACAGCCGTTGAATGTTACAATGATCTTCTACCTGACATCAAGACAGCCCGATCAACCAACACACCGGCTATGAAGGTAAAAAAGACAATCATCAATATTCACATGGTCCACTACCCTGACCTGATCAAGAGCGGTAGACTGCCTGGTGCAACGGACTCACATAAGATTTAGACAGTCCTCTCCGGCGCCCGGACCTATAGAGGGAGAATATACATACCAGAACCTCTCCGGAGCAATGTGACAAGTCTTTTCCATGAAACTTCCACATCGGGTGACTGTGGCGCCTGTAGAAATGCTCACCTCGTATCGAGAGATTTCTACTACCCTGGGATTGATGCGATGGTATGAAAGTATGTTGCGGGATGTCAGGTGTACCACTCAATCAGAGCACCATGCCATGCATACCACTGAACCATTCTGCCACTGCCACTAGGGCATCAACCTTCGGAAGGTGTCAGCATGGATTTCGTCATTGACCCGGCAAGTCCAAGGCATTAGGATACACTGGAATCTTGGTAATTGATGACCAATTGACCAAGATAGTCATCTACCTCCCCAGCAGGACAATCATTGACTCACCACAACTGACACGAATGTTATTCGAACACATGATCTATATGCACTCCCTACCGGAACACTGCATTGCTCTCACATGACCATCAATCACCAAGTTTCAACTGCCTTTCATCCACAATCAGCCGGCCAAATGGAGCACCAAATCTAGACTATTGAACAATACCTACTTGCTTTCTGCAACTAAGAGTAAGATAACTGGGTTAAACTATTACTTTTGGCGGAATTGGGGTACAACAACTCCATGCAAGCTTGGACAATCATGACCCTGATCTGGGCTGTGTATCATCAGCATCCCCATTTGCAGCTTATGATGCCAAAAGCAACCAGCCTCATGGTGGAGACCCAAGCAGATGTCTTGTTTAAAAGACGAGTGGAAACTCACCGGATCCTCCAACAGAACTTGCTCGTGGCGGAAGAGAAACAGCCAATGTTTACTTGCGTGAAGGCGATCAGGTTTGCAGTGGGAGAAAGAGTGTGGCTCTCGGCGTGACACCTCCACACACACAGACATTCAAAGGAACTCGACTACAACAGCGCTGGACTATATACGGTAAGTAAGACCATGAATTAGAACCGTTACAAATTTGACTGGCAGAAGATGATGTGCAATCACAATGCATTCGTCATGCCACTACTGGATCATCACACACCCCCGATCACTGGCCAACACTCATTGGGGCCACAGCGTGTCATTGTTGACAATTTCGCAAAGTGGCAACTCGATCGGATTTTCGACTCCAAATGACACTATTGGAAGTCACACTATCTAGTCCAGTGAGCTGGGTACAGCTACATATGCATGAGTTGGGAACCAGTGGCAAAACTTGAATATTCTTGGGAGCTGGTTAAGTAGTTTCACCGGAAACAGCCGGGGTAGCCCCGTTGAGACCTTGATATGGCACCAATTGGACTATTTGTGTTCCTTTTCTTCTCTTCCTATGGGATACTGGTCCAATACAAATGGCATTGGCATGGGTTTCACCACCAAGATATCATAGTCAATTGGAAGTGGACTGTCCCCGTGCTGCAGATTCGTGGCACAGATGCCCAAGGCACCACCAATCGGCTGTCGGATTAGTTTACATCTTTATCTCGGTTGTGGGATCAGTCTGTTTGTATTTCTCAGTTTTGAGTGTGTTTGCTTTCATCTGGTTTCTCCATGTACAGGATCATGCGGCCCAGGTGTTCTGCGCCCAATGCAGGGGATGATATACTGGTGGACGTATTGTACTACCAGGTAAGGTTGCTGCAGTACACGCCATAGCCCGGGTAAGTAGTGCATTACTTAGTCCGCACCATGGATTTTGGATCACTATTGAAAACATTACCATTGAACCTGTGTGTCAGGTCACTCTCATCCACGTGTGCAACCGTATCCATATAGTGACAGATGCTGGCATACATGTCCTTCCAACATACACTATATCATTTTGGATTTGGGCATTCTCATACTGGGATTTGTAACTGCCATAATATGAATAGCAAACTGACTTGCACACAAGATCGTCTGCATTTCTAGTGTCTGTTGACAATTTCCCTCTTCGCTTATCATTCTGGGCTTTTTTTTACTCCACCCTATGGTGACGTGAAAGCAGGATATTGTGTAATCCCTCTCTTTCTCTCCATATTATGAGTATGAGTGACCAGCAAGTATGGTATCAATTGAAGATTGGCCGACATCCACTCCTAGCTCGCCACTCGTGGCATTTCGCTTCATGTGTTCCTTGGCTTACCATGATGTATCCTACTCTATGCATCCCAAAGATTACAAGTTAGCAAATGAATCAAGTTCAAACTGCTGTTGTGTCTCCATTCCAATCTACTGCCTCCATATGCAACACTTCCAGTTCTGCCACCTCCAGATTAACTACCTCCAAGAACAGGTGGTATTTTTCTCAATTACTGTCTCCAAATGCATGCCAGAGTTTCCATTGTCATTGCCTGCAACTGTATCTCCAAACCCACTGAATTATAGCCTGAAAGTTTGGATGATCCAGACCTCCAAGTGTGTCTCCATACTTACTTGATCACTGTAAGTGTGTCTGTACCATCAAATCCTCAAAGTGCATCTCCAACCTTGCCTGAGCATGTTTGTGAAATGTTGATAATCATGGCCTCTAAGCAAATAACAAATGATGCATGATCACAGTTTCCTGCCTCCCATGATTATGACATCCAAGTATATCTCCAAACTTGCCCTACATATCCCACAAGTATACCTGATCACTTGCACTCTCCCAGCCTCCATGATTACACATTAATGACCTCCAAGTGTATCTTCAAATGCACTGCCTCATGACCTTCCAGTTCATCTCCTAGCTAACTCAGTCATTGCCTCCAAGTGGTATGGGGGTTCTTAATCCCAATGATCAATACCAGATTGATTAAATTAAGTACAGCCGGCTCCCTATTCGTTTTCAGTTCTCGTCTCAGCCCAAATCTCAACCTCTTCCCCTTAACGTTCCAAAAGTTCTCAAATCAACACTCCCCCGAATGTTGCTCCTTCTCTTCAGAGGAGTATACCACATCACAATGTTGCCACGCTTAGAAATCTTTGTTGAATGGTAATAACCCAGCAATTCAATACCAACATACCAGCTAACAAATAATGATGGAGTCCACGATATGCTGTACTAAGATTATGATGCGGATTATACATGCTTCTTCCAAAAGAAAAATGACATTGCAGAAGTATTCAACACTGTTCTTGATAGCATATGGTTCCCATGTCAACCTGTGACGGGACATACAAGAATAGGTCATGAAGATAAATAAGGGAAGTAATTGTAAAAGTTTTACAAATAGAATTCTTAATAATATTTCAAGATTGTCTTAGGTATTCTGAATGCTGACTACGGATTGCTACTTGAGCTTGTTATTCTCCTTCCTGTAGCAATGCGATCTCTGTATAGTCGTCATAGAGGGTTGTTGTTGTTGTTTATTCATACTGCATACACTCTAATTAGAGTATGACAGGACCAAATACCCACTCCACCTCCGAGCGAGCTGGCAAGATGACGGAGCTCCCCCCCAGCTACCCTTCATCGCCGCTGATGTATATGACTGTTGAGAAATAGAACACAAGCAAAAATAAACTGAACACAAGGAGAGAAAAGAAAAGGAAAGGATCAAAAGAAATGGATATAGACCCCCATCGCTGCCGCCTGCCCGCACCTGGGTCAGCCTCAGAACCTCCTGCATGGCATCATTCCTTTGGGCATGAACTTCCCGACTTGCGTAGCCGCCAGGAAGTCCATCACCGCTTTGTCCCACTCTTTTATGGGAAACAGCTCCGAGATCAGCACATGTCTGCATCTGCCCACTTTCCAGCCCATCACCTTTCCCACCAACTTCCATTTGGTCTTGTGCTGGTCTCTCCACCGGCTGCCGTGGTAGAGGAGGTGTTCCCCCATGGGGCCTCCGCACCACCAGCATGTGTCATACTCTTGGTGGCCGAACCGTTTCAGGTTGACTCCAGTGGGAGCATGCCCACACTTAACTCTCAAGTACCAAGTAGCCAGCGACTTCACTCTTGTTATCGGAATAGGTCTCTTGGCCCCCATCTTGCCCTTGAGTCTGTTTCTGACGTGCTTGCTGCACTTGTCGGCATCCCACTTTTCCTTGGCTGCTGACCCCCCTCTCAGTGATTCATCTAGCATTAATTGAGGCCACGGTGTATGGCCACACTATGGGGGTGCTTCTGCGTGCGTTTCGGGCGAGAATTGCTTAGCAGTCAGTGGCTTCGTTTCCGGGGATGCAGGAGTGTCCTGGGACCTAGTGGACTTCGGTTGCGATGCCGTGTTTGAGGAGAGCCTGTGTTCTCCGATTTATCCACCTTGTTAATTGCTGTCCCCCCCCAGCTCAACGTGTGCCGTTCATCGGATTGTGGCTTGTGTCTTGCTAATGACTGCCATCGTTTTTACTGTGTGCTCTTGCAGTCGTTCTGTTCTTTTGACCGTCTCCATGAGCAAGAGTCCAATCGCCAACAGCTCGGCATCGAATACCTCCAAACATCCAGTGGCCAGATTACTGCCGGGGATCCTGCATTCAGCGTGATGCTTCCTTACTGCTGCTGCTCCCACTCGGCCGTCATCAGAGTGTGACCCGTCTGTCCACCACATCCAGAATCCCGACCCGACTTTCGGTTCCTTCTCTCTTGCCCAGCATTGCGTGGGGCTCTTGGCTGTGATGTTATCATGTAGTATAATGCTGTTAACCACTGGTTCTGAGCCAAGAGTCAGCCAGCTCATGCCTTCCATAGTCCGGCTGTGCTTGTGTTCAGTCTCGACTACTCTGCATATCGGGATGCCTGACGAAGGGTCTCCTTGCAGCTCCTTCAGATTGCGGCGGCATGCATGTGCTAGGCTCACAGCGAATCGTAGTTGTCTGGAGTCTAAGATAACAGGCACGGGTGTGAGCCCTGACTACATTATTACTACCCCCCCTGGGGTTGGGCACAGTGTACCCAGGACGGACCTGGCGTATCGATTGAGGACACGTTGGAGGTGGTCTCGCCGGCCTACTTCTCTGGTTTCCTACAAGAGCTCGGTCGCATGTAGTTTGACCGCTTGGACGCAGGCTACATGGACGGTCCTTACGCTCTCTGGTACTACCCCGTATGTCTTTGTGACACTTTGGAGTCTCACTTCTGCTGCCCTGGCATTCTTCATGCATCAGTTGTCATGCCCCTTAAACATCAACTGTGTATGCATCAAGACGCACAGCAAGTGTGTCGCCTGTCTGTTGAACTGTATGAACCCGTTCCCAACATTTATCTTCTCTGCCAGCTTTGGCCAGATGTGTTTCTTGAGGCCTCGCCTGCATGTAAACAGCGCTGCATCCATCTTTGCCATATTCAACTGTAGCCCTTGACTACAAGCCCACTCGATACTCTTTGCTGCTCATCAGTCGAGTATCTTGACGACCTAATTCACATCGCTTCCAGTCTCCACCCAGCTGAGATGGTCGACAAAAGACAACCCTTCAACTGTGATGTGCCCTTCAACCAATTTGATCAGTCCTGAGGTGTAGATCGCAAAGAGGATTCGTGACACAGGTGAATCCTGCTGGACCCCTGGTTCCACTGGGTGTCTCTCCATCGCTTTGCCCTCGATTATCATTTCCACAATTCTTTCTAACAGACAGCTTGCGGATCACCCTATATGGTCTGCATCCATGATCGAGGGTTTGCACACCCATACTTTGTCGCAATGTCCATATGGCTCATGATATCTGAGTGCTGTCACATGATGCTATTTCCGCATGAATCCGGTGATAGATGCCACATATCCCAGTTGGTCAACCTGTTCATACAATGTGGTTTCAACGCATTACCCTCTTGATTAAAATCAGGCCTTCCATCGCATGATATCATGTGAGACAATATGCCAGTTTGAACTCGAATTTAGATATCCCGCATTCTGTTTGCTTCCATAGTTGCAACATTAGCCAATCATAGTCAGCAGTGTATATCGCAATTAATGCCTCACAGTTGAGGCTATCTTGCTTGAGTTATTGATTCCACAAGTGACCAACCAATGCTATACCAGTGGAGAACTTGGCATGTCAGCTCATATCGGATACGACTGTGACGTTGCAATACATACTACCTCAAAGCATTCAGTAGGATCACTTCAGGCCTCATTTCATCAGCCAATTTCATAATTCCATCCGTCATGTCATGAGTAGCCCCAGGCAGATCATGTTGACTAGGGAGATCACTGGTAGTTCGTACAGCAGAAGGCAATAAGCTTGAAGTCCCACATACTTGCACATTACGTATCGACTGCTGTGTCAGTGTATCAGAGTGGTCTCCAGTCCAATCAGACATGTCCTGCTACTATCAGAGATTGTGAATGTGGTTCAAAGTTAGGTGCATGGCTGGTGTCAGGGGAGCAATATCAGCTATTTATAGATACTTGGTATGGACCTAGACCATATTATTAATATATGTATATAATGTATCCATAGGTGTGGCCTGTAACTGATTCCGCTGTTCCATAGTTAAAGGCCTAAAAGCACACTTGCCTGATCTGGTATTATGTAACCAGGCAGGGTGATTTTTCGGAGTAAAAGCCCAGTGTTCATTCCATGATGTCTGAAAGACATTCTGCGTATCGTTGAGAACCGAGTCTAAGACTTCTGGCTCAGAATCACCACAACAAGTATTCATGTTCTGAATCTGCGTTACACTTTCTTGGTGTATACAGCCTTACCCCGTTGACTGAATATCTTGTAGTTGGATGTTTGCCGTGGGAGAACTTCCTTATCTCTTATATGATTCGACTTATTTCTAAGTTTATTGCTTTTTGAATCCTCCTGTATATCGCCTACAATCAATGAAACTTCTTGTTCCACAATATTGGCTTCTATCCTAACATTATCCATATTCATAACCAAACACTGTTGTAACCCAATAATTGAGGATATCCACCAAACAGTCATTGCCACAAAGATATAGCTATGACTGGGGCGAAGGATAGGATCTTCTTTAAAACATATACAGTAATGTCGTGATCGTTCTCAAATGTAATAGCCATTTTGGGAGTACTCATCCAAGGTGAGGGGCTGCTGCTAGAGAAAGCTAATAGATTCTGTGTAATAATAATTGATATAGGTATCATAAAAACTCAATAATAAATAAAGCTTTTCTCTTGCTGGGAGCTATCATGACTGTTTCACTGCTAGAGCGTATTCTTTTCATTGCCAGGACAATGTAACCCCGGATATACAAGGATCTTGAGATCTTACTCATGCGCGCCCATATTTCGCCTTCCATGATTTTTGATTGCAATGTGCTTGTGTGTCTTACATTCCAATTCAATGGGCCTAGTGCAGATTGCCATGCATCCCAAAGGTTATCGTGTTCATGCAGGTTTGGTATTAAAGCATTACACTCTGGAGATGAATCAGGCCTCACTTGCAAGATATCATAGGTCAGATTACATCTTCAACTTGAACATCTCGCTCTTGTATGGTTCAGCAATTGGAACACATAACCGTATTTTGTCAGAACGCGGTCTCCACAGATCAATACAATAGTACCAATACGTCACAGGTTTGATCGGCAACAAACCAATACTATACCAATGTAGATTAAATGACACATAAGCATGTATGCCATGACAAGTTGTACTGAGGAAGTTGCCATTCCATCATAACTTAATATTCCGGGATGCTCCGGGCCTCATATTATCAGCCAATCTCATAATCTGTCAGTCACACGATCAATAGACCGAGACTTTTCTTGTTGTCCAGCGAGTGGCAATGATGATCCCCTCTATCATACGAGTGCTTTGCAATCCGACGTCCTTGCATTGTAGCTTATGGCTGCCTAGTCAGTGGCAGAACCCGATCAGACAAATCCCACTACTATCTGCATTGTGAATCTGGTTGAACACAATATTCTCGGCAGGATTGTACAGCTTTGATCTGGCAGGGTTGTTGCATCCTCAAACCAGCTGCTGCAGCATATGCTTTGATGAATCTGCTCAGCCTGTGCTTATCCAACCAAGATGTTTCCCACTCACACAGCGACAAAGATAATCATGACTACCCAGTTTGGAGATGAGCCCCAGGATAGGTGTTATGCATATCACGTGACCTAAATCACCTGACATGTAACCCTTGAGTTATGCCAGAACCATTGACAATGTTAGAAGAAAACTCCTAGCTAAGGATTCATAAACAATCACGAGAGCATTTTTGGACACCATCTGGAAATTTTATGGGTTTCCGGAAGATGTGGTATCAGAGAGAGATTAAACATTCACAGGAGAATTCTTTACGGATCTGTATAATAATCTAGTATTGAAAAGTAGTATGACCATGCCACATTAGCTGCAAACAGACGGGCAAACGGAAGAATCAATTGAGGATTTGAGGCCTATTTACTTTTGAATTGCAATTGTAAACAGAACAATTAAGGGTGAATAGTAGTAATGGCTGGGTATGCTTATTATAACTCGAAACTTACTCAAACCAAGATATCACTGTTTTATGCGACTGTTATGGGGGTAACAACACTTCAGTAATGTACTTGGTTAAGTACCAGGTATACTTCTTGGTGCGTACGGCCGTAGACCCTATCCCAATTACGAATTATATTCTTCTTCTTCTTCTTCTTCTTCTTCTTCTTCTTCTTCTGAACTACCGCTTGTATCAGGTTCTGAAGTTTCCTCTAGTATCTTGACCTGTACGTATGCCTTTGCCCTAGGATAACTGGCAGTTCCTTTATGAAGCTTAATTGGTTGATTGCAAGTCTTGACCATATGAGCTCCTTGCCTATCGGGAGGCCAGGTACAACGTAAACACTCTCCTGCCGACTTCCTTCTTTTAATCTCTTGTTCTTCAATCCCTTCCGTTAATGGATGAGGCTTCGCAGTCTTTCGCTTGGACACCTGAAGCGCTGGCTTCGTAGATGGCCTTGGATTTATGTGACCGGTCTGTGTTCGTCTGGTAGCCTTAAAGGTCGCGAGGTCTTGTAACCTTCTGGAGTCTGTTAGAAATTCCTCACAATCTTTAAGTACTGTATCGTGGTTACTCGACTTCTCCTTCTCGGGTTCCTTATCCTTCGTCACTGGTGCTTCTGGAATATCCTTGGAAGAAACCATTACCTTGACTCAGAATTGCATCATGTCGATATAATTGACTAGTCCTTGTTCTAGTTCGATAATCGATGCATGCCACCACACACACTGAGCCACAAAGACGTATTCGTGATTTCATGAGAAAGCAATTATCTTTTCAAGAGTGTATATTATGACCTCGTTATCGTTCTCGAAGGTAATTGACATTCGTCGGATCAATACTTATAAGGTGCAGGGCTGCCGCTACACGACGCTAATAGATTCGTAAGTATATAAAATAGGTATTGGTATCATAAACACGCAATAATAAATCAGGATATTTCTCTGCTGGTAGGTATCATTTTGTCTCTAGCTGTTCGAGCTTGTCTTCTTCATTGCCGGAACAATGTGATCTCTTGATAGTCCCTTGGCTTACTCCTACTGGAACTATGATTTAATCCCTCAATGATAGCCATGTAACTGTGTGACTTATTTTTATATGCACAGTAGATATCCTTGCGGCTAATATCCGAAGAACGCGCCTGTCAGAAGTGGCCACGTCTTTCCCGTAGGTCAACGTGTCCATGCATGATATCATCATCTCTCATAATCAGACCATAACTTGAACTTTGACATCTCGCACTCTTGGGGTTTATTTGGTAGTTAATCTCAGGCTTATCGGGTACCAATCCATGTTGTGATCACGTAGACAATGACACGTATCATACATTGCGATCCAGACACATGCAATTGAATGCACGGTGTTCGCTCTTGGCTTTAGCCAATGTCATTAATCCCTCAGACACGTCTTGCTTAGGTGGAGACGATTCTCGCGACACCAGGGTGTGCCTTACCATTATCCAACCCATTACGGGAAGCCCACATACCTGCTTATGACTATCGCCTGCCGTGCGCTTCCCCATGCGCACATCCCGCATAGAATCCACGAGTGAATATGGTTGAAAACAACGTGCACAACGGCAGTGTACCTGGCAGTTGCTGCATTGTCAAATTGGCTGCTGCAGTACTATGCCTTCAATGACCCCGCTATGTCCAAAGACTTATCCAATTGATACGTGACTGATATAACCCCCGCTAAAGGGCATATCACTGGTTACTTGAATGTCTCGGCATGGTATGTTCTTTCGCTGACACTATTCAAGTACCATCATCACTGCTAAGGGAGAACCCCTAACAGCGACTTATGGATTCAATTCATGAACAAATTGGCCGGTTAAAATGCAGTTCAAATATGACGCATTACAGATACATGGACATTACATCAGCTCACTCCATTTGAACTTGCGTAACCAGCTTCCCCAATCAATTGAAACAAAGAAAACATAATACAACCAGAAAAGAATGTCCATCGAACCATTCAAGCAAGGAGAGCTGGAGATCCGTAATGGATGGACTATTCAAGCAAAGCATAGAGGCAAGAAATTGGAAGATAAGATGTATGGACCTTTCGAAATATTATCAGTTGGAAGCAATTAACGCTACTGCGAGTCATAGTTACTGGAGTCATGCTGAATCCATTGGACCTTTAACATTTCCCAACTAGAACAATATCTAGCAAAACACCCACAGAAAGAAGTCATCAACAAAGAGCCTGACAATGCAGATTGGAAAGTGGAATCGATTATTGCCAGCAGACCATCCAATGTTGATCGTCCAAAGCATGTATTTTTGGCTAAATCACAATGCTATTCACATGATGAAGATACATGGGAAATGAATGAAAATGTGTTGCAATGATCGGTGGAATTGTTAGAAATTTGATTTCTTAAGAATCCAACAATTGAAAGAGACAAGCATTATGGGGAAAAAAAATGTCAGATATTTTATTACTTTTATTATTCTTTGAATAATATCTTTCGTATATTGAAAGGTATAAATTCCTTTTATGCTTCTCATGTCGAAGCACCATTGTGGTCATCGGTTCTAGACAATGGGGTGATGTTTTGAGTTTTCCTGTCACAGCGATAATGGTACATGCGATAGTCAAATTCAATACATATCATGGATGTACGCTTGATCTAGTCACGTGATATGGAAAACACATCTTCACCATGTCGCAAGTAAGCCTCCCTCCCCTCTGTGTGTTCGTGGGGATACATAGGAATCATGTCTCAATTGGATAAGCAAGTTTGATTGCCTAGTGGATTCACTTAGGATGATGCAGTTATGGTGCCATAGTGGGGAAGCTTGCTCCAGCTGTTAGGGATTTTCTTCTAGCATATCTATGCTTCTGGAATAACTCAAGGGGTACATGTCATATCAGCAAAAAGTGAAATTGGTTTCCGAAAATGGACCGCACGCACCGATCCTTCTCCACATTCTCCACAAATAATTCAAGATACATATTTCCAATCTTCCACGATGTTTCGCAGCGTTTGATGATGTGATCGCGTCGTCGCGACATCCCAAAACGTGTTTAGTCAATTAAGCTAATTCATTCAACTTGTTTCATTCAGGTTGGTCATCTAGATTTTAATTGTTTTGACTGTTTGTTCAACTGTTCCATTGATTTCAAGAATATTTGTAACTATTTAATCCCTTGTGATATCAATTATACATAAGCTTGCACAACTCCCATTACAAAAATTAAGACTCCCAGAGGAAACACATCAGATTTCTATATATCACTGAAACGATTACTTCAAACATCGAGTCCAATAATCTACATATAAAGCAAATTGAAAGCATTCAAGGCAACCGTGTTGCTCAAGTACCACCGCGAGCTATCTCACTGCGGCGTCAGCGGAAGAAGGTTTACAGCTCCTTGGATCGCACATATAGGATTGATAGGAGTGGTTCCGAGGCAGAAAAGAGGCTTACGACGGTAGCATCCATCGTGCAAGGGTTGCATCGGAGATTGATGCCTCTCCTCGACAATCCCCATACCAGCAGTCTGACCTCTTGGCTTTGTTCCAAACGTCTGAACCAAGGTAAGAAGCCCTTTAACACTCGATTCAGCATCCTTGACGACGAAAAGACACTTCAACTGTGCGAGAATGCGTGCAGCAGTCGACTTAAAGTGGCTATCCGGACTCGTCCCTATCCAGAGAAGCACTGTATCAGTTCTTGGTGGCATATGCTTTCTCCACGTTGTGGACTCAGTGCAACGAACCATATGAACTGCTTACTCATCGCATTGAAAAGACGTCACCGGAACTGCTACTGCGTTGTACCAGATGCATTTTGCATCATTGAGACGACTGAAATACTGATCGTGATCGACGTAGTCTGTGATGTCGGCCAATCAGTTGATACACCAAGCAATGTGATTCTGCAGCTCCCCTTTTTGCATTGCACACCACTCGGCCAAGTCATCAAGGGTTTTGATTTCTGGTCGCTGGTTTTTCATCATTGGCTTGATAGGTGCTTTTGTTAGAGGCATATCATCATCGCGACATTGTGCTGCAGCGTTTCCATTGAGCTCTCAATATTGAATTAGCTACTTTCAGGCTTTCGTTCGCGAAATCTGGAAGCCAGCCTCATGATGATTCGATTGTCGGTACTCTTGTTTAAGATCCATCATCGCTTTTTCTAGGAGTTCAGAGCTTACATTCAAGTGGTTGCCAAGCAGGCAGATATGGTCAGAGAAGTGATTCAGGAGATGCATCTTCACAAAGTTGAAATCCGATTCGTCGAAAGGATGTTGTGCAATATCTGACTCGATCTGCATTTCATCTTCATCAACGCGACGACGCTTTGCAGCCGCAGAAAGATTGTTCCAAGCAGGGTCATTCTCCCATTCCTCCTGTTTTTCCAAAGTATGCTGCATTTTCAAGGCTTCCGAGACCTTCTTTGTAGATTTACTAGTGCGGAATCGACTGAAAACATCCTTCTGATGATGAAACTCCTCCAGAAAATTCTCCATGTACTCGATTGTGGCCTCAGTATGGTACTGGTACTGTGCCATAAGGTGAAAATACACTAAGTTCTTGATGCACAACAGGGCTTCTCTGAAGGGAATCCTTTGGCTTGCCCAAGGGTTGAAAAGAGTCGCTGTGAAAACTGGAACCATCATACACCCGAGTGCTTTCATCTCCTTACCACTCCATTGAGTCACCTGGCTATATGGCTTGTTGAATCGAGCGGAGCCAGGATATGGGGGCATCATTGCCCAGAGCTGGTGGGATTTGTCGATCCTGGTATGTTGTTCCAGGAAGGACCTTACCGAGACCTTCAAAAGCTTAAGCATACCAATAGAGATGGTATGAAGAATATCAGGAACGATAATAGTCGTCCGAGAGATGGGTTTCATATTCCAGAAGACCCCTTCTGAGGTTCCAACCGCTCGATCTTCCTCTTGCTTTCCGTGTCTCTGTCGCATCCCACTGAGTCGCAAGTATCATGGTTTGGAAGTATATCCGATATTCTCTCAATTGCCATGACGGTGAATTCCCTTCTCCCAACGAAGATATCGGTGCGTCACACCCAGGGCAATGGGGCTGCTTGATTGAATGCAACTGAATGTATTCGAAGTATTCAGCCGTCCATGCGCAGATGACAGGATAACATTGCAGCATCCGACCGTCCGCACGAAGCATAAGCTTTCCAGTGTTGAAAAGCGCCTCGACAGGACGAAAAATAAGCTCGAAGACCTTCCTTAAAACATCCGGATTGTGGATTTGCTATTCCATCATGGCACTTGTTTTTCCAAGTCCTTCACAGTTAACTTTCGGAGGAACGGGAAGAAGGGCAACAACGATGCTTGCAAGATTTGAACGTTATGATCTAATCATCAAGTCGATGTTTCTGAGACTCAAATATACTTCCCATTCCTTCTTGTCACCCAAATAGTTTGTACGATGTGTCTGGTCTGAACTGCCGAGGAAAGGGACAATGGAAGCTCCAAGTGGCCGCCATAGCTAATGAAGCAGTCAAAATCATCGTAGCTATGACGAAATTGAACTACCGTACCTATTCATTCTACCACAAGTCGATTCATTTCACCTCTGAGTTGATATGTTCCTCAGCATCATTGATTTCCATTGCTGGAGCATATGACATATCTTCCCTGATCACAGGCTGTTGAATGAGGAACTCAATGCACGCAACAGGATTGCAGTAGAAGAGACGTGTGTAATCATCGTCGCGAAGGTTGTTTGGATTGGCCAAACAATTGTAACGCACTTTGCCAGATTTGCAAGAGTCGTTGCCCATTGAGTAGGACAGTATGTTCAAGCTTTCGAATTAATTGTGAGAAGAAGTGAAGTTGCTAACGGTTGCCATCGTACGGTTCCTGAAAAGCTCGTTGATTGCAGCTCTGCTCAAGTTGTGCTTGATGCACCAGTGCGCCAATCGACACTACTCCCCGCAAGAAAACGGTGATGATAGATCAATGTCATCGTCAAAGACATTGAAATACTCGTTACTAATAGGCTTGCTGGCTAGAGAGTTGTCGAAGTGTGGAGTACCACAAATACGTGTCTGAACTGGAGATTGCTCTGAATCAATACAAACATTCTCGCTGTTGGCTTCTGTATCGCTGGAATCATCGTGGGAAGGGTGAAGAAAAGGGCCGTGACACGTTTCATGAACGAATGAAAGTAGAATACTGTCGTGCTCGATCGCAAAACCAGCATCTGGCAGTTGTTCAGCTGATATGGATACTATCGTTTCTTTGTGGTCGCGACCGAGGTGAGTGATGCAAGCGCCGATGTAGGAGTACTTCTTTGAGCAGTAGAGACCCTGTTGACGAAGATCGGTGTTTTGTTAGCAAAATGAACTGTCGCAACAACGTTAAAAAGCGTCTTGACGGTCTTTTACCTACTCATCCTATGACAAGCCGGCTGTACTCGGAAAAAGCCGCACTGCGATTTACTTTTTCCAACCAGGGGTCCTACCATATGCTCGTGTACCAGCCCCCGTCCCGATCCAGGGGGGGGGTGGACGATTTACGTCCCCGAATAGGTGATCAGTTTTACGGTGCAACTCCGAATGTTGAACACCCGAACTGAACACCGAAAATCCAAAAAGAAGTTTTCGGTCACAGCCTATGTAGATAATAACTACTCTAGTAGTCTGCCTGCACTTGACCGAAATTGTTTGTGTGTGGTGGATGTGCCCTCAGTGCTGGCCGATGCTTCACTCAGAGGTAGATCGAACTCGGGTCTATCCTACATGACATTAGGGGATATGCTGGAGTACCTCCACCA
>Ga0307515_10005990_pt1 | contig 24479 bp, 20 predicted proteins | sample 17_EM_MG_FD_194513 | JGI IMG/M metagenome (GOLD analysis project Ga0307515, IMG submission 194513) | Populus trichocarpa ectomycorrhiza microbial communities from riparian zone in the Pacific Northwest, United States - 17_EM | ecosystem: Host-associated > Plants > Roots > Unclassified | place... | reverse complement strand
TCAAAAATGCGGGCTGCGATGGTTTTGTCGAGCATGGCGGTCGTTTCCTTTCCAGGCAGTGCTAGCGTACGGCTGGCGGCTCGCCCGCCGGCTCCGACGGGAAGAGCCGGCCGGAACGTGGGATACCGCGCGAGGCGTGCGCGTGCTTGAGACTGCGAGTCAGCGCCAGTTTGGCCGGGCTGCGAGAACGCGACAGCCGATCTCGTTTGATCAGGCCGATGCCGTGCTCGGCCGAGAGAGACCCGCCGAAACTGGCGACGCGTCCGTAGACGATGTCGTCGGGAGGCCGGCCTTGCGGGTCGTCGGTGGCCCTTGAGCAGGCAGCAGACATGGATGTTGCTATCCGATACATGCCCGAACCAGGAGACCATGAGCCCAGGCAGGATCCCCCTGCTCGCGCGGGACAGATGCGCGATGGCGTGCGCCATGCTGGAGAGGCGGATCAAAATATCGAAGCCACGCACCCGATAGCCATGGCTGGGATAATGAGCCGTCGCGTCGCTGAGAGCCCAGAACCGCTGCGCGTGGGCCTGCGATCGCGCGATTACTGCGGCGCGGACACTGCCGTCCGCGATCGCGGCGGCGACGGTGTCCTGCAATAGGACTTCGTCTCACAAGCCCGAACCGAATTCGGTTTCCAGGGCTGATCAGCGCCAAAACCGGCGCGGCGCCAGCATGGGCGGTCGACAACGCAGCCGTAGTGTTGAAAAAGCCGGGGCCGAGAACCACGGCATAGACGCCCGCGCGGCCGCTGGCCTGAGCATAGCCAAGCGCGGTGTAGGCGGCTACGGCCGAATCCGCCGCTGGCATTCGCTTAGATTCGTCTATCGTCTGCTGAGGCAAAGCCATTGTCGCCGACTCGCTCTTGAATGAAAGGCGGGCCGACGAAGGCCCGCCTGCGAAATGCACGATCAGCCGATCGCGGTTTCGATGATGCGATTTGCTTCGGAAATGCCGTCGATGACGCGGTTGCGCTGCCGGACCACGTCCGTCCATTTAAGTTTGTATTCATGGCTGTCCGGATCGAGCTTAGCCAGTTCCTCGATGCCGTAGAGACCCGGCATCACCGTCTTGAGCGCGGTCAGGCCGTAGGTGTCCTGCGACCAGCGCCCGCTCACGGTGCCGGTCACTGAGGTCAGGGTCCGGCTGAGACGCAGCAGCGCGTCGTTGAAGGCGCTGGCATCGTCGTTGCTGCCGGAGGAAATCAGCCGCTCGGCCTCCTTTTCCAGCTTCCCGGCGCGATCCTTCAGTGTCTCCGCGGCGGCGATGACCGGCTTCAGGTCGATTGCGACGCCGAGCTTGTCGAGGGTTTCGAGGCGCGCCCCGATTACGCTGGCCACGCTGACGAAGTCGAGGGGCAAGATCTTGCGGTTGGCCAATTCGTAGACATAGGCCGCATGCATCTTGACGCTGTCGGCGAGCGTGGTGCGATCGACGCGCTCCATCGTGTCAAACTGGCTATGGTACCACCAGCCGAGCGTCGCGCCGCGCCATTCCTTCTGCTGCTCCGGCGTATGGGAGTGACGCGCGTAGATTGAGGGGACGCCAACGCCGAAGAACGACTGATCGCCGGTGCGAGCGAGGGGGGCGGTGCCGACGTTCTCGATTCCGAGAATCTCGCGCACCAGCTCCCGGTGGAAGCGAGCCACCTCATGGGAGGCGGTGCCCTGAAACACCGAGGCTCCTTCCATGCCGGTCGAGTCAACGTTCAGATACAGCACACCATTGGCCGAGAGGTCGTCCCAAAAGCGATCCACATACCAGGACGAGCCCTCCATGATGCCCGTCTCGTGCGCAGCCCAGAAGGCGAATACGACGGAGCGACGCAGCTTACCCTTGTAGGCCGCAAGTGCCCGCGCGATCTCCAGCACCTCCGCATTGCCAGTGCCGTTGTCGGTCGCGCCAGGCCCCCAGCAATCGTAATGTCCGCCGAGCACGATGAACTTTTCGGCTTCCTCGGAGCCTTCGAGGCGCGCGATTGGCTGGCGGATCTTGGTCCAGCGATTCTCGGCCTGGCATTTCAGGCGGATGCGGAGCGGGCCGGCCTTGATGCGCTCGGCCAGCCACTGGCCGTCCGCCAGCTTGATGCCTGCGGCGGGAATGCGGGGCAACTGGTCGAAGGTTGATGGCGTCGGATTGCCCCAGAGGGGCTTGCAGGTCCCCATCGGCATTGAGTTGTGCTCGGGCAGGCCCCAGTTCATCATGATCTGGCCGACGGCGCCGCGGGCGCTGGCGATGCGCACCTTTTCCGGCCGCGGTGGCGCATAGGACAACTCGGCGAGTGAGATCTTGCCCGTAACGTCGACGCCTTCGTAATTTTCGATCCCGCCGGACCCTACATGCACCAGTTCGGCCTCGATGCCCTCGGGCGGCGTCGGCTGCGACTGAGCGAAGGTATTGGCTTCGATCACGCGGCCGTCAGGTCCGAGAACCTCGATCTGCGCTTTGCCGGGGAAGCTGACGTAGGCGTCGATCTCGTGAATGGTGACGGGGATGCCGACGGATTCGAAATGGGCTTTGATGTAGTCGGCAGCCTTTTTTTCCATGTCCGAACCGGCTAGGCGATGCGGCATATCCTCGGAGAGAATACGCGTGTGCTTCATTACCGCGTCGATGGACAGGGATTCCAAGATCTTGTCTCGCATGGTCGTTCTCCGGCTGGTCAGGGATGGGTTGCCTTCGGAAAGGGGTAGGCAAGTGGGGAGTGGCTGAGGCTCATGGCCACCAGGCTTTCGGCCATGGATAGCGCAGCCAGCGACGGGTCGATCACCGGAAGGGGTGGGTTCTCCAGCGTCGCGGGGAAACCGAATAGGGCCAGGCAGGCCAGCACGACGGCATCGGCGCCGTCCTCGCGGGCGGCCGCCTCGACGGCGTCGATCACCAGCCGGCGCGTGCCGTCGAGATCGGCGCGCAGCGTGAGGACCGGACGGTTGAGCTGCCTGACGGAGGCGAGATTCCCGCCCAGCCCTAGAGCAGCGACGCGCTGGCGGATGAGGCGGGGGCTCGATGTTGGGGTGACAATCGAGAAGCGGAAGCCCAGCAGCGCTGCATAGGCACAGGCGGATTGGAGCGGACCAACGACGACCTGCCTGACCCGTTCGCGACCGGCAATTACGCCCGGGTCACCGCCGCACCACGGAATGAACGCATCGAACCCTTGGTCCTGAAGCGCGATCATCCGCTCCACGATCTTGGTGCTCGCCCATTCTTTCTCGAACTCCGACTCGATGCTGGCCGGGCCGCCCTCCGCCTTGATCACGGCTACTTCCGTGCCCGGCCTGGCATGGCCGGCCAAGAAGCGACGGCGCTCGTCCAGCCCAGCGTCGTTGATGCCCGAATTGCCGACGATGATGCCGATCTTCACTGCATTTCCTCCGGGTTTTCTGGGTTTTGCGCATCGGGCGAGGGAAACTCGTGCTCAGCCCGGTGCGGCTGCATCGCCAGGGCTTGTTCTGCCGGGACGCGATAACTGCCCGGTCTGGCGGATTCTATCGGCTGTGGTTCGGCGAAGACGATCTGGTCGGATTCGTGGACCACCGGGACGGCCGAGATCAGCGAGCGCGTATAGTCGTGGCAGGGAGCCTGCAGGATCTGGTCGGCGCTGCCGAGCTCGACAAACTCGCCGAGGTACATGACCGCGATCCGATCCGCGAGCGCCCGTACCACGCCGAGATCGTGGGTGATCAGCACGTAGGTCAGGTTGTGCTTGCGCCTGAGCTGCTTCAGCAACGTCAGGATGCGTGCCTGGACGGAGACATCGAGCGCTGAGGTCGGCTCGTCGAGGACCAAGACCTCCGGCTGGAGAGCCAGAGCCCTGGCGATGCTAACCCGCTGCTTCTGGCCGCCGCTGAGAGCCCAGGGCGTGCGCTTCATGAAATCGGCCGGCAGGTGCACCGCTTCCAGCAACTCTGCGACTCGCGCGCGGCGCGCGGCCTTGCTCTTCATGCCGTGCAGCATCAGCGGTAGGCCGATGATGTCCTCGACCGTCTGCCGGGGATTGAGAGAGGAGCCCGGATCCTGGAAGACGATTTGAATTTTACGGCGTAGCGCCCTGAGATCGCCGCCCACCAGATGCGTGATGTCACGCCCTTCATAGGAGATGGACCCGGCCGAAGGCTCGATAATGCGCGCTATTATCTGCGCGAGTGTCGTCTTCCCGGACCCAGACTCGCCAACGATCGCGAAGGTCTCTCCGCGGCGTATGTCGAAGCTGACGGATTTCACCGCCTGAACCTCGCCATAGGTCTTGCCGAGGTCGCGTACGCGCAGCTGGGGAACGGCGTCGTCCGAGCCAGCCACCGCCGCAAGGTCTGCCGGGCGCTCGCTCAGACGCGGGATCGCGTCTACCAGACGTTGCGTGTAGGGGTGCTTGGGATGGTCAAGAAGTTCAGTTGTCCTGCCCTCGTCGACTACACGCCCTTTGTACATGACGTAGGTGCGGTTGCAGAGCCAGCGAGCCACGCCGAGATCGTGGGTGATGTAAAGTCCGGCGAGCTTCTCCTGCTGCGCCAATTCCTGGATGATCTCGACGATCTTCTTCTGGACCGTGACGTCCAGGGCTGTGGTGGGTTCGTCGGCGACAAGCAACCGGGGCGAGCCGGAGATCGCGAGCGCGAGCAGAACGCGCTGGCGCATGCCGCCACTGAGCTGGACCGGGTAGCGGTCCAATACCAGCCGGGGATTGTTGATCTTGACCTTTTCGAGCAGATGGGCGGCGTAGTCCGTAGCTTGGCGGCGCGCCGACCGGCTGTGCCGCATCACGAAGTACGAGCTCAGGCGGCGGCCGCTACGCTCCCAGATGATGACATCGATCATCTGCGAGCCGACCTTGAACGATGGATTGAGCGCCGCCATCGGATCCTGGGGGACATAGGCGATGTAGCGCTTGAGATCCTCGCGCGCCCGGCGGCCCATGATCGTAAGGTTCTCGCCGAACATGGTGGCGGAGTCCGCCTTGATCCGGGCCGGTGGAGAGGGGAGCACACCCAGCAGGTATTTGGCAGTGACGCTCTTGCCGGAGCCGGTCTCGCCGACAAGGCCGACGATCTCGCCTTCGGCGATATCGAGATCAATGCCGTGAATGACGCGTGAGACGCCGTCCAGCGTGTCGAATTCGACCGTCAGGCCTCTGACGGAAACGAGGGGGCTGTTCACGTCAGTCGTCCCCGAAGAAGTCGCGCAGACCGTCGCCGAGCAGATTGAAGCTTAGGACTACGACGAAGATGGCGAGGCCGGGAAACAGCGAGGGCCACCAGGCATCCGGCAGGTAGTGCCGGCCCGACGCGATCATCAATCCCCATTCTGCGGTAGGTGGGCTGGCACCGGCGCCGAGGAAGCTGATGGCAGTGCCGATCAGGATGGCGAAGCCCGCGTCTAGCGAGATCGTCACCAGCAAGGGCGAGGTCATGTTCGGAAGGATCTCGCGGAACATCACATGGAAGTCCGAGGCGCCAAGCGTGCGTGCCATGACGACGTAGCCTTCCTGCTTGAGTGACAGGGTCTGTCCATGGGCGATCCGGGCGAAGCCCCGCCACCAGACCAGCCCGATTGCGATCATGGAGTGGATGAGGTCTGCACCCATCACGACCGCGATCGCGAGCGCAAGGACGAGCGCCGGCATCGACGAGAACGTATCCGTAATGCGCATCAGGATCGTTTCGACCCGCCCGCCATAATAGCCAGCAACGAGCCCAATCGGCACGCCGATGACGACAGAGATGCCGAGGACGACGAAGGCCGTGAGGAGCGACAGCCGCGCCCCGTACATCAAGCGGGTGAGAATGTCGCGGCCGGCTTCGTCCGTGCCCATCAAGAATCCCCAGCTCGGTGGCTGGAGCATCCTGTCGAAATGCACGGCGTCGGCGATGTCTTCGGGATAGGGAGCGATCCAGGGAGCGAGCAAGGCGATAAAGACGGTCAGAAGCAGCATGACTGCACCGACGACGGCCAGCTTGTTGCGGCGGAACCTCGCAAGTCCCCGAGACAAGCCGCTTTCATAGGCGGGCGTTGCAACTTCCAGATCGAATGCACTGTCAGAAGGAGCGGTCATGGCTCAGCGCTCAGCCGGATGCGCGGATCGATCCAGCCATAGAGTTCGTCGACGAGAAAATTGATGACGACGACGAACACGCAGACGACTAGCGCGACGCCAACGACCGCATTGAAATCATTGGCGATGATGGCGTCGGCGCCGAAGCGGGCGATCCCCGGCCAGACGAAAACCTTCTCGACAACGAAGGCGCTGCCCAGCATGAGCGGAAACAGGAAGCCCACGACCGTCAGCGCCGACAGGGAGGCGTTCCTCAGCGCGTATTTGTAGTTAATCAGGAAGCTCGGCATGCCGACCGCTCTGTTCAGGGCGATGTAGGGCTTGCCCAGCTCGTCGATCATGCTGGCGCGCACCAGCCGCGTTACGTTAGCCAGTGGGCCAACGGCGAGCACCAGGGCCGGCACGAGGATATGGCGAAGCGCGTCGCCGAAAGCGGCGAGATCGAGCTTCAACAGGCTGTCGAGCAGGAGGAATCCCGTGATCGGCTCGGCCGGCGGCAGGCCCGAGCGCCCGGTGATTGGAACCAGGAGCAGCCAAGCGCCCAGCCAGAGCTGCAGCATCAGAGCGACCCAGAATTGTGGAAACGAAACGCCAAACAGCGAGACCATCCGGCTGACGTGATCGGTCGCGCCGTTGCGATTGACGGCGGAGATGACCCCGAAAGGCACGCCGAAGGCGATGGCGACCAGCATAGCCACCGTGACGAGTTCAAGCGTGGCGGGCAGGCGCTCGGCAATGATCTCGCCGACATCCTTCGGCTCGGTGAGTGACATTCCGAAGTGGCCGTTTAAGATCCCGCCGATATAGTGCACATATTGGACAGGGATCGAGCGGTCCAACCCCATCTGTTGCCTGATCCGCGCGATTTCCTCGCGACTCACGCCGTCGCCGAGAGCCGCTGCGACGGGGTCGCCCGGAATCACGCGCACGAGCGTGAACATCAGGATCGACACGCCCACCAGGACGAGCAGCATATGAGAGAGACGTTTGAGGAAACGCATGCACCACCAAGGAAACAGATCGGTCTCGCTGTGCGGGCGGTACGGCCGCCCGCACCTCCGTTCAGCGAGAGGGGCGGTAAGCCGTGTCGGAGGTGTCGATCTCGTAGGTGTTGAGCCTCAGATCGAAAGGCGTCGCCCCGGCGAAGGCGCGGAAGCCGGTCACGTAGCGTCCGTGCGGGAACTGACGCACGTCGATATGTGAGAAGACCGCGGGACAATCCTCGACAATCAGTCGCACGGCCTCACAGAAATAACGCTGCGCCTCGGCCGGATCGCTGATGCCGTTGCCACGCCGGATCAGCTCCGTGACCTTCGGGTTGTCGTAATACATGCCACCCGGGGGATAGGCGCCGCCCCAGCCCGATTTGCTGTAGTAGGTCAGGATCTGGCTGGGGTGCGGCACGCGGGGCGACTCGTAGTAGACGACGAAATTGAAAGCGGTCTCGGGCTTCGTCTGAGCGGCGGTGATATCGGTCCAGCGAACCGCCTTGACCTGGACGTTGATGCCGAGCTTCTTCAGATTTGTCGCCAGGAGCAGGGCGACGTTCTTGAAGCGCTCGCTTGACGCCACCGCCGCGATCTCGAGCTGGAACTTGCCGAGTTCCGCAGCGGAATACTTCGATTTGGCAAGCTCGGCTTTGGCCTTGTCCATGTTGAATTCGTAGACATCGACCCCTTCGCACCCGCTCAGGATCTGGGCGGGCACGGGGCCTCGCAATTCTTCGCCACCACCGAGAATATGATCGATCACGGTGCGCCGGTCATACGCATGGGCGACCGCGCGGCGGACATGGACATCGTCGAGCGGTGGCTTGCTGTTGTTCATCACAACGAACCAGGGCGTGGGCTGGGGGTGCCGCTCGACCACAAACCGACTGTCCTGAGCGATCTGACGTTGAACCTGCGTCGGGATCGAGACGGAGCCAATATCTAGCTCGCCGCTGCGAAGCTTGGTTGCGATCGTCACCAGCTCGGGGAAAATCATGATACGGACTTTGCCGGGATTTTTCGGTCCCCAGCTGGTGAACGGATAGCGGTCGAAGCGTGTCAGCTCGGCAAGCTCCGAGGAGCGGTACTCCGTGACGCTGAATGGTCCCGACCCTGCACTGTTGGCTTGCAGGAAACGCGCGCCGTAATCACCGAACTCGCCGTGAGGCCCTTCCATCTTGTTCTTTAGGATCAGCGCCTTGTTGACGATCTTGAACATGAACAGCGTCTGCAGGAAGGCAGGATCGTCCTTCTTCAGGGTAAAGCTAATCGTCTGTGCATCGGGCGCGACGATCTTGTTGGCGTCGATGTTGTGGAAATAGCCAGCAATCGGACCGCCCAGCGCCAGCATCCGCTGCATCGAAAAGGCGATGTCGTCCGATGTCACCAATGCCCCGTCATGGAAGGGTACGCCGCTCTTTAGCTTGAACGTATAGGTCTTCCCCTCCTCCGATAGCTGCCAGCTCTCCGCGATCCAGGGCAGCACCTTCTTCTCGGGGTCGGGATAGACCAGCGTGTCGTAGACATTCGCTGCCAACATGGTTTCCCAGTTGTTGGTCGACCGGATCGGGTCAAGAGACGCGATTTCCAGTTCGACGCCGAAGCGCAGGGCAGGTGCGGCCTCTGGCGCGGCGAGCACGGCACCGCTTTGACCGGCCAGCAAAGTGGCTGCGGCGCCGCCAAGGATGAAGCCGCGGCGGCTTTGGATGAGCAGGCCTCCGACGGCGGAAGTAACATCTTTGCTAGACATAGTGCGGCCCCTCGCGATGAAGCAGGCCAGTTATCCTGGCCCACCCGTCCGAGGCCAGAGCTCGCCGCTTGCTTGGCGCGTCGGCCATCAACCTCGGTTGCCTGCAGGAGACGTCACTGAGGTAGCGAAATCAAATGCCTAATTTGCACCTGAACGGTGCATTGGACGCACCATTCAGGGCTAACAGTGTGGAATTTCCGTCCCTGACGTGCGGACGTTGCGCGGAACGCTGCGGCGCCCCAGCAGGTCCCGCAACCAAGTCCTGAGAATGCTGACCGGTTCGGTATCCCAGCCCGAGGCGGGGCCCGTCAGGTGGTAACCCTCGAGCCGAATGTCGCTGTCGAACAATTCGATCAACTCACCGGACAATATGTCTTCCTGGACCAGAACCTCATTGGCGAGGGCAACGCCTTGGCCGCATCTGGCTGCCTCAAGCGCCAGATGCATGTTCTGCAGGCGCGGGCCGTGCAGTTGCTTGATATATTTGACGCCGACGTTGTGGAACCATGCCGGCCAGAGCTTGCGCGGGTCTGCGTGAATGATCGGCATGGTCAGCAGATCGGCGGGACTATTGGCCGTGAGCCAGGATGCGCTGGTCCTCGGATTGACGACAGGAAACAGGCGTGGACGGACCGTGCATTCGCTTGCTGTGCCAGGTGTCGTCCGGGGCTCGTTCGCGAAATAGACCTCGACGCTGACGCCGTCCCCGGTCTGAGGCGGCGCTTCCGAGGAAGTGTGGAGGATGATGGACCAGGCAGGCAGAAGAGCCTGTAGAGAGGGTATGGCAGGCAGCAGAACTCGATGGGCTAATCCTGCCGTGGAATAGATCTCGAGCCGCCGCACCGGTGATTTCGGCAAGGCGGCTGTGGCATCGGCAATCTCTTCGAAGGCCCTGGCGATGCGATCGAAATAGTGCTCGCCCTCTGACGTCAGCGCCAGGCCTCGTCCCTTCGACCTTATCAGCTTGACGCCGAGGAACTCCTCCAGGCTGCGAACATGGCGCGATATCACCGAATGGTCGACGCGCATCACCTCGGCCGCCCCTCTTACGCTGCCGGTTTCGCCCACATAGGCGAATGCCCGAAGCTGGACCAGAGGAGGCAGTTTCCCGATGGGCACGTTATCGGTCTCCGTACGTTTGTCCCGCCAATACCCGCTCACAAAGCGCGCCACTCACGGGTGAGTAGCGGCAATTTGGCCAGAACTTACGGAGTTCGACAAGGCAGGTCAGTTCCCTGCCTGTGGTCCTTATCGGAAATGGCCTAAAGCGGGCGATCTTGATAGGGACGCTCCGGCATATCATGCCGTGTCGGGGCGTCCTCGACTCGCCAATCGGCTGACGACGAATGGGTTCGACCGACCAAGCGATTGTATCGGCTTATGATTTCGAGTTTCGGGTGTCCGACATCGAATGTACGACAGCGGCAGATAACGCTGTTTCAGGGGCCGCATTCGACAAGACCTGCGGATTGCGGCTGCGGATTTTCTCCCAATTGCGGCGGAAGGCGCCGCACAGTGAGGTCGCGTAATAAATACCAACCGGAATGGCTGACAAGAATTCGTCGATCGCCACGCCGTTGCCCTCAGGCGCCGACCATCGTTTCGTTCTCTCGAAGACAGGACAAGACTGATGAAACTGACGGACTTCAAAGCTCTTGCTTTCGACTGTTACGGAACGCTGATCGACTGGGAGACGGGCATGTTTGAGGGGCTCAAGCCGCTCACCAGACGGCTAGCCACGCCGCCCACGCGCAATCAGGTGCTTGAAGCGCACGCTCGCCACGAGTCGTCGCAGCAGCTGCAGACGCCGGCGAAGATCTATCGCGACCTCCTGCCGATCGTTTACAAGCGGCTGGCCGAGGAGTGGGGCCTAGCCGTGACACGGGACGAGTGCGTTGCGTATGGGCAGTCAGTCAAGAATTGGGCGGCATTCACCGATTCCGCGGGCGCCCTCCAGTACCTCAAGCGCCATTACAAGCTCGTGATCCTGTCGAACATCGACAATGAGAGCTTCGCCGCGAGCAACGAGAAGCTCCAGGTCGAATTCGATGCGATCTATACGGCTGAGGATATCGGCTCCTACAAGCCGTCCGATCGCAACTTCGAGTATATGTTCAAGAAGCTGGCGACGCTTGGGATCCAGAAGCACGAGATTTTGCACACCGCTGAGAGCATGTTCCACGACCACGGACCGGCGAATAGGCACGGTCTGGCGTCCTGCTGGATCTACCGCCGCTACGATCAGGACGGGTTCGGCGCTACGATGCATCCGGACGACATGCCCAAATACGACTTCCGCTTCAACAGCATGGCCGATCTCGCGAAGGCGCATCAGGAAGCGCTTCGCGGCTGATCATGAGGGGAGTAGCGCGAGAATGGCGGGCGCACCGAGACTTGATCGCATCGACATCAACATTCTCGCGCAGCTCCAACAGAACGCCAGATTGACGAATGTCGACCTGGCGGAGGCGGTGGGCCTGTCCCCAAGTCCTTGCCTCGCCCGGCTGCGACGGCTGGAGAAAGCAGGCTACGTCGTGAGCTACAACGCCCGCATCCAACTGGCGAAGCTTATCGACCATATCACCGTCTTCACCGAAGTTACGCTCAACGATCATCGCCGGGAGGACTTCATCAAGTTCGAGGTCGAGATCAAGCGATATGAAGCGCTCCAGGAATGCCATCTCGTGAGCGGCGGGTACGACTACCTGCTGAAGTTCGTGACCAACAACGTGTCGAGATACCAGGAGATTATGGAGGGCATACTGGAGCGCAATATCGGCGTGGAGAAGTACTTCAGCTACATCGTAATCAAGACGATCATCGATAAGGGGCATGTCCCGGTGAAGTACATTCTCGGCTGACGGGCTCGCTGGCCTGCTATCGATCAATCCGCCCTGCGGTCCCCGAGATCGCTGCCTATGGCGCACGTCTCCACGCGGTCGATCGTTCTCGCCAGGTCTTGGCTTACCTCCAAATGCAACCTCAGAAAGATTTCTAACACCATGGACGCCATCGCTCGGGTGCTCTCTAAGCTGCCGCCGGACATCGTTACCTGCGACCAGGACATCGTTTCCGCCTATACGACCGATTTCCGGGGGCTGTATTCGGGCAGTACCCGAGCATTACTGCGGCCCCGGGATACCGCGGAAGTCCAGGCGATTGTCCGCACCTGCGCGGAAGCGCATGTTCCACTCGTCCCCCAGGGCGGCAACACGGGCTATTGCACTGCCGCCACTCCAAGTCGCAGCGGGGACGAGCTTGTCGTCAGCCTCGAACGCATGAAGCGGGTGCGCGACCTGGACCCGGGCAACCTCTCAGTGACGGCGGATGCAGGGATCGTCCTCAGCGAACTTCAGCGGGCAGCCGACGATGCGGGGTTCTTGCTGCCGCTCTCACTCGGCTCGCAGCAGTCCTGCCGGATCGGCGGCAATTTATCGACGAATGCGGGTGGCATTTCGGTCCTGCGCTACGGCATGGCGCGGGACCTCGTTCTCGGGCTTGAGGTCGTACTCCCCGATGGCTCGCTCTACAGTGAGCTCAGCCCGCTGCGAAAGAACAACTCGGGTTACGACGTCAAGCAGCTCTTTATCGGCGCGGAGGGCACGCTCGGCATCATCACAGGCGCCTCGCTTAAGCTGGCGAGGAAGCCGCAACAGACGATAACCGCGTTCCTAGCCATCAGGAATATCGACGATCTGGCCGGGATTCTCGATGCCGCCCAGCGCGAAACAGGCGAAGCGATCACCTCCTTCGAATATATCTCGGAGACGTCCTTGCAGCTTCTGCTGGCGTCACGGCCTGCCTTTCGTCGCCCCCTCGCGGAGCCTGCCGATCACTACGTCCTCATGGAAGTTTCAACGTCGTCGTCGGTGCTCAACCTCGAGGCAGCGAGCACTCAACTGCTCACAGAATTGATGGAAAGCGGACGCGTCACTAACGGAGCCATCGCCACGAGCGGACAACAGGCTGCGGACTTCTGGCAATTGCGGGAGAACATCCCGGAAGCCGAAGTCCATCACGGAGGCTCGGTAAAGCATGATGTCGCCGTTCGCACGTCTCGTCTCGCGGTGTTCATTCAAGTGGCTTCGAAAATCGTGAACGAGGACAGCCCAGGGGCGATCCTATCCGTATATGGTCACGTTGGTGACGGTAATGTCCATTTCAACATCGTCGCACCGAAGGGAGTTTCCGTGCCCGAATTCAAGGCTCGGATCGAGGAGGAGGTCTCGCCGAAGATCTATGAGCTCGCCTTCGACATGGACGGGACCTTCAGCGCCGAATATGGAATCGGACGAGTGAAGCTCGATTTGCTCGCACGTTTCGGAGCCGCCTCGAAGGTCGACATTATGCGTCTCGTCAAGCAAGCACTAGATCCGAAGGATCTGATGAATCCAGGAAAAGTGATACCGAACTGAGTCCCGGGCGAGCCTCGCGAACCAGCCGCAATGCGGTGCGTTCTCTGGGACGACTGGAGGCACCACCATTCTTGCAGTTCGTGTTGGACCGCTCTCGATGTGCGCGCCTCGGGCCTCCTTGCGAAAGTCTACGAGGCGCCGAGACGCCCCTTGAAAACCCGGTGAGCGTGAAGCTCACCGGAATAGCCACATCACCTCAAGCCGCTTTGGCCGCTTCCGTCGCAACCAGCACTTCACCGAGGATGTGCATTGCCTCGTCAAGATCGGCATTGGAAATCACGATGGGTGCGAGGAAGCGGACGATGTTGCGGTGAACACCGCACTTGATCACTAGAAGGCCCCGCTCGCGCGCACGCTCCATGACTTGGTGAGCCCGGTCCGCATCGGGCGCTTTTGTCTCGGCGTCCGTCACGAACTCAAGCGCTCGCATGAAGCCGAGACCGCGAACGGCGCCTATGTCGGAATGCCTCTCCTTGAATGCATCGAGGGCGGTCGACAGTCTCTCGCCGAGAACCGCGGCCCGCTTGAGGAGGTCCTCCTGCTCGAAAGCGTCAAGCACTGCAAGCGCCGCAGCACAAGCGACGGCGTTGCCGCCATAGGTTCCGCCGAGACCGCCGGGAGTCGGGGCGTCCATGATCTCGGCCTTGCCGACGACACCGGAGATCGGGAATCCGCCGCCCAGACTCTTGGCAACCGTGACGAGATCCGGCTGGATCCCCGAATGTTCGAAGCCGAAGAGCTTGCCGGTACGGCCGAAGCCCGTCTGGATCTCGTCGACGATCAGCACGATGCCGTGGCGCTGCGTGATCTCCCTGAGTGCCTTCATGAACTCGACAGGGGCCTCAAGGAACCCACCATCACCTTGGACGGGCTCGATGATGATCGCAGCAACACGATCCGGCGCGATTTCGGTGGCGAACACCTCCTCCAGGGCCGTAATCGCATCTTGCGAGGATACGCCGCGATAGCTGTCCGGATAAGCTGTGTGGTAGACCTCGCCTGCGAAGGGACCGAAGTTCTGCTTGTAGGGCTGCGCAAAGCCAGTGAGCGTCACCCCGAGTAGGGTGCGGCCATGGAAGCCACCGCGGAAGGATATGATACCTGGGCGGTTGGTGTAGCCGCGCGCGATCTTGACCGCGTTCTCGACCGCCTCCGCGCCGGTGGTGAGGAAGATGCTCTTGTACGGGACGCCCTTCCCGACCAGCTTGTTCAGACGTTCAGCGAGGGCGATGTAGGGCTCATAGGCAGCGACCTGAAATGCAGTATGCGTGACACGCTTGAGCTGCTCCTGGACGGCTGCGACAACGCGCGGATGGTTGTGCCCGACATTGATGACGCCGATGCCGCCAACGAAATCGAGATAGCGCCGGCCATCCTTGTCCCACAAATAGCCGCCCTCGGCACGATCGATGACGATCGGATGCGCGGTCAGAATTCCACGGGGAATGTTGGCGGCACGCGCCGAAAGAAGCTGTTCCGAAGTCCGCTGATCGGGAGGCATGGTTTTTCCTTTCCGTTGGAACGAAGCGAGTTTCGTCAGTCGAAATCTTCCAGCGCGTCGACGACCGGCGCCCGGGCATCGGGTCGACCTTGCAGGAGGGATTTCGGGCGCGTTCGAACAGCAAGGACCTGCACGATGCGGCCGATCCGAATGTCGATCTTCGAGAAATCTACCTAACCGATCTGATCCCTGGTCGTTTCCAGTCTCGCGTATTAGCCCTGCAGAGTGCACCGTTTGCGCAGCGGGATCGGTAAGAAGCGAAGCCTCATTCGCGCTTTGCGTTCGACGTTGCCGCCACTTTCAGCAGATCCTGCCGCAGCTCGCGAAGCATGATTCCGACAACCGTCGGAGATCTGGCCATGACGATCGCTATCCAGTTGAGAGATCCCTCGCTCTTCACCGAGCTGTGCTACTTGGATGGAACATGGGTCGGAGCGAATGATGCCTCGACCTTTGCCGTCGACAATCCGGCGAGCGGCGAGATCATCGGCAACGTTCCTCGATGCGGAGCATCAGAGACCGAGGCGGCCATTGCGGCTGCCGAACGCGCCCTCCATTCCTGGAAGGCGCGGACCGCCGCCGACAGGGCAAGCCTCCTGGAGCGCTGGTATGGCCTTATGATGGAGCACAGCGAGGATCTTGCGCGCATCATGACGCTTGAGCAGGGCAAGCCGCTGGCCGAGGCGCGCGGGGAGATCGCCTACGGCGCCTCCTTCGTGAAATGGTTCGCCGAGGAGGCGCGTCGCGTCTATGGCGAGACCATTCCGGCTGCGACGAGCGACGGGCGCATCATCGTTCAAAAGCATCCGATCGGCGTGGTTGCCGCGATCACGCCCTGGAACTTTCCAAACGCGATGATCACGCGGAAAGCTGCGCCTGCCCTCGCGGCCGGCTGTACCATCGTGATCAAGCCCGCCGAGGCCACACCTTTTTCCGCGCTTGCGCTCGGCGTGCTCGCCGACCGCGCCGGCATTCCGAAGGGGGTGATCAACATTCTGACGGGCCAGCCGACGGAGATCGGCGGCGCCCTGACGCGCAGTCCGATCGTGCGAAAGCTGACCTTCACTGGCTCGACGCGCGTCGGCAAGATCTTGATGGAGCAGTGCGCCGCAACAGTGAAGCGCGTCGGTCTGGAATTGGGGGGAAACGCGCCCTTCGTGATCTTCGACGACGCCGATCTCGATGCCGCAGTGGCCGGCGTCATGGCCAGCAAGTTCCGCAACGGTGGGCAGACATGCGTTTGTGCCAACCGCATCTTCGTCCAGGACGGCGCCTACGACGCCTTCGCGGACAAGCTCGCGCTCGCGGCGGCAAAGCTCGTGCTCGGCGACGGGCTTGAGGCTGGCACGACGATCGGGCCGATGATCAATCGGGCTGCGATCGAAAAGATCCAGCAGCACGTCGACGACGCTACGTCAAGCGGCGCTTCGGTCGTCCTCGGCGGCAAGGTACGTTCCGGACTGTTCTATGAACCAACGGTGCTGAAAGGCGCCACCGTGGCAATGAAGATCGCTCGCGAAGAAACCTTTGGCCCAGTGGCTCCTCTGTTCCGGTTCTCCGAGGAGGCTGAGGTCATCGCTCAGGCGAATGACACTCCGTTCGGCTTGGCGTCATATCTTTACACAAGGGATTTTTCGCGCGCATTCAGGGTTGCGGAGGCCCTGGAATTCGGAATGGTCGGTATTAACGCCGGATCGGTCTCGACGACGACAGCTCCTTTCGGCGGTATCAAGGAATCCGGCCTTGGCCGCGAAGGATCTCACCATGGCATAGAGGAGTTCCTGGAGATGAAAACGCTTCATCTCGGTGGCATCTAGGCAGGCCGGCCAAGGAGCAGCGCATTCCTCCCCGAAGTTGACCAGCCAGGATCAGCTCCGAAGACACCGGATCGCTCATCATAGGAGCCCCTGCTTTTGAAGAAACTTTTTCGCGATCTTGGCAATTTCTTCCTGGAATTCATTTGGCGTGGTGTTGGCCTGCCAGTCGTAGACCTCCCAAGGTATTCCGATCGATTTCAGACGAGCCATGAAGTCGTGATTTGGATTATCGCCATCCTCTTCCAGATATTGCTTAGGTAGTATTGCAAGCAGAATGTTGTCCTTGAGCTGAACATCATGACTGCAGGCGATTTCGATAGCCGAGGCTCTCAACTCGTAAAGCTTCGTGCGTCCCAAGCCGGTCACTTCGCATGCATCATCAATCGTGCAGGTGAGCCGCTGGGCGAATGGCATCGTGCTCGGTTCTGCGGCTTTCGGAGCGGATAGACTGACTTGTGACTGTTGTCCGCCAGTTTTCTCTCGTCGATTGTATCTCACGTGGCCCTCCTATTCGCACAAAGCTCGACAGGGCAAGAGTTGTTTGTGCGACGAGCAACGTCAATGCGAACATCCGAGGGCGCTCGCGTACGACAGCGCACGTCAGCGGCGGTTTGAATATTTCCGGACACCAAGGGCGACGAGGAAATTTTTCGCGAATGCGCCAGCCACAGCGTGGCATCGCGCCGAGGCTAGTCTGCAAATGTCGGCAGTAAATTCCGCAAGCGTTCGCCGCTGTTCACCGGCGTCTTATTCAGCGAAACGCGGCTGATGGCTACCTAAGTGCCTGAGTTTGCTGGCGCTCCCTAGGGGAATCGAACCCCTGTTTCAGCCTTGAGAGGGCCAAGTCAATCCGATTGATAATCATCGCAAAGCGAGTTCGGCGATGGCAGACACTTCCATTTTTGTGGTTCGCCTCCCTGAACGATCGACCGCGGGCGTCCCGTGTGCCCCTGCGCCGATCACATTGTAGAGAGCGGACCGTTCGAGCGGCGCGCGAAGACACCGTTTGAAAAACCGTTTTAGTCGGCGCGTTTCAAACGGTGAAGCCGGCTAAGTGCTTGAAGGACTTGGTGGGCGCACCAGGGCTCGAACCTGGGACCCGATGATTAAGAGTCATTGGGTGCGTTCGAATGTTGAAAACGGCCAGGCCGTCGAACTGCGGCGGTGGCCTTCCGCAACTGATCCGCTCCGCTACTTGTTGGTACTTTTGATGGTATGAGCTGAATCATCATTAGCTAACACTTTGAATTAGCTGTTAAATATCCTCGAATATGGTTGCTGCCGGGCCCACCATAAAATCAACGACTTATCACGCCTTCATCGCGCGTTCCGTTGGAGTACCGCACCAGAAACGCTTCACTCGTTGCTCATCGCCGCGCCGGCGTTGTCGGGGTACGTCCTGACAACGGATACGATTCATCCTCTGCTGCTAAAAACCGTGAAAACGTCGGCGCCCAGCGCGAAGCTCGCGACTTGCACCATCCCCAACCGGGCGTGCGCCCGTAGCGAACGCTCGTTGTCGGCCTTGATGAAAAGGATGGCTTCCCGGCCTGGCTGTCGTGCCGCCACCTCGGCATAGAGCGCTTCGATCACGCCCCGCCCGCGCGCGACGAGATCGACGCAGACCGGGCCATAGACATAAGCATCAACGCTGCCCGGCCACGCCGCCAGCATTGCAACTACCGGCGGCGCCAATGCCCGCGATTTCTCCGAGGTGACGAGTACGCCGAGCAAATCTGCGGCATCGGTCGCGATGACGATCAGTTGTCCAGCAGCGAGGCAGTCCCGCAGCACTCCGACCGACCAATCGCCGACCAGCGTGCCGCCGCGGTCGACCGTATTGGCGATCAATAGGCCTGATATCCGTTCGGCGTCATCCAGGGTGGCCGGGCGTGTGCTAATCATTCACTCACTGCCAACGAACGTCAGATCGCCATGCGGTGCGATACGTTCTTGATCACCATATAGTGCGTCAAGCCCTCGGCTCCGCCTTCACGACCATAGCCGCTTTCCTTGACGCCACCGAAGGGCGTTTGCGCAACGGACGCCTCCAGGGTGTTGATCGAAAGATTGCCGGCCTCAATTCCGTTGGTCAGGCAATGGACCCGCTGGGCAGAATGCGTAAAGGCATACGCAGCCAATCCAAAGGGCAACGAGTTCGCCTTTTCAATTGCCTCTTCAAGAGAATCAACCGGGTTGATCAATGCAAGCGGTCCGAATGGTTCCTCGCGCATGGCCCGCGAGTCGTCCGGAAGGTCCGCCAAGACGGTCAGTGGGAAGAAATAGCCGCGATTGCCGAGGCGATCTCCCCCGGCAAGCACACGTGCTCCCCTCGCCCTGGCATCCTCGACAAGCGCCTCCAAAGCTTCGATCCGGCGATGGTTGGCCAGCGGTCCCATCTGAGTGGACGGATCGAAGCCGTCACCGACTCTAATCGTTCGCGCACGTTCAACAAACGTCCTGGTGAAGGCTTCGTATATTGATTTCTGCACGTAGAATCTTGTCGGCGATGTACAAACCTGTCCAGCGTTGCGAGCCTTGCGGGTGACCGAGGTGACCGCAGCTTCAACGGGATCGACATCGTCACACACGATAACAGGCGCATGACCGCCCAGTTCCATCAGGACGGGCTTCATATGTTGTGCGGCCAACCCGGTCAGACTCTTACCAACCGCGGTCGAGCCGGTAAACGCGACCAGGCGAATCGGCTCCCGAGGAATCAGGTAGTCGGAGATATCCTTGGGCACACCGAAGACGAGATTGAGAACGCCCGCCGGCAATCCAGCATCATGAAAGGCGCGCGCGATATGTATCGCGCCTGCCGGCGTCTCCTCGGCTGCCTTGAGGATGATCGAGCAACCTGCCGCGAGAGCGCCCGCCACCTTGCGCGACGGCTGACTCATAGGAAAGTTCCAAGGCGAAAACGCCGCGACAGCGCCAATCGGTTGATGCAGCACGATATAGCTTATGCCCTGCTCGCTGGGGATCACGCGCCCGTAGGCGCGCAGGCATTCACCGGCGTCCCACTCGAAGAACTCGCAGCCTCGAATAACTTCCAGGCGCGCTTGTCCAATAGGCTTGCCGTGCTCGAGCGTGATCGATTGTGCGATCTCCTCGCATCGCTCGCGCATGAGCGCCGTGGCCCTCAGGATGACCTCGGCGCGATTAGCCGGCGAGGTGCGGCTCCATACTTTGAACCCCTCGGACGCAGCCGTCAGCGCAGCATCCAAATCGGCGCGGGTCGCAATCGGCAACCTGCCGATCACGCTTTCGTCCGCCGGGTTCAGCACCGGCAGCGTTTCGGTGCCCGTCCTCCATTCACCGCCGATGTAGAGCTGCAGATCCGAATATCGTTTCATAAGACGCCTTAATGGGATTGTGGGGATTCAATTCGGGCGGCCGCCTCACACTTCAGCAATCAGCCGTTGGGCGGGTTCGTGACGGGATAAACAGTCATCGGCAGCGCCGCAAATCCGCGCAACGTATTGTTCCAGGAGATAGTCGGTTCGCCGACTTCGAAACGCTCGACCCGATCGAGCATCGAGTTCATCAGCGCGGTGATCTCCATCCTGGCAAGATGCATACCGGCGCATGTGTGGATCCCGAAGCCGAAAGCGACATGGTCGCGGTTCTTGCGGGCGATGACGAACTGGTCGGGGTCTTCCCATTTTCGTTCGTCCCTGTTGGCGGAAGCATAGAGAACGATCAGGCGATCGCCCTCCGGGATCGTAACGTCGCCGAAGTCGGATGCCGCTCGAACGTGACGGCTGAACAGCCGGATCGGTGCCTCCATTCTCAACGCCTCATTGATGGCGCCGGGAAGCAGCTCTCTGTTCTCTTTCAACAGGTTCCACTGGTCGGGATTTTCGCCGAGCAGGCGCAACAAGTGCCCGGTGGCAAATATCGTCGTGTCGAGACTCGGCCCGATATATTCCCGCATCATGCCCGGACATTGGTCGATGGAAATTTCGCCGCGGGCGGCCGCCTGATAGAGAAGGTCCGCCCAGCCGTTTGCCTTCAGCCGGCCGGGGACCGCCTCCGTTTTGCAGAACTGGTGCAGCTCGCGAATCTGCGGCAACGCTTGCGTCCCCAGCTCATTCATCGGCCCCATCGCGTTGAATGTGGCGGCTGCCCAGCGAAGCATCGATTGCTTCCCATTGTCGGGAAGCCCGACCAGTTCGGAGACGACGGTTAGCGGCAAGACGTGCGCCACATCGACCATGCCATCGACGGTACCGCGACGACATATGTCGTCGACGAGGCGCTGCGCGGTCGCGTGGATCTGGTCCTTGATTTCAGTCAGTGCGCGGGGAAGCAGAGGGGCACCCGTCACGCGACGAATCTCGTCGTGAAGTGGCGGATCGCTCGTCAGGGAATTTGCTTTGCCCGGTCCGGAAGTCGCATCGTTGACGGCGGCGTCCATCGCGACGCCCTTCGATGTGGTAAAGGTCCGATAATCCCCGAGGACACGTTTGACGTCATCGTAGCGGGAAATGCACCACACGTTATGCCGTGAGAGCCATACGGCTGGGCCGAGATCCCTCAGTCTCCGGTAGACCGGATATGGATCAGACATCACTTCAGTGGTGAAGAGGTCGATATCCGTTTCAATTCTAGCAGCCAATGGTTCCCTCCCAGCGAGCCCGACCATACTCACCCAAGCGTCTGGTTCGCGGTTAGCCTCGGCGCATCCCGTTCATAAGACAATAGGCCGATGATCTATGAATTTAGCGGAAATCATTATTAAAGACGTCCCCTGCCGACACATCGACGCCTCATGCTCACAAAACCAATCCAGCTATCGATCTCTCAATCAACCTGACCAGGCTCAGGGCCGTCATCTCCGAGGACTTCGGATTGGTCTTGAGCGGTTCATTCTCAAGGCGCAATTCCAATCGACCGAAGTCGCCGCAGGCCGTGATACGATGGACATTCCGCGTGATGGATGGATCAGCGGCAAGAACGATACGCGTCCGGTCGAGGCCTATGCTAGCGAGAGCCGAGATAACAGCCACATTGGCATTCTGGGGATAGTCCTCCGCTGCCTGCCTTGCGCTTCCGGCAAAGAATTCGACGCACTGCTCCAGTAAATCAAGATCGACGATCGCTTCGGCTTTGGTTCCGCGCCAGGCGGCCGGCGGCTTGGAGATCACGTGGACGACTTCTTCGATCGGAAGCAGCGACGCGGCTACGAGTGCACCGAGATCGCCGAGCGCCCCTCCGGGAATGATCAGGCGACTGCCGGCTTCGTCGGCTACTGAAACAAGCCTCGCAAGCAACCGCTCGTCGCACAGCGCACTCGCGGATGTGATGGCGAAGGCGCCGGCATTCCTCAGCGCCTGGTCAGCCCACATCGCGACCGCAGGCCTGCCGGCCGCCTCGATCGCAAGATCGATATTCAATCCGACCAGATCTTCCGGTCGCGTAATGAGCCTGCAGCCTTCTGGAACGGGGTATCCGAGGCAGGATTTGTCACGAACCGCGACCGCTGCGAAAGTGATGCGCGGGATGCGGCGTTCGGCACAGATCTGGGCTACCCGTGTCGCGATGGCGCCCCAGCCGATCATGCAGACTCGCAAGGATGACCCCATTCGGTCAAAAGCCGACATAGCGCTGCACCACATCGTCGGCGCGCGCCAGATCGTCGCTGCTGCCGGACCACACCGTCCGGCCTTTTTCGACGATATAGTGGCGATCGGCGAGCCGGCGCAGCACATGCAGATTCTTGTCGACCAGCAGGATAGACTGCCCCGCCGCCTTGAGCGTCAGGATACAATCCCAAATCTCCTGCCGGATCACCGGTGCCAGACCTTCGGTGGCCTCATCCAGCACCAGAAGCCTTGGATTCGTCATCAGCGCCCGCCCGATCACCAGCATCTGCTGCTCACCACCGGAAAGCGTGGCGGCAAACTGGCTCGCGCGCTCCTGCAGACGTGGAAAGAGGCCGTAGACGCGCAGCAACGTCCAAGGCTCCTTTCTACCGAGCCGGTTCGCGGCCGTCGCCACCAGATTTTCATAGACAGTCAGGGTCGGAAACGCCTGTCGGCCCTCGGGCACCAATCCAACGCCAAGCCTGGCTATCGACTCAGGTGCAAGTCCTCGAACGTCTTGCCCGAGGAAATGGATCTTGCCCGCGGTCGGTTTCACGAGGCCCATGACGGCTTTGATCGTCGTTGTCTTGCCCATCCCGTTCCGGCCGAGCAGCGTCACCACCTCGCCATCGCCGATATCGAGAGCGATATCGAAGAGAACCTGACTGCGACTGTACGCCGCCTGGAGGCCGGCTACGCTCAGCACTTCCATTCCCCTTCGCCTAGATAGGCTTGTTGGACATCGGGATTTCCGCGGATCTCTTCGGCCGTACCGCTGGCGATGATGCGGCCACAGACGAGTACCGAAATCCTGTCGGCGAGGGCGAAGACGGCCTCCATGTCATGTTCAACCAGCAGCATGCTCACCCGGCTCTTGAGACCGCGCAGCAGCTCGATCATGCGCGACGTTTCGGTGGGACCAAGACCCGCCATGGGCTCGTCAAGCAGGAGAAGCCGCGGCTTGGTTGCCAGCGCGACCGCGAGCTCGAGTTGCCGCTGTTCCCCATGCGAGAGATTCGCGACGAGCTCCTTGGCCCGGGCCTCCAGCCCGACATCGCTCAGACACGCACGCGCTTCGTCGTGCAGCGATCGGTCGCCGTACACGTCGCGCCAAAAGTGGAAGCTGTGTCCGCGCCTGACCTGGACCGCCAACGCGACATTGTCCAGGACCGTATTCTGCGGCAGCAGACAAGTGATCTGGAATGTGCGGGCCAGGGCAAGCTTCACCCGACTGGCGGTCGACATGCCGTCGATCGGACGCCCCGCAATCTCGACAGTCCCCATATCGGAGGGGATCTCACCCATCAGCTGGGACATCAGGGTGGTCTTGCCTGCGCCATTCGGGCCGATCAACGCATGGATCTCTCCCGGCTCGACCGTGAGATCGACATGGTCCGTGGCCAGCAAGCCGCCGAAGCGTTTGACCAGGGAACGCACCGTCAGGATCGGCGCCGTCATTGCGCGGGCCTTTGGATCAACCGGTCGCCCAGCGCCTGGATGCCTCCGCTCGTGAACAGCACGATGACGAGCAGCATTGCGCCGAGCCCCAACTGCCAATTCTCGATCCAGGACGATAGAATCGATTCAAGCAGGATGAAGACCGCGGCCCCGATCCACGGGCCGAAGCGCGTTGCGACACCGCCCAGGATCACCATGATCATGAGTTCGCCCGACTTGGTCCAATGGATCATGTCCGGGCTCGCGAACCTCAGGAAATTCGCCATCAGGCCGCCGGCGAGCCCACACCCAATTCCCGAAATGATGAAGGCCACAAGTTTGTATGGGTAGGACGAAACACCGATTGAAGCCATCCGGCGTTCGCTCTGTCGCAGGCCGATCACGACAGCCCCGAACCGGGAACCAATGAGGCGCGAAAGCACGACAAAGCACAGCACCGAAACGGCCAGGCAGACGTAATAGAAGGTTTGGCGATCGCGCATGTTCAGGCCGAACAATTCGTTCGGCCGACGAATGATAAGCCCATCGTCGCCGCCATAGCTCTTGAGCGAGACGAAAAGAAAGAAAAGCATCTGCGCGAATGCGAGCGTGATCATGATGAACTGGACGCCGCTGGTGCGAATCGAGAGCGCCCCTATCACCGCCGCCAGCAGTCCACTGACCAGCATCGCGGCCGGTAGCGATATCAGCAACTGATCGGTGCCCGGCAGGAAACCAAGCAGCGGCAGGCCAAGAGCATGGTGCTGATAGAGGATACCGACCGTGTAGGCACCCGCGCCGAAAAAGGCGGCGTGGCCGAGGCTAATCAGGCCGCCATATCCCAACGCGAAGTTCAGGCTGGCAGCGGCAATGCCGTAGATGAGCGCGCGGGTCACGAGCGGTATGACCGACATGTATCCCGTCGCCGTC
>Ga0307515_10005989_pt1 | contig 24484 bp, 13 predicted proteins | sample 17_EM_MG_FD_194513 | JGI IMG/M metagenome (GOLD analysis project Ga0307515, IMG submission 194513) | Populus trichocarpa ectomycorrhiza microbial communities from riparian zone in the Pacific Northwest, United States - 17_EM | ecosystem: Host-associated > Plants > Roots > Unclassified | place... | reverse complement strand
CTAGAAATTCAAGAATCGCAAGTATTGAGGATACTACTGGATATCTAAGCTGGTGAGTTGTAACAAATTATGAATGCAGGTGTTACATACTTGGATTGAACTCTGTGTTGATAATTGGTATATCCAACACGAAAAGGTTTGATGTTCAAGACAGTACAAGCACCCAGGAAATGGTTACAAGCATATTCAATAACACTTCGGTATTAAAAGTGCCACATTTTTGTATATCTAGCTGCATTGACTATATATGATATTTGTCTCTAATATATGTTCATATACAAATTCAAGCTTGAAGATTGAATGTAAACTCAATACAAGATTGGAAATAGTATTTACACAGTTATATATTGCTTAGACTTACCAAAGAAGAAGTTAAGAGAAACGACTAAGACAATCCTGTAATGCTACAAACAAAACTTGATTGGTGGATCTTATCCCACTATCAAATTGTCTTCATTTACACTATTGTCCTATTCAAATCCCCATCTGTGATCCTACACACTATCAACCAAATCCTTACCCACACATTCACACTTCATCATTCTATATAACAATACAATAGACCTCTTGATTAGAATTCAAAATTATCCTGCCACCAATGTTTCATAATAATATATTATTCTTATATCACCCAGAATAAATAAATATCACTCACTTCCTGTATCACCCATTTCTGGTAACATCTCCTTTCACTTGAACTTGCATTTCCCAATGCTTGTGTGTCTTGCAACAGGAGAGTATAGTTCAATAAGTATCAAAGTACTTCCACGTAATGCAGTGTGATATCATATATGATCACATAATCAGATTTTCCTGAGATTTCTCTGATATGGTGTCTATTAACTGCCAGGCACTGAATGACAATTTTGTAGAAAGAAGGACTCGTCCACAATCCAGTCTGTCTCAAGGACAGTACATTTAGCATATTAATATCTTGAGATTCTAGTTTTCGCACAGTATCTGTATCATGTAGCCTACCCCATTTGGGAAGTCCTACAACTGTTTAATCTTTTCAATTGTTGCAAGAAGCTCTCAATTGTAGATGCCTCAGTTCTGAATGGTAGTGAAGATCATTTGGGAATGGAAATTCCATCTTCAAAGAGTTCCAGAACTGTTGTACTCATTGAGTATATTGCTGATTCCAATGCAACTTGTATCAGTTGGGAGAACAATTGCCTTTGGAAGACTAAAATACTTGAAGATATGTACTTGGGTAAAGATCTGCTAAGACTTCAGCTATGCTAAATTTATTGAAAATACGGAAGTATCTACATTTCTCTTTACTAATATTGTACATTCTTAAGTATTCTGCTTACGATAAGATGGTACTTTATGGATAAGAATAATGTGGTGTGTTAATGACTTTTAATACTTTTGTTATCTTTTATGTTTAGGTTGTCTAGAAAGTTCCGGTTAGAACTTATCTAGAACCTTCTTTTTGGTTCCGTTGGAGGAGGGATTTATCAGCACTTATCTTAAAAGAATGCGCCTAGATTGTTCTGTTATATTCTTCATGGTTCTTAGGTATCTTTGTACAGTTGGTGAGTTTTTCGCTTCCTGTTTTGGTTATTCATCTGCGACCGTGGTCACGGACAATCACCCATTTATTTTTGTATATATAGATACTGTTTCTCTTGTTAGAGAACAGTTCTTTGGACCTGCTCAGACATCAATCGGAATACTATAATATCTCTTCTCAAATCCTCTTATCAGTATATGGTTGCCTTTCGAACACTTCCTGAAATCATTATACTTGCAATACTTTTTTTCGTATATTTCTTCTGAGATTGTAATAAATCTCATCGGACTTTCGCTGTTATAATCGGATAAAATTGACCTTCAGTATCAGCTGCCAATTCGGTAGTGGTTGATTGTCTTTGCCAAGTGTATACTCAGAGGTTTTTTGAGTGTGCACTGAGTTTGCCTGTTTCAGCAGCATTGTTGACGACATCGTTATCATTGCAAAGTTCAGAACGAATGTTCAGTTGAGATTAGCTCATCCAAATTCCACTTGGATATGGCAAAGTGGACCTGGAATCGGCCGATTGTCAATTTTTGTGATTTGATCCCATTCTACACTGACAACTTCTAAGCTTAGGTCAGCTGCACATAATCTAATCTCTACTACACCAAATTGACACTACTCAGCAGTGGAGTGGAAACCAAACTCTGATTTGTATTCTATCCAAAGGTCATTTTGTTCTTTATACTCATTGTTACTGATCAAGTCAATTACTACATTCACACAGTAGCACATCAGGAAACAATTGTTATAATCTTATAAGCAATGGTTCATGCCGGACTGAAATATAGTGTCTAAACACATTCCAGTAAAGGGCTTATTCTAGAATTTGACCTAACCACAATAAGTTTCAAAGCTGTCTTGTATCTCTCTCTGTTTGTTTTCTGGACAGGGTAATCAGCATTCCACAGGTTTCACATTGTGGGGATGGCAGCTCTACATAGTATGTCAAGAATATCTGAGTGTAATAGTTGAACATACCAGTTCCATAATCTAACCACCAGAAGTCCCCACAAGTCAATGCAAAGTCTCAGGTTGCCACCTTGCTCAATGGCAATTCTGATTTGAGCTGCACCACAGAATGACAATCACTCAGTGAATAATTGTGCTAAGTTCAGTACAATCTAGTCTTTTAGTATGCTGAGTTGGAGTTTTGAAAACACTTACATTCAGTGAAGGGCACCTGGTTGTGCAGATTCCTATCAATGCTATGGTCCATAGGTCAATATAATACCAGTGTATTGGCCTGCGTCTTGATCAATACCGTCACGAATTCTAAGTAGTTGTTTGGAATGTACCCTCTAATTGCTGCAGACCCCTTTTCCAATTCTACTCCTTAAGAGAATCCAATGTTAGCTGACATTTGTTCTTGCAAATGAGAGTGAAGGAAGGGGTATGATATACAATGTGCACTGGATAGCAGTTAATTTGTAAAGAATCCAAGTCCTGCTATATAGTCATTCCTGTCATATCTCACGAAGGCATTAGTAGTTATTTCATTGTCCCATGTAGACACTCTTCAGCCACAACTATCACCACTGCCCCAAGGAGAATGTTTAACCTACCAGATTATTCACCTTTTTCATAAGTCAAATCGACTGTAGATTTCTTCAATTGTATCTAATCTTTCATTATTTAGACAAATACCATGCTCATCTTGATCCGAGCAGAGCGGATGACAGCAGTATGAAGCAACCTGTACATTGCTTCTGCATGTTTGGCAGAGTGTGTTTGTTGTCTCAACAGATAGGAGTTTACAATCACCAGAGTAATTTCCTGAACCAGTCTATCTCTGCAAAATCTACTCAGTACAAGGACATTGCCAGAAACAGTTTGTATATCTTGATCAGTACCACTAACATCTCCTATTCATTCACAACAGCTTGAGTTCTACAATATTGATTTGAAATAGCTTTGTTTTTCTATGTGGCCTGTTTTCCATCACATATCTGTTACAGCCAAGGATAGGAGTATGAGCTGCCATAATGTCAATGTCTGAGTCACTGATGGATCTTTGGTGCCAGCAATATGCTAGTAGTACCACAGTCAACACAAGACCATACACACTGCATCTAGTCTTATAAAGTGTGTAACTGAACTTCATGAATTTATTGAACTGAACAGGGAGTGCCAGTACTGTAGAGATATTGTGAAATGATATAAGCCATCCAGCTCAGTATTAGATCTTTGGGTATTAAAGACATATGATAGTGTTAAATCTCATCCAATATTGCCATCAATGTTCATGTCCCAACAAGATACATTCCCCATTCCATCTTGTCCAATCTCTCTTGCTGGCTCAGACAGTAGGAGAAGTAGACACGATGTTTTGCTGTGTCATATTACAGGTTTGAGATTGCTGAGCTTACCATACCCTATCATTTAAATTGAGTTTTTGATTAGACTTTTGTCTGTTCTGGTGGTGACTGTGTATTGTGGATATTCTGAGTTCAATGGCCTTTGACTCTGCATTGTAAACACCCCTTTGCTACATTATTTTGTTGATATTTCTGCATAGATACTCTGAGTTCTGGTGTAATTGCTGATGTCAGGCTGAATATTGCCCATGAGCCGGATACAGAGGTGGTGGTATCTCCTGCAGATGAAGATATCAGCGGTTGATGAAGTCTCTTCTTCTCTTAATTCTTGTCATTTCTACCTCAATTGGCTGTTGGAACTTAGTATATTTTTGAGATCATGGTTCAATGTCTGCTAATTTGTGAAACTTTTCATCAGTGAAATCAATTCTCTCATTTGACTTGGTAACAGTTCAAACATCTGCTGAAGGTAAGATTTCAGCCCAGTACAGATTATATCATTTAGTATAATCTTGTACTGTTCTTTATGCCATCTGGCATCTCTTCTGTATTATTGATGTCATTTGGCATTTGCATGTACTCCTTCCTGTGTATTGTAGTAGCTATTCAGCAGCTGGTGCAGGGTATGGGTGGAAATGTTTGACTTTGATTTTTATCCTCATGCTGCTATCAAATTTTGATAAAAGTACAGTCAAATTTATGTTGACATTATTAATCAGCGGCATCTAGGTCCAAGCACCAGATTAGTGGGTTAGTATAGCTCATCTTGAGATGAAGGAATTGTGGATGGTTGACCTAGCTCCCAAGGTGATAGAGTGTATACTGAACACCAGTGCAATCCCCTCCCAGGACAAGGTCGTTTTCTGTCTAGAACTCATTGTAATCAGTTCTCAATATAATTTGCAATTTGGATTCACCTCCACTGTGGCCATTGGGATATGGGTTTTGCGACTTGGCTTTTAGTTCCATGTGAGAGAGTAGTGGCTTTACTTTTGAGTATAGAAAGACTATAAAGATTTGTTTCCACTACTACTCCAATCTGTGATACATATCAGCCTTCGGATCAAAATAGAGTATAGGTCATGAAATTGTTAAAGCAAAACATATCCAGTTACTGAACAATGGAGTGCAGTGTAAGAACTACTGTGACTGACTCTGGCTTGAATAATATGTATAGAGATATAGTTGCACAGGTGAATCAGAGTGAGAGCAGAGATTGGGGAATATTGTGAAACATACAATCGTAATTTCAGAGCCATGGAAATGTCCATGTCAGTTGCACTTACGCAGCCTATTATGTGTACCACTATAACCCAAGCCATTATCACAACACATTCACCATTCAAGATTCCAAACATAATCTTACTTTCTTTATCATACTCTTGTATTCTGTACTAAATTTTCTGGGATATTGAAAAGGACATAGAAGTACTTCTGCTGTCCCTGAGAATTATTCAGTATACATGCAGTTTCTCTGGGACTATCTGATGCCCTTCACAATGTGTCATGTAGCTAGTCAGAGTTGCTGAGTTTGGTTTCGAATTGTAAAATTCTTTATATTATTGTGTGACCCTCCAGCCATATTCAAATATTGACATCTGATCTTGGATTGGAAAAGCAACATATTTCACTCATACTGTACTTAGATTCCATTGGTCATAACTCCTGCTGGCAGGCCAGACAGACATTTTGGTCAATGTGGTATCTGGGAACTGAATGTATCATTCAGAATGGAAAATAGTCTACTTGTCTATTGCATGACTTCAGAAGTCAAATAACATAATCTGAAGATACTTCTCTGGCGATTGGAATCTACTCAATACTACTTGTGGTTAATATAGCATTGCATTTCTGGCAATACAGGTGAATATGCACAAACCAAAGTGTACATACATGGAAATACTTTGAAAAACAATTCTTTGTAGAATTTGACTCATTAAAACTGCTGAACTGGTACAAGCAACTGAGGGTAATCAAATGTGAGACACATCTATAAGTTTATTCTGAATCTCTCTACAATATCCTGATGCCATTCTTTCTTTGGAATGCAGCTGGTATACATCCACAAATACTAATATATATTCAACATATTATTTTTCTGTATAATAAGCTTGTCTGTTCTATTGAATATATACCTGGCGCAGGTGATTATAGACTGTTATAGGAATTGTAATGTATGATTTCATTATGTACCAGTGCAATGAAACTTAAAATGGACTGAATTGATATATTCATATATTGGATGTCTCCTATGTGATTGTTTCACAGTGAATAAGGAAGAATACACTAATGTAATTGTAATTGGTGTCCAATGAATAAATCGCAATAGAAAGTATACGAATACAGATTCAGTTATTTCCATCATGTGGCACACATCATAGCAGACAAGAATACTGATAACAGTATATACAGTTCAATGTAGCTGACAAATTTGAAATTAACTACTATAGAGTATAATGTTGTGTCATCATAGGATTGGCCATTCACATCTTCATACTTATTTATATTTTAATTCCACTGTTTGACTATTTTCATCTTGGGCTGGCTCTGTGGTGCAGCGGTATCCCTCCTGAAGTAGGGGAGGGGTATACGGTCACAGTTCTATGAGTTCGAATACCAGTGCGAGCACTGCAGTGTAAAGTGGACACAGGGTAGCAGGTGGGGAACTCTGCCATTTGACTGGCTTGCCCAGAGGTGGAGGGGATATGGGGCTCTGTCATACTCTAATTAGAGTGCATACAGTATGAATAAAACAAACAAACAAAACAAACTATATCTATCTTTCAGTATATAACCACTCATCTGGTCTATCATTATGGGTTGCATATGACAATTGACTGTGGTTTTATGTTAGATTGGTACTGTGGTCTGTTCCAGTGAAGATTTTTGAGTATTACTATTGTCCAAGAATAACTATGAAGAGCTGTGAAACATTAACCTGGTGAGATATTGAAACCAGTATTGTCAGAGTCTGATAATTGTTTCTGTGGCAAACAGTATATCTCCAGAGCATAGCTGGATCTGACCATGCCAGTACCACAGTAGTCAGCCAACAACCCACCCTGCACCAAGCTAGTCTCCTTTTTTGCCATCCAATTCACTGAAATTCTGTGGTTAGGTTGTAAGGGAGTGGCTTTGTGGAGTAGCTTCAAAGTTCTGGTCTTGATAGTAATACCTTACACTGCAATTGACTCGGACCAGCTTGCTGTCTGCAATGGGTAGTTATCAATCAGCTCTGCTAACCTGTGAGTAAAAATAAGCTTCATTGTAATATTTTAATACTGGCTGAGCTTTTACAACCGCTTTGGGAATATCTTTTATAACATCTCTGGTAGCAGCACTGACAGCGGCTGAGCTCTAACAATAGCTGACAGTAGCTCTGGCAATGGCTGAGCTCTGACAGTAGCTTAATGGCTCTGATAAGGACAGTAACTCACCAGTCCACTTTAGCACTATCCACCTGGTCCTCCTTTCACGCTTGTGCTTCAGAGTTATAGGCTCACTCTTGTTCCAATACAGCAATGATGTTAAAGTCAGTGTCTACCTGATCTCAATCTGCCAGGTTTTGAATCTCGAAATGTTGGTTCTCCAGTTCAACAGTGCAGCTGGGGGAATTTCTTGGTGGTTCATTGTTAGAGATTGGCATAATCCCCAGCTTGGAATGGTCCTGGTCTGATGATATCCCCGGTAGCTCTTCCTTCCCATCCTCTGCCTCCTGCTTCTCCAGATCAATGAATTCATCACCCCTGATTCCATTTTCAGAACTCTCAAACACATCATTAAGTCAAGGTTTGCTATCTTCCCCCTCTTGTTTCACCATAATGGTTAATGTTAGTTCCAGGATAATTGGGTTGGTCTTCATACCTTTTTGTTCATCGTTGCTGTAGTCAACCATGACAATTGAGTTTATGGTGATGAATATCACCATCAGATAACCTTCAAATTTAGGGAAGATCAGACAGTATTCCCAGCTCAGTTTGTCCAATGGACTGTCAATCTGTACAAATCTGGACAATGGACTATCACCCTGAGTAGATTTTGTATTCACCAAATACAAGTCAACAGTCTTCAACTAGATTGCTAGATGATATGGCCCAGTTATGCAGGCAATACATTGATTACATCATGGGGGCGCAATAAGATTCTGTGTGTTTTCTCTCCGAACACATGGCCATTTCAACTTTACAACATTATTTTCCAGGCAATCATCATCCATCCAAGAGATAAGATAGTCAATGTGGTTATCCCTGGTGTGTTGGTATCGATTCCAGGTGCAGTGCCTTCGACAACAGCTTGAACTGTTGAGCTAGTTGTGCTGCTTTCAGACCTTCTACTGTTGTAGTGAACAAGTGATAGTGGCAAGGAATCCCATACATTGAAGCATCCAATAATGGGTCACTCAATGGTCCCACCACAGCTGGTGATCTGAAATAGGGCGAAGGTATATGACAAAGCATTGCTCCATACTGCTGAAACAATAAAACTCAGCATCGTGGTCAATTTCACCAAGCATGTAGTGCCTCTACAAGTGGTACCACTACCCTGTTCTACCAATTCTCCCCTCAGAAACAATGAGGCTGATCTTTAAATTGTGGGGGTTGTAGACCCAACATGAATAACTGAAGGGTGACTGATGGGAGTTGTAGGAGTTGCTAAAATAGGGTCAAAATAAGAAATGGATGAGATCTTTTTCTTGGGCACAGGGTTTGATGCAGTATTTGGCTGAGCAGCTGGCCTCATTGCAGGCTTTGACTGACTACAAGAGCTTGGTGGGGCTTTCGTAGGTGTGGTGGTGACCCTTCAGCTGACTCTCCTCTGTCAGTAACTGATGTGACAATGGATTTTATGGAGATCAACATTGTTGATCTTCCTATCCCCTGTAAATTTCAGGTGCTATCTCCATTTCACATTAACCATATTGCAGACCTCAACAAACCCCTATTTATCAGATTGATGTATGAACTGTCAGAGACTTGATATAACAGACTGGAAGATACAGACTCGCTGTCAGAGACTCGATGTCAGAGATCAGATGATATAGTCAGATTTAGTATTCTGATCACATGTTACAGTCAGTATGCCTCTCACCTGGGTGTACAACCTGTGCTTTGTGTACAAACAGATAGTGGATGTATTGTGTGTAGTTTTCCATTCCTCAACTATTCCAAGGCTTTTAGTGAATGCAGACTGGCTACTAACAGAAGCCATGCACCACATTGTCTTCTTCAGCAAGCAAGCACAGGATTTTGTGGTCCAGGTTGAAACACCATTACACAACCATTATGGGACTGCTGGTGGTGCCATACAGACTGTTCTTTGGCATGTATGCAGGTTGCAGGGTGGTTTTGAGAAATGCTGTGTGGATATGATGGTCATCTAGTGAACATGGATTGATCTGGGACATTGGCTGAGGATTGTCTGGGTGATATACCAATAAGTACCAGATGTGCACAGACCCAGAATCGAAACGATGACTACTCCAATTCAATTTGAAACCGTGATCAGAATATACAACTCAATCTGTGCGAGACAGCCGCACTGCTTCAAATGGGGAGGATCTGAACACACAAGATACTAGTTAGTGGAAACAGATCAAATAGGTCAGAATAAAACTATTGGTTAATTTGTTAAATTCTGAATACAATGACGTTTGACAGATACTGAGGGGTTGTATGGTACAGCAACAGTGATCCATTCATGGCCGCAACATCAGCTCTTGCTTTTCTGTTTACCAAAGCTGAAAATAGTTCTTAGAACAGAACTTGCCACTGAAATAATCAATGGAGCTGAAACATAGTGTGTCGTAGAACACACATCATGAAGCCTGGCTTGAATCCAAGTCCACTTTGGGTAGGTGGAATATCCAGCATTGGGATACATGATGGGTACCTCACTCCAATCATTTCCAGGGGCAGTGGCACTCAATTGCAACCATTCACCTAGAACAGTGCAGTTCCTTATTTACACTTCATGCAGCTGGATCATTTCTTGACAAAGTTGTCTCATTTTTCACTGCCATTCAACACAGGCATGACTTCACCCAAGTGGCTGCAATCTTTCTATTTCAGATTGGCTAGACTACAAACTAGCAGACAACAGTCCCCCAATTTAGGATGACACTCAAAGCCAGCTACTGGACATCGTGATATTACCTACTTCTGAAGCCCAATCAATGCAATAGTTAAAGTTCTGTCTGTTGAGGATAATGACTGTTACCCCCTTGCACTGTTTGATATGCCCCAACTATAACAACATTGTCATTCTGTTGGGAATACCAACCTAGGTAAAACAAAACTAACCAACATCCTCAAATGAAGACATATTGTACCTGATACCATGTCAAACAACCGTGATCTGCTCTTTCAAATCATTGTTGAGATCCCAGAAATGGATGGGCATGTATGTGGATGGGAACTGAGTTCTGTTTATATTGAACAACATACTACACTGTTGTTGGCTTGGAATCCCATTGAAGATGTACAACATATGCTCAAACATCACCCATCTAAGGACGATCTGTTATCTGCGCCAGTCAATCAAATGGGTTGCACTGCCAAACTAATATTTACTGAGAAGTAGACTGTTGATTGATGGTGGAAAACACAGGTGAGTTGCCTTGTAATGACTGAGATTGTATCTTTTCAGATCTTCCAATATATTTTGGTGAGTTAGACTATCAGTGTATGTCAAAGCATGTCAGAGAGAGTGTATCAGAGGGATCATACCACAGTGAGCATACCAGTGCATGTCTGAGAGTGAATGACAGAGAGTGCATGTGACAGAGAAGATATCAGAGAGAGTATGGCAGAGAGAGAGTATCAGAGAAATCGGGACAGAGGGAGCATGTTAAAGAGTGTTAGGGAGAACATGTCAGAGAGAGTGTGTCAGAGAGAACATGTCAGAGAGAGAATGTAAGAGAAAATGTGTCAGTCAGCACCAGAGTCACATTGTCAGAGAGAGGCTGTCAGAGTGAGCATCAGAGATCATCTCAGAGAGCATCAGAGTTAGATTGGGAAAAATTGCATGTCAGAGTTCCTTTGTGTCAGTGGGGATAGTACGTCAAGGATGTCTGTGCCAATGTTGACAGAATTTCACTTGACATCAGAACCTCATTACTTATTGCTAACATCTCATAGGTACCTTTCCCTGATGAATCAGCAGTTGTCTACATTATACATGGCTGCGACATAACTATGAGGCTGTCCATGCTAAGTGGTGACTAAACAGCGTCACCTGTATATCTCAGTATTGGAAACCTCTCTAATTTGAATAAATAATCTATTAAGACAAACAGAATAATACTTGTCATGCTACTACAAAAATGTCCAAACAGACCAAAAACCAACACCAGTTGGTTTTGCACTTTTGATTATATTTCAACTTGATTACACGCTCGAGAGGAGCCAGCACAGGGTACAATAGCTGTTCAGTGTGCAGATGGCCACACTTGTCACACATTGTCCTGAATGATGTCATTTGTTGCAGGATACTCTGAGCAGTACGTCATAAGTGGGGTGTACGATAGTTGGTGGCCTTGATCCGAGATATGACTGGATGTCATACCTGGAATTGCTTCACAGTTCTGGTACCGCTATCCTCAATGAAACCTTCATCTGACAACAAAGACCACTGTGGAGGTGGGGCTGTGAACATTAGCCAACTCACAACATTTTGCAGATCGTGACAGAGGTTATTATTTACTTAATTGCATGAATCTTAAGTGGTTGCACTAGCTACTGAAGTGCTTATTGAAAGATCACACCTGGGAATGGATTGTTGGTTTTCTGAATGATATCGATGGCCAGGAAAAAGGTGTGGAACAGATAGATGAACAAATCTCCATGATTCCATGCATCTCTACCACATCCTGGTAGGGAGACAAACTTACCTGCGTCAAACAATGTAGCAGAGCTGAGTACAAAGACACCATAATGGTCTGGCTTCCAGCACTTGCCCCTCTTCTTAATGTGCATTCCAATCACGGTAAGTTTATCAAATCTGTCACCAAGTTCATAGTGGTTGCCAGCTACCACTTCCACACTCAAACTACACTCAAATACCTGCTCAATGCACTAAGTGGCATCAGCGGCAACCTCCACATCCTCTTGTCATACAACAACATGCATGAGCAAGATATCGACAAATGATTGTATTCTCCGCTATCTTCAATGTACTGGGGAAATGTATTCTGCCAATAACAGTGACCCACAATGATTTGAAGTGGCTCATGAAAACCTCATCAAGGATAGTGAGTGGGTTTCAAATCATGTTAACACTGTTCTGTGAATGTCACCCTGGCAAACATACCAATTTCAGATCAAGTTAAGAGTCAGTATTCTTCTGCATATGATTAAATCACATTCCCACCTGGCAAAGCAAAATATATGCAGAATGCTTCTTCTGCGGAATACTCAGGTAACCAATAAATTATCGCCCCATTCAATACCTCATATCAACAGTATGATGACCAAAACCATCACAATTGCAACAGTGATATTTGCAAAGGGTATCACCATATCACAGTGTATTGATAATCTGATATTCTAAGTGTTGACATTTCATGTGGATTCAAGTGCCACGCTAGACCAACTGACCTCACGAACACATGCACTGGGAATGCACGGTCAAACGTAACTCCAAGCGAATGGCATTACCATCACCATATGGCATCATAATAATCTAAATTCAGCAGTACTTCAAACACAAGATGTATGCACAGACAACATTATTTGTTTTGCAATATTTTGAAAGAAGGAGATCAACCACCATGAAATCATGGTTGGGTACAGAAATGAGGATATTGCACTGCCAAACAGTTGTATTCCTTTCCCTTTTACAATAGAATTGGGAAAGAGGAAGCCAATACTAATGGGAATGTAATGTGGCAGACATTACATTACTATCTATTGCTGGTAGAGGATTTGAAGTATTTATTGTCTGTAATCCCATACAGAACCAATGCAAGGATAAATTGTTGAGATGCACTGCACAGAGTATGATACATTGAAGATGCTTGTTCGAATCTTACACCTGTACAACATGTTGTGAGTAGTAAAGCTAACCAATATTTACTCAACCAGAATGTATCTTTCACATCAGATAGTATGATATACATGATGGCTAAGATATGTTGATCTCAACAAGTATACCTGCAATCCGGAGTGAGCACATATAAGCGCCACCTTTTGTACCTGACAGAGCAATATCAGAACAAGAATCCTTGTCAGTGTCACACATGTTGGTTAGATCTATGACAGCAAGAATTGTCCAGTCATCTCACAGTATACTTGTTGTTGAGCTGATTGGAAGTACGGATATCACTATGCCAAGGACTATGATGTAACTTGCCTCTTTTGTAGTTAGCACCATTAGTCATCGATCGACCTTATGTCGATGCGACATGTCTCATTACACGATCCAATAGACACACCTTCGCATACGCCCGCACACACTAGACTACTCGAGCGCACGCCACCGTACAACAGGTTATGAGCCTTTGCGTTTAAAACGGGAACAGTCGATCAATACTTCCATTTTCATTTGTCCTGTGGACATCGTCACGGAGAAGCGTCTCCACAAGCTAAGCAATTACCCCGCACCCCGCCGTACATCTGACGGCGGCCGCTGGACATCACCCATACAGTCGGAGAGACTACAATAACTGACGATTGCGATACATGATGAGTTCGACTACAATCACCATCACCAAGTTCAATGGCACGAACTACGCACAATGGGCAACCGAGATGGCCCTACTGCTCGAGCAGAAGCAAGTGTATGGTATCATCAAAGGATACGACGACAAGCCGGAAGAGCCAGCAGCAAACGCGACCGCTACAGAGAAGGCCACTTTCAAAGACAGGATGAATCGCCATGGTGTTGCCAGATGGACTATCCTACTGGGCATGGAGCCCAGGATCCAAGCGGAATACACGGTCGTCGACGATGCGAAGACACTTTGGGAGAAGCTAGCATCAGCCTACAAGTCAAAGCTAAAGCTCAACATCTTCGAGATTAGGGAAGACCTTTGGAGCATCAAGCTACAGGACTGCGGAGATGTCGACAATTACGCATCGCGGATCGATCACAAAGTCAAGGATTACAATCTCTGCGCAGGACCGACAGCACCATCTACCACTGACACTGATGCCGATACGGACTCTGCAAAGACAATCGCCAAGATGAGTGAGCAGGAACACATCTTCTACCTCCTTCGCGGGATCCCAAGGAACGACGAGTGGAAAGTCTTCCTGGAGCTCATGATGGACCAAAACGCCACGATGACCGCCACGCCCGATGAGATAGTCACCAAGCTCGTCGAAAAGGAAGCTGCAATCAAGAGAGAGAATGGGCTCGCTCCAGAAGCTCTGCTCTTTGCAAAGAAGGGTGGCAAAGGTGGTGGTGGTAATGGCAGTAAAGCCGGTAAAGTCGGCAGAAATCCAAAGAGGGACAAGAGAGATGTTAAGAGAGATAATAAGGGAGACAAAGAGAAGGATTTCCGGAAGTGCTTTCATTGCCAGCAGTGAGGGCATACCACCGAGAACTGCTTGAGCAAGCAACGCGGCAATCCTCCTAAGTCTGCCGACACTGCAGCAAAAGCATCGACTGAGACTATTTCGATCAAGAACTATTGGATGGTGGCCAGCTGATGTCCTTCGTCCAGTGATTGGTTCATCGATTGCGGATGCACGACTCAAATCTCCGGCCATCGATCAATGTTCATCACCTACACCGAATATCCTCCGAATACGAAGAAGGTGAAGGGATACAATGGGCTCACATCGTTTGCATCCGGATATGGAAGTGTTGGGTTGACTTGCCAGCTGCCAGATGGAAAGACGGAAACAATCATACTCCAAGAAGTGGTGCATTTGCCGGGGTCATTCAACCTCATCTCACAGTCTCAGATCATGGACAAGGATGTCAAAGTCGAACCGGTGAATCACTACGGTCTCAACCTCTACAATCGCCAGGGCAAGTTGATTGCCACTGCACCTCAGGTCGATGGGCTATTCGTTCTGGATCGAGCCCTGGAATCGACCAAATACACCAATATCGACGACAGCTTCCTGCTGGCACATAAGACGACTGGGCATGCATCTCTGCACGATGCAGAGAAGCGGATGTTATGGCACCGCTGTTGGTCTAAAGGCTTTTGAGATCTTGCCAACGATCACCGATGCTCCGAGAATGACCGGGAAGTGCGATTGCGAGAGCTGCATCAAGTGCAAATTAGCTCGAAAGCCCTTTACTCCGAATACAACCTCACGTGCCACAGAGCCACTGCAGCAAGTGCACTCGGACATATGCGGTCCCCTGGAAACAGCCATCGGAGGAGGTCGATATATGCTGCTCTTCATCGACGACGCCACGAGGCATACAGATGAGTACATATTGAAGTGCAAGTCGGAAGCCCTTGAGAAATTCAAAGAATGGAAGGCTCTTAGAGAAAAGGAGTCGGGCAAGCAAGTGAAGCGATTTCGTACTGATGGAGGCGGTGAGTATACCTCCAAGAAATTGGCAGAATACCTAAAATCAGAGGGCATACTAAAGGAAACGACTACGCCATACACTCCTCAGTCTAATGGAGTCGTCGAACGGGCGAACCGCACGATCATGGAATGCGTACGATGCATGCTGGACGATGCCGGACTTTCGAACAAGTACTGGGCATTTGCAGTCTCAGTGGCGGTCTATCTCAAGAACCGCACTCCAACACGCTCAGTGGTTGGTAAGACTCCGTACGAGGCCTGGCATGGATTCGGAAAGAAGCCATCAATGAAGCATCTCCGTGTGTTCGGATGCTTGGCTTTCGTGCACTTTCCGAAAGAGAAACGAAAGAAGCTGGATTACAGAGCCACTCCCGGCATATTCGTTGGCTACAGCATATCGACTATACAGTACTTCGTATACCATCCATTGGCCAAGACGCTTCACTGCTCCTGAGATGTGGTATTCAGCGAAGGAAAGCGGTACACAGCACCGAATGCTGCTGACGAACCGATCTTGAACGAGCACTTCTACAGAGATGTCATCGAGGAACGCAAACCCAACCCCACAGAGAAGCAACCATCCGAACGTCAAATGGAGGAGTCATTGAACCATGAATCACCTCCGAAGCCGAAGAAGCAGTCACGACAATTGGCTGGCCTTGAGTCGTCACTTGGAGATGCATGGAAGCCGCCGGCCGAAGGAAGTCACCGAAACCGCGGTGGCAAATTGGCAGAGTCTGCACAATTGGCTCTCGAAGATGAGGAATTCGAGGATATGATTCCCATCTATGCTGCAGCTGCGATCTCCAACGATCATGAGGATGGCATCGACGATCCAAAGTCTTACAAAGCAGCAACCGAGTCTCCGCTCGCCGAGAAATGGGATACGGCGATGAAAGAAGAGTTAGATGCAGTTGGTCAGCATCAAGTCTTTGGAGATTTCGTGGAGCTTCCGGAAGGCAGAAAGGCTTTACCAAGTCACTGGGTATACAAGATCAAGCGCGATGGAGCAGGCAATGTGCAGCGGTTCAAGGCCAGGCTAGTCTGTGGAGAAAATCACCAAATCAAAGGCATCGACTGCCAGGCGACGTATGCACCAACTGCTCGCTTGGGCCACGTCAGGCTGGCACTCGCGATCGCCGCCAAGTACGATCTCGAGATCCATCAAATGGACGTCTGCATGGCTTTCTTGGGAGTCGACTTGGAAGAAGAGATCTATATGCACCCACCACAGGGATATTTTCATTTGGTCCAAACAGCGAGATTAACAAAGACTTCGTGGAAGATGGTACTCCGCTTGAGAAAGGCTCTTTATGGCCTGAAGCAGTCTTCGCACTTTTGGTACGGCACTTTTAAGGACTTCGTGATCTCGATTAGATTCGAGGCATCACGTTTCGACGGAGGACTGTTCGTGCTCAATAATAAGGATCAAGACATAGTCGTTGCCGCGGTCGTTCTGTACGTCGATGATCTCCTTATCATTCCTAATGAGGGCTTGATTGGGCAGATCAAGGACCAGGTGAAGAAGAGGTTCCGGATGCATGATCTCGGGAGTGTCTCCTTCTATCTCGGCATGAACATCGAACGCAATCGGGAGCATCACACGATCGACATCCATCAGCACAGCTACATTCGGACGATCTTGGCGAAGTTCAGAATGGACGGGTCCAGACCAGTTGCCACGCCAATGGCGATGAAGCTTCACAAGAGGAAGCCCGACGAAGAAGCCTGCGATCCGACCATATACCAGTCGATGATCGGAAGCCTCATGTACGCGATGACCGCCACTCGGCCCGATATCGCAAATGCCATCGGAGTTCTCAGCCGGTACAATCACGAACCGAGCAATGAGCATATGATAGCTCTCAAGCGAGTGTTTCGGTACCTCAACGGCACGAAAGACTGGTGATTGCGTTTCGGAGGAGCATTTGGAGGAGCACTGGGAGGAGCACTCGGAGGCGCACTGGAAGGAGACAGCGCACTTAGATGTTATGTCGATTCGGACTATGCTGGATGCCCGGATGACTATAAATCGACGAGTGGACTGGTCGTCACCTTCGGAGGAGCGGTTGACTGCAGATCGAGAAAACAGAAGTCGACTGCCCAGTCCACGACCGATGCCGAATACTATGGCTTTGGAGTAGGCTGCATGAGACTCACACAGATCTGACATCTCTTGAACGAGCTCCGCATCCCGACTATCCCTCACGTGTTCTCCGATTCACATTCACTGATCGCGAGCATCAAGAACAGAATCTACCGCGGAACAGCAGTTGCACACATTGCGACAAAGTACTATCTTGCTGCAGATATGGCTAGAGACGGAGAGATCGACTTGAGCTACGTACCAACTGCTGAGATGCTCGCCGACTGCTTCACATAGCCACTCCCGAAGCCCGCCTTCTTGAAGCAGTGTGCTGCAATGGGAATGATTGAAATTGGACTCGGGAATGGCCTCGGAAATGGCCTCGGTGCGCTAAGAAATGCTCGCGGGAATGGGTTCGGAATTGGAATTTGAAATGGCATCGGGAATGCCGTAGGAAAGCAAATTGATTGATTGGGCACGTTTGTTTCGAGGAGATCCAGAATGTTTGATTGGCTCCTCTTCTCCTTTGTTTACTGTTTTGTTGAAACGGACGTGATAGCTGTCCTGGAGGAGTGTTGAGCTGATTGGTAGTACGCCAAGGACTATGATGTAACTTGCCTCTTTTGTTGTTAGCACCATTAGTCATCGATCGACCTTATGTCGATGCGACATGTCTCGTTACATGATACAGTAGACACACCTTCGCATACACCCGCACACACTCGACTACTCGAGCGCACGCCACCGTACAATACTTGTCACTGCCATGTGTAACCGAGCTGGGATTGTGGAAGACCATGTTAGAGCCACACTGGTCTGAGCCAGATTTATCAGATCCAGGATAACCAGAGACTATGTGAAAGCTCACTTTCATAGCCAGAATTGTCAGTGACCATGTCAGAGCCACACTTGTCAGAACCACATTTTCAGACACTAATATCAATTATGTGTTACCAGTTGTAAGCATTCTGTTTGTTACAATGTTCCAATATCAGCAGCCATGCCTATTGAAGATAGTCTGGACAAAGGTATCTGGATTCAGAAGAATACTAGCCAAAATATTACTACAGAGGGAAACTGCAGTGGAAGAACAACCCAGTAGAGTAGTGGATATAACTCCAAACAAGTTTGTTGAGTTCAAGATACAGCTATTGGATGCTAATATTGAAGCTACATCCTTAAGTATCACTAATAGCATTCATGGAGCACATGACAGTATCCTCTCAAATAAGCCACTGCCATCTACAAAGGAATTTTAAATCAACTTAGTCAAAGTTCAAAGCTTGGCAGGACATGATAGGTTTCCTATAGCTTCCAATAAATACCAAACACTGCAGAATACACTTCCAAACCGAAACCTTTCATGTTAAGAACCATATATCACAATGAATTTGGTACATGTGTTCCAACAACAATTTTACAACTGTTTCAGCATGGCTTCATACCAGAAAGTTAAAGAGATATAATGATTTTGTACCATGTCAATTATACTTAACAAATTCTCCAGCCTTATAACAGATGTACCAGACTGGACCATATGGAGGAGACACTGCTATATCTTGTACTTTAAAGCAGGAAAAATAATGAGTCTACAAAGGTTCTCTGTCTACTATCGGCTACTGATAAGTTACAAACTATGTATTGAACATTTCTTTTGCATCTCAAGAGTTGTTGGGATAAGCCTTGTGGTACTGTGTATTACAGCAAGTATATTACTGAGAGAAATGGATCTCTGTGGAGTATACTGATTCATTGAATTAATCTTGCTTCAAAATGCATTAGTAGATTCCAACATTCTCAACCTGGAATATCTGTACTACTCACAAATTGATGATGTCTGGGGACACATCATTGCAGAGTGGGTGTTCTTTTTCAATAACCATACACTCCTCAACTGTATAATTGTTATATATCTGAATGGTGGATTGCATTTCTGTTAATCATTTCACAATGCTATTCCTGTTGTCAATCTGTAACTTGACTACCTGGTAGAATATACCCATGCAAACCCAAGAATCATAGAACAATCAGACAACATCTGAATCCAATATATGGAAGGCTAAGAGAATGACCTTATTATGTTGGTTTCAGGAATAAGTTCCATCATTTCAGATATTATTGTTCAGCTGGACTCCACCAAATCAGATCGTCCAATTTCAGCCATATCTGCAAGCAGGACGAACAGTATCTACATTCATGAGATGTGAAAGATAATTCAAAAGAAGCAATTAAACTTCGAACAAAGGAATATGTAGGGGTCATTTCAGTAGTATACAATCATCAGCATGCCGGAGCTGATTGCATAAACCAATTTATCCTGGGTATTATACAGACTTGTAACAATACAGCTGAATGTAACGTATCTACACCTTGGTAACCTACATTCTATATAGTTGGCCTGCCACAAGTACTAGAACCTTGGAGAAAAGTTTATCTAAATATGTATGCATATAATGCCTTGAATCCTACTATGGAATTATATCCTCCCAATCACCCTCTCCAGTAATATTCTGGGCTAGGTACCTGAATTCACGTTTAGAAGACTTATATGATGTAGATTTTATTTGTTTGAAATATAGTCAGATCAACACAATTGGTACAATACAATGCTGTATTGTATGGAGTTGATAGACTATGGCTTGTAAACAATTGTGTGGATTTGAATACATACTGGACTGTATATTAATTAGAATGGCTCAATTAAGATGTACAAAATTAACAGAGTTTATTACATCCAAATTATTACTCCAAGAATGTATGGCTCAATATTGGACTTTTACTTTTAATGGGCATGTTGATGAGACCTATAGTCCAAGTAGCTGTAACATGTGAATGACCTTAAGGCTTATGTTGGTAGCATCCCAAAGACAACTCTAAACTGTCCACATTATGTGAGTATTCTGTTTAACAATTTCAGAATTATGCAAAGTATCTGAAAGTTGTCTTCATGTATCATAGAGTAGTTTGCATTGCATTCTGTCTGACTAGAGGTATCTGGAAGCACCTTGAAAATTCGGTGTGGCATTTCAGAGTTGCTGAGTTGTTCAGTTATGACTTTCAAATTATGCATTCAGGAATACCAAACAATATGATTGTATTATCTGAGAGTACTTTGCATTGTGGCAGAGGAGTCTGAGAGAATTTTGTATTACATCAGAGTACTGGTGGGGCTACCAGGAGTATCCAGGAATTGGGCATGTAGCTTCTGGATGGTTTTTCATTAGGCAGATGTATATTGTTCACTTATCTTATACAACATCTAGTAAGAATCACCTGTAGATTATATCACAATATTTACTACACATGATTCCAAAAGGCATTCAAGTTCTGTCCACCCTTACAGCTGAGTGGAGATGCTGGTTCATAATACCCCAGGGAATGGTACACCCATACTTGCCATCGCATAGTGTCCAAACAAGAACAATATGGAGCTCATTATGCAATCAATAGAAGATGTACCAATACCACAGGTTCGAAAAGCTGATACCGATGGTGATATTGTACCAGCGCAGTTAATAAGAATGGGTAACAAAGCCAACAAAGCCAACAACTCCAACAATGCCAACAATGCTAAAAAGCCAATAATGCCAATAAAGCCAACAAAGCCAACAAAGCCAATAAAGCAAATAAAGCCTAGAACTTTAAAAAAGTTAATAATGCTAACAAAACTGCAGCTGAAGGTGATTGCAGTTCAAAAATTAACCGACCAGAATATTGAAACTAGTAACAACTGGGTACAGGAACAACAAGAAATGTACACAGTTCCTGAGGAAGCACAACTATCTGAATGCAAAATGGTACCACAAGGTACCAATGTAGTCAATATCTGATAATATCAAAATTGGAAGCTTTATGGTTTACAACTTGCCACACTTCACAATTAAATAGAATCTGAGCATATTCAAGAACCACAAACATTGTGACCAAAGGATTTGATCTTGTGCAGAGGACAGCGTGGGATGAAATTATAGTTCCAATTCCGGATGTCAATACATCAGTGGAGATCAACTGCAAAGAGACAAGTAACTCTGATCGAACATAAGCAATGCTTAATATCTTGGCATAACTGGTATTTTGACCATTTAGACATCAAGATTTACACTCCTGTTAAATTTGCTTACATTCATATCACATCCTAACTACTAATCCAAAGATAAATATAGAATTGAATGTGAGATTTTTGACTTTCGGGTTGCATCATCAACACTGCCATAAGATGGATGCTATGCAGAGCAAGATAACAGTGGTACTAGAAAACTATTTTGGTATTCAGCAGAACTGAAGGCCATTGAATGTACTCGTATCAGCATTTGAACATTGAATATATGACCAAGTGTCTTTATCGTCGGGAAGAGTGGAAATTGACTATAGGCTGTGCAATGTGTACTGCGACAGATGCGCAGCATATTGCCAGCTTCCCATGGACCACTAGGCAACACGCAGCCTATCGTCATGAAATGTTTGTTCACCGAGACCTGCGGGGCGCCGTCTGGAATTTCATCTGGCTGCGTGACAGAGGTGGACCTGTCCCGTTCTTTAATGCTTGTAGTGTTCTCCATTATACTGGTACTATACACACTATCACTGCAAGTCTGCATAAGAGTATGCTGGAGATTGAAAGCCTGCTCTAATGCCTGCTTGATAGCCTGCTTGATAGCCTGCTTGATAGCCTGCTTGATAGCCTGCTTGATAGCCTGCTTGTTAGCCTGCTTGATAGCCTGCTTGTTAGCCTGCTTGTTAGCCTGCTTCAGAGAACCTCACTTTGGGATGAGTAGAGTTTTCCATGGGAAGCTTTTTGCGGATGGCAAGCTCTGTCTTTGTGGAAGCTTTGGTTAATAGATGGTTCTTAGTCAGTGCAAGCTTTGGCTGAATAAAGCCTCTAGGTGAGTAGAAGCGTTAATGCTAACATTGTCGTGTCCAACTTACTTGGCCGAGTGCTTCTGGTACTATGATTGCAATGATTGACACCATCACAATCGCCATCATCACCATTGCTATAATCATCATCGCCATCATCAGCATCAACCCCAGAGCAAATACACGCACATACACCCACAATTGGTGGGATCAAGGCAGCAGATTCCACTCAAACATCTCATTCAGAGATCTGCTGTCCCCAAAATCTAATTACCTACCATTCCTTCAGAATGCAAGGCTGCAATTGTCAACATGATGACCATGAGGCATTGTGGGGTCTCGTCACTGTGGCCATACAAAACATCATGTTCAGACTACGATATCGACTAATGTTATGATTCCTGCCACCATATGCCACTCACCACCTGCCACCTGCCACCAGGCACCTGCCTCCGTGGGACTGATGCCTGCGACTCAGCAAGTCTCTAGATCGAGCACCCAGGAGCATACAATCATATAGTCAAGTGTGATTGGATGTGTCATAGTACTTCAGGGTGTACTTGGGAGAGTGGAGCCAAGGAGGCTAGGAGTGTGTCATCGAGGGTAAAATAGAAGTGTACTTGAGAACATGCCTGGGAGTGTACTTCAAAGAATCTTGAGAGCATACTATGAACATGCAGTCAGGCAGACAAGGAGTGTGCCATCGAGCGCAATCCAGAGCATCCTTGAGAGCATGCTCAGGAGGATGCTTCAGAATCTCTTCACAGCATACAGGGAGCATATAGTCCTGCAGACTGGGAGTGCACAATTGAGTGGAACTGGGAGCGTTCTTAAGAGCATGTTCGGGAGTCAGCTTGAAAGCATACTGAGAGCTTACTTGGAATGTACAGTCAACCAGGCTTGCAATTCGGAGTGTCTTTGAGAGTATGCCTGGGATTGTACTTGAGAACGTCCAAGGGAGTATTCTTGGGAATGCACTCGGAGTGTACTTGAGAGAGTCTTAAGAGCTTCCTTGGGAGCGAGAGTCAATCAGGCTGGTAGTGTACAATGAAGTGCAATCAAGAGTGTACTTCAGAGCATAGTTGGGAGTGTGCACTGAAGTGTATTTGGCCATTTGGTTTCTTGTTCAATACAGCATAATGTATCGTATCAAGCACAGATGATTACATACACATCATAGTATTCAAGTCAACGTGCATGTCCAGAGGACCTCATAGCACCACTCATGAAATATGCTATGGATTAACCTCCCAAAAACAGCTTCTCTATGAGTTATGTGTCACATAAGGTCATTGTTCCCGGTGATTCTAACATAGCCTGCGGCCACCATAATCTTATCCTGAGCAGTTACATTCTGCAATGCTGTTTCTATCACATCCTGCAGGCAGGTGTGAATTGCCTACACAGTATATATATTTAACCAGATGCCTGAGAATTATATTACAGAATCTAACCTGATTAATTGGTCAACTCCACTGGAGTTATTGTTTATTAGTAGCAGCTGGTTAACTGATTAGGGTGATTTTACCTCCCTATAAGTAATCAGCAGAGCACTGATGTCCATTGACCCTTCCAGCTCAGAATATTAAATAGTTAAATGTATACAATTCCTTATCTATTTCAATGTTGAGTATGTTCAGTTCTGGCTGATCTCTGTCAATTCTAGCTATAGATAGATCATCTACATGATAGGCTGATACCATATAAATAATGGAGTGTATAAGGAAACCGTAGAGCTATTTAAAGTCAACTTCCAAAAAAAGAAATATCTGACAAATAGATAGCTTGTCATATCAGTAACTTCATACCAATGTTTTAAAAGTCCATCTCTATTTGCAGGTTTACACTATACACCAACATATTCCATAAACGTGAGTTCATCAATCTACATATCAAATAGCTCTGTGCCAATGAGGATATCAAGTAAAATTGCAAACAGAACTTGAAAAAGTAGTGAGTAATCTGAAAGTTTTGAGGTTTCTTATTTCTGTTGCACAACATTAATATCTTTGGGTATTCCATCAGCAAAAAACATTTCCGTCCGGGCGGAATGGCTCCGTCAGAGTGGACGCGCTCCGTCACAGCCGTCAGAGACACCCTGGTGGCGGTTTACTCCGCGCCCGGCGTCAATACCACGCGTCGCGTTGCATATCGCCCTCCGATCGCCGTTTCTTCTCGCTCTGTCGGTCTCCTATTTTAAACAAACACT
>Ga0307515_10005988_pt1 | contig 24489 bp, 25 predicted proteins | sample 17_EM_MG_FD_194513 | JGI IMG/M metagenome (GOLD analysis project Ga0307515, IMG submission 194513) | Populus trichocarpa ectomycorrhiza microbial communities from riparian zone in the Pacific Northwest, United States - 17_EM | ecosystem: Host-associated > Plants > Roots > Unclassified | place... | reverse complement strand
GAGCTTCAACATTTTGAGGTCTTGCATATTTGGTAATCAAGGTATCGCGCAGATCTTCTCGCCCATAATTGTATTATTGCCCTGATGGGGAAAAATGGAATCTATTAAAGGAAAATCACGGATTCCAGATTGATCAATATCGCAAACTGCAACACATGCAAAAACATAATATTGGTTTTTAAATATGCGATTTTGATAACATATTATCAACAAACTGCAGAAACAAGAGCCTTATATGAATCTATAGATGGACCTGCTGGGCGGCCCACTGATAACCTGCCCAATTCAAATGGATTGGGAGTTTGCCATTGAACCGTACCCAAGTTGACAATTCTGGTGTATTGACCACCCGGACCGCTAAGTTGGCAACAGTTCGGTTTGTACCTGTACCCGGACCTGAAGGGACTGTCCCGAACTGTTGCCAACATTATCAACAGGTCCTCAGTACTTGCAGTCATCTCATTTTCTATCACAATGAGCACTGTTTCCCCCACGTCTCACGGAATCATTCTTAGGTGGCAATGTTGGAAGGAATTGGAAACGATCAGAATCAGTACATCACTTCAGGATTATCACCATTCGAAAAAATTTCCGAAGATCGACATTGGACGGACGAGGAGGAGTGGTGAGCTCTATTTAGTGTTACTAGATAGGAGGTTGAGTCTTGGGATAAGACGAGGATTTGATTGGCGGCGGTACTAAGTCTAATGAATATGGTATTGATTATTGGGATTAAAGTACCCACGTAACAGAGCCAAAGTTCAGATTTCACGAAATTGTGGAATTGGCCAAAAAAACTACGACTTCTGTGCAATTTGGTCTTTTGATTGGTTAATACCCATCGAAATGGGTCCATGTCAGTTCCAACCCAGACCCGGAACCGAACTGCGGATTTTGAACTGTTGGTAACACTAGATGCACTTGGAGGCTGTGATTGAGCGAATGTAGATATACACTTGGAGGCTGGTATCGAGTGAGACGGGAGGCAGTCGATGGACTGCACACCAGGTGCTGAGACTCTATTCGTCAGTTGGTAAACTCGCAACCATGGGAATGTGACAAGGTGACTTTACCTTTGAGCTCTCATTGAGAGCTGGCTGATGGAGGTCGATCATGTATGGAGGCACACTGGAAGCTGAAGCGACATTCAGGGATGAACTTGTAATAATCAGAATGAAGGGAAGACTAACAATCTGAGGTGCATGCTGTACTCGGTGTATGCTGTACTTGGTGTATGCTGTACTCGGTGTCAACTCATGATCATGGCATTGAGTGATAGAGAGGGATGACCTAACTTTGTGTTCTGCGATGATTGTAGAGTTGTGGATGAGAGAGAGAGAGATGTGGGATGAAGATGAGAAAGATATGGAGGATACTAGTAAATATGAGAAATCAGGGGTACGACTTGCCTGATTGCATTGGGAATACCTCATGTTGGTGATAGTACACACAGGATCAGGACTCGTACCTGTCATATCGGGGATGGTAAATTGACTCACACATGAAATCCTCTGAAATCCCAGTCTCTTATGATGATTTGTCCCATCCCCTCTCATCTCTCACTTTCTCGTCCTCAACTCTACCATCACCTAAGAACACAAATTCAAGTCATCCCTTTCTCTCTGTTCATGCCATGATCAAGAGTCCACACCATGTACAGCATACACCAAGTACAGCATACACTGCCTAATGCATCCACTGAGTACTGCATACACCACATACTGTATCATCGCAACATCGACTGTCTCCCGCTCCCTGCCAGTCTCTCATCTGTCAGCAGACCATGTTGTAATCAATTCTCAACATTCCCACAATTACGAGTCAACCAATCAATAGAGTCTTAGCTCCCTTCGCACCTCCCTCCGAATCACCGCCTGCAGAGTAATCGCCTCCATGTACACCTCCAATCTCGCTCGATCGTGGCCTGCAAGTGCATCTCCAAACCCGCACAATCACGGCCTCCAAGTATATCTCCAAGCTTGCTCAATCGCAGCCTCCAGGTGTATCTCCAAACTCGCCCCATTATGGCCGTCTATTGTATCTCCAACCTCCCACGATTACAGTCTCCAAGTTTGCACGATCACAGCCTCCAAGTGCATCTCCAAAGTCACTCCATCATGGCCTCGGAGTGCACCTCCCAAATCGTTTCATCACTGCCCCGGAGTGCATCTCCAAATTCCCTCAATCGTGGCCGCCATGTCGATCTCCAATCCCACTCAATCACAGCCTCCAAGTGTATCTCTAAACTCGCAGGATTATAGCCTCCAAGTGTATCTCCCAACTTGCATGATTCACGCCTCAAGTATGCATGATCACGCCCTCCAAGTGCATCTCCAAACTCACTCGATCACGGCCTCGGAGTGCATCTCCAAACTGGCTCTATTACACCCTCCGAGTGTAACTCCAACCTCACACGATTACGGCCTCCACGTGTATCTCCCAACTCCCTCGATTCTGGCCTCCAAGTGAATCTCCAAACTCCCTCATTCGCCGCCTCGGAGTGCATCTCTAAGTTCACTCGATAAGGATGTGGTGAAACGGTGGAGCTAGATGGCAGACAGCCCATCATCAACAATCTGCCGCACCTCACATGGCGTCCACAGGGCATTCTTGAGAAAGAGTAGTTCTGGCTCAAGGAGCGTAGGAAGAGGGCAAGAGGATATGAAGGGATACCCAGTCATGATGAACCACACAAAGTGAGTGGATCTATGAACACTTGGCAAGATTCCATGAGGAACCACCCAAATTGTGCTGATCTATGAAAGCTCAGCAAGACTGTGTGAGACCAAGAGCTGGGAAAGATAGAGTGTGTATTTCATTTAATGTGATGATATCTATCAACTCCGGGGTCTGCCAAATATACACTCCTTGTTGCGGAGACCTTCTCCGTTATCACTGTAACTCCATATGTATGTATATAGCGAGAGTCAGATAATACATGCCATATTATGATGTAGTGAATCTTGAGAATATCAAAGACGAATATGATAAACAAAATACCTTGTGGTTGTGGTACCCTAAGGATGTGGGAATATGGCACCAAGTCTCCCGCTGAGCTTGCGCAGAGGTCTCAGCTGCTTTCGAAGTCTCCTGCAGACCTGTGTTGAGGTCTCAGGTGCTCTTGAAGTCTCCTGCTGACCTCCGCAGAGGTCTCAGTAGCTCCAGAGTTTGACTATCCTAATAGCCAAATCCTGTAGCATCCTGAATGCACCTCCATAACTGCAGGTGTATTCAGCAGTACCTGAGAATGCTCTTGCAGAGTCTGTGAGCACATTATAAAGCTCCAGGAGGGCCTGGGAGCATCTGTACGTACTTAGAAGCACTGGTGAGAGCTACTGGAGTGTCTTGGAGGTTTGCTTGTGGCTTCCGGACCGAATTACATTTTGCTGATACTGATGGTGATGATGGCTATGGTATTATGATGATGGTGATGATGGCAATGGTGATGATGGCAATGGTGATGATGGCAATGGTGATGATGGCAATGGTGATGATGGCAATGGTGATGATAGCAATGGTGATGATGGCAATGGCGATGGTGTTGGTGACTGTGATCATAGTACCAGAAGCACTTAGACATGTTGGTTGGCTATGTCAACATTAGCATCAAAGCTTCCACAGACTTAGAGCCTTCTACTAGCCAAAGCTTCCACAGACCTAGAGCCTTCTATTAGCCAAAGCTTACACAAACTCAGAGGTTTCCATCAGCCAAAAGATTCCCATGGAAAACTCTACTCCTCCAAAAGCATGGCTCTCTCAACTGCCGCTCCCAATGGTGGCTCTCTCAAGCAGGCGCTCAAGTAGGCTATAATGGAGGCTATAAAGCAGGCTATAAAGCAGGCTTCGAAGTAGGCTCTCATGAGGCTCTCAAGCTCTAGTGGGCTCTCCAGCCTGTAAAACAGCAAGGTAGTAAATACATGTATTGGTCCATCTCCTGCTGCCAGCCGTATACAGTTCCATTGGCCCATGTGCGCATCTCTATGAATCAACTATAGATGACTTTAGACTTCGCATAACGCAGGGGTCTATGAGAATCTTGCTATGATCTGATCGTGTGCATGTAGCACAACCTATAGTCGATTTGCACTTTTGCTGATGTATCCATTATATCTGTGACTATAGTTATATATTAAAGTATATCAGAGAATATGGAAAACTTAGTATAAGATATACAATGCTAATGTATATACATTCACTATAATGGTGGCTATGTTATGTATATATAATAACCTAAAGCTAGGTTATTTGTAAACATACATTGAATTAGTCTGACATTTCATTATTAATATCTTATTTGTTTATATTTCTTGTATTTGCAGTTGAGAAAGTCAATTGGAATCATGTTTAACTCTATATGATATTTATCAATAGGGATTCAAAGATAAACAGTTAGTAGGAGATAGATCGGTGTGAAGATGGTGCACCCCAGCAGTAGGGATACAGTGTATAGAATAGAAAATTGCTACTGCTGATGGAAAAGTGCTTTAGAGGACAGAGAACTACAGGGGATGGAAGTCTGCTCTAGAGATTGAGAAGAGCCAAAAGGGATGGTGAAATGCTAGATTGCAGAAAAATCAAGAGCAAGGGGGTAAAGCAGCTCACTTGGTGGTTAATTATTTAGTAGTCTGTTTCTAAAATTAATCTCAGGAAGGAAGGGTACTAAACCAGAGATGAACACAGTGGGAGTAATGAGCTCCAAAAGGAAAAAACTTGTCGTCCTTGATATTCAATAACTGAAAGAGGAGGTATTTACCTCATTACAAATTTTCAGAATTCATGGTAGCTGTCATTACCGTGAGATATTCAGATAGCGTACAATGAATAGTTGCCGTTAGAAGTACTCATGTCTAAGGAATGATCAGTTCTACGAACTGAGATGTCGTTAGCTTGCATCCTAGGTTATTGGAGGTGAAAAGATTTGATAATGTATTAAATCAAGCACTTCTATTCGCGTGAGCAATTTGGTGTAGTCAAATCGACGAACCTCTAGATTTACTAACTACTCAGAACAACGTGTAATGAATATTTGAATCAATGACAGGCTTATGTACTAGGAAGGCTATAATCGGTAGTCAAGCAAACAAATGCGGTTTTGGAGGCAACGGATCACACGATGGAAATGTGATGGCTGGGGACCGAGAAGCGGCCGTCTGACCTGAGTACGTTGTCACCGCCAATGATATCACAAGGCATATAATCTACACACAAAAAACCCTCTTTATTTGCGTTGAAGTTGGCGCACAACCTCTCGCAGTTCCCATATTCATCTTACCGCCCGCCGGCCGGCACATCGCTTGTAAAAGAATATGCAAACTTCTTAACCGTGTCTACAGACATATTCAACACGCGAAGCATGCAAACTGACCAATGCCCAAAATCCGCTACAGAACCAATGTATCAAATTACTCGTTCAGCTCTTGAAAACCACCACTAGAATAAACTGGTTTGCTAAATGGTAAATCTATGTCAGTAAGCTCACCATCAACTCCTCGCTGTTGCAACTGTACTAGCTCATCCAGGCTCGTCTTAGGCAACGTGCTAGATTCGATGTGCAATGCTGCCGGAGGCGGGGAGGCTGGCAGTGAATGCACACCCGCAGAATCCGTCTGGATGACTGACAGCTATTTCATCGCCTTCGACAGCGGGAAAAATCTGGTCGGCATAGCTTATCCATGTTTTAACCATTGTTTGGTAAAGACCTAGGTCTGGTGAGATACCGAATGGATGAGATGTATTGGGGGACAAGGCCATTCCAAAAACAATTGCTAGATTTACGGCATGCATCTTGTTGGCAGCCGCGTTCCTGGCAATTCTGCTTGACTTCATTAACCAAGTATCGAGGAAGATAAAGTAGGAATCTATTACCTAGAAAAATGGGTATAGACACGACGAAGAAAACTGTAGTTGTGAGGTCGTAACTGTAACATCACATCCCGATAGGGGAGTATACGGTCCACCTCGTCAGATATTTTTCCTACATTGACTTGGGGTAAGTCGATCAAATCCTCCAGTGTATGGAAATGAGGACTTCTATACCTGTCAGATCTCTCAGCGCATGTAAGATGTCTGGTTCAAACGCTTGATCTGGTAGTTCTCGCATAAAGCTTTTGAAGGTACCAGCTACAACATTGATATCGTACCACCTATCATCGTCCATTTTGACATATTCGCCGGAGTCGAGGGCTGTCTTCAATTGATTGATGCTCGAAAGCGAACCAGGCACTCTATAAATTCCAACTTCGCTTAGACCTACAAGGATTTCAGATCAGACGATGGTTGAAATCTGGGAAGTGGACACGCACCCCTCGTCTCAATCTCCGTCAGCAAACATTCAACAACGAGGGGAATCTTGACATTGTCTCTCTTGCATAACTCTTCCAATGAGACACCGAAAACTGGTTGAGGTACGCGGTTTTGAGACGAAACGGTTAGCAAACCAATTGATTCTGCGCCATCTGTAATAGCGACTCCACGAACGGCTGCTACGGCCTTCAACCAGTCATCAAGCTCGTTCTCGGATGTTGCTTGAAACAGGTAACTGGTTCCACTACCAACCGTAATTTTCCACAGGCCTTTATCACGAGTATTCCGAGGACATGATATGGACGCTACAAGTTTGAGATCAATAGTCACAACTGGTTTTCGTCCATGTTCCAGACCCTGAAATGAAGGTAGTTCGGAAGGGGTGACTATTCGGAGTGCATTCTGCGGAGGTGTCCAACCACTGGTAAATGCCATCGATATGGGACGAACAGCTTTGAATATCGAATTGACGCCCAGCCGTTTTCCGACTTTTTTGTCTGTTGCCTCTGCGCGCATTGCAGTTGGTTGACGTCGGTGTTCTGCCCGCAGTTGTTGCCTGTGATGGCGCTCCATAGTTTCCCTAAGTTTAGAATCACGTCTGAGTTTCTCTTGCTCTTGGTTGAGTAATTTCCAAAATATCTTGGCTTTATGCCTTGAAATTTGGTTTTCCTTATTCGCCGCCTCTCGAAGTGTCCTGGCATCATATGCTTCCACCATTGTGAGTGAGAAACATTTCAATTGACGGCAGCTTTCCCCGACTAGATCTTCCCTCGCGTTTGTAAAATTATTGATGAAATTGTAGACATAACGTCGCTTGTCGAAGTTTATTAGACGGTTATTCTCAATAACCATATTCGGGACATGGCAAACAATTTCTAGCAGGCGTTCAAACATCCATCCAACAGAGGTGATCAACGTTCGCGTAGGGATAGCCCCATCGATAGTTTCTGGAATGACTTGTTCCAGTGTCTCACATGAAGAAACTGACCCACACGCCAACTTTGCGCCGAGCTGCCATGCAAAACTATACATTCTACTTTCGGGCCGAACGAGAGCCGTAGCAATAGCATTTCCAACAAATGAAGGCACATGCCGCGATACACCGCTATCTGAATTATCATGAAGATCCATGCCCGACATTCGTTGTTGGCATATTGTTAGTGACTTTAAAAGAGTTGCTATTCGCTGCGACCGGTTCTCAAACCCAATTTTAGGTTCAATCACCTGTGACAAAATCCAGTTTGTAAGTTCCAAATGTAGTGTGCAAAGGTCTCGAAGACATTTTGGCAATGTTTGTAAAAGGCTGATGTTTGTATTCCTCCGCCGAAGGTTGTCTAGCAAGAAAAAGATATCCTGTAATGCATCCTCATCATCGTGCGACAATAGCGAAACCTTTGGAACGAAGAATCCTTGTTGTTCCACGCTTTGTGTTTCGAGCAGCTCAAAGGCGAACATCCAGTCCACCAATTTAACGGCGGCGAAGAATTCAGCTACTCTTAAGTCCAACATTTCTATAAACTCCAATATTCTTCCAATATCTTCATGTTGTGGAACACTCAAAATTGTATTTGGCCTCCCCATATTAGGCGATGCATACATCGACGGGGTGAAGGAAAGGCCCGCAAATTTGCTCTTGATTCTATGCCACAACGAGGAAATCTCCTCTGCTTGCTGTCTTAATTGAATTTTATCGGGAGAAAGTGAATGCCAAATATGGAGCTCTTTATCAGCAATGTCGAAGAACGATAGAAAAGATTCTCCTAGTAATTGATCGCAGTGAAAGTCCAAGTAGAATTCGGTAATCCAGACGTCAATTGCATCCAAAATCCCGAGATGTATCTTCGCAACTAGAAGCCAGTCTACAGTTTCGTCTCTAACGTGGTCAACCCCCGTCCAGTCTGGAAAAACTACGTCGTCATTTTCATTGCCGGAGGAGCTGGCAGCAGATTTGGAGCCGAGTAACCTTTTCTTCAGGTAATCGATGAGGACTATAGGGGAACAGTAGCTGGTCAGAGGTTAGCAAGGTGACCGGACAAAAGCCGGAATAAGTCATACCTGCGAAATGTGGCAAAAAAAGTGATGGTATACACACTCATATTCATACGAAGTAGTGGGGATATCCGAGAACATTGCCCCTCCGAGCTGATCATTCGCCGACTAAAATCCTCCACACCCAAGACAAGAATATCCACCAACCTTTCTAGCGTCCCTCCTTTTGGGACAACAAGGAGTGTTAATGGATTATCGAAATTAGACCATTTCCTCGCCAGTGTTGGGGGTTCGCAGATAACCCCATTCATAGATACCTCAGGGGCGACACCAGTGGTCAGGATCTGCGAGTGCCTTCTGGGAACCAAATGTTGGCAATTCGATGTGGTTTCAATCACACTTGTAGGCCGAGATTGGAACTCATCGGTGATTGACTTAAGAACAAGCTCTCCATCTTTGGAATAAAAAAGTCGTTGATTCACACCAGCCACATCACGGATTGCGCGAAGCAAGGCGTTGTGTCCACCATGGAGTACGGCCGTGCGTTGAAGTGTTATAAAGTCAAGGTCGTCATATCCAGTTGTTTGTGCAGGTTTGGAAGGTGGAAACGACCGAATCCGTCTGAGAGTCTGCCGTTGCTGGCCGTGAGACGTTGGGGAGTATAAGTTCTGGTTGGGTTGTGTACCTGCGGGAAAGGCTCCGGGTGTATTGATTGGGGATCCCAATCCTGAATTCGGCGTTTTCCTATGCAAGGTACCCAAGATAGCCAGTGTGTCAGACCGATCAAATAGTGAAAAGCTTGCACGTATATCGGTGAAAATTAGTGGTATATTAGCACCGGTACCGAGCGGAAGCTTTTGGTGGTAATGTGATTGCAGGTACATGCCAGTCCAAGACGGTTCGCACACTAATGATTTTTCAAAATACAAGGAAGAATTAGCTGACGGCGGATTTTGATTTCTGGAATTGAGAAATTGAAGGCAATTCTGAATCCGCTCTTCCTCCCGGGTATCGATTGGTTTTCGGGACTTCAGACCAGGACATTTATCAACCCAATCCATCCGCCATTTAGACAGAGACTTTTCAATTGCCTGAAGTCCTTGAACCAATTTGAAGTAAGAGATGATTCGATCGCGACTAGAATATGCCTCATCCATGCAATGCAACAAGTCGCCGAAATAAGGGACTCCCTCTGAGCAAGGAAACTCAACTCCCACCCCTTTCGGAACAAAGGCCCGACCATCCGAGGCTTCTGATTGTTCGTTCAGCCTCCTCCTTTCCAGAACACGCATTGCCTTGCCACCTGTTGCTTTTAATTCGTCGACAAGGTGAAGAGATACACAACTCCACGTCTCACGTAAGCGAAGAATTGGTGGTGATAAGACTGCCATCGTGATCGCAAGGTATCCAACCATATCACCTTTAGACTTAAGTAACTGGGCGACCTCAATCCATCGAGATAGGATGGCGACTCTCCGATCAATGCGGATCGCCGACTCCCCGCACAGAACATGATGAAGTACTCGATCTCCGAGGAAGTGAATATTCGATGTGCTGAATACCAGTGGATTATTATATCTCGGAAGGGGCAAGTATGGTGACACCAGCAACAGCGAAATGTCGTCTGCAGGGCTCCAAGCCCGGAAATACTTCAAGTGATATAAGTGTACTTGGGTAGCAAAGACCTCTGAATTGATACGCAAAAAGTCTTCCGCAGAGAGAGATTGAGATAGGCCAGTGTAATGATCTGGAAATGGAGCTCTGGGTACTATCGAACCATCAGAATTTATATGCTTCGATTTCAACTACATCTGACATACCATCATCAATCCTAGGCATATCTAACGTCTGTTGGAGATGAGCTCGGACACTCTCGATTGCCTTTCTCGAAGATTTCGCTAGTTCTTGGTTGTGGTGACCGATACCCTTTTCCGCTAGTAACCGTGCACAATTGTAACACTTTGACTCCAATAATAGCCCCGGTGTTGCAACAGTCACTATTTTCAATATTTCCCCAATGCGCAATGAGGAGTCTTGAAGAGCTGAAAGCTCTATTAAAACTGACAGCGCAGTTTCGAGGCTCGTCCATCCTGACAGTGAACGAGCTGACCAGTACACGTACATAGGGTCATTGGTGAAGACGAGCTCATGACAGAGTGCCTCCACTGTTCCACCATTAACAGTTCCGTCGTCTCTGAGAATCAACTCTGGATGCCGAGACGTGCTCTTGTGTCGCAAGCTAGAAACAAGGAAAGTTGGAGAAGTAATAGCTGGTGCGGTTTGTGGTCGTGGAGGAATGGGAGGTGCTGCATCAAACTCGAATGCCTTAATTTGGAAGCTCGAAGGAGACTTATAGAGCAGCATCTGGCCTGCGATTATCATAGCGTAATGCAGTTTACAGGAATCCCTCAAACTAGTGATCGTTTTTATTTCCGAGTCTATTATATTTAGCCATCCTTCCCGTATAACATGAACGTAAGTCGCGGTTTCCCCATGCTGCATGACCGATATTGAAGGGACGCTCGCAGCCTCAAGGTTCTTTCCGTGTGGTGATTCGAACGCTGCTTTGCGCCTATTATCTATTGCGGCTATAGCAGAACTAGTACGGAGTGGAGAGATATCTCGACTAGGAGGGGAGCGACCGCGTGAGAATATATTTCCAAGATCGTTCATTGATCTTGAGATAGTGCGGTAGTGAGTGTTGAATGTGTTTGAAGGAGCAAGCTTCTTTAGCTTCTGAGCGCTAACCCTTACTGAAACTGGGATGGCGATGGGCGCTGCCGTAGTTTCCCCAGACACTTCAGAAATTGCAGGAACTGAAATATCTGTAGACGTCTCTCCTGGCCACTTCATTGTCACTGTCGGAGACTGTGGGGTTCGATTTCTGACATCTCCTTTCCCGATTTCCGTGAAGGAGCAGGTTGAAAATGAATGGTGTACTTTCCGGTTCCCAGGCGTAATGAGACAATCGGAATGTTTGGTGGGTGCAGCCATGGAAGAAGAGCGCCAACGTAGTAGCTGGACGCAAAATAGCTAGGGTAGGATTTCACAGTGAGAACCGTAAATTGCCATAACACTTTTATGCTGGTTATACTTCTGCTGATCAAAATATTATGCGTTTGTTGTATATCATCAGATAAAGAAGTCTGTTTCAAAACTATTAAGCCTGAAGAAAATGCCTTTCGTGGTTCGAGGCTATCAGAGAACTCCCATATGTAACCACCACAACGAAACAAAGATTGAATAATCGTAGTGGCACCTGATTTCAAGCCAAACTTCGACAGCTACACCATGCCCTTCCAATGCCTTCATAACACGCCTGTACCCCTGTCCTCCATGCTCAGATTACAGTGCATCAAAAGTTCAGCCAAATGAAAGTTGGCTAATTGATCCAACACCCAGTTTACTACCATGGTACCTTCTACATCAAGAAATTCTTCAGAATATTTAGCTATACCCAAGAAAGTTATCATGTTAGAATATTATTTGATAAATAGAATTCAATGTAGCAGAGGCAACAGTAGCAATTACATGTATCCACAAAAACTGAAAGATATAGTGAATAAAATAGAATTGTATAACTTTTCAAGCAGAGATTAGTGTTAGGGGTTCTCCTTTAGCAGCGGTAATAATACATGAATGGATTGCAGCAAGTACATGTGACGAACGCACGTGACTCATATACAACCACCTACTTGTGAAACATCATCATGGTTGTCAGTCAAGTGATCCTTAGCAGGATTACACTTCAGCAGCAGGTTGATCAATTAGTGACAAGCATTCTTGCGCTAGCAGATTCACTTATGATGATACAATTATGTCACCATTATTGGGAAGTGAAAAATCTTCAGCAGTGCACATAATTATTGGCCACCTCTACTATATCGTATCTAGCAGGGAAACACACTGATAAGTTGCGCTTACCCAGGATTACGTGTGCAGTGGATGTAATGCAAGATGCTGGTAAGAGGGATCTGCAAGCCAACACACTCAGTGGTGGGAACACCTTGCGGCACTCTCTGGTCTACAGAAGATTGCGACCCAAGCATGCAGTGTCTGAGGAATTAATGACATTGGCTGAAGGTAAGAGGCCAGAAGCAACCCTGCTCATTGGTTTGAGTTTGTATGCATTGCAACATCATACTCGTATAATAGTACAAGGTTGACATGCCCTAATCTATGTTGGCAGTGTATCGGTTGGTCGTCCATGGAAATCTGTGACGCGATGCCGAATAACCAGTTTAAAGCAAGTCATTTAATAGCGAAGAGCTATTGATATATATTGCGATAAGCACTGATAAGACTACAAGTAGTCAGATGTTCCAACTACTAAACGAATGGGGAGCATGATGTCTATGTTGAAGTTATGAGTTGTCATATCAGTGTGTGTGATATCTTGACATGAGGATGGGTGTAATGCCTGAAAACCACTCATGCATGAACACAATAACTGTGAGGGAGTTTGGGGTACTATCAATGAGTCACTTAAGTTGATCTCGGCGATACGCTGTCAAGCAAACTATGTGTCATGGAGGTAATCCGAATGCAAGCTTGACCTGGGAATCCAACTCTATAAGAACACACATTGTCCCCAACAATGAGAAGAACCAAGCTCTAGCAGCAATCCACAGTCAGACATTATCAGCACAGAACACCTTAAAATATTATTAAGAATTCTATCTATTCAAAAACTCAAAATTACTTCCCTACTTCACTTACATGAATATTTGCTTTATGCCTTTGAGCAAATTGACACAATCTCAATGCGCACATCAGAAGGTTGTCAAAACTTTTGGCAATCTCGTATTCTACTACAACAAGCGGGGTTCAACCCACATCTCTCGAATTCTTTTATACGCAGCAGTTATCAATGGTATCGGATACAAGGTACACAGATACATTGATCCAGGGTTGTTACTCTTTGAAGAATTCTCCAAAGAACGACCTTGGACGGATAAGGAAGAGTGGTGAACTCTGACTAGTAGGATACTAGATACGAGGTTGAGTCTTGGGATAAGGCGAGGAATTACATAGGTGGCTGTACTTAGTCTAATAATCATTGTATTGATTATTGGGACTTAAGTACCCCCATAACAGTATAATATTATTAGACTCTGCTTAAATGAACAATTGTCAGGATTGTCAACAATGATATTGCTGCATCTTGGACGGAACCTGATATTGCACCAATCATTGCACCAGATACAATTGTTACTGTATCAGGTGTACTATTGGGAGGAACATCAGAAACACAGAAGAAGAACAGTGCAGGTTGTGTGATAATGACGCCTGCTGTTATATTTCAGTTTCGACTGCACAGTTCCAAGGACAGAATCCTTATAGAATTACAAGGATCTGTCAGAACCATTATCCTACGGCAGATTGTGAGTGTTTAGTTTGCAGACAACACCACGAATCATTGAGACATGAAACAGAAGTCTTTACCTGACCAACAGATCATCCGTATATTTTGGTATGAGATGGCAACCCTAAGGTGCAGGTTTACATACTTGCGCTGGGCAGCAGCTCAGAAGTCATCACGGGTAAAGTAGAGGAGCTCAGACCGGTCACCAGCAGTTAAAGCAGTACCGGCATGGTGTCAAGCGAACCAGAAGAGACTGGAAGCAGTGAGGGAGCAACTCAGGCTGATCAAATGAGCAGGAGGACCTAAAGAGGCCGAGCTCGGAATTGGAGAGGTCTCCATGCTGGAAGCCAATCCAGCGCAAGGCAAGCTGCAACAAATAACCCAGCGAATGATGCATGTGGTCCAAGCATGCAATGACAAGAAAGGAATAATCGAGGACAAATTCGTGGCAGTACAACAAGATCTAGAAATGCTAGAATGCAGGATTCGTACAGAGAAGGCCAAGATCGAAGGAGAAGTCTCCGGAGTTGGAGGACAAGTGGGCCTTCCACAGGGAATCATTGAGGAAGTGAGAGCAGGAAGTTCTATACTGCAGACTCAGGATGATATGATGGTGCAGGACGCAAGTTCGATTTTTCAGGGGATTCATCAGTACCTTGCGAATAAGAGTAAGAAGCAAGTAGAGAACGGATCAACATAGTTAAATCACAACAATGCTATCATTAAGATCCAAGAAGAAAATAAAACCCTGTCCAGAACACAGAACGAAATGGAAGAAGTTATTGAAGGGATTCAAATCTTCTTGGAATGACTACCAACGAAAGGCGACTTGCTTAGACATTCTAATGCTCTGGATGAAACCTGATCAAAAATCCATGATGTTAGTACTGGATTAACCACAGATATGGAGCAGAATGAAATCTCTGAAAGCACTTCCCATGGACTGAGGTCGGTACAAGTGAGACCTAGCGAAATGCATACTGATAGACGTATATGGATTGAGGAAGATTCTGAATCATTTGCTACTTATCAGGATACCAGAGAGGAAACAGAAGAGCATTATGGGTACGTATGAGGGGGAACTGGAGATAATGGAGGTGAGGATCCTGAAGTACCAGATCCACCGCCAGGACCACCACCGCCAAGACCAGGACCGCCATGACCAGGACCGCCAGGATCAGGACCATCTGGACCAAATCCTCCGCCTCCTGAATGCAGAAGATGGAGAAGGAAACCGGAGATAAAACCAATTCAGCTCAAGGATCTGTTTCCTTTCGAAGGAAAACCAGGAGAAGACTTTGTTGCCTGGTGGGTAATAGTTCAAACCTTTATCCAAGATCAACTGGAAAAGTTCAACGATACAGGAAGAATGATCAACTGGGTAGGAGGACTACTAAATACATGTGCTGCAGCATGGCATGTTCAATGGGAAAGACAAGCTTTAGTCGGAAAGTTTCCCACATCTCAGACTACATATCAAAACAATTCGAAGTTGATGTTCGAAGATAAAGAAGCCCGAGATGAGGCTTCCTGTGAGCAAGTAAAAATCCAGTACCATGGTGACATTAGGGACATCTTCACCAAAATGCAGATGCATAATGGTAAGGCCCAGTTAGTGGGAGCCGGCCTTAAGAAAGTTATACTTGATTGTCTGCCCGTTGAAGTATTGGAACAAATGCATACTGTGGATCTTACTGGAAAATCAGACCAAGAAATGATTGAGATTATTTCTAAGTCAGGAAGAACTGCTGAAAAGTGGGAAGAAGCCAAAAAGAATTTGAGCATGAGAACTCCAAGGCATTTCGAAATAACCTGGGAAAACCCCAAGCATAAGTTCAGAGTACAAATGAATTTCCAACAAAAGGAAATGATACCATTTAAGGAAAAGAAATTTTTTAATCAAGGAGATAAATCTCAAACAAAGTCATTTACAAGGCAGACCGAACGAGTACCTCAGCACGAGTTAACCGAACGAACAAATGCAAAGGAATGTATGAGATGTGCTTGGCCTGCGGATAGGAAAGAATCCCATAAAGCAATTCACTGTTACAGAGCAGTGAAAACAGATGCGGGATCAGCCTCCTTTCCTGAGCCAAAAGAATACCAGAAGGTGAAAATAGGAGCTTCTGATTTGGAAGAAGATCAGCAGGATTTATATATGGATGAATCTAGTAGCAAGGAGCTATGGGAAACCGCACAAGAATGAATGGAGGAAAGTTTGAGTGGGTCATCGGAATGAAGTTCTGAAGCATGTGCGAATTGGTGGGAATCGGATTAAAAGTTGATAATAATACACTCAATTGGCAGAATTCTTCTCCTCTGACGATGATCGGAAGATCAAACCTGCTGGCCAGTAAGCAGATACAATTGTAGACAATTATTATTTTACATGCATATGTGTATCTCCAACTGATTGACCTGTTATGGTCACGATATTGTCGAAAGGATAACGATGTCAAAACGTAAAGCTACCGAGGAGTTATCTCCAAGAAAAACCAAGACAAACAATGAATCTAAAAATTGCATCTTTTATAACGGTTCGAAAAAGACTGGAAAAGTCTCTATAATTTCACCTAAGAAAATAGGAAAATGACTAATCTATAAGTTCTTTATAGATTTTGAATGAAAATACTTTCCTATAAGATGCATGGTAGATTTAGGGAGCACGTCATTCGTTATATCTCCTGAAGCCGCAAAAGCATCCCAAATTCTGGGAGTGAAGAGAACTATTCCTGGGAAAGTTTCGGACATTGGAGGTCGAAGAATACCAACTGAAGCTTTACTCACGATACCTTCGGAGTTTTCTTTTGGTAATTATCGAACCTTAGACGCAAAAGATCAAGAATTCGAAATCATGAAATCCTCCTCAGATTACAATGCGCAAATTCCATCCTCATATCTCAACCAACATCGGGCTCACAGAATTACTACTGGGCGTTTGTATTTCCCAAATTGCTCATTAAAGTGTTCTGGTGATGGATTAATTCATCTTGAATTTGAAATCACTTACAATGAGAAAGTGGCTTCGAAGCCAAACGCTGTTAATATAAGAGCATTAATTTTTGATAATGCCTCAATATTACAAAAGCTTCCAGAACATTGCCATAAGTGGTTATTGTTATTCGATCCAATGGAATCTGAAAGATCGCCAAGTAATAAAGGATGTGATCATCAAATTGAACTCAAAGTTCTGGAAGAGAATTCCTGGATGGGACCAATATATCAATTATCCCAGGAAGAAGAAAAGTTACTCGTTCAGTACATGGATAAAATGAGGAAAGAAACGAGAATACGACCCTCCTCGAGTTCTGTAAGAAGTGGAATATTATTCATACTAAAACCAAGCGGCAGAGGGTTATGATTGTTTGTCGATTACAGGCATTTGAATCGGCATTGAAAACAGAATACAACCCCATTACCAATAATGTCAGAATTGCAAGGCAGAGTGAATAGTGCCGACTTTATTCCTAAAATCGATTTGAAATGCGGATTTGGTTTATTAAGAATGGCCTTGGGACTTGAAAAGTTTATAGCTTTCCGTACAAAGTTCGGACTGTACAAATATATGGTCATGCCTTTTGGATTGCCTAATGCTTCGGCAACTTTCCAAATGGAAATGAATCGAATTTTGAGATCAGTTCTTGGCATAGAATTGGTTATTAATACAAAAGTCCATATCGATGAGGATAACGGATTGGTGGTTGTGGTATACATTGAGGATATTCTCATTGCTACGAGGGGATCACTAGGCAAAAAGCTTGAACAGGTCAGAAGAGTGTTTGACCTGTTATTGGACAATGATATGTCGGTCGAAATCAATCAGTAAGATTTCGACCAAAAATCATTTACCATCCTAGGCTTTATCGTGGACAGAAAATCTATTAGAATGGATCTGGATAAAGAAAGGATATACTTAATTGGACGAAACCGAAGAATCAAAAAGAAGTTCAACAATTGTTAGGGTTATGGAATTTCTATAGGAGATTTGTGCCAGGTTATGCTGGGGTGGTATCTCCAAAATCTGACTTGCTAAAAGGAAATGGAAAGGATTCCAAATTTAGAGAACCTCAGGAGGAAGATTCTGGAATATAGTGATGTTAATCACTGCGGGAAAAACTCCTATACTTCGAGATTTCGATCAGGACAGACCCGCTGGAACTGAAATGGACGCTTCAGATTTCGAATTAGGGCTAGTCCTGTTGCAGCAATTCGATGATGGAAAGGTACATCGTTGTGGAGTTTTGTCCAGAAAACTGTCTTCGGTAGAGTTTAATTATGACATTTTCGATAAGGGAATGTTAGCAATTGTTTATTCACTTCAACAGTTGAGGCATTTCCTTAAAGGTTCAGAATTCAACACCATAATTTTTATGGATCATCAGAACCTTTCATATTTCCCAGAAAAGGTCAAGCTTAATCAAAGACAAGCACATTGGGTGGAAATACTCCAGGAATACTCTTTCTGTGATAGTATACCGGAATGACCCCCAAAACTTGAAGGCCGATATATTGTCAAGGTGTCCGGTGTACACCTCGGGAGGGCAAGATACAACAGCAATTGATGAAAAACCGATGCTTGCCCCAGAACAGTGACTCAAAAGAGGTGCAATGGAAATTAACAACGAAGAGTTGCTGTTCATCGATATAAGAGCAATAGAGATTGCCTTGCTGGATTCTGCGCAGAAGGAATCTTTGAAGCAGGATGCTATGCTAGATGATTAATAGCGATCATTATGCCAATCAATTACGAGCGAAGGCAATGTTGCGAAGGAATATTCAATTCAGGAAGATATACTGTGCTGAAGGGAAAGATTCACACACCCAAGGCAACCAGAAGAAAGATCATGAAATCGGGACATGTTTGTAAAGTGGCAGGACATTCCGGAAGAGATTGAACGATGGAGTAAATTTCTCGAAATTTCTATTAGCCAAAGGTGGAGGACGATGTTTGGGAATACTGCAATAACTGTGATATTTGCCAGAGGACAAAAGCTCCAAGACATGCTAAGCATGGATTACTTCATCCACTGGAGTAACCTTGCAAACCATGGACGCATATCTCATCCAATTTTAATATGGATCTACCAGAGTCTGAGGGAACTACGAAAATATTGGTAGTTGCTGATAGGTTCACAAAGATGTCTCATTTTATACCTATCAACAAACAGGATCCCCTGATGGTGGCTGAAGCCTATATGAATAACGTCTGGAAGTACCATGGGTTCCCGGAGGATGTTGTATCTGATAGAGATGGTACTTTCACTGGACACTATTTTACTGATCTTCATAACTATCTTGGGATTAAAAGATCTATGAGTACTGCCTTTCATCGACAAACAGACGGGCAAATGGAAAGAATGAATCTAGTCTTAGAAGTGTATCTTAGAGCTTACTGCAACTTCGAGTAGAATGATTTGGCAGAAAGGTTACCTATGGCCAAATTCGCATATAATGATTTGAAACAGTCGTCAACAAAAAATATGGCCATTCTATGCACATTGTCGATACGAACCGAGAACAGATTGGCCGACAGAAATATAGTTTCGAAATCCAGAGTCGGATATGTATGGACATAATATGTCTGAAGTACACATAAGGCTGTCGAAACAATTGGAAGAAGTTCGAGAATTCATGTCTCGTTAATATAATAAGAAACAGAAAGTCATCGACAAGTTTAAGAAAGGAGGTTTGGTGATGTTGAATGGAAAGTGTGTTAGGTCAAAGGGAAGATGCCGGAAGCTCAAAGATAAGATGTATGGACCTTTGGAAATCATTTCAGTAGGACATAACAACCACTATTGCAAACTCGATTTACTTACATTTTGGAAAATACACCCGACATTCAATATTGGTTTATTAGAAAGATTTTGATGAAAGAATCCACAGAGGAAGGTAGTCAAAACCGAGGAGGATGATGCAGAATGTAAGATTGAAAGAATCATCGCCACAGGACCGTTCAGCGAAGAAGCCTCCACGCAGGTGTATTTGGTTGAGTGGGGAGGATATTCGCACCAAGAAATTATGTGGGAAACATATGACAATGTTATCGAATATGCGGAGGAATTGTTGGAAGAATATTATGGGTAAAATGAAAAGATGGAAAAAGATAACAGGTTTGAACAAAAAAAGAGTATGGGAAAGAAAGATGCGAAAGCACAAGTAGAAAGACATATCAAGAGGCAAAAGCGCAACCAGAACAAACGAGTTTGCTTTGTTATTGAAATTATTTCTTTTTGCTATCTGAGTGGTATCGTTTGTTTTGTTCACTTCTTTTGATGGAGCTACCGTTGGGTCACCGGTCCTAGAGAGGGAGTTGGTGTTATGGGCTCTCCTTTAGTAGCGGTAATGATACATGAATGAATTGCAGCAAGTACATGTGATGAATGCACTTGACTCATATGCAAAACACCTACTTGTGGAACATCATAAGGGTTGTCAGTCAAGTGACCATTAGTGAGATTACACTACAACAGCGGGTTGATCAATTAGCGACGAGCACACTTGCGTTAGCGGATTCACCTATGATGATGCAATTATCTTGCCATTGCTGGGAAGTGAAATATCTTCAGCAGTGCGCTTAATAATTGGCCACCTCTACTATATCTTATCTAGCGTGGCAAAACACAGTTAAGTTGCGCTTATGCAGAATTATGTGTTCAGCAGACATAACACAAGATGCTGGTAAGAGGGATCTGCAAGCCCACCCACTCAGTGGTGGGAACACCTTGTGGCACTCCCTGATCAACTGAAGGTCGAGACCCAAGCATGCAGTGTCTGAAGGATTAATGACATTGGCTGAAAATAAGAGGCCAGAAGCAACCCTGCTCATTGGTTTGAGTTAGTATTCATCACAACATGGTACTCATTTAATAATATCAGGTTGACGTGTCATGATCTATTTTGGCAGAGTAGGGGTTGGTCGCCAATCAAAATCTCTGACTCGATGCCGACTGACCAGATAAAGGCAAGTTAGTCAATATTGAAGAGCGATTAGTATATATTGCGATACGCACTGATAAGACTACAAGTCGTCAGATGTTCCAACTGCTGAACGAATGGGAAGCAAGATGTTCATGTTGAAGTTATGAGTTGTCATATTAGTGTGTTTGATATCTTGAAATGAGGATGGCCCTACTGGGGGCGAAATGCCTGAAAACCACTCATGCATGAACACAATAACCTTGAGGGAACGCTGGCACTATCAATGAGTCACTTGAGTTGATCTCGGCGATAGGCTATCAAGCAAACTATGTGTCATGGAGGTCATCTGAAGGCAAGCTTGACCTGAGGATCTGACTATATAAGAACACACATTGTCCCCAACAATGAAAAGAACCAAGCTCTAGCAGCAATCCACAGTCAGACATTATCAGCACAGAACACCTTAAAATATTATTGAGAATTCTATCTATTCAAAAACTCAAAATTACTTCCCTATTTCACTTACGTGAATATTCGTGTTATGCCTTCGAACAAATTGACACAATCTCAATGCGTACATTAGAAGGCATTCAAAACTTTCGGCAATCTTGTATTCTACTACAACCAGTGGGGTCTAACCCACATCTCTCAAATGCTTTTATAGACAGCAGTTTTTGAAGGTACCGGATACGAGGTTCACAGGTACATCAATACAGAGATGTTATCCTTCGCAGAATTCTCTGAACAACGACCTTGGACGGACGAGGCAGAGTCGTGAGCTCTTAATCGTAGGATACTAGATAAGAGGTTGAGTTTTGGGATAAGGCGAGGAATTAGATGGGCGGCTGAACTTAGTCTCATACATATTGTATTGATTATTGGGACTTAAGTACCCCAGTAACAATCAGAATAGTATCAAGAACAATTCCAAATTTATCTATAATGTAAATTCCACATGTGAACAAATGTAATTGCTATTTTATCCTGGATTATATATTATTATATCTAGAATACAGTTCAAATATTCCGCTGTTTACAAAAAATGCAAAAAATATAGTGTAAAAGAAATCACATTTATTTATTTGTTTGATATATATTATATTTTCAATGATTGTGATGTTGTAAATCATATGCAACAAAGTGGTTTTTTTCCAATGCTTATAGTATCTTCAGGTTATAATATATATTCAGCAATATCTAAATCGATCACATAGTTTGAACAACTAATAGTATATACTATTATCCTCTTTTACATAATGGAAACATCAGAACTAGAAAAAAATATTACATTTATATTAATTAGATTAGCCAAGCATTATTGAAATGTTTATTCAACTAAATTTACAAGCTGATACTATGTAACAGTAGTATTTAGGTGAACTTGTCTAAACTAATTTCCACTACAAACTGATGTATCAGTTCAGCAATTATCAGGTTAATGTTAGACGTACTACAGTGATAGTCCATTATAATAATAGTCTACTTTAGCTAAGTTTACACTATTGTATACATATATGAAAAATCTAGATAATGCTAATAATACTTAACAGAATAATCAACACAGGGAAAAATACCTATGTATAACATGCAGCATATACAGTAACTTTTCTTCAGATTGTAATCCATAGCATCTATATGCATAAAGTTGTAAAATTCTATATACATGCTTATTGACTGGAGTACAATAATATATAGGCAATTATATACACTTAATACTATACATCATATTGAATTCAACACACTTGAAATTAAGCTTCAGAATACATTTCATTGCTTACTGCAAAGTACTATTTAAAGCATACTCCCTGTCTGTTTAGCCTTCAGTTTCAAATAAGCTTTCAAGATAACCTAAATGACTCTGGTGGTAGAATGTTACTTAGTGCATCGTCGAGTATGCTCCTAAGACCACTTCCAATAATACCCGGAAGTATACTTTCTATTACACACAATGGTACACTGCCAGTCAACTTAGCACAATACTTCCTATTATATACTTACAAGACAAGATACAATCAAGTTCACTTGACTATATACTCATATAAATACTACTTCATCTACCATTCAGAGACTGGTGAGGTGCCAAGCCTAAGTACCACAAGATATAATGTGGAATGCCGGACACCATTGTCAGATGGTGTGTAATGGGTGACTGGTAGTGTATAGTAGCCAAAATAATACTTTTGGTCAATATTATAGTTTGTAATTTATCTTCAGCACATGTACCATCACAATATCTCAAAATGGCATATGATTCTAGTATCAAAAATTACAGTCATAGATTAAACTGGAATGGTTGTTAATTGGATCCTGGGGAGAAGTTATCTCTAATACATATTGTACAGTGGGATCTGCTAATAATTTCCCACTGAGTGTAGGTGCATATATATGTCCTTGATCTGAACCAGATAGTAATGAGGGCAATGGTAATGGCAACGTGATGCTTATACCAATACCATTAGTAAGGGCAAGTGTAACGGCAATGGTAATAGCAATGATGATGGAAATGGCAATTGCAATGGAAATGGCTATGATAATGGCTATGGTAACGGCACTGACACTGTTGATGGCAATGGTGACACCAATGGTGATGGCAATGGCAATGGCAATGGTACTATTGATAATTGTGATTATAGTACGAGAAGTAGTTAGACAAATAGGTTCGGTATATCAACAGCAGCATCAAAGCTTTCATAGACATGAACCTATTCAATAGCTCAATTTTGCACAAACTAACCGTTTTCTGTTGACTGAACTCTTGCAATGGAAATGTCTAGCCTGATGTATAGTTTCTCAAGTGCAGCTCACTCAAGAGCAGCTCTCTTACACAGGCTATCCCACAGGCTATCATGCAGACTAACAAGCTAGCTATCAAACAGACTGTCAAGTTAGATATAAAGTCAGTTTGCAAGTTTTATTGGGATACAAAGATCCCAATAACCAATTCAACATTGATTGACACTATATACAGCTAGCTATTACAAATATGTCTTCTACAAAATAAAGTCCTATGGGTTCATATACATATTGATATTAGTATATACTTGCTAATTATATGAAATGCAAAACCAGTGATGAAGGCATAGCATAGAGTATGAAATGTGTTGGAAATTCTACAAAGGTGTTTATAATAAAGATTCATCTCTTTGAATATGGCAATGGTATGGCGGTATGCCACTTTTGATAATCTTAGTCTAGGCATAGGCATACTACTTGATCATGCAAAATAGAAGTAGATGCTGAGTAATTGAGGATAAAATTCTTAGAAATATTGTCAATTTTTCTTTACTGCTACAATTTGAACTAGGAATTACTGCTAGAGCTTGTTCTTAGCAATACCAGAGCAGTGTAATTTCTTTGTAGTCAAGTCCTGGGGATGATACCAATTTTAAGATTCTGGCTATGGCATCAAGTGTTTATGGTAGATTTTCTCTAGCATGGTTTTGCTGTTTCTGCAAATCCCACACTTATAGAGCCAGGCTGTTTACATTGATCATCGTATTCATGCATGAGTGGGTTTTAAATATTGTTCTCTCCTACTGACCCTTCCTTAAGCAAGATATCATTTGAACAAAATCACAGATTAAACCATAAACTTGGAAATCTCGCATTCTGTGTATTTAGAAGTTCAAATCTCTGTGGACACATGACATCAATGTATTCTATCAGAATTATATTAATGCTTCTTATCTAATTTCAGTTGTCAGCAATTACCACAATGACTGATTTACAACCAACTGTACAGTGCCAATGTAGATTTTGATAATGCAATGAATACAATATGAATTCAAAGGTTATCGACAATTTTGATTTCTTATCTTCAGCCAATGCATCAGCAACATGTATTTCAGTCACTGGGAGCCTCCAGGAGTGTCTGAGAGGAGGCAGAGTGTAAACTTAGAAGCGTCAACATC
>Ga0307515_10005987_pt1 | contig 24489 bp, 31 predicted proteins | sample 17_EM_MG_FD_194513 | JGI IMG/M metagenome (GOLD analysis project Ga0307515, IMG submission 194513) | Populus trichocarpa ectomycorrhiza microbial communities from riparian zone in the Pacific Northwest, United States - 17_EM | ecosystem: Host-associated > Plants > Roots > Unclassified | place... | reverse complement strand
ATAATAATCAGCCCACACACGCATGATATCATATATCAGGTCATAACTTCAACTTGGACATCTCACGCTCGTATGGTTCGGTAATCAGAAACAACTGCCAACATAGTGACAGCGTCTTTTAGCTAATCAATACTGTTGAATGATTGCCTCATAGGTTTACATGGCGGACAACCACTACTATGCCGATATAGATTAAATGACACGCACCTAGCGTTGCAGTTGCCGTTCCCTCACAATTTAATGTGCGGGGATGCTTCGACCTCATATCAACAGTCATGCCATAATCTTTCAATCACGTCGCTGCTCAGGCCGGGACAATTCTCTTTGACCAGGAGTGCCCAGGGCTCCGACGTCACATAACACATCGGTCTTAAGATCCCACGTAATAGCTTGCAACTATCGATTGCCGTGTCTGCGCTACGAACTCCCTCGTTCTACGCGAATCAGACATAATCACTCTAGCATTGGAAATGAATCTGGTTAAAAATAACACGCTCGGCAGGGTTGTATCCCATTCGATCTGGCAGTGTTATTGCGTCATCAAATCAGCTGCCGCAGCTTATGCTTTCAATGAATCCGCTAACCCAAAGGTTATTCAATCAAGACGAGCACAACTCATACCCCGCTAAAGGTAATCGTGACTGCGAGTTGTGGGGATGCCTAGGGTACTCGTTATGCATGTCAGGTGGCCCGAAGGTTATTTCACTGACAAGTACCCATCATAGGTTATCCCAGGTACATATGCTCTTGTTAAGGGAGAACCCCTAACATTAAGTGGTTCGTCCTGCTTGGGTCGGCAAGCACGGAACTGGCGAAGGATGTCCTGTCTGCCAATATAAGATCCGGCGGTGTCCAGGCCGGTTTCAAGTGTATTCCACATCTCGAGAGTGTTTCTCATTCCCTTGACGATACGCCGTACTTCGGGGGAACAGGAATGTCTGATTATAGACCCAGCTTCGGCTTCCTCAGCCTTTCAATCAGCATAGTTGTCATCGTGTTCGAAGTCCAGGGGCTGCAGTTCAGGATCATCTCCGGTGACCATTGCGTATGCTCTCATGGCTGAGAGGACGAGTATCATGTCATCTTTCCATTTGTCGTAGTTTATATGAGTGAGCTTGGGAATGTTGCCCCACCGGGACATGTTGGAGGTGGGTTCGGAGGAAGACATCGTGAGATCATGGAGATGGTGTTGAGGTTTAGGGTTCTTGAGGTTTAGGGTTCTTTTTGAAATCGTGAGAATAGGATTTTATATGGTAGCGATAGCCGGGCTCATAACCTGTGGAAATACTAATTGCTAGAAGCTTGATTCTATCTAAGAGAGCCACAAGGCCATATATATATGGTACGAGCACGTACGTACTGATCAAAATGTAGAGACGGCTGAGCTCCGTCAGCCCGTATAAGATCCATATCCATCAGCCCGTCTCAGAGCCGGCCCCGTCAGCCCGTATGAGAGCCAGCCCCCTCAGCCCGTATGAGAGCCAGCCCAGTCAGCCCGTATGAGATCTATTTATGCAACAAGGCAGAGGAAAGGAAATTGCACAGAATGGCCAAGGTTGACGACTTTTTGGAGATGTGGCAGGGCAGCCAAAACCTACGTGCTACCCAGAAGGAATCTCGCGCTCAAAACAAGCAGATGACCGCCATAGGATACATTTCGGACACGGAAGAGATCGTCAAAGCATCCTGTAACTATTTCAACACGATGGTGCGGCTGCATTCAAATTGTCAGAAAGATCACCTTTGCCACCACCTTTGTCTGCAAAGGACCTCCCTGGAGGACGAACTCAAATCTTAAATGTCCGTCGAATCCGAAGAATCAACCATCATCCAGTCGAACGCGACGAGGATAGCGCACCTGAATGCATTTCGGACACCGATGATTGGCCAAACTGGAATAGCGACTTGGATAATACAATTGACAGCGAAGAGGATTGCGCAGCGGACGATGAATCCGATATAGAGCGGAATAATGGCATCGAGGATCCGGAATGCCCAGTGCTGCAGGATGTGTGCGCCGCGCCAAATGTGCCCGGATTGGTTTGGCCAACATGGAAGTCAAAGAGACAGGCTGAAAGGTTGTTGGTGACGGTCAATGCAGCAGAAACGCAGAGAAATAAAGGAGGGAAGAAAACGTAGGACAGAATGCGTCTATGGCTCACCACCTTTATGTAGCATGACAGAGAGTTTCAGTTAGAGATATATTATGGGCCAATTGTAAGAAGTAGCGTGTGAATATCGGTTCATAAATAGATGTAGCAGACGCAATGAATCTTTTGGCATGATACATCATTTTTAGTCGTGTGAGAGCGAACAGTGCAAGATTATTATGCTGCTCGGCTTTGCCACAGGGCCGAGTCTTAATCATGCAGAAAGACAACCGATAGAATCAAATCAGGATGAAAACAATTATCGATGGCAGCAGATGATGAATGGACAATACCTTAAAATGAGCGGCAACAGAGCATCAAGGATTTGTGGTCTTGTAAATACCGTAATTCACCAGTGACTTGGTCGTTGTTATGCATAACGGACGTATTGGCAGCTTTTATAGGCAAAAGAGATAGCAACACGGTCACTACCCCATTCTCAGCATGAGCGTCAACGGAGTATCCACAATTTTCAGCTTCGCATCATGGGTAAGTTATGTTCCGATTGGTTGCAAACATCCATTCATCAAATATTGGCAGCCTTTACTGGCAAAAACAACAGCGACACACTCCCTGTGGCATCGTGAAAATGAGCGTCAACAGAGCATCAACGATTTTTAGCTTTGAATCTTGGGTAAGTTATGTTCCGATTGGTTGCAGACATCCATTTATGAGATATTGGCTGCCTTTACTGGCAAAAACAACAGCGACATGCTCACTGCGGCATCCTGAAAATGAGCGTCAACGGAGCGTCAACAGTTTTAGGAGTTGCATATTTCGTAATCAAGGCATCACACGGATCTTCGCGTGCATAATTGTATTATTGACTGCCTTGCTAGGCAAAAATAACATATATCGAAGATGAAACACAGATACCAAATTAATCGATATTGCAAACTGCTCAACAAGCAAAAACACATTGTTGGTTGCTGAAAAGGTGATTCTGATAGGATACTATTAACACACTGCAAATACAAGAGCATTATATGAATCTATAGATGGACCCGCTGGGCGACCCGCTTACTACCCGCTCGATTCAGATGGGTTGGGAGTTTACCATGGAACCGTACCCGAGTGGGCAGTTTGGATGTATTGACGACCCAGACCGCCAATTTGGCAACGGTTCGGTTCGGTTTGGACCCGGACCCGGACCCGAAGTGTCTGTCCGGAACCGTTGCTAACACTACTCACTGGAATAAGGAACTCTCTTGAAGTGTGGAATACGCTACAGACCAGCCTGGACACCACCAGAGCTCATATGAGCAGACAAGACATCCTTCGCGAGTTCCGTGCTTGCCGGCCTAAGGAGGACAAACTGGTTAAAACATACTTCACCAAGCTCTGTAACTACCGCATACAACGGGACCATGCCAAGGATGTTATCACAGATCGAGATTTCTGCACACAAATATTTTCATCACTGCCATCACAGTATGCGATGATATTAATGGTCCTAAAGCATAGAAGGCCCTTACCTACACTCAAAGAAGCCATGCATGATCTCATAGATGAAGAACCTACAGCAAGCCTCACCAAAGAACCCGGACATACATCCGCTGGGGCCGATCTTTTCTCAGAATGTGATGTCCACCGTGGCAGAGGCCAAGGCCGTGGGCGTGGGCGTGGTGTATGCGAAGCATGTGGTTGACGTGGTGGAAATGGTGGATCCGGAGACAGTCATGAAAGTATGTGCACCTATTGCAAAATTGACAGACATACTACAGGTGTATGCAGAAAGCGCAAACGCGTGCAGGAGGGAGGAAACAACGGAAATGATGAGCGCATTTGCTTCCAGTGCGGGCTCTCAGGCCACGTCAAAGTCGATTGTGTCACCTACAAATGTATAAAGGAGTGGTGGAAAGTGAAGAAAGCAACTGTTACGGCAGCCCTCGCTACGACCGGAGACTGTGATCCCTTTGGACTATCCGCATGTGCTGTCACCGCCGCAGCTCCGAAGTGGGTAAATCATTCTGGAGCGTCACACCACATGTGCAATGACCGCTGCAGCTTCTCAATGTTTAAAAAACTCTCACTTCCTATCATGATCGCACGCGGAGACGACAATTCGGGCACGTCCAAGCATTACGGCTTCATCAACGTCATACAGGGCTATCATGTCGAAGCCCTCCATACTCTTACTTTTCGACTTTCCCTTCTATCAAACAACCAATTGGATTTGAGCGGACATACGGCTATATTTCGGGACTGAAATGCTCCATAACTTCACTATTTTCTGGTACTCTCGCCGGAAAACTAGTCAATCGCATATATATAACAGTCCACCCAACACCACTCCTATCATCGACTTCCGACAGCGGGAGAAAGAGAAAGAGAGACAGCCCACTTTCAAGAGTAATAATCAACGAACCAACAATGGAGTCTTCAGAGTCACCTACGATCGCACCTAGAAGTCCACCTGCTTCCTCTTTTCTAAAGTCAAGACTATCGCACCGACAACTTGCTCATTTGAATCCAACTGCCATAAAGTCTATAGTCAAGGGATATACACACAATGATTCTATGTGCACAGTGTGTGTCCAGGCCAAGAACAAACAAAGGTTCATCAAAGTACCAGTCAAGCACAATACAAAGCCCTTTGAACTTGTACATTTGGATGTGTGCGGTCCCTTCTCTACACCAACCTTCGGAGGCAATCGATTGCATATACAATTCATTGATGACTACACGAGGTTCACATTCGTCTGGCTGCTTCCAAATCAGAAAGTCGAGACCTGCACCTCCGCCTACCAGACATTTCAGACCCGAGTAGACTCACTGGGATACGATATCAAGCGATTCCGGTGTGATGATGGACGCGAGGAATATGACAATATGACCTTCTGCTATGTCCTCACGCCCCGCAGTACAACATACGAGTCATGCCCTTCATATGCCCACCATAACAACGGAGTTGCAGAACCAATGATCCATACAATCACCGAAAAATCCCGGGCGATGATGATTGACTCCCAAGCTCCCATTCAGTTCTGGGGAGAAGAAATCAATACCGCAGTCTATCTCCGTCAAAGATAACCGAATGAAGGCCTCAAAGGAGATGACTGCGACAGCTATCAAGCACCAAACGAAATGCCATACGAGATGCTGCATGGATTTGGCAAACCGACACAGGATGCTGACTGCAACGAAATATCGTATCAATCATCATGTTAGGGGTTCTCTCCTAACAGCGATAATGATACTTATGATTGTATGTGAATACATGTCACGGAGTTACTCTCGGTCTAGTCACGTGATATGCATAACACCTATTCACGAAACATAAGTACTCAGTCTTATATCCTTTAGCGGGGATCAATAAGAGTCGCGCGTCGATTGAATAAGCATAAAGGATTGGTTAGCGGATTCATTAGGAGAATACCTCACGCGGTAACTCTTATTTGATGATGCAACAATGCTGCCAGATCGAAGGGAGGTAACTCCTGCCGAGCGCATTGTTTTCAACCACGTTCATATTTCCAGATACTAGCGGGACAGTTTGATTGGACTGGAGATTACTTCTACACACAAACACAGCAGTTGATAGTCAATATGCAAGTAAGTGGGACCCATGACTTACCACCGCAGGTGGTAAGAGTTATCATGGTACTCTCCGGTCAAAGAGAATTGTCTCGACCTAAGCATGACGTAACTGAGGGAATTATGACGTTGGCTGAAGATAAGAGGCCTGAAGAAACCCTGCTCATTGGTTTGAGTTAGTATGCATTGCAACGTAAGACTCGTATTCGATACGAGCTTATGCGTCAAGTTCTACGTTGGCATAGTATTGGTTGGTTGCCAATTAAATCTATGACGCAAGCCGAATATCCCTGGTAAAGGTGAGGCATTAATTGCGATAAGCGCTGCCAACTAATTTGTTGGCAGACGTACCAACTACTGTCGCAAACACGGGTAGTAAGATGTCATGAGATTAAAGGCAATAATAACGCAAGTATGATATGATATCATGCGACGGATGGCCTGATTGTTATCAGGAGCGTAATGCTTTGAAACCACGTTGCATGAACACGATAACCAATAGGGAAGCGTGGCACTTATCACCGGGCGCATTTGAAGACGCGACCGCGATAAGGCTATCAAGATACTTGTAGTAATAGCGTCGAAGTACGGGCGCATTATACCCACTAAGACGACTATATAAGAGAGGGCGTTGTTCGGTAGGATTGAAGGGTATCAACCAACAAAGTCAGAACATTCAGAACACCGAAGAAGACCTTAAAATATTATTAAGAATTCTATCTATTATTATTCAATATTCCTTCCCAAGAACTATTATCCACTAGTGATTACGCAGTCTATGCCTGGTCACAAATACACACAATGCGAGTACGCACTCAATTGGGTAGTCGAGTTGTTCGGCACTGTTCTCTTCACTTTAGAAGAGCAGCGTTTGTACCACACCTACGACCAGGTGTATCGCTTCGGCGTTCTCGAGAATATCGAGTACTTGGTGCTTCGATATCTTCGACAAGGACTGCTACCGTTCGAAGAGTTCTCCGAGGAGTAGTTATCAGATGTAACGACGCCATTTACATTTATCGAGGAGACGGTCTTTGGAACCGTTACAGATTGGTCGCTCTTGTAGCAGAGGTACAAGAGGTTGAGTCTTAGGATAAGACAAGGAAAGAAAGAGTAATCTTAGATAGGCGGTTGTACTTAATTCAATAAATGTTGTATTGATTATTGGGATTAAGAACCCCCGTAACACATCACTCTACAATGTACATCGATTTGGATGCTACGCCAGTAGACTCATTCCCAAAGTTCAGCCCCGCAAGGGCAAGTTCGGCCCAAGGTCAATGCCCTGCAAGATGGTAGGCTACACACATGACGCAAGAACATTGTGGAGGATATGGGATCCCGAATTCCGGAAGGTTAAAGCCTAATCAGAAGTCGTCTTCGACGAAGAATGAAATGCACACATGTCATGCCACCATGGAAGCAATGAGATCGACGGGTTTGGATTATCAGAAGATGAGGAATATGTCGACGAAACAGATACCAGAGGTGAACCTCTCCGAGGACAACATAGTCAACCTACGCAGATAGTAAAGAGATCCAAATCTCACAGGCATGAATCTGCTGACGAGGAAGCAGAAAACGCCCACAGCCGGTGCCTCCGCCGAGTGGATCAGACTGCCCAGCATTTGGCAGCAGAGGCAGAAAATGCCCACAGCCGGCTCCTCTGCCGAGAGGATCAGACTGCCCCGCGTGTGGCAGCAGATGCAGAAAACATCGCCCTCTGCCAGTGCCTCCGCAGAGAGGATCAGCCTGCACGGCGTTCGGCAGGAGCAATCAAGAAATCAAGCCAAGTGCCGCGAGCAGCTCCAGCTCCAGCTCCAGTTCCAGCTCGAGCTCCCCCAATAGGGAGTTGTGTTACAAGAAGTCAAGGTAAAGACTCCGCAGGAGCATTAACGGCATCCACATCAGATCCATTTACCTACGCAGAAGCCATGGAAAGCCCTCAACAATATTATTGGAAATGAGCCATGGGAGCAGAAAGCACGTTAATCCTGCTGAATAACACCTTCTCAGCTCTCAACTCCCGGGAATCACGGCAACTGAATGTTAGGCTGATTGGCTCGAAGAGGGTTTACAAGACAAAACACAATCCTGACGGATCTATACGGTGCAAAACACAGCTAGTCATCAAGGGATATGAGCAGACGGATTTCGGTGAAACTTATGCCCCTGTTGGGAAGCTAACTACGTTTTGGTATCTCATCTCTCTCATCGGGAGCTATAGATGGAATATGGACCACTCGGATGTAGTTAGTACTTTCCTAAACCCCGAAATCGATAATGACGACATCAATATGACATTGCCAGATGGATGGCCCGAGGGCCTCAACTCACCAAAGATCATTGTCACATTTAGGAAAGCTCTCTACGGCTTTAAACAAGCCCCGCGGTTATGGCATGACGATATCAATCCTTTTCTACTCTCTCCTGGGTTCACACAATCCTCAGCCGATCCCAATGTCTATCTCCGCAGCTACTGTATTCTGATACATCTGTATGTCGACGATATCTCCATGTCATACCCTGAGGCTGCTACGAAAGCCACAATCAAAGTCTAAGCGAGACTCTCAGAGAAGTACAAAATCACGAACCTCGGCCGGGGCGCCAATTCCTCGGCATCGAGATACACCGCGATGGTACCGGGATCAGTCTCAGTCAGAAAGCCTATATCACCACAATTGTCAGACGATTCGGCATTGAGTATACTAACGATGTCTCGACGCCCATGGACCGCAGTATACAGTTGGACTTGGCCGAAGATCGGGGGAAGATGGAATTGGAAGATATCACAGACTATCGGGCAGTCGTGGGGTCACCAATGTACGCAGCACTTGCAACTCGGCCAGATATCTCGTATGCGGTCGCTGCTCTTTCTCGTTACACTTCGCGGCCATTCACCAGCCATATGACCGCTGCTAAGAGAGTCCTTCAGTATCTCAAATCTACAGCCAATTTTCGACTACACTACGATTGCATCGGCATCGGCATCGGCATCGACATCGGCAATAGGCTTGTAAGGTCCTCATATTCCGATTGGGCCAATGACAGTGCGGACCGCAAGTCTCAGGGAGGCCATGTGTTTCACACCAATCATAGTGCCATCTCCTGGCAGTCCCGAAAGCAAAGGCTCATCGCCATGTCAACTCTCCAGGCCGAGTTCATCGCCTGCTCGGAGGCCTCCAGAGAAGCAAAATGGTTACTCCAATTACAAAAAGATATTCACAGTTCTAAGAAAGACTCACCACCACTGCCAATCAACTGTGACAATCAGCCTGGTGCTCTCACACTTATCACCACAGGAATCATCAAAGCTCGAACTAAGCATATCAACGTTTGCTATCACAACAGTTGAGCTCTGCATAAACGACGAATAGTCAACTACTCCTATGTGCACACGAACAAGAATGTGGCAGACATACTAACCAAGGCCTTGACGAAGGATAAGCACGAGACATTCACAAAGGCGATGGGGCTATGGTAATAGAGGTCAATTTAAGGTTTAAGGCTACGGTAGTACTCTTTCCCTGCTTACTTCTCAAGCAGGGTTTTAAGGAGGCTACTATAGGAATCACAAGTTGCGCATCATGTTTGTTTGTTTGTTTGTTTGTTTGTTTCTTGCTCCACAGAGCGTAGCAAGAGGGGGGAGTGTTGCATATACAGGTCTCAGCCGGAGATGAGCCTCGTCAGGCCGAAGCGGAGATGTCTTGTATGGCCGGAGCGGAGATGTCTTGTATGGCCGGAGATGACTGTTGACGCTGGTTCGGACTGATGTCATTCAGCCGTACTTGCACTCTCATATATATTGGCCTTGTGGCCCTCTTAGATATATGACAATTAAGCTTCTCTAGCATCACTATTTCAACAGTAAGTGATTTAGCCCATACAGTGAGAACGTGTGACGGAGGAAGGTTATATAAGAGTGGCTCAGTAGCCCCCCCGCTATAGGAGTAGCTAACTTTAGACAGTAAGACTAACCCGATATATCTCGCTAGTTCTCAAGCTGTTCTCGCCCGTTTTTTGGCGGCGGATTCGCTACTGTTTGGCGAAAATCAAAGCTCACATAACTAGCCCCTTCCTGGAACGGGTATGAATACCCGGCCCATTCATACTCGCTCTACGGTGGGGCTGGACGACTAAGTCATACGGTGTTACCCCGAGGTTCGGAGAGGCAATGATACCCCGAATTCAACACGAAAACCAAAAAAGAAGTTTTCGGTCACAGTCTAAAGATAATAACTGCTCTGGTAGTCTACCTGAATTTGACCGAAACTGTTGGTGTGTGTGGTGAAAGTGCCTTCAGTGCTGGCTGATGCATCACTCGGTGGTTGGCCGAACCCCGATATTGCATATACAGGTCTCCGCCGGAGATGAGCCTCGTATAGCCAGAGATGTTGTCTTGTATGGCCGGAGACGGTGATGTCTCGTATGGCTGGAGATGACTGTTGACTTTGATACGGGCAGATGGCATTCAGCCGTACTTGTAGTCTCATATATATTGACCTTGTGGCCCTCTTAGATAGGATACAATCAAGCTTCTCTATCTCTACTTTGAACACCCGATACTCTGAACACTCACCTCGGGTTGGTACTAACCACACATACACAATTTCGGTCAAGTGCAGGTAGACTACCAGAGTACTTATTTGCATGAACTGTGACTAAAAACTTATTTTAGATTCTCGGTGTTAAGTTTAAGTGTTCAACCTTCAGGATTGCACTGCAAAACTGATGATCTATATTGAGACCCTGCGTTTGGCTATTTTTCTAGAGCAAAATAGTTCAGCTATGTTTGGATAAGCTGGTTGAGGTGGGATTGTTCAAAAAAATATATATATTAGGGATAAGGCGGAGGATCGGTCTCTTTTCTTATTGATGGGATTGAAGATGATGTGGACGTGGTGTCAAAGTAATGATACCCAGTGTGTTCACCATTGTTCAAAGGAAGGGAAGCTACAGCTAATCTTGGGAGTTTCTCTCATTGCAGGACAGGGAAAATGGCGCGGTTGTGTCCCTCGTGTTGCAGAGCAGTAGCGGTGGAAATTAGCGTGCAGCAGCTGTCATACCCCCCCAGCGTGAATATAGCATGATTTAAACAAACAAACAACAAACAAATTGATCACCTATCAGGGGACGTTAATCATCCAGCCCCCTTGGATTGGATGGGGGCTGGTATACGAGCTTAGCGAAAATCCGTCGTCTGTCGTTGTACTAGTCGATCATTGGTCGGAGTTTGAAGGTGGGGAACATCTATCTGCCTACATATGGAAGGGTAGGAGCCTTCGGTGACGTCACTGATACATAAAGGGTTAGACTTGAGTGCTTCCCTTTTCTCTTGACGCTTCATTGCAGCACTGTGAGTGCGTAACTACTCGGGGGACGATGGGTAGCAGGTGGGAGCTCCGCCATCTTGCCGGCTCGCCCGGAGGCGGAGGGGGTGTTTTAAGCTCTGTCATACTCTAATTAGAGTGAATACAGTATGAATAAAACAAACAAACAAAGTGCGTAACTACTTGAGAGACGTTCTACCGATGGAAATAAAGGTCTCAGCGGAGGAGAAATTACTGGCCTTGTGGTGGGAATAATTGGACTCTTGCTCACCGCGTTGACGGCTGGAAGCGGAGAAGAGGAAGTAAAAGTCATTTTACCTCAAAATCAAACAGTTTATTTTACAATAATTTGTGTACCTACATTGGGATGCTTACAGCTATTCCTTATAGGATCGAGCAAGCCACTTGCCTTCGCCAGCTACAGTCACAAACAACTTCACAAACAACTAAAAATAATTTTCACATCCAGGACATTGCCATCGATGTTGACCGCAGGGACCACCGTCCCGGCCTTCCGGCGCTGCTGCATGTAGTTTCGCCTCGCCTGTAGGCACAATAGCCGTTGTCGCATCTGCCGTTATCGTCATCACCCCGTCCTGCCCCGATCAAATACAATTACTCCCACAAGCAGGCCGAGCATTTAACGGGCATGTCAATACTGACGCCACAACCTACGCAGCTGCAACCGGCTGACAAAAGTGCGACGGCCCCGGACCCCGGGTATCTGGTGTTCTGGAAGGTTGTGGGTTGTGCAACTTTCTATTGGTAGGCTTACGTTGGAAACCATGGTTTTCCTCATTTGGGTGAGATATTGGGTTTTTTCGGACTTGTATGGCAATAATGGATGTATTCACGACGTTAACGAATAATGATGATCAATGTTTTGTTCTCTCGTGAAGTGTCGTAAGATTTCCGGCTTTTCCCGGACTTTAATTTGAATTACCTCGTTTTATCTGTGCGGCCAGTAAGCAATGTGTGTTTTTGTGAGGTAAAGGACGCTCCTTTGTTTGTTCCGGGATGACTCCCTTCTGGTTGTAGGCAAGACTTCCGGGGGTGAAACCGTAAGGTGATCGACTCGCGGTTTACTGTACCATTCTAGCACTTTCCCGGCGTCTCCAGTGCGAGTTACAGAAGGAAATATCCGGCGCTGGAATGCAATGGATTGAATGTATATTACGGCACTTAGCTATTAAGTGTCTGAGTCCGCAAATGTTTCCTGATTTGATTCTTCAGAGTGTGCAATAAATTCATAGTGGGGACATAAGAAATCTGACACCATGGGTACAGTGTGCTCCACTTTAGCAAAATTTTTAAACGAAAGTCTAGCACAAACGGGTAGACTACCAACGACATAAACAATTAGAAAGCTGGATTTCACCAGCATCTTTTATTAATCTGAGATGATGGAATCCAAGCCGGTATATAAAATCAATTAGTATCAAGCCAAGCATCGGTTTCTGCTTGTTCAAATTCCTCTTGGCGCCGAGTGATAATGCGTGTTTCCCTCTATATCGTGATAGCCTCAGCCGGGTAAACTAGCAGTCGCGATGAGGCATGAGCAGCGAAAATCTCTTCCCCTCTATCCTTCCCTCACATAGCAGCTACCTCCTTCAGTCCAACATATCTCGCAAGTTTTCGAGCCGTTTTCACCAGATTTTTTGGCACCAGATCCGTTGCGGTTACGCGAAATCCGTCGTTTCGTCGTTTCGTGGGTGTAGTTTTAGCGGCGTCGACCTACATCCTGATTGCAAGGACCCACTTTTTCCTCAGATTGAAGTGCGCACCGCACATAAATGCGCATACATAAACGCGCTAACCCTAACTGCTTGCATATACCACTTTCAGCTCCCGGGTTGTCGAGAAAAGGTCCACCGATTCAATCCAAGGCCTAACTGGAGGAGAAACCACCGGTCTTGTCGTGGGAATACTTGGACTCCTTCTTACCGCACTGACCATGTTTAAAGGGTGGAAATGCTGGAGGTCGCGAAAAGTCAGTACTAATCTTAACATCCGCGAATTGTAACTATCGGTACTCGAGTAGATTGAGGATGTGATAGACCAATGATTAGATCAGATGGTGGACCAGATCAGATCAGATAGTATTGCTTGGCACACAGCTGATAGCTATCAGTGTTCGAAATTCGCTAACGATCCGACGACAGTTCATAGTGCCATAAATTGGATATCGATAGTATCTTCATAAATTTAATTATATTCTAGCGATTGTGTCTTGGCAGGATGTTAGATAGAGTTGGAGGAGCGTTCAGAATGTCATGAATTTTATCTTCATGTCCGTTTGGCTTTTGCTCCCTCACTCTTACGCTTGGGAGGTTGTGTACATCCGGAACAGATACTGCATTTAGCTCACTTTAATATCTCTCGCTTGCAAACATGGTCGGTATAGTCTCAGATTGTAGTAAGCGAGGATAAACTCACCCCGTATCACCCTAGCACCCGGCGGCGAAGGCTAAGTGGGAGGCCGACAAATGCAGCAAACATTACGGCTACAAACTGAAAGGCAAAGCTGGGAGCAAGAGACCCATCCCAATGAATAGTGTGAAGTCGCTGGCAGCCAGATTCTACCGACTGAAGTCCGGGCACGCGCCAGTGAGCACGTACTTGAAACGGTTCGGACACAGAGACGACGACAAATGCTGGTGGTGTGGCGACGGGGGCAGGGCGACGACCCAGACCCAGATGCGGGAACACCTCTTCCGCCACTGCAGCCGATGAAAAGACCAGCAAAAGACGCTCTAGAAAGAGGTGGGAAAAGCAACGGGATGGAGAGCGGGCAGATGCCGACACGTGCAAGTCTCTGAGCTGCTCTCCATGGAGAAGTGCGATAAAGCGGTGATGGACTTCCTGGCAGCCACTGATGTCGGGAAGTTCCCGCTCAAGCGAGTGGAGGAGTAAGAGCCGGCGGCCTCTAGTTTTTCGGGATTTCATCTCATTTCCTTTGTATCTCATCGATCGCTTCCGTAGACGCATGCTTTCTTTTGTCATAAGGGGACGACGGGTAGCAGGAGTGGAGCTCCGCCATCTAGCCGGCCAGCCCGGAGGCGGAGGGGATTAAGGGACTGTCATACTCTAATTAGAGTGAATACAGTATGATTAAAACAAAAACAAAAACAAAAAATCACCCTAGCACCAAATGAGGTACAATGACTAAGGTAATTTCAACTTTTGAGGATTCTCGACGCGTTGATGTTTCCCGCACAGAAATCTCTGCCCCTCCCTCGCCCCAGCTACCTTCTTTAGTCCTACCGACATGTATTGGGACTTCTCAAGCCGTTTTTGCCCGTTTTTCCGGTACCAGATCACTATTCTAGGGCTTTCCGGCCTCCCCAGTACACTGTAGAAGAGAAAGAGCGATCCGCTGCAATACAATGAATTGAATGATTACTGAGACGCTTAACTATAAGTATCTGAGCCCGCGATTGTTTTCCTAACTTGATTCTACGGTAGTCTACAATACATTCATAACAGGAATATAAGGAATCTGACTACAGGAGTAAGTTGTGCTCCACCCGACAAAATGACCGATAAGAGTCTAGTACACCACCGACGGAAACTATAGAAAATTAACCCAAACTGAATTCCACCACCGAATCTCTATCAATCCAAGCTGATGATGGACTCCTAATACTTAGTGAAATTGGATGCACCGTTGCAGCGTTGTCGCTATTTGCAAGTTTTCAAACCCTTCTTGGCGTCGAGTGATTATCAATGATCTCCTCTACTTTCGTGATAGCCTCAATCTTGCAGCCGGGTAACTACGAGACGTCTGGCGAAGAATGGTCGAGCAGCGGTGCCAGCAGCGAAATATCTCTTCCCCTCTTTTCTTCCCCTCACAGCACCTCTCTCCTTCAGTCCAACATATTTCGCCTGTTCTCGAGCCATTTTCGCCTGTTATTTTAGCACCAGATTCGTTGCGGTTGCGCGAAAATCCGTCGTTTCGTCGTTTAGTGGGTGCAGTTTTGGTTGTTGCGACGACCTACATTCTGAATGTGAGCACCCCCGTACCTCTAGTAGAGTCGCTGGTTGCTGTAGATGGTAGACGGTCCAATTTCCAATTTGCTAACATATATGCGCTAATCCCAAACAGTGTAGTCATGCGCAACATGCCTGCATACAGCTCTCAGGTTCTGGAGAAAAGGTCTACCGATGCAAACCAAAGTCTCACTGGAGGAGAAACCGCTGGTCTTATTGTCAGTATACTTGGACTCGTCCTCACAGCATTGGCCGTGTTCAAAGGGTGGGAATGTTGGAAATCGAGGAAAGTAAGCCAATTACTTTCTTTTTACGAACTATTCCATAGCTCCTGACGATCAATAAAAATGTTGACAGTTTATTCATATTAGAATCGAACAAACGCACCGGTTACGCAGAATTACTCTCCCTCGCCCGTTACGACGGTCAGACATGACGTTTACCATTACATCGCAACGTCTCCCGGCATCCCGGTTACTCTTGAGCAAGACTTTGCCCTTGAGCCTATCAACCGAGGAAATCGTTCTAGCTTAACTCCAACCGCATTAATACACTCAATACCGACCCGGCAGTCGGTACTCCGGCCGTTATCGCCGTTGCCATTGCTGCCATCGGCATCGGCATCGGTATCGCCTATTCCTTCACCTTCGGACCGACCAGCACGTTCGAAAACGAGCCGTTCATCTACCTGGCCTGCGAACATGGACACAGCGACTGCAGCGAATTGATACATATGGGTGGTATTAGGAGGATCTGATTAACAGGTGATGTGTATGTGGCTGGATATGATCGTCTTTTTGGAAGATTGGAAGCCGGATATCAGGTTTTTAGCGGGTTTTTTGGTTTGCATGCAGTCTTGCCATTAGCGTTGGATACATGATTGCCGGATATCAGATGCTTAGCGGGTTTATGGGTTTCTATGTTGTATGTAGTCTGTCATTAGCGTTTGGGTTTGGATACATGAATTCTTAATCGGGTCGCACAAGACGCCAAGCTTGCGAGTGATTTTCAATGTTTCTTTCGGGACAAGCGCTGAACCCTGCAAGTATCGATATAGAAGTGTTAACCGTGCTCCGTGATTGCCCCACTTGCCACCGGGTAACTCATCAAGCTAACAGGTGCATAACTTATACTTAGAACTCTCATCCCCGCTTTCCCCTCCCGCCAGCTAACTACCTCGTCTAGTTCGACAGATCTCCCATGTTCTCATCGCGCCATCCCCATATTCCTCCTGTCTTGCTGCCACACTCAATGCAATCCCGGCCGCAGCAGAGAATCAGGTATTTAATTCCTCCTCACAGTCGTCCGGTATGCCGGGGTTCCCCGGACACAACATTGCTCTCGGAGCTATCTACCCGGCGCACCAAATCAGCATCACACAGATACTACACTCGATACGATCCCAACTATCGGTAGTTTAGCCGCCTTCGCCATTGTCATCGCCTTCGCCGGCTATCCCCGCTCCGGGACGTAAACCGGCACTATCGAAAACAGACTGCGTATCCACCTGGCTCGTGGACATGGATGTAACGACCACAGGGTGTTGATTGACATCGGTGAGGTTTTGAGGGGTCCATTAACGGGTAATGGGTATGTGACTGGGTTTAGTTGTCTTCTTGACGAATGGACGTTTCAGGCGCCGGATATTGGGGTTTGCGGGTATGTGTTAGTTTGTCAGTCGAGTTGGATTCATGGGTTTCTATACATTTTCTTTTCTTACGGTACAGTGTGTTGATTGGAATTTTAAGAGTTTCAGTAGCGGGCATTGGGTATGACGCTGGGTGTAATTGTCGTTCTTGAACACTGGATGTTCGGGCGGGGGATATTAGGCGGGTTTGCGAGTCTGTTTGTCACTCGCATTGGATTCATGGCTGGGTTTTGCTTTCTTACGGGTGGATATTTTCCTTCTTTCAGTCTCTCTGTTAAGCATGACGGTGGAGTGTGCGTATGTGGACTTTAATGCATAATGATAATGAATTTATTTTCGCTTTTCAACCACAGATTCTAGATTGCGTTTATAGCGAGGGAATATGATGTCAAATACGGCGAGTATGGCAGCAGCGCTCCACCGGTAGGAAACAATTTGAAGTCAGCACACAATTGCTACTACCTATCGACAATCTAAGCTGAGCTAAACCCTAAACTAGTATAAAAGTCTAGCTGATTGAATTCACCGATGTGGCTAGATGTCCCAGTACATCTTCCCGCTGGGTCGAAATGTACCAGTCTTTACACCTTTCCTTGAAAAGCTGTGTTGAAATCACAACGATCAGCTATCGGTGCCCTCAGACCTCCAGTAGTCATCACTTGAGCTGTTTTCAGTTTGTAAAACACCGAGTGAGGTACTATGATTGGCTCTATTGTCGTGATTAGCTTCAATCAAGCTGTGTAACCTTCGCTACCGTCAGAGAGTGCGATTCGACAACGCCGCGAAATATCTTCTATTGCGTTTTCGAGTCACGTAGCCCATTCTTCCGCTCCGCGGTTCAGCGAAAACCTGTTGATGCGTTATGCGTCGTGTCGCAGTGTGGCTGTTCGATTTTCGATTGCGCCTACTGTTTACGGATTCTGAGGCAGGTTGGTGGGTGGTGTTCGTTGTGGCTACATTCGCTGTGGCTACATTCACTGTAGCTACGTTCGCTATAGCTACGTTCGCTACTCATTGGATTCTACCTAAGTTACCAAACCCGGTCACCGACCGGCCCTACTACACATGTACCGGACCCAACTCACATACCGGTCCTCCCGACTCTTCTAAGCTTGTATCATCCACACCAAACAAATATCCCTGTCCTTCAACTCTCCACCCAATCAAAAGCTACTTTCTAACCCCATACCGGTTAGATGTGTGCAACAATGCTGCCCTTACTGTTGGCCATTCTGTATGGTACTGCGGTTTCCCACCCACTTGAGAAACGATCCACCGCAGGAGGCAACAATCTCAGCGGCGGAGAAATTTCAGGCCTCGTAGTGGGAATAATTGGAGTTCTTGTTACTGCAATTACAGGATTCAAAGGCTGGCAGTGTTGGAAATCAAGAAAAGTGGCAATCCCAATACTAACTACTACTTATTACTAGCATTCTAACAACTTCCTATTACAGAATCGAGAGATCCCAGCAACCCCAGCAGCCACGGAACCTCCTCAATCGCCGCCTACGGAGTTCACACATATTGTCCACCATTATTTCCACATGCCGGGAATCCCTGGGCAGGATATTGCGCTCGTAACCGTCCACGGAAGGCATCATCCCAGTGTACCTCCGCCCGTGGTGCTGCATTCGATACCATCCCAGCCACAGATGCTCCTACCGCTCCCACCACTGCCGCAGTTGCCGCCATCGCCATCACCATCTCCATCTCGTCTGCAATCATTGTCGCCGCAACCGCTTCTAGTCCTCTCCCCGTCAGACCCACCACGGACACTGACGACAACAACCCGAGCTTCAACCTGGCCCGTCAATCCGGACGTAGTTGCAGCGCGCTAGGAGATTAGGTGGATTTAGGTACAGGTTAGCGGGCATGGGGAATGTAATTGTTGGCGGCGTCCGGATGCGAAGACTCGGTGTGGCTGGGGTATCAAGGGTTTGGTTTGGTTTTGGTTTTGGTTTTGAACTTGGTTTCTTACCGACGGAGGGCTTCTTTTTGAGACTTCATATTGGATATGTGGGCGGACTTGACGTATAATGATGATGGATGCTTAAACGCTGTTCTTTGTTTTCCCGTATTCATTGCGTAAAACATTTGCATTTCTTCCCGTACGAGACTGATTCTTGGGTTTTTTTCTTGTGCGTTAACTGGGCAGGGGTGAGCGGGTTGCAGTCTTATGTGCATTGGAAATGAGATTCCACGATGATTTAAAGACATAAAAATGCATCTAAGTGCTCGGGGGATGTTGGTGGAGTTTGCACATGCCGCATATTTCTATGGGAAAGGGATGATCACGGATCCGACTAGGCGCACAGACCACACCTTATTCACACTACACTTCACCTGAACCCGGAAGGGAGCTTCCAAACTTTAAATTAGCTTCCGTTGCACCCGCTAACCGTTTACAACGTGACACCCCCACCGTGAGATCGCGATTACGGGAGTCGAGGAACATCGGGTATCAACTCTAGCTAATTCTAATTTTCCCCCACGACTCTTATTTTAAGTTCTGTTTGGTGCACGTAACGCGCAGTGGGGAGTAGGGGTAGGCTCTAATCAAGTGCGAGATGCGGCGTCATGATTCATCACGCATAGACCGCGTCGGAACAATGGTTTTGAAGTACGGGTGGTTAAAGAATTTCGAGAGCATTGGCTGCCGCAATGTAAAAGCAGCTATTCGAACGGAGGGAGGTTTCTCTTCGTCACATTGAAACATGGACACTGTCCGGATGATGGTCTCGGTATATCCCGCGCCATCGCGATGCGTGAGATGCCATGATCATTCTGGGCTGGGTGACGTCAGTGGTAGGGATCTTAGGTTCTCGGATCATTTCACCGTTCTCCCGGTAGCGTATTCGCCGATCGGTTTCAGTGAGGGCGTGGGTCAGGGGTTTTGATCAGGTGCATGATGGGGTGAATTGTCGTTTCATCATTCGCTAGTTTCATATGCAAGTCAAAGTGCTTTTTCAGCAAAAAAAGAAACGCGGTTTTCTATTTGAATCAGCGCCTCAAAAAGAAACACCTATATCACTGCTTCTGAACGCGTTTAGACGGGGTATTTTCGTGCTATCACCAACCTAGTAGCTTTACTGTAGATCAAGCCTTCCCTTCGTTGTTCGTAATGACGCAAAATTGTCAGGGTCAACTTTCAATCCCGCCACATACCAAAGCGCAGCATACAATCACTTACTATGGAATATATACGGCTGCACTCCCCTTCCCTCCCCCGCAAATTTGATTCAACAGGGTACACTTCTGGTGCGCAGGTGGCCGAATACATATCCCTCGAACAGCGCTAATGCCAAATTAGGTATGCCTGTGTAAAATGCATCCGTTACTCTTAGCTCTTTTATTCAGCACTGCAGTTTTGCACCCACTCTGGGAACGATCCACCGCTGGAAACGAAGGCGGGGGTCTCAGTGAAGGAGAAATTGCAGCTCTTATCGTGGGAATAATTGATATCCCTACTCACCGCTTTGACCGTGTTCAAAGGATGGGAATGTTGGAAGTCGAGAAAAGTCAGTAACGATCTCAAGACTACCAGTATGCAACGAGATGCTTACAGTTTGTTCCTCGTGGGATCGAAGAGACGTAGCCGCCGTAGATGGTCATCCTCCTTCAGCCGCTACACATTACGTTTATTATTACTTGCTCACATCACCTGCCATCCCCCCCCGGACAGCAAATCGCTCTCGAAGACGTCCACCGAGCTGACCATCTTGGTATACCTGCGACCGCGCTGCTGGTGCTTGGGTAACATATGCTATTATTACTATAGGTGCTTTAGCTGCTGTTGCTGTTGTCATTATTACTACGATTACCACTGTTGCTATTACTGTCACTGCCGTCATCCCACTCGCGACTACTTATTTCCTCATTTCCGTAACGGTTCCTGCATATGTTCCCTCATTGCTTTCCATAGCTTGGGGATTTTTTTCGCTGTTATCTATACTTGGAGTACGGTATACTCGAACGTGACTTACATACCAAATAGCAGCAAATTAAATTTTCTGCCACCAGAAACATCAATACTGCGTGAAGGCAGTATGATTAAAATAAAGCATTGATACTGCTCATTTCGAAGCATCAACGGTTGCCAACTCGAAAGTAAGAAAACGACGTGCTAGTCCTGCGATAGAAATCATCGTCAAAAATTCCGGATTTTGCGCCGGGCATGTGGTGGAGTCAGGTCCCTGTACGCTCAGCTTTGTTTGATCCCAGTTGGGCAGTAAGGGCTGCGGCTTGTGAGCCTACTTTATGTCATAAATCGATAGCAGAGTTGGTGGTACAGATGGTAGTTTTTTCGATATCGTTTGTTCGCTCTTTTTTTGTTTTTTTAATACTAGGTGCCTAGCCTGGCAAAGCGGGGTTTGTTTCTGCGTGGGCTAGGGCACCACGGAATGTTTTCTGCCGGGTGGAACCGTGCATTCCAGGCTGCATATCTTGAATGTCCAAATTTCATGAGCCGCATCCCAAACAGGAAATGCAGTAAATATCGGAGCAGAGAATAAACATTTTCGCTTTCGCATTCCATGTGCGAGAACTCGGGTACGAGGGTAGAAGATCGGACGCTCCTGTTCTAGCAGGTAATCATCCACATATAGTTTGGGTAAAACATGGTCAGAATAATAGTTAGGACTGGAAAAGACTGGAGTGCACTGACTTCCCACTAACATTTCCCCCCGGTCAACACCCAGCCAAATTCATTACTAGAAAAGCCGCGTCCAACCTTTTACCCTCGTACTTGAGTACATACGTGTCGCAGCATAACCCTAATCCCGCCAGAAAAAGCATCAAAGCAAGGGCATTTCTTCCAATCCCGCCAGAAAAGCATAAAAGCAAAAGCATTTCCCCCCAATCCCGCTAGAAAAAGCATCAAAGCAAAAGCATATTCCCCCGATCCCGCCAGAAAAGCATCAAAGCAAAAGCATACCCACACTATCCGGCTAGAAAAAGCATCAAAGCCAAAGCATACCCACACTATCCAGCCAGAAAAAGCATCAAAGCCAAAGCATACCCACCCTATCCGGCCAGAAAAAGCATCGGGGCGGGGGCGTCCCCCCAATCCCGCCAGAAATGCTTCAAAGCAAAAGCATACCCACCCTATCCCGCCAGAAAAAGTATCAAAGCAAAAGCATTTCCCTCAATCCGTCAGAAAAAGCATTAAAGCAAGATCGTTTCCTCCTAATCGCAGCAGAAAAGCAATTAAGTAAATTATGCACACACCACAGAAAAAGCAATCTAGTAACGTTGTGCACAAATGCAATAAGCAGATGCACACCCTAATAGCGCCAGAAAAAAACAATTAAGTAACGTTCACCCTAATCGTGCCAGAAGAAGCAATCAACTACTTGAGTCAGGCAGTAGAAGATCCTGAATATTAACAGAAAGGGCAAGCCAATGTACTTTGACATTGTTCTTAGCTTCACCCCCTGGTCAATGGTGACTCAACACTCTGCTCCCATTGCCAGAAATGGGGCGGTACGATCTTCCACTGCCCGAGTAATGTTGTGTGCACCCCCAAACACGACAGAAAAAGCAATTAAGCACCGTGCACACCCTAATCGCGTCAGAAGAAGCAATTCCCATTGAGCTAGAAAAAGCAATCAAGTTAATTTTTTTTGCTCTCACATGCACCGAACTTTCATCACTGCTTACGGCTAACAATTTTATCATCATGCACCCGACATTCGTCGGCAACTGTCATGCAGAAGCCTCTGCTATCCAATCGCAAGGAACCTGAACCTTCCATCCTCCAGTGATGAAGCACCTGATTCTTGAAGTGCGAGGAAGCGAGCGCGGCCCGTATGGATAACGGGCAGTCAAAACACTTTATCAAACTCAAGAACCGCTTTGCTAACTGCAACGTATATAATTTAGCTGTTTCACCCCTTCAATATGCGACGAAGACCACATCATTCAAAGTTTGTATTCGTCGAAATATTCATACACTTCCATTACCCACATATCTCAGAGATGGCCTACAATCGCAGACATAGTGTCAGGACAGTTGCCCCTCACCCGCCACCCTCACCTCCATCAATCTCTTCTTCTCCGCCACTTGTATTATCTTCTCTTAAATCACCACCGGCATACATCGGGATCACTACTGAAAATTGGAACAAACATCGGGAAACAATCTGGCGGTTTTACATTGCCGAAAATCGTACAATACAAGAGGTATCGAGAATTCTGAAGCAGGAGTACGACTTTCGACCAACGTATGTTATTGGGCTGCTGAATCCCTCTACCCTCCTTGTATGACGCTAACCTTGGTTCACCGGGCTAGGATTTCACAGCTCAAGACCAAGATCAGGAGCTGGAAGTTTCCCCTGAAGCACATTCCGAAGCAAAAAATGGTGAAAACGGCGGCCATTCACAACAAGCGCAAAGCGAGGGGCAAGGACACGATTGATACCTTCCAAGGACAACGGATCAAGGACTCGACGTTACAGACCGGGGCAGCGAGATACAAGGATGAGCTGACGCGATATAACATTGGTTCTCCGACTCCATGTATGTTAATAGCCCATTCCAACTTGACATACGGCTATATCTGATCAACTATTAGCCGCACCGTCAGACATTGACATCAGCTCCCCTCACCGAACGCCGTCACCAACTGTTTGCTTTTCATCGCCGCAGATGCCGGTCGGTGCAATCGTAAATTTGGAGGGTCAAGAAACTAGAGCTACGCCTGCGGTGACCGCTGCAGGGCCAAGTCCACAATCGGATGCCCTAAGTTCATGGGATATCCCTGGATCTCACGGGAGCACACGAACACCGGAGCAAGCCAATATCTCCAGTTTTTGCGGGGCATACGCTTTCATGTCCCTACCTGTTGGAATAAGAATCCCCTGGGAGAGCAGCTCTCCGGCGGCAAACGACATAGTCCAACCATTGCAAATTCAAACCATCCCGCGAACCGAGGACGTTGTGTTTCCTCGTTATCGAGAGATGATGGAGGGCGAAAGTATGTATGCCTTATATGAAGATCCTCTGCAAGGATACCGCATGACACCACCATCCATTGCATCCTACAATCCTTTTGCAGGCAGCCATGATTTGGATCCTCCTCAGCGGATCCGGAGCTTTTACCCAACTGAGGGCGATAGCATCGTGGGATTTAACTAACAAATACTAAAGTCGTAACTAACTAAGGCCTTATGTCGACTTTTTGAAGTTCGAGGGGGGGGACGGAGTGAGGGTAGCGTTTGAGCAGGGGCTGCTGTACTAGCATTTGCGAATGATACGTTAGCTGTCAGGAGGAGTTTATGTTTTTACGTGTCTCTAGATCAAATGCTAGTCTAGTGGAGTCGCTCTTACCTCTAGAACGTGTCTTTGCATTGGAAGTCATGTACAAACATTGCAGCACAAGAACTGGCACGAAAGCAGAAAACCGAAACGAAACAGTAAACAAAGCATAACAAGGGCGCCGCCTCGGGGGAATGGGGGCCACCGCTACGGCCGCCACTCTACCTGGACTCTCTCGTTCCGGACTGGAAGCCCTTCACTGGGTGCAGAGTCAAAATTTATGCAGAAAACAGTAGATGCAATGGTACGGGTGGGTAGGTTGATGCTGAAGGCGCTGCTTGCCTAACCTCTGCCACTCCACTCCCCTAATATACTCTCTTCCCTCGCTCCTGACTTCCTCCGGCTCCATCCCAAGCTCGGGCTCGGGCTCAAGCTCAAGCTCTGACCAATGATTCCAGTAGTCCGGGTGTGGACCAGTCCGGACCAGTCCACTGGGGGCAAATCAGCGAAAGTCTCTGGGAGTCAGTAATACACTGAGCCACCAAATGGAGTCATAAACGGAGACTCATACACACAGACT
>Ga0307515_10005986_pt1 | contig 24496 bp, 8 predicted proteins | sample 17_EM_MG_FD_194513 | JGI IMG/M metagenome (GOLD analysis project Ga0307515, IMG submission 194513) | Populus trichocarpa ectomycorrhiza microbial communities from riparian zone in the Pacific Northwest, United States - 17_EM | ecosystem: Host-associated > Plants > Roots > Unclassified | place... | reverse complement strand
GATTCATGGCGGTAGAGCTCTTCATCCAAAGCTTGATGGTCCATTAACAGCCGAGTTTGTTAGAAACATCATTAATTTTGCGATTCTTTTCATTTTATATTTGGTGAAGATCTTTTTTATTGTAAGGCTATGAAGATGGAAACATTATTAATGCGATCAGACTACGACTCTTTTTTTATAAATGTATAATTATGGATATTTTTGAAAATTTAATAATTCTCTTGATTCAAGATTTGAATTTATAAATTGAAATAGAAAATAATAAATTTTTTTAACAAATTAACAAGGCTTAGGTTTAGAAGGAAGTGAGTCTTTTCACAAGATACATTGGCCAGTACTAGAAAGAAATGGGTTAGATGGTATTTTTGCATTTTCTTTATACAGTATGATTACTTAATTACTATTGAAAGACAAAAAAAAAATAATTTGGGTCAATAAACTTTGTAGTCTTTCAATTAATTTTTAAACAGGTAAGTTACTTCATTGTCCATGGAAATTAAAAAAAAAATTATCTTTGACTCAATGGTTCTTTTGTCATATAATTAATGTAGAGATTTTGTAGTTATTGAGTATCATTAGAGGCAATGGAGTAATTTGGTAAAAAAAAAAAAATTTAAAAAAACATGAACAGTGTTCGCTGTTTTTCAATTACGCGTGTGACACTATCCGATAGCCAAAACCATGATTCCAATGTGGCAAGCAAAGTCACCCGGTGTCCCCTCCACAAATAAGTGGCATGTGTAGCTCAATGGTGGATGAGGTGGCGTGTGTGGCCTTTTGTTAATTTTTTTTTCCTCTTTCCTCCTTGATTTTTGCACTAGCCTTAAAAAAAATCAAATCAGCCCCTAAGGTTTATTGTACTTAAAATTTCATCCCTATTCTCTTTATTGTGATTTTTAAAATTTAGAATAATTTGTGAAATCAAGCGTTTTTTTCATTTTCATCCCTGTTCTATTTATTGCAATTTATGAAAGTAATTTGTGAAATCAAACGTGTTTTAAATTAAAATTGCGTGAAAGTAAATATGAAATGCTTGATTCATGATGTTTTGTTTTTGTTTGTTTTCTAGATCACTGATCTCACAACACATTCAATCTTTTTTTAGTTACTAAATTCTTAGATGTTTCTTTTTTTTTTTTTTGAAATGTTGATATCACATGAACATCTATTTTTACATTAGTAAAAATTTAACCTAACCTACAGCGTAGTGTGAATCATTTATCTAGTTTTATCTAAACCAAATAAGAAACATAATAATTGTAGCCCATTGAGTTATCCTTTTCATTTCCATAAGAATCATTTGAAATACCCAATTAGAAAGAAAGTTATATCCAAAATACTAAGGCATGCTCCAAAAAATCCAGAAGATTGCATGATTCTCTAAAAATATCTCTTCCTTTTGTTTTCTTTCTATTCTAGACAATTGCAGAAGAAAAAGTTCTTGTTGATTTTCAATTTTACTTCAAAAAACTTCATGTCTTGCTATTCTTCATTCAAACCTAATACAAAAACAAAATTAAACTAATAAGAAATATGAAAAATTAACGACTAAATAAACATAAACGAGGTATAAAACATGTATATATTTTGAGCTCATCATTATTCAAAGCCATCTTTTATTTTGAAAGGTACTATCTATGGTAGGATGAGAGGAAAAGGGAGAAAATTACCATGCAAGTTTGGTTATGTGAATAACAATAGTAGATGTTATTTTCAACAATTAAAGATATATTAATTTAAACATTAATTAAGATTTTTTTTAATAATTTCAAGAATGCACAAACTATATCAGATATAGTTAGTTTAATCAAAGAAATACATTTCTATTGCTTTTAATGCTAAGGTCCGGAAGGTCAAAATTAAAAATAAACGGTTTTTGACCATCAAGGTAAACTTTAGATTGAATAACAATTATAATGATAATGATGATTGGCAGTGTACCTAACAATCAATCCGTTTTGTCGTTAGTTAAAAAAACAAAAAACCTTTTCTCTGAGCCATACGAATCAGATTCATGATATAAATTTCCACCAATTTATATATTTTCATGTTTTATTACACCTCGAATGCCAAATCAGAACAAACAGTTGACAGGCTTCCTTGATGCGAAAATTTACGTTGGGTTCCTGTCGGCCCCTTCCAAAATTCCTGGTCTCCAGAGGCAAATACCCAGCCCAATTCAGTAAGCTAACAGCTGTTTCCCGACACATTCCTGGTATAAAAAGGCTTAAACATCTAACTGCCCATTAATGTTATAAAAAGTAAAATGGCCCATATCTAGGGCCTTTAAGAGGCCTAAGCACTTTCGCAATATTGGATTTGTGCTCTCGCTAGATAAAATTACAGGCTCTAACTTGAGGCCAGCGATCTCGATGCCCGACCAATTTCCTAGAATCTCTTCTGCTCTAGCCTTTGTTAAGCAAATATCTGAAAGATCAAGTAAAAAAATTCAATCTTTATTGTTGAATGATTCCCTTAATTAGTTCTTCCCTAACATTTCAACTTGCTCCTTTTTCCTCCAAAGAGAACCACTAAGTACTTCAACTCTCTGTCGTGTTTTATTAACATTAATATTTTTATTTCTTTGGAAATAATGGATCACTGCAGATTTCTTTCTTTTTTTCTTTTTTGATCATTAAAGAGTTCATTTGTCAGCTCTCATCATGTTTATCTAGCAGATTTTGAAGCATTGAATGCATGGAGTCTACTTATCCATGGCCAACTTGAAAATCCCCAGCATACTTGCATCACCAAGGCTATTAATTCAACTCGGAAAAAATATATATATATATATATATATATATATAGCTCGATCAACTAGTTCGATCCTTTTCACAGGGAGACAAAAGGAGTCCCTACATGACACGAGCAACATTAACATGTGATGTGCCATATGACAAGAAGGTAGGGCACAGGGAAGCCAATTATTGTAGCATCATTCGATGATTTCAACTGATGGCCAGTGAGGAATATCTTCTTTCTATAAGGTCTCATTTAGATGACAAAGCATCGTTTTGGAACATTCCATTAAAAATATTACAAACCTTCTTCCATCATCAGCTGGAAAATTCAACGGCACAGGCATGAACAAATTACAACTACAAAAGTCCAAAAGCAAGCATTTGGATAGATTCCGGTTACAAGCACAAGAGAACATTTAGTTTCCAAGATTCTTAAACAAACTGTCGAGATAAGTTAGGCGTTTTATACATTGGAATGATGATGTGTATTCACGGATGGGATTTTTACTATATTTATATTCTATTACTTAATGGATAAAAATTCTAAATTTACATACCCCATTATTTATAAGGTTTCAAGTATTTATATGAATATTTAGTATTCAATACTATCATAAAATAAAATAAAAAGTGTGTGTATATATATATTAAATCAAGAAATTATAGATATTCGGGTTAGCATCCACCGAGTATAAATGAAATTATCATCTCTAATTATACATGGAATGATAAACTAATTAATTAACAAAATTAATTGAGTTAATATAGCTGGCGAGCTACTTGTTCATCTCTTTAGAGACATGCAGCAAAATTGGAACAACATAGTGATGGCTAGCTACGCACACTATTGCAGTTGCCGTTCTAGAAATATTTAGAAAAAAAACTACGTACTATGTTAGCTAAAAATGTAAGCATAGTAACTATCCCTGGCTCCCTGCCTTTCAATATGTTGTCCTCCTAGGTCCTAGCTTCTTGTTTTGTCAACGAGTAGTAGATGAATTTGCTAGACTATTATATAAATGATGAGTTGTTTATTTAATAAATTAAGAATATAATTTGACTTTGAGAAGTTCTTTTATTTTAATTGGTCAATCAAGTCCTAACCTTGCTGGTTAAGATACTTACCCAGTTATTTCTTTTTTTATAAAAAAAAGAAAAAAAGAAAAAAAAAAGAGACAACTAGGTAAGAAAAATAATATCCAACATTATTAACAAAGCACCTAGGTAGTCAAGTATTAATGACGGGAATAGAACCTTTGTTCCTACTTGAAAAAGAATTACTTTATTTTATGTGTCATGTTATAAAAAATTTATAATTATAATTACTTCATAATTTTTTTTATAAAGAATTTTTGTTTTAAAAATTTTATTTTTATTATAGATTCATTAATTAAGTATTTATATAATGTATATTAAAGATAAATAAATTTTTTTATTAAAATAAAATATGTTTATATAAATAAAATTAGCATTATATATATATATAACTAACTAATTGATTGGCCAAAGGATATATTTCCTAACAAATGTAACACAAGAGTTGCAAACCATAAACTTATAATTACTTGCAATATTCAACATGAAAACATAAAAAGAAGTGAAAAGAAAAGAAACGTTAGAAAACCAAACCCCCCACACAATTGCCTTTTTTTTTAATTATTATTATTATTACTACACAGTCTACGTTTTTTATTTTTTTGAAAGGAAAGAAATAGATGGATATTTTTGAAATGTTACTTTCCATGCTAATTCTAAAAGGAATTATGGTGTCAAATTAAATGGTCTCACTTCATGATTTATTTTTTATGAATTAAATTTTATTTGAAGTTCAAATTAATAATCTAAAAAGGATTTCAAATATAAGAATTGATTTTTAACTCTATAAATGAAATTAAATTCACATATTCCAAACATGCTAAGAATGAGATACGTCGAGGGGAGAGATTGATTAAAGGAAAATGCCACCATGACACGACATATTGTATTCGCCTAGAATGATACATTGAGGAGATATTCTTCATATATAGACACTTGCTGCTACTTAGTGACACCTAGGTAATAACTAATCATAGTTTTTAGCATTATACGAGTATTTTCCAAGTCGATTAATGGAATCTCCTTTGCAAAAAGAAAAAAGGGAACGGGGAAGAGAAAAGTGAGAGTCCTTACTATTTTTGCTAGAAACTATGATGAAGCTAAGGCAAGCGTCGTAAGATTCATATGTAATAGATGCTTTTCCAGTGCATTTTGCATAAACAGGAATGAAAAGCTATATGAAACTAGAAAAGGCTCCAAGCAAGAATAAAATTAAAGAGATTCTTGCTTGCAAAAGAAAACAACTAATGGCAAACAAAATTTCTAATCTTATTATAAAGCAATTGCCTGTTGGATTCCCCAGCAAACTATAGCAAAAAACTGCGTTCAAGAAGAATAGATTAGTGGGATTATATAATTAAAAGCAAATGACTTATCTTAAGCAAAACAAAACACATTAATTAATATGTGTGTGTGTGTGTGTTTGGTTGTTTTTCATGCCATTATTACGACTATCTTAACTTATTCTTTGTCCCTTCTTATTAAGCATAAATATAATCAATATTTTTGTTTAAATTACGTACGAATTACCATACAACTTCAAAAGATTTGGGGGTAAGGAGATGAATTTTTCTCATTTTTTTTTTCTAATTTCCCCACTTTGTTTCTTTCATTTTTGTTTTTTATTTCTTAATCTCGTCCTTTAATATTTTCTTGATTTTAAATTTATTTTCATAAATTATTTAGTTATTCTAGTCTCAAGCTAACATCCTAATACATGGTTTGTGCTTGATTTTATGAGTATGTATTTTAGTTATTTTATAATTAAATAAAAAATAATTTAAATAAAGTTTTTAAGTCTAGTGGGGTCCATCATCTAAGTTATAGATTTGATGGGTTAAGTCATGAAGTCCAGGTCAATCTAACATATATGTCGTCGGTTTAATATTAAAAAAAGATCATTTTAAAATTTTTTTAGAAATCAAACCACTTTTTCTACTAATTGATCGAGTTGCCTTTGCACCTTTTAAATTTATTGGATCATGTTGGGGCAATTGGATTCATAATTTATGTTGCGAGATCAAATATATTGACTTACATTTATTTCTTAACATTTTAATTTATTCTTTAGTCACCGTTAACAACTACTTTTTATATTTATTTGCACAAATAATTCTAGATTTATTTAATTAAATATATACATCATTATTTTGATTTACAAATAAAAAAAATTTGTGTTAAAAAACCACGTTGAAAAGGCATGCACTGACAGTGAAACGTGTGCCAACTGAATGTTTAGGGACTAAGATTTGAGGTTTAATCTTAGATCTGTAAGCTGTGTGACTCGGAAAAGCATCTAAATTTTATTAGGACCTACACACCTCCTTTTGACAATAGTATTAGACATTAAAGAGGATTTTATTTTATTTTTCGTTTGCACGAAAAGAATCAATCTAGTAGCTAGTATCAAGAATATTAATGGAGGTGGAAAGAAAGTGATGGCTGTATTAATGGAGGTGGAAAGAAAGTGATGGCTGTTAAAGAGTCACTTGTGGGGTGGATATTTGGTTTTTAAGTAAGGATAAAGAGTCGCATGTGGGGTGGATATGTGGTTTTTTTAAGCAAGTATAAAGATTTAAGAGCTGACTCGGAAAAATCCCCATGCAATATCTTGGAACAAATGCTTGGATCATCTGGGCAAATATTCTACTCGTAATCTCTGCGTTGCACAAGTAGCTTGTGGCATGAATCCTCTTTTAATTAAGCTGCCTAGTGGGGTAGCTAATGCTGGCCTGTCCCTTCGTGATAAGGTTTGCTAAAGGCATGGATCCTCTTTTAAAGCGCTTGACACTGTTATGGTTTTTTTAATGTTTTGAACTGATCTTGCCTTCAGCTGGCTTTAAAATTATATAATTAGCAGCAGCTGATTTATAATGGTTCTTTCTGCAAATGGGCTGCAAAACATTATATTCGAATCGGTTTCCAACTTTATCCCACACTTTAGCGTAAAGAAGCCACTGATTATCCAAATCCACTGTCAATAATTCTAATTGCCTCTACGAATGGCCGTACCATCGGAATGTCATACATGTTTGAAAGCTTTATTTTAAGAAGAAGAGTTTTTTTATTAAAAAAAAAACAACTCACAAAAATAAAGAAAAAAAATTAAGGATGTTTCCCAGTTCAATTTAGTCTAGCGATAGCTAGGTCTCTTCTTCTTTTTCGTTTTTTTATAAGCGTCTGTCATAGGTTTGGCAAATAAATTACAAAATTAAATTGAGTCCAATATGTGTGGACTATCCAGCTAAATAATTGATGAACTTAATTAATATATGATGTAAGCACGTGCATACGCATGAAATCTCCCCTGCTGTTAGTACAAAGCAACATTCATTATAATTACTTAATAACTGATTAGTTAACAAAAATAGTTAATATATTTAGATATATGAACATGTTTGCCCTAAACTTTTCCATCTTACAATTTCAGAAGTTAACATGTGCAGTAGATCCACCAACCTTGGAGTTCACAAAGACACAAACCAATGACCGATGGAAGGATTGCTGGGTTTCTCTTCCAAGAAGGAAAAAGAACTCTCAAAGCTTGATAAAGGAAACTTCGAAGTATTCAAAGTTTCAAACTTCAAAACGACTGCCCAGTTTTCTCTTTTCTGAACTGGTATTAGCTATATTTAGCGCAAGAAAACGGTAATCTAGGCAAGGGTTGATTAGATGGGTAGCTCACTTAAAACTCCTGTCCAGTCCTGTTTTTTTTTCTATTTTGAACTGTGGACTGCTGCCTATTCAAGAAAAGAAGAAAATCCACAGACTATTTCTAATATTTTAATAAGAGAATTCAAAAGCAAATATGTATAAAATATGGGAGCCATGTGTGCTTTTTTGAGCCCCAGACCCAGTCAAGTCAAGGCAACATCCCCTTGGTGTCCAGTTTTTCTCCAAACTAGGCCACGACATGTACGCAGAGCCGGAGAGAAAGAAATTAACAAATCCATGATTCTATTAAAAGCTGAGCCAATGAAGATTTTCAACTGTAAACAAGCACGTGCCTTGCACATTGCAACCTTCTCTTAATTCTTAGCAGTGATAGACAGCTCAGTTACCCGCCTAAACCGGCACGTTAGCCGGTCAGTTAAGTCAGGTGCTGTCTTAAGTCTTAACCCCACGCTCACGCAAACCAGGGCCAAGGAGAAACCATGCATGCAAATTGCTATTCAAGAATCAGTCTTTTGCCCTTTCAGGACTTCTGGACTCGCAAGTCAAGACTCTTAGTTGTATGTCACCCACCTCACTTAAAAGTGACAGGAAAAAACCCATTTCTATCTTCCTCGCGTGAACCACTAGCTTGGTGGTAGCTCCACCAAGAACTTCTAGGCTCTAGCATTGAAGATGAAGATCCCTGAATTGCCGTATTTACATCCACCCGGATGACTCAAAATCAATTACTCTTGAGGTCTTTTATTTTCAATAATTAGGGGATTTTCTTATTATTCAATGGTGTCACATTAAGTTCATTTTTTGGAACTTTTGTACTCAAAAAAACTATTTTCATGATCATTAAGATTAAGAAAAAAATCTAAAACTCCCCTCCCAGGCATTAATTGTACATAATGAGGGAAAAGACTTTGGATTGGAATAATGTTCTCTTTTTTCTTTCTTTTTTGTCCTTCAAGCATTTTCTATTTTGATTATTGATTTTTTTTTCTCTAGTTTTATCCTTACACGTTGTGTTTATTAAGATTTGGAGCTGATGATTTATTTCAAATAGCTTAGTATGTGATTCTCGTGGTTTTGAAAAAATATTCTAACATTAATTGGATGTTCAATTTAGCTAAATATTTTTTAAAAAAAAATTATAAAGATGTTGTCTTGTAAAGAAAAATTAAATCAAGTCAGGATTTGATTAGGTCGATTGAATCATTTTCGGGGTTACCAGGTCAACCGAGTCACATCAAAGCAACTCCCACTCAATTTGATTTTAAATAAGGATCAAGGTGTTTTTAGGTTGACTTGCCGAGTCGGGTTTAATAACATTGCTAAAAAGTTCAATGTGAAAACTCATGGTTGGTGTGTTATTGTTATATTTTTTTAATATATGTGGATAAAGATTAACATAATATTATTATTTTTAATTAAAACTTGCTTTTATTTTTATGATTATGATAATATTACAATATAAAAATACCTGAAAAGAGGAGCGTTTTAATAAAATAAAAGGGTTTTAATTAGAGAAATAACTTTTTCATCTATGTTTCAAATTATCTATTTTTATATTTATTTTTATTGCTTTTGGTTTTTATTAAATAAAGAACATAGAAAAAAATATTTTTTGTGAAAAAAATATTAATTAAAAAAGGAATCATATTTGAAAATTATTTTTTTTCAATGAAACTTAAATTATTACTCTACTTATACAAAAACAATTATTATCGTATAATTAAATATAAAAAAATTGTATTATCATATAATTAAATATAAAAAAATTGAAGGACTCCTCGCAATATAAAATCATATATTTCAATTTATATCTAACTCTTAATTTCTCAGCTTAATATTTAGCTAACATTAACAAAAAAAAAAAATTAATTTATGTATATGATTTTTTATTTTTTTCATTTTGCAAATAAAAAAATTTATAACTTATTGTTATTCTAAATAGCGATAAGCTATAAAATTCACGTTTCTTAATTATGACTAGATAAAATTCATTTAATTGTAATTTGTATAAACTATGTTATTTAAAAAAAGAATTAGCTGTGAATCACGAGCTAGGACAGGGGCAAGACTTGTTACCTCTATATATATCTAAATGAGTTTTTTTTAATTCCTATCACTTGGACCTGTCATGGGAGCTAGCATATGCATCTACAGTTACTAGTTAATAAAGACCACCTATGTTTAAACAAAATAGTCATCGAACTTGTAAGAAACTTAAAAAAGCATTTTATAATGATTTGGTTAATGTGCAGTTTGAAAAGTCTGGTAAAGGTATAGCATAAAGAATCATATACAGAAAAACCTAATATTAAATTTCAATTCTATTATTAAGAGCAAAAATTGATTTAATTAGGGAATGCAATACTGGGGGAGTTTTTTTTTGTTGAAATGCAATACTCAAGGTCAAGGGGATTTGGCATCTTGAAATATACAGAATGTTTCTTTTTTCTTTTGAAATTTGATTGCGGGGGGGATTGGGGAAGAAGACGAATCAGAAGTTCTGAAACAAGAAAACTTGCTTTTAAGAGAGGGACTATGTCGGCAGTCGTGTGCTTCGACAGATGGAAACATAGTAAAGACAACTAGCCGTCTTGCATTATCTTTTTAAGTATTTCTATTTCCTTCTTTGACTGCTTTCCTTCTGCAATTTGCAAATAAAATATTTGACAGTTAAATATTATGGCAAGCAAGGGACTTATATTCAATCATAATCTTCTTGCGTCCAATATGTCACGATATTTTCCAAGTTCGGAACCAATTAAAAGAATTCCATAGGCGAACCTTGTAATCAATATCTGCTGCTATCCAGCCGGAGATTTAGTAGTTGTAGCAGGACTAGGACTTATAGGTGTGGAAGGATTAGGAGAAGGACTTTGTCTCCTAACACCCTCCTCAAGCACATGGGCAAAGGAGCAACACGAGGCTTGTCTTTCGTGAATAGATCAAAACTAATACAAGAGAGTGGTTTAGTGAAGACATCAGTAACCTAATCAACTGAGCTGATATTAGAGCCAGTGAAACCTTGTCCCAAAAGTAAAGTATCAAGGCGAGAAAACCAAGCACTTGATTGATGCTTGTTTTAGACCATAAAAAGACGTACTCGGTTTGCAAACACGAAAAGGTAAGAACCAGGTCGCTGAGACATGAAGACTTTTCTTCTGGTGCACAGTTAAAAAAAGCATTATCACCACCCTCGAACCAGAGCTGTAGCCAAAACAACCCGAAAGCTTTTGGGACATTTGGACGATTAATGTCACTATTTCTATTTGATGCCATGACAGGAAGTTCCTAGAATAATTGGGAAGCTACGGATCCCTCCATATCTTGGACTATCTAAGAAACTGGTGGTTGTGCCCCCATTTCAACTAACAATTCAAAGAAAGCACCTCCTTCTTTTTGTCTGCAAAATTCAACTAATCATGAGGTTTAGGCCAGTGGTCGATGCATGCCGCACCACCTACATCATGAAAAGTCATCGTAAGCTGCTCTTCCAAGTTCTAAGTACTCAATAACCCTTTGATAAATATGCAGAAGGCTGTCAATGAATGATAACAATCACATAGTTCTTTACTTGATGCCATCAGTTTTTTCCATTTTTCTAACTTCCATCCCCAATCAAGATAAAGTCATGAATTTAGGCAAGTTGTAAAATGGTTAACAACTTGCGCCTAAGTATCCTTGTAAGAGTTTTAAAAGAGCATCGAGAAGCAGTGGAAACTTCTAATGCATAATTGTAGGGACCATATGCTAATTTCTTTTTCATCCATGGAAGGGAGGGGGAGAGAGAGAGAGAGAGAGAGAGAGAGAGAGAGAGAGTTAAATAAGACTGGTATAAAGAATAAACCAAGTCAACTATTAAAACTAATATATTAAAGGGTTGTTATATGTACAACTGTGAAAGGTATATGAAGCCATTGATTTTCTATCTACCTAATTTTCTCCTCAGCAAACCTCTATTTACCACCGAACACCTTTTACTTTCCATCTGTTCTTCAAATTCAAATATTTCCCCTTCAAACAAAGCATTCTCTTAATAAATAATAGTAATGGTGGAGCAGCCTCCGATCTGTATCTCCATCTGTTCAATCAATCCAATCCAATCCAACCCAACCCAACTATAACTAATCTACTATCACCAAATTCCTCCACCTTTTTCCACATGTACAGAACAACACAAAGGCCCAAACCTCAAGCAAAGAATATGCCAGCAGCAGCAAAAGAGCAGTGAACAATAAAAATCTCTTGCCTAACACCAAATTGTCTTTTATGTTCCCACTTTAAGAATATGATCTGATCAATCCCAAATGGTATAAATTCCTTTTAACTAGGCTTCCAAGCGATAACAATACTGTCCCGGCAACCCCTGCTGTTTGATCTTCCCTTTCTGCCTCTTGATGGTAAACCAATGGTGGCAATTCCTTCACTTTTAAACTACTCATCCCTATTTTTTGTCTAACTGATTCGATTAGTTTAGGATCAGCCGCGTTACCAATTGCATCTGTTACATAGAACACATTTAGAGCCATGTCTCTTGTTGTGGATATCTCAGCCCTTGTCACATTAAGACCATTCTCTCTAAACGTTCTCGTCACATCGGCTAAAAGGCACTGCCTATCGAGTGTACATAGTTCTAGTCTCACACCCTGTCCACACAAAAAAAAATTCTCGTTAACATTTGTAATAATGGCCTAACAAGTGCATAATCACCAACGGAGAAGCTCACTATAAATTGGAATAGAACAATCACCTCAGAAACTCTTCTCTCAACCGCAGCTTGTAAGCATTGAATTACGCGTTGCCTCTCTGGCTCTGAACTAATTGGGGTTCCATCTGTGTGCCTAATGTAGAATTCCTGAAAGATATTAATTTAAATGAATTCAGTAAGAACAAAAACAGACAATCAGGTTTAACAGCTTCATCTATAAAATGGCACACATTATACTAAGATGACTAATATGTACCAGGTAAGCTCTGTCTCCAGATGTTTTGATAGTGGCATGAAACACAATATATTCCATGTCTGTCAATGTGCAAACAACATCAAACAAAAGCTTCGTTCTGTCCCTGCACTGAACATTCACAACCGAATAGCCTCTCTCCACCCAATTTTGCACTGTCACTACAGGAGAATCACCACTAGGCTGCAAAATAGGATTTCTCTCATAGTCCCTATCAGCAAACATCATCTGATGCAACCTTCTCTCTGTGTGTGTGACTGCCATTGAAACCATAGTTTTCGCGCTCCTAATATCATTGTCTCCCTTAAGAACATTCCTTAAACGTGCCTCTATTCTATCAATCTGTTGTGTATCCTCAATTGGCGACCCTGAATTACAATCCTTCACAAACATTAGTGCCGCAATCCGGCCATTGTGAGTCCAAACTTTAGCATCGACCACGTTGCATTGCAAGTCAGCTAGTACAGCAAATACCTCCGAGAGAAGCCCAACCCGGTCGGTACCAGTTAGTTCTAATGCTGTTAAACCATTAGAACCGGTTTTTCTCCCATAATGAATGGTAACAAGTGACTGTTAAAATACAAAACATGAAACACACTTCAGTTACCACTAACTTCCATAATTTAATTGTTAATTAACTAGGTATTCAAGGATAACAAATTACCTGCTCAATGTAGTTAATAACGCTCTTATCAGTTAACTTATTTCCGTTGAGATCAGTAACGTGAAAAACTGCAAACGTAATTCAAAAGCAAAAATAAATTAAAAGAGAACTTCAAAAGGATATGAAACTGCTAACGTGCGCATGTATCCAGGCGCACGTTAGCACCAAAATGAAAAATCAACAAAGAAGATGCTGCTGATGTAACAAAAAGCTTACCATCCATGAACCACCGTCCATCAGAAGAAATGTATGCCTTCTTTATAGAAAGGTTCAGATCCGTGAGGACTTGAACAGCTTCAAGTAAAATTCCATGTTTTCTAGCACTATCCACCTGTAAAACCAAACAAAAGAATCCCAACTGATTAGTCAATTTTTTTGAAGAAAATATCGATGAATAGTCATTTTTTTGAAGCACTTAAAAGAAGACTGGTTTGTGCTTTTGTGTGGCCCTGAGGGTTTCGTAGAAGGATTACCTTGACAACCGTCGCTTTGGGGCAAACAGCATTGTCGATGACGACCCTGTGAACACAGGAAGGTCCATGTCAGGGAAGAATTGCGTTTTACATGAGTTTAAATTTCAAAGTTAAGGAATTATTGGAAAAGTCTGGTAAGAGAGGTTTTAAAGTTCCAGAGGTATGAAAATCACAAGACAAAGTCAAATAATTATTTAAAAAAATTACAAGTCTTCAAAATTAATTTAAATTGGTATAAAAAAGGAAAAGATTTGAAGGGGAGATTTGAAATCAGACCGCATGTGATGTGGGGTTGGCGACCAGTTTCAGGAAAAAAAATGGAAAGTAAAGATTTTGATGCCAAGCAAAAAAAAAATTATTAGCACACAAATTGTTTATTTTATACAGTTGATACCAGATAGGTTGCAAATCAAGAAGAAAATCACAAGAATAATTGGCAGGAGAAACAATGAAACTCAAACAAGAAGGCAAGAACAGCAAAGAAACTCAAGAAAAGCTTTTTATAAAAAAAAAAATCAAAAGTAGGCAAAAGCAAACTGATGAAGATTTTAAAAGAAACTAACCTGGGAGTGGTCATCCTTATTACAAGCTTCTCATATTCATCTAAACAAGCACTCCACTCCATTTTTGCAGTTTCCTTTCTTTCTAACAACAAAAAAAAACAGAGCCAAAGAAAGTTCTTCTCTTCCTTTTTTTAAGACACTCAGTGTTTTCACTTTTCCCTTTAAAAAGCCTCAATAAACGACGAGATACTCTTAAGACCCAGCAAGACAGAGTCCGTAGCTCGCAGAAAAACCCAGAAGATAGATTCTTTAAAACTCTCGCTTCTTTCGATCAAATCGACACTAAATCCGCCAAACTCCAACTTGTTGCCTTGTTTCTTTCTCTCTTGCACTTGCACTGGCTCCGGCTCCAGAGAGCTTCTTTTGTTTTGTTTTTTTTTTCCCTCTCTCTCTTCTCTCTCACTTAACTACTTATGCTTCTTCTAATTGCAAAACACGCTTTGGTAGCAATTCTCCCCCTCTCTTATATTTATATTTCCCCATTTAATTTCTTTTTTCCGTTTTTAATATTATACTATTATTTTTATGAGAGCATCGAAACCACGCCTACAGGGAAAGGCTCGAGTCACATGGCGTGACTAACGCCTCACTCGCTCTCGCTCACTTTCAAAAATAAAAGCACTGGTCCAGTACTTGGTTGACATGTTGTATCTTATACTTTATAAGTATATTGATCATTACTTTTTTATATCAATTTTTTTAAAAATAAATAAATAAATATACAAAAAAATGTTTTCCATACCTTGAATTTGATAGTCATATCACGCCCACACGCATTACTACCATGCTAGACCCAATTATCTTGGATCTAGAACTAATATCAAAACCAAGCAAACAACAAATAAAAAAAGAACAATTGTGTATTTTAATTGTCAGGAAAGAGAAAAGTAAGGAAAAATACAAATAATTCATACTGACGATAATCCAACCATGATATATTTACACACGTCACACCATATGGAAGAGAGCACGACTACGCATCTAGTGATACGGCGAATGGTTAAATTTAACCTCCAGGAAGGGTGTCACTCGCCTCTTTAATGGCATGGATGTCACCCACTCACTGGCATGTGAAACATACGCTAATAACTTTTTTATTAAAAAATAAATAATAAAATGTAAAAATACTAAAACACCATTTATGATCCTCTTAATTACATATTATACTCATGCAATTTTACTGTTGCAATCCACAGTAATCTATGTCCAGAGCTATAGTGAAATCTTCATGTTATTTAGCTTTTTATATAATAAATATTTTTAAAATTATTTTTTATTTTAAATAATATTAAATTGATTTGAATTTTTTTTTTAAATTAATGTATTGATATTAAAGATAAAAAAATTTAAAGAAAGTTAATATTTAATATATTTTTAATTGAAAAACGCAATTTTCCTAGAATTTAATAATTGATAGCTACGTGTCACTTGATCCCCAATCATGGTGGTTCAATAGTCCAGCTAGGACGACACGTGTGCACTTTAAAGGTGCTTTGCTTGCATTCGACTCGATAGGAATAGAATGTTGTTTGATTCTAGATGAAGGGCAAGGGCAGTCCTTGTGGCTGGCTATTCTTGTAGGCTCCTATTTTTGGTGAGAGTTGGCTTGGTTATGAAGGCGAGATTTGCCGACTATTATAATGACGTCATTTTTGTTATTTTTTAAAATATTTTTTATTTAAAAATATATTAAAATAATATTTTTTTAGTTTTTAAAAATTATTTTTTATATCAGCACATTAAAATGATTTGAAAATATTAAAAAAATATTAATTTAAAGTAAAGAAACAAATAAAAAATTTTAATTTTTTTCAAAAACACTTTTGAAATATAAAAATAAATAGGGTCGAACTTCTTTAATTTTTTCTCACAAGTTAATTTGTAAATAAGAGTTTTTGAAGTATAAAGTAGCGGTTGGTTTTTAAAATATTGTTTATTTAAAAATATATTAAAATAATATTTTTTAATTTATTTTTTATATAAATACAGTTAAAATAATTCAAAAAATAATTAAAAAATTAACAAAATACATATTAAATCTGTCAAACGCCCCTGTAATTCACGGTGTGGATCTTTGATGCTTATAGCTTACTTGATTTCCCATTTTCAACCTCATGATATTTTCTAAAATTAGATCCCCATCGAGGCCAAATTAATCAATGATTACGTCAAAAACACCTTACTAATCTTAAGTTAGCAGCGCTTAGTGTCATGGTATTGGTCGAATTTAGATGAAGTACGGTTGGTTTTGATCAGTAACAAATCCAGAATAGCCACAACATTTCTTTAAAGATTTCTAAAAATAAGTGGAATATCGATTTTTTTTTGTAAACTTTGGAGGGTCCACAGAAATCCTCAATCGTTCATTTTTTGTTTTTTAATTTGTCCTTGGTTTTGTTTTCAATTATCTATAAAAATCAATTTAGATTTTGAAGTTTAAATCGTATATATATTTAGGATAATTCTCATATAATATACGTGTGTGTGAAAAGATATACATGAGATCTTGTGTTATCACTTGATATCAATCTAATTTAGATATAAACATTTATTTTTAAAGTTGACATAGAAGTATGATTCATATAATATAATGGAAATAATATCAACTTGATTTCCCTCTCTATTTTTACCCGTACTTTCATATAATCTCAATGTTAAATCCTGTTATACAAAATATCAAGCTTTACGAAGTAGTTTTTAGAAATTATTTGAAGGTATGATTATGGTTGTTTTTAAAATATTTTTTATTCAGAAATATATTAAAATAATATTTTTTTATTTTTTAAAAATATCAAAAAAAAATAGTAATTTAAAATAATAAATAAATAAATATTTTTAAAATATAAAACCAAGTCTCACGTGATGTATTTATTAAATTGGTAGGGGCATGAAACGGCGCCATGAATAAGACCGAGTATACGGCCACTCCGTCACAACAACAACAACGGAATTGGGGTTTTGAATTCGTTTAAACTTCGACACCTGTCGAGCGCATAACTAATGTCAACTCAAATTATATGTTGTCATTAACCCATGCGACAGCGGTCCCATCTTTGTCTGCCTATAACGTGCAAGCCTGTCAGAGAACACGTACGCCGGTTGCTCCGTTGTCTCTGGTCACCAACTGGCTGCATGTTACCTCCAAAAAAGTAATTCACAGTTAACAATAAAAACTACTCTCTGTTACACCGCAATATTATTACCACTTGGAGCTTTTTTAAGTATAGGGAGGTTTTTTTTTAAAGTGATTTTTTTTGTTTTAAAATTTATTGAAATATTTTTTTAATATTAATATTTTAAAATAAAAAATAAAAAAATATTTTTTTAAAAAAATATTTTTAAAATGCATAAATAAATAAATAAACACTTAAATTCATGATTGAAAAACCTAGCCTATTAAAAAAAAACACTATGTCGCCTGGGTAAATTATTTTAACTAAATATACGATTTACTTTCTCACGTTTCATTGGAAGTGGAGTGGTGTAATTTTTTATTTTTTTCATTTGATCCTTTTGATTTTTTTATCTGGATTAAGTTTTTATAAGTCCAGCTTTGTAGTCAAATGCTTACAATTTGTTAAGAAAAGGCACAATTGAAAAATTAAGAATCAAAGTCAATTTATTAAGAAAAGGCACAATTGAAAAATCAAGAATCAATGTGAAAGAAGTAGAGAGCCCGGTGGCGATTTTATACTTGGTGAGAAAAGTTTGAGTTGGTCCTCCTTCTTTTCTATTACAAAACTTTAGTTTCAGAAAATTCAAATTCATTACAGAACTTTATTTTTCTAATTTTTTTAGTTTATAAGTTTGAAAGATGAGAAAGAAAAATGTCAAACCCTCTTCTCTTTATTTTGGCGGGAAGCGGTATCCTCCCGCCAAATCAGACGACAAGAGCGATGATAGTCGCGGGAAAATATCCAAATCGGTGAAAGATATACGGGACCACATGCTTCCGGTGTCTTAAGGTGGAGATTAGGATGGCTGAGCGGGAGCACTTCTGGTGTACTTCTAATGTTTTTTCAGTTGAAGGTATTTTCGAAGCACTTCTGTTAAAAATTGGCTCCATCATTTTATGATTGGCTACTAAGTAGCATCCAATGCATTTATAATACACCTTTTTTCTAAAAGCGTGCAGTCTGATGGAAAGTCGAAACAATAGCTCTAGAGGAATTCAATTTGAAAGAGATATAGATTATAAAAAAAAAAAAAAAACTTCTAACAACGTTTCAGCCATATTCCAAATTTTTAATCACCCCACTTTCAGGTCTTTTACCAAACTAACATGTTTTGATAAAAGATTTGAGAATATAGTATATGTAGTATGTTTAAACATTATTTTTATTTATTAATTATAAAAATAATTGATAGTGGTGATAATAAAACAATGTGCATTTATTAACATATAAATGATCGATTTGAAATTTTAAACAACCTATTAATGATGTTCACATGCTCATCTATAAATTAACGATTTTAAATTATACTTATTTAAAATAAGTATGAAAGGGCATACATGTAAAATAATATTAAAATCAACATGATAATTAACCAAAATAATATTACAAGAGTTATATAAAAAAAAACTCATAACTAAAAAAAATGACACCATGAAATAATATATTTGATCATATCTATGTCTTTTACGATGATAAGTGGATAGATCGGCTCCATAAATAACACAACTTCCACCTGAATACGTGGTCTCATCGTCATAGATAATATCATTTAGGCTCAATGTCTCTTTTATTATGACAAGTATAGTACGACATGTCTCGAACCAAGAAGATGCATAATAACAAGCAAGTCTATCAACATCATCGAGATCACGAAGATCAGCCGCACGTGACCATCATGTAACAACTGTCTAACCTAATATTAAGCTAGGTGGTGGTTTCACCCGTTATCATGACAAGGAGGCTGGCAATCTATCTCGAGCTGGTGGTTTGTAAAAAAAAAAAACAAATAATAGAAAGACTCGTGAAGATGAGTGGATGATGATTATGGTGTTTTGATAGAGGATTAGAGATTGTTTTTAGTTATTGGAGATTGTTTTTGTTATGGTTTTTTGGTTTTTAGGGTTTTTTCTTTTAAAGAAGCGGTGACCATGGAGAGCACATGAGTGATACAAAGAGAATATCTGATGACACCGATTGTGGCTAGGAAAAAAATCAACCCTAGTGTCAACAAGTTTTATTTTAAAAGAAAAGTTAAACTGAGATGTTTTTTGGTCTTTCCATTATCTAAGTGAGTAGATTCAAGCTTGAGAAGTTTTTTTAATTCAAGTTGATTTCGAGAAACCACCTTTTGAGTTATTTAAGTCCATGTATCGGCTTATCAAGACCTATAAAGTGTTTTCTTCGTGGGTCATTTTTTAAAATCAAATATATATATATTTTTTTATTAATACCGAGTTATTTGAAAATTGAACATAATTATTTATATAGATTTGTTTTTATATAGGATTATCATGGTCTCGTGATCCAAGTTACAAATATGATTGGTTAATCCGGGTTGACTCAGATCAATCCAATATATTGTTATCTCAATATTTTTTAAAAAAATTGTTCAATGTATCAACATCTTGGTATTAAAAAAATAATTATCAAATATGCACAAGATTTTGCATCTATATTTTTTCTTCGTGTTAGAAAAAAACTCAACCCACGGTGGAGCAACTTGTCTGTCGGTTGAAACATGTGAAGCAATTTCAGTTTTTATTTATTTTTCGGAAACCCCTCCTTTCCCCCCATGGTCTCTGCTTCTTGGCGCCAAATTAAAGACCGCATTCACATTTGAAAACTAGGCGAGGCGGATTGGATTTCTAATTCTATACAACGGCGCCTCAGATCTCTCCGTGAGACACTGGAGGCATGTTTTCATATAACGTGACGAAACATGTTGATTTTTAGGCCTAAAAAATCTTATTTTGATTTGCTATTGGATTTGACTGGGTTCCCACTTCGTCAATTTCTTTTTCAAAAGGTTTTCGCAGAGCAAAAATTAAAATACTCTGCCTTTTGTCCCACAGTTTTAGTTGGTCCCGAATAAGAAATTGCTTGAGGATCATCGCTTGGTCGGAAAATATTGGCCGTCAAACTAGGTTACCGAATTGAAGAATATTTAGCACAAAATCTGGTCAAAGTGGGTACATATGAATACGAGACTTTGCTCACATGGTTTGAACATGTAGCTACAGCATAATTCATGACCATGTGCATTCACTTTCCACGGTGTGTAAAAACAAAAGGGGGATATATTGGGCAATTACCACCCAAAATACAAATAAATAACAAAGTAACTTATGATAAATTTTTTTGGTAAAATAACACGGTTCAGGATATCATGGTTTAAAAATGAAATATTTCAATAATATCGTGATTTAGAATCATAACATTTGATACATGTTGCCGTTTACAACCGCAACATTAATTAAAGGTTTTGTTTTTGAACCACGACATTTGATTCAATGTCGTGGTTCAAAAACGATTAAACATTTGATAAAATGATTGGACAATAATCAAAATAGTCAGACCGATAAAATGCTAGCACATGTGCTCGATTATTTTTAAAAACTCATCAAACATACCACCTAACATTAAAAACATGGTAGTTTAAATGCATTTTCAAAGTTTCAAGAACATAATATAAATGTAAATAATTACAAAAATAGCATTGCAATCCCTGCATCTATTGTTATGGGTAACCTTCATAGTTTGTACTGTCATATCTGACAATCTTATTATCTAGGACCTGTCCACGTGTAGATATTTCCACGATTATAACTGTTATTAAATAAAAATATTTTGTTAATTTTATTATGCATGAAAACATTTAAATCTAGATAGTTATTTAGATTTTTCAATCCATAACAATAGAAATAATAAACATCTCCTGACCTTTTTGATAAAAAAAACCAACCTAGATAATCATATACAACTTCTCAAAAAAACTCATAATGGGAACCAAAAAAATAGCCAATCACACCCCCCGACACTTACGAGAGCAAAGCACAGGGTGACGGAGAGGCCACGTTGAAGTCCAAAGCAAACGTAAACAAACAGTAAAGTGTTCTGTTTTGGCACCTGGGCAGGCTTGCCTTGCAAGTCCGGTTTCTAACTGCTCTGTTTAATTTGTAAGCAATCCAAGGAATTGAATGGACTCGATGACGCACTCACCTAGCTTTCCTTCAACTGGTATAAAGATGAAAGCACCAAGAGTCCCTTGATGAATTAGACCGGCTCCTTCTTTCCTTAAACTGGTAAATTGGTGCCTTTTGGCATGGTGTATAAACTCAAGTGCATGATTAATTTTTGGATATATATTTTTTTAATTCAACAACGAAGGATATTCTTGATGAATATGCCTCCTTATTGTAACCTCTCTCGATGTTATTTGAAAATATTTCATTACATGGGCTAGCTAGCTCTCTTTTAAAGCAAAAAGACTGCTTTTAAGTTCTGTCGAGAAAACGTAAGTTCGAAGTTCAGTACTCGTGTTATGATCAATCCTATCATAAACTAAAGAAGATAAAATGTAGCATCATGTTCATTGTTGACAGTTGATGGATGCATACAATTACTTGTGAGAGGCATGCAGCCATGGGTTAAACGTGACCAATTTGCAGTAGATGCACGCATGTGTTGTATATTTCATATGTTTTTGTGTCAATTTCTTTCCCTTTCCCATGCAATCCCCAATGCATAACTTAAAAGAGACAGTAGGGTTTTTTTTTTTTTTTTGGCCTTTTCTTATCTGATCTTGCGCATTAATCGGGAATTAAAAGGAGATCGATGATGGGGGTTGTTATATCAAGTCAAGCCAGCTGGAAAATAGTAGTGGAAGGTAGAGATTTTGTTTAAACGTGTTTTTTTTTATTTTAAAATTGAATTTATTTTTAATTTAAAATGTTTTTTTAATATTTTTAAATTATTTTAATATGTCGATATTAAAAATAAAAAAATATTATTTTAATATTTTTATAAACAAAAAAATATTTTTAAAAAACCTACCACTAAATTCTTAAACACCTTTTAACATTAATCACAGAAGTAAAACAACCAGTTAAAATGCTACAATTTTAGGTGATATCAAGATAGCGATAGCTAACTTGCCCGCTCCCAATACTAGGCAACTGAGAACGTAGCCGTTTCTATCTTTTATATATATATAATTGATGAGAGAGAGAGAGAGAGAGAGAGAGAGAGAGGACATCATCTAAAAATTAAAATAATTGATGAGAATCGTCAAGTCTGAAACGATTGTCGGCTTTTAATTATTTAGATAATTAAGGTTTTATTACGTTTTAAAAACATTTATAAAAAAAATTATTATTTTTTATTTTTTTATTTGTTTTAGATTAATATTTTTTTAAAAAACTTTTAAGTGAGCATAAATTTTTTTATAAAAAATTGAAGTGGTTATGAGAGTGGCAACAGTACGTACGTTTTTCAAAAGTAAGTGGGGTTGAAAAGCATTATAGCTGGGTTTTCTTGAGGAAGAAGCAGTGTATATAGATGATGGACCTATAATTGCTGTTTGAAAATTGCTTCCGTCCCGCGAATGAAATTATCTAACGTCGAGGGTAAAGCGTTAGCAGTCATGTATATATGTTCAAGAAAATCTTGATCTTTTAAGTATTTGATTTCATACCCTAATTTTAGAGGGCTTACTCGCTCGTCAATTATAAGCTAGAGATGGTTTTGTTCGTAGTTACAGGACTGTATTTTAAAAACGTTTTTAAAATAAATTGAATTTTTTTTAAATTAATATGTTTTTGATATTTTCTAATTATTTTGATATGCTGATCTTAAAAATAATTTTTAAAAAATAAAAAATATATTATTAATATATTTTTCTAAATAAAAAATATTTTAAAAAACAATCACAAATACACTTCCAATACGATTAATTCCTCCATTTGAGATTTTATTTAAAGTCACAAGGTTGCATGGCTTTTGGTGCTTGTTTACTGTTCAAGGGACTGCCGCAATTTGTGGTGTGCCAAAGCATAAAAATAATTTCTTCATGCCACGACAGTGGCCACTAGATTTAGAAACAATTTATTTTTGTGTTTTAATTTTTTTTAAATTTTTAGTTCAAATTAAATTTTTTGATCTTTTCAGATTATTTTTATATGCTAATATTAAAAATAAATTTTAAAAATTAAAAAAACTTATCATTTTAATTTATTTCTAAATAAAAAATACTATGAAAAATAATATTTATCGCACTGTAAAGATGTCTAAAAGTAACAGAGATATAATTCTAGATCTATCGACTAATTCTTTAATTACAACATTGAGACGTTACATGCAACGGAAAACAAAAAATGACCAAAAAAATGACCCTTCTTTGCATGGGTAATTTATTTTGTTTTTTTTATGGATGAAATGTTGGGTTTTTCGAAATAGCAAACAATAAATTTAAAAAATTTTAAAATTTCGTTAGATAAATCTAAAATTATTTATAATTTATACAGAGATTATTACATCTAACCACTTGATTAGTTAAATGATATATTCACTGGTGAGAAAACTTTGTCAAGACACATGCTTTGACATTGGAGGTTAATTGTTACAGCATCCAAGACAAATAATGTTGATGTTTCTATGTCATACTTTTATGCTCCCGAGGATTTCTTTGTATCCTCGTGGATTGACAAATTGAGGCACTCCTAATTAGCTCCTTGAACGGGCCAGGCGAGAAGCCAATCTGCGACAGAAAAATGATTTTTGTTGTTCGAAGCAGTTGAATTTTTGGTCCGAGTGAAAAGCTTCTTTAATTCGATCACAATCTAGAAACAAATGGGATCCATTTAATTATAGTTTTATACAAGTCGGTGATCCCTTAATGATTTTTTCAATCTTCTACTCGGATTCTATTGGTGTTTTTCAACTTCACAGGACACCATGGGAGCAGAGTCGGTAGGCAGATGCAACCAACTTCTTTTACTGAAATGACTTTTTCCAAGTGATAGAATTCCTCCACAGATATTTTTTTTTTTTTGACTTTGTGAGGATGACATGATTTGACGAATTGGATGAAATCATTCTGCTATTACAGCAGTCGATTATGATACTAATCCAAGATATGGTATAAATAACAAAATTACTTTTTTAAGATTGCTTTACAGCTGCGTGATAGGGTGACGGTGGTAGGTTTTTTTTAGAGTGTTTTTGTTTTTTATAAAAATATACTAAAAAAATATATTTTTAATATTAATATATTAATTTAATATAATCCATAAACATAATAAAAAAGAATTAATTTAAAATAAAAAAAATTTAAATTTTTTGACAGATATTTTTAAAACACAAAAATAAAGAAA
>Ga0307515_10005985_pt1 | contig 24500 bp, 26 predicted proteins | sample 17_EM_MG_FD_194513 | JGI IMG/M metagenome (GOLD analysis project Ga0307515, IMG submission 194513) | Populus trichocarpa ectomycorrhiza microbial communities from riparian zone in the Pacific Northwest, United States - 17_EM | ecosystem: Host-associated > Plants > Roots > Unclassified | place... | reverse complement strand
CGATATCACGGCTGACGCAGTGATACGCGCTGGACGCGAAGCGACCAGAAGACAAGCCTAACGTCGGGAGTCGGAGCCCAACGAACCAGGTCGAGCGCCTCTTACCTAAATCTTGGCGCTCGCTTGGCATTATGGATCAATTCGGAGGCGGTCGCGAATGGCCCGAAAAGTTTGAGCAGCAACGCTTGTTCCTCTACATCTATGCGGTGACGTGCGCAGAACTCCGTTACGGACCAGACTTTGGTCAGATCGTCTGTTTCGATTTGTTTGGGTTCGATATGTTCGGTCAACGGCGTCTCCTCCGAACAAGAAGACTACGCCTCCGCGGCATTTATAAGAACTAGCTAAAAAAGGTTAGTTGCAGGAACTGAAAAAGAGACTTGCCATCTGTTGCCCACCGGCAACACTTCTCAGCAGCGTTTGCCCCGTCAGGCTTTGTCGATCATTGCCGCGCGCAATATTTGGTTCATGCGGTCTTGCCAGCCCGGGCCATCGGCCTGGAAATAAGCGATCACGTCACTGTCGAGTTTCAGTGAGATGATCTCCTTTACGTTAGGCAAGGCCGTCCGTTCAATGGGAGCAGGCGCAACGATCTTCTTGGTGGGCTTGAAGAGAGCTTCCGCAGCGTCATGTGGATTGAGCGGCCGGCGCGGGGGTCGGGACATAGTTATCTCCAAAGGCTGGGGTGTTGTCGCCACATTGCATCGCGTTGGTGTGTGGAACGCTGGCTGCTCTGGCGCAATCGAAGCACCCGGCGCGCTCGCAGTTTATGCGCTGCTTCTGGAGCCTTATAAGGATTCGAGGGATTTAGCCATGGCTGCAGATTACCAAGCGCGGGTTTTACCCTCGACCAGGTATAACCGCACCTTGCCAGCCCTTGCGTCGAGACACGAATATGAAAAGACGCCCGCCGCTTGCGCGGCGGGCGTCGTTTGTTCATTTTCTCATTGCCGCTGATTAAACGAGATGAGCATCCGTGCCGGCAATGTTCAGCGTCAGAACGCCGACGTCGGTATGACCGTCACCATCGGAGATCTTGTAGTACTGGATGGTTTCCGTGACGTTCTCACCTGCATGCAGGTCATCCGTCAGCGTATAGGTGAATTCGCCATTCGGCTTGACATGGAAGACGCCATGTTCGCCGGTGATGTCGGTAACCGCGTCGAGGCCGCTCTTGGCGCTGACGTTCGTGCCGTCGAACTGGCGGAGGAAGAGCTTGCCGTTGTCGCCGGCAATGTCGTTATCCAGAACGTTGCCGCCGATGGCATCGCCTTCGGTGAAGCTGAAGTGGTCGTCGACAGCAATCGGCTTGACCTGGGTTACGCCCTGAATGTTCAGAGTGAACACGCCGACGTCTGTGTGACCGTCGCCGTCGGAGATCTTGTACGTGACCTTCTCCTGCAGCGATTGACCATTGATGAAGCCGATCTTGGCGGCGTCACTCAGAACATAGGTATAGCTGCCGTCCGGCTTGACGAAGAACGTACCGTAGTCGCCCTTGATCTCGGTGATCTGGCTGTTGCCCTGCTTGGCGCCCACAGCCTGCTGGTCGAAGGCCCGGAGGAAAAGCTTGCCGTTGTCGGATGAATCGTTGGCAAGAAGATTTCCGGAAATAACGTCAGTCTCTTTAAATGTTGCAGAATCGTCGGTTGCGTGAATAATCGAAGCCATTACTCTACTCCTTAAAACTGTTTGTTCACTGGGTCAGTTGCGACCTCGGTGAGTGGCTCCTTTAACAACGTATTAATCTTACAAGTCAATGGCGTATTTAACGCAAGGTTAATATCGACGCTAATATCAAGCGCGCGTGCCGGTTGTTTTATAGTGAAATGACCGGGATACTGGCGTTTCTAGGCGTGAAATGAATATTTTGTATTCGTGTCTTGTTTTGTTCACCCCAAAAATGATTGCATATTCCGAGCAAACTCCAGGGAAATGCGGATATTCTATATCTGGCTAACTTGACAGACAGTGGCGACGTTCCCCAGCGATCCGTCCGATGGTGTCAGGGCGATCTGTTGCAATCGCGCCCCTCATCACCTATTTAAAGCGGTGCCTCCGACCATAAGCAGAGACCTAAGCCATTGCTGGCTTGTGAATGAGACGCTGATACGTCGGCGAGTGCGCCCTGGAGGCTGCGCGATGGGCAATCCCACAAACAATAAGTGATGCCGGCGAAGGTCGGCCAAGGATTTTTTTTGAACGACACAAAGACTGCCACCGCCGTTACGGCGGCGAACCTACATGAGCGCGACGAGAGCATCCGCCTCGCTATCAAGACCTGGAAGCCGTCTCCCTGCCTTCTCACTCGCGGCGAATTGCGGTCGCTGATCGCAGGACAGGTCGACTGAGCGGCGATTGGTCGCACGCTTCAAACAAGGAGAATACGAATGCAGGTACTCGTCAGAGACAATAATGTCGATCAAGCCCTCAGGGTTTTGAAAAAGAAGATGCAGCGCGAAGGGCTGTTTCGCGAAATGAAGGAACGGCGCGCCTATGAGAAGCCGTCCGAACGTCGCGTCAGGGAAAAGGCGCAGGCGATCAGCCGGCAGCGCAAGGCGGCGCGCAAGAAGATGCAGCGCGAAGGTCTGCTTGCCGGGCCGAAACGGACAACCGCTGCCCGTTAACGGAAGCATGCTGCCGGAACCGCTCAGGCTCCGGCGATCACACTCGCTCGAAAGGAAAGACCATGGACGAACTCAGCAGCTTCACCGTTTCGGAAGAACGCCTCGATGATTGCCGTGACGTCATAGAGCCGGATCTGCAGGACCTGATCCAGCGCGCCCTGAAATCGGGATTTTCTCAGGAGGAAGTCCTCATCGCCGTCAGCGAACTGGTGGCCGAAGACTTCGCGATGGTCATGAAAACCGCAAGCGTCCATTGAGCAACCTTCAAGCCTTGACGAAGTCGATGAACGCCCGAAGCGGCGCGGGAACCAGGCGCCGTCCGGGATAATAAAGAAACGGCCCGGAGAAGCGTTGCCACCACGGCTCAAGGATGGGTTCAAGGGCACCGCTGTCGAGATGCGGGCGCAGCCAATCCTCGAAAAGGTAGACGATCCCCGTCCCTGAGATGGCGGCGTCGACGGCAAGATCGGTCGCCCCGCCGACCCGCACGATCAATGGCCCGCTGGGATCGACCCGCACCACGTCGCCGTCGCGTTCGAACTCCCACGGCGATATCATCGCGCCGCTGGAAAAGCGGCCCAATAGACAGGCATGGGCGAGCAGTTCGCTCGGATGTTGCGGCCGGCCGCGGCGATCGAGATATTCAGGGGACGCTGCCGTGGCAAAGCGCTGGACGCGCGGGCCGATCGGCACCGCGATCATATCCTGCTCCAACCGCTCGTCATAACGGATGCCGGCGTCGCACCCGGCAGCGATCACGTCGACGAAGCTCTCCTCGGTGATCACCTCCAGCCGAATATCGGGATAGGCGGCGAGGAAGGGGGGAATGATGGCAGGTAGCACAAGCCGCGCCGCGCTGACCGGCACATTGAGGCGCAAGGCGCCGGCCGGCCTGTCGCGAAATCCGTTGACGACGTCGAGGGCGGACTCCACCTCGGTCAAGGCAGGGCCGAGCCGCTCCAGCAAGCCCTTGCCCGCTTCGGTCGGGACGACGCTGCGCGTCGTCCGGTTGAGCAGCCGGACGCCGAGTTGGCCCTCCAAGCGGCGCACCGCCTCGCTGAGGAAGGAGGCGCTGCTGCCGCTTACCCGCGCCCCCTCGCGAAAACCCCCGGCACGGGCCACCGCAACGAAGGCGTTAAGATCACCCAAGTCTGCTTTCACTGTTCGCCACTCCGCACAGCCTGTGCGGATTGTAGCCAATTTTCACACGCGCCGACAACGCCTATCTTGGTCTCATCTCTTGAGAGGAGTTAGCCCATGTCCATTATCGATCAGTCCGGCACGTTCAACCTCGGCGGCCGCAGCGTGAAACGGCTCGGCTACGGCGCCATGCAACTCGCCGGCCCCGGCGTATTTGGCCCGCCGAGGGATCATGGCGCGGCCTTGGCAGTGTTGCGCGAGGCAGTTGCCAGCGGTGTCAATCACATCGACACCAGCGATTTCTATGGCCCGCACGTCACGAACCAGATCATCCGCGAAGCACTCCACCCTTATCGCGACGATCTCACCATCGTCACCAAGATCGGCGCGCGGCGCGGCGCGGACGGATCATGGATGCCGGCCTTCTCGCGTGAGGAGCTGACGGCAGCGGTACACGACAATCTCCGCAATCTCGGCCTTGATGTGCTCGATGTCGTCAATCTCAGGATCATGTTCGACGTGCGTGGTCCTGCCGAAGGGTCGATCGAAGCGCCTCTGACCGTGCTGGCCGATCTCCGGCGGCAGGGGCTGGTTCGCCACGTCGGGCTGAGCAACGTCACGTCAAGCCAGATCGCCGAGGGGCGTGGGATCACCGAGATCGTCTGCGTGCAAAACCAGTACAATCTGGCGCATCGGGCCGACGATGCCCTGATCGACGATCTCGCGGGCGAAGGCATTGCCTATGTGCCGTTCTTTCCGCTCGGTGGGTTCACTCCGCTGCAGTCGGCAACCCTGTCTGACGTCTCGGCACGCCTTGGCACCACGCCGATGCAGGTGGCGCTCGCCTGGCTGCTGCAGCGCGCGAAAAACATCCTGCTGATCCCCGGCACCTCGTCGGTCGGCCATTTCAGGGAGAATCTCGCCGCCGCCGGGCTCGCGCTGCCGGATGACGCTGTCGAAGAGTTGAACCACATGGCTGATATCGCCGCCTGATTGTATCGGATTCGATCGCCCCTTACGGCGCATGCGCCAGAGCGATCGCATCGGCGACTTCCTCGCAGCGATCGCTGAGCGTGCTGGTCGCAACACGAATATGACTGCTCCGCAAGACGGAGAATTTGCTGCCCGGATTGACGGCGATATTGCGCGCGGCGAGCGTCACCATCGCGAAGGGTTCGGACAGGACGGGCACCCATAGACACAGGCCCTGGCCTGGCGGTATCGCTATTCCCCGTTCGCCGAGTGCATCGGCCAGCGCGTCCCGCCTCTGCTGATAGAGATCGCGCGCCTCGGCGATGATCTGCCAGGTCGCCGGATCGCGCAGCAGCCAGGCGGTGGCGCCCTGCAGGATACGGCTGGTCCAGCCGGCGCTGAAGGCGCGATAGGACTGGATCTGCTCGACGATAGGCCCGGTACTCGACAGGACAGCGAGGCGCAGATCCGGGCCGAGGCTCTTCGAATGCGAGAGTATATGGATCGTCCGCTCCGCAAATCGGCTCCCGAGCGAATTCGGAGGCGCTGCCGATATGTCGCCGATGCCGTCGTCCTCGATGATAAGCGCATCGCTGTCCGCCAGCGCATCTCCGAGTTGAGCGAGACGGGATGGACTGACGGTGGCGCCCGTCACGGAATGCAGCCGCGGCTGGAACAGGAAGGCCGTCGGACGTTGCCGCAATGCCTCGCGGAGCGAATCCGGCAAGGGACCGTCGCCGTCGCAGGCGACGGGGATGATTTTCACGCCGAGATCTTCCAGAATATCGAGCAGTCGCATGGCTGTGGGATGTTCGATCGCGACCGACGAGCCCGGCGAGACCAGCGCATGCAACACCGCATAGACGGCGTTGTAACCGCCATTGGTGGCAAGAAAGGCTTCCGCATCATAAGGCCATCGCTCGGAAACGGCGTCCTTCAGCTCGGGTACGATCCGGCTGCGCTCATAGCTGTTGAGGTCGGCGGCGGATGCGCCATAGGCCATTGCTTCGGCGAGACGAGGAAGAAGGGCGACATCCGGCCCGGCTAAGGTGAGGTCGAGTACACCTGCCCGATAGTTTCCTGAGCTCGCGAGGCGCTCCGGCTTGGCGACGAAGCGGTCGCCGCTGACCCAGGTGCCGTTGCGCCCCCGGCCGCTGATGATCTTCTGGCGCCGCAATTCGCTCCAGGCCTCGGAGATCGTCGCCGGACTGACGCGCAATTCATAGGCGAGGTCGCGAATGGCAGGCAGGCGGGTGCCGACGGGCAGGGCGCCGGCGCGGATCAGCGCACTCGTTTCGAGAGCGATCCCCCTCATCGTACGGTCGGCTATTTTCTCGGCAAACCAGGAGGCTTCGACCGCGTCGTCCATTTTTCGCTCACTTTAAATGTTCAATAACGTAATAACATTTGTGATTATAAATTTGAACATTTAATTTGCCTCTCATCGAGCAATTTTGTGAGCTTTCCGCATGCCTGTGACGCTTCGCATCGCCCTTCGAGACTGGGATTACATGACGCCCCTCGTGATCGGAGATGTCAGTTCTTCCCGTCTCGATATCAAAGTGGATCGCGTCGGCACGCTGGTCTCCAACCTTGCCGACGACACTGATCATGACGCCGCGGAAATGTCCTTCAGCCGCTATTCCCAGATGCGCCATGACGGGGATGACCGGGTTCTGGGCATGCCGAACTTCATCATGCGCGGCTTCCGCCATCGCTGCATCATCACCACCACGGATAGTCCGATCCGCACGCTGTCCGATCTCGCCGGCAAGAAGATCGGCGTGACCGGCTGGCGCGATTCCGGAAATACCTGGACCCGCGCTGCGTTGCGCCGGGAAGGCGTCGGTCTCGAGGATGCCATGTGGTATGCCGGGCGCCTGACGGAGGCCCATCCGATCGTCGACCGGCTCGACGGTTTTGGACGGTCCGGCCGCATCGAGGCCGCTCCTGGCGAACGCCCGATGGTCGATCTTCTGCTGGATGGCGGGCTGGATGCCGTCTTCACGCCTTTCATGCCGAAGGGTTTTTTCGATCAGGAATCGCCGCTCCGGCAGGTGCTGGATGATTTCCGCGCCGCTGAGGTCGCTTACCTGAATGAGGTCGGTTATGTGCCGGGCATGCATCTGATCGGCTTCAAGGCTGAAATCGTCAGGGAGCATCCCTGGATCATGGATGAGCTCAGCGAACTGATCGACGAGTCCCAGCGTGTCTGGCTGGAGAAGCGCGAGAAATATGCCGACACCACGCCCTGGATGATCGACGAGTTGCGCCGCTGCGCGGCCGATCTGCCGCCGAGCTGGAGGGCCAGCGGATTTGCCGAGAACGAGGCGATGATCGCCGACTTCGCCGAGGAACTTTACCAACAGAAGATCATGCCGCGCCTTCTGACGCCCGCCGAGCTCTTTCCGGGGCACGCCAAGTCCCGGGTGAAGATGGTCCGGTGAAAGCGACCTCATCGTTGACCACCAAATTAGCAAACCAAAAAAAGGGGAATGACATGCATTTGAAACTGACCGCTTCCGCCGCCCTGATGGGCCTGATGATGACGACTTCGGTGTTCGCCGAGGAGGCGGCCATCCCGAAGCAGACCGTCAATGACGCGCTTCGCGCCCGCCTGCCGGAGAAGATCCGCACCGACGGCAAGATGATTTCCGTCAACAACGGTTCCTTTCCTCCCTATGAGATCGTCACCGGCACGGAACTGACCGGCGCCAGCGCCGACCTGACCGAAGCGATCGGCCAGATCCTCGGCGTCAAGATCGAGCACGAAGCCGTCAGCGGATTGCCCGCCTTGCTCGCCGGCATCAATTCCGGCCGATACCAGTTCGCCTTCGGCCCGGTCGGCGACTTCAAGACCCGTGAAGAGTCCAATGATTTCGTCGACTGGGTTCAGGAATTCGTCGTCTTCTCCGTTCAGAAGGGTAATCCGAAGGCCATCAGTTCGCTCGACAGCGCCTGCGGCAACCGCATCGCCGTCATGGCCGGCGGCTCCGCCGAAAAGGTGATCCAGGTTCAGGCCGAAAAGTGCAAGACGGAAGGCAAGCCGGCGCTCGAAGTCCAGTCCTACACCGACCAGCCGAGCTCGATCCTGTCGGTCCGCTCCAAACGCGCCGACGCCTTCTTCTCCTCGCAGGCGCCGCTGACCTATTTCGTGTCCCAGGCAAACGGCCAGCTGGAACTGAGCGGCGTCGGCCAGAAGAACGGTTTCCAGGATCTCTATCAGGGCGCCGTCGTGCCAAAGGGCTCGCCGCTCGGCCCCGTTCTGCTCGACTCGATCAAGGCTCTGATGGATAACGGCGCCTATGCCGCCATCATGAAGAAGTGGGGTCTTGAGAACAACATGATCAAGCAGCCCGGCCTCAACCTCGGCGGAGTCCTGCCGAAATGAGCCATCACCGTGCGATTAGCGCACCGCCTTCGGGCGGTGCCGATATCAGGGATGTCGCCAACGCCCACAAGCCTTTTCAAACAGGCCGGCTCGCCCTCTGGGTGGCCGTGCTTCTGATTGCCGCAAACTTTTTGTGGATCGTCGCCCATAACGAGAATTTCGGCTGGCCTGTCGTCGCGGCCTATTTCTTCGACCCGACCGTCATCAAGGGCCTTTACGTCAGCCTTGGCCTGACGGTGGTCGCAATGGCGATCGGCATCGTTCTCGGCCTCGGGCTGGCGATCGCCCGGCTGTCGAACGATCGGCTCGCAAGTTCGCTGGCATCGCTGTTCATCTGGTTCTTCCGCGGCACGCCGCTCCTGGTGCAGCTGATCTTCTGGTACAATCTCTCGACCCTCTTTCCCGAACTTTCGATCGCCATTCCGTTCGGTCCGACGCTGGCGAGCTGGGAGACCAATTCGGTGATCACGCCGATGACGGCGGCGATCGTCGGCCTGGCCTTGAACGAAGCGGCCTACATGGCCGAGATCATTCGCGGCGGCCTGCTCTCCGTCGACCGCGGCCAGTTCGAGACGGCGGAAGCCTTCGGCATGACCAAGGCGAGGGCGCTATGGCGGATCATCATTCCGCAGGCGATGCGCTCGATCGTGCCGCCGACGGGCAATCAGCTGATCAGTATGATCAAGGCGACCTCGCTCGTCAGCGTCATCGCCATGGCCGATCTGCTCTATTCCGTCCAGTCGATCTACAATCGCACCTTCGAGATCGTGCCGATGCTGCTGGTCGCCGTCCTCTGGTATCTCTTCATCACCTCGATCCTCAATCTCGGCCAGAGCTATATCGAGGCTTATTACGGCCGCAGCGAACGGCGCAGCAATGTCGCTGCCCCCAAGCTCGACACCGTTGTCCAGGAGGCAAACCATTGACCGCCGCCGAGACCGCAAAGCCCCTCGTCAGGGCGCGCAACGTCCACAAGTCCTTCGACCAGCTCGAAGTGCTGAAGGGCATCGACCTTGACGTCATGCCGGGTGAAGTCGTCGTGGTGCTCGGCCCGTCCGGGTCGGGTAAATCGACCTTCCTGCGCTGCATCAACCATCTCGAAGCCATCAGCAAGGGCTTCATCGAGGTCGATGGCGAGCAGATCGGCTACCGTATCCGCAAGGACCGGCTGGAAAAGCTGTCGAGCAACGGGATCGCCCATCAGCGGCGCAAGATCGGCATGGTGTTCCAGCAATTCAATCTCTATCCACATATGACCGTGCTGCAGAACATCATCGAGGCCCCGGTCGGCGTGCATGGAGAAAGCCGCAAGGCCGCGACCGAGAATGCCATGCGGCTTTTGGAGCGGGTCGGCCTGTCGGAAAAGGCAGGCAGCTATCCCCGCCAGCTCTCCGGCGGTCAGCAGCAACGCGTCGCCATCGCCCGCGCCCTTGCGATCAAGCCGAAGCTGATGCTATTCGATGAGCCGACCTCGGCGCTCGATCCGGAACTCGTCGGCGAAGTGCTGGCTACCATGCGCGATCTGGCCCAACAGGGCCTGACCATGATCGTCGTGACTCACGAGATCGGTTTCGCCCGTGAAGCGGCCGATCGGGTCGTGTTCATGGACGGCGGCAATGTCGTCGAGATGGGCAAGCCCGAGGAGGTCATCGGCAATCCGCAACATCCCCGGACCCAGGCCTTCCTCGCCCGTTTTCTCTGACTTATGTCAATCGGCTGCTTCGCCCTCCGGGGCGATGCAGCGGCTCTTTCGACCAAGACTGGATTTTCTCATGCCCACGCTCGACAATGCCTATGCCCGTGTCTCCGACTTCGAAGCCATGGAGGCGGAGCTGAAAGCGATCCGCCAGTACCTGCATGCCCGTCCGGAACTCTCCTTCGAGGAAGCGGAAACGGCGCGTTATGTCGCCGAAAAGCTGGAAGGCTGGGGTTATCAAGTGACCCGCAATGTCGGCGGCCACGGTGTCGTCGCGCGGCTCAGCGCCGGCAAGGGCAGCAAGGGCATCGCCATCCGCGCCGACATGGATGCACTGCCGATCGTCGAGGAAACAGGGCTTGCCTATGCCAGCGGCACCCCCGGCAAGATGCATGCCTGCGGCCATGACGGCCACACGACAGTCCTGCTCGGTGCAGCCGAATATCTCGCCCGCACCCGCCGCTTCAACGGCACGGTGACGCTGATCTTCCAGCCGGCGGAAGAGGCGAGCAAGAACAGCGGCGCCCAGGCGATGATCGCCGACGGCCTGTTCGAGCGGTTTCCGTTCGACGCGATCTTCGGCCTCCACAACCATCCCGGCGCTCCGGAAGGCACCATCCTGGTGCGATCAGGCCCGATGATGGCGGCGGCGGATACCGTCAGGATTACCATCAAGGGCAAAGGCGGCCACGCCTCGCGCCCACACCTGACGATCGATCCCGTGGTCGTGGCGTGCAATCTCGTCGTCTCGCTGCAGACGATCATCTCACGCAACCTCGACCCGACACAGACGGCTGTTATCACCGTCGGCACGATCCATGCCGGCGAGGCAGTCAACGTCATTCCTGAGTATGCCAAGCTGTCGTTGAGCGTGCGCTCCTTCGAGCCTCGCATTCGCGATCTCCTGCAGCAGCGCATCACCAGGCTCGCCCGCTCGGTGGCCGAAGGTCACGACGCCTTGATCGAGATCGACTACGATCGTGGCAGTCCTGTCGTCGTCAACTCGCCTGCCGAGACGGATTTTGCCCGGATCGTCGCTAGGGAATTGATCGGCGAGGACAAGGTTTCGACCTGCCCGCTCATTCCCGGCAGCGAGGATTTCGCACACTTTCTCGAGCACAAACCGGGCAGCTTCCTGCGCCTCGGCAACGGCATGAATTCCGCCATCCTGCATAGCGCCAAATATGACTTTGCCGATGCCAGCCTGACCGTTGGCGCGGCCATGTGGGCAAGGCTTGCGGAGCGCTATCTGCAAGACAGCGACGCTTGAGGTTTCCTGGAAGGAAGCAACCCGCTCGAAGACAGACATGCGGCTGGATGGATGCGCTGAGCATTGTTCTTGATCGCGACGGCACTTTGTGTTGAACTTCTGGTTCAGCCATTTGCTCGTTTACTAGCCGGCCATGCGTTTCCATATCGAGCGAAGGACTGCTCCGACGGGAGAAACGACGGAATACCGGCCGTGGTGGTATCAGGATAGCTGGCTCTACCTGTCATTTTCTTGAGGTTAAAAAAGCGATGTGAAGGGAACAAGGGTGGGCCTTATTGGTTTCGCACCCTAGCGTTCAAAACGAGGAGCATTTCATGCCTACGGTTGCCGCGACACCCATCACCCCATCAGACGCACACGTCGTAACGGCGCGCGAAGCCATTGAGCCGCTTTACGAGAAGCTCGAGCTTCAGACGGAATCGCTGGTCCTCGCCGCAGCGCTGGAAGCGGGATGGTCTTCGGACGAGGCAACGAAGGCGCTGGCGGTGCTCAGATTGCAGGACGCACTTTCCACCCTTGGTCGGACGAGCTAACCGCTGAATCCCTTGGGGAACTCGACTGGCCTCCGGCGTATCGGGGCTGCGCAGGCAGCCTACTCTTGCGACCTGCTGGTTTTGCTTCGCCTCCGGCTCAGCACCATTCCGCCGATGATGAGAACAATTCCGGTCGCGTTCGCCCAGAATGACGCTGGAGCAGCACTTACATAATCAAGCGCCACCCCTGTTACCATCTGGCCGCCGATGATCAGCAGAGCCGAGTTGACCGCACCTATCCGGGCAATTGCCCAGCTGCCCGCCGCGACGAAAATAACGCCGATGGGACCACCCAGATAGGCATACCAAGGCGCCTCGGCCGCGCCCGCAGGAAGCAGACCTCCCACAAAGAGACCAAGGACCGTGAGGACGCAGAAGCCTATGGCATGGTTCCAGAAGGATGCGATCAGCGGCGTGGTGGAGATGCTCAACCGCCCATTGAGCTGACGACTGAGGCCGACGAGTATGCCGCCGAGGCAAGCCAGGAGAATGAACACGGTCACGCCTGACCTCGCCCAAACAGGATGATGAGTGCGCCCCCGGTGACGACCAGGCCGAGTGCTGCGATGTCTCTGATATCTGGGCGCCGCTTTGGCAGACCGAATAATCCCCAACTGTCGGCGGCGACGCTGAAGAGGACCTGACCCGCCAGACCCAAAGCCAGGGTGCCGGAGAGACCGAGCGGTGAGTTGACCGCAGTCGAGGTCAGAATGACCGTTGCCGCGCCGGATATCCCACCGAAATAGGCCCACAAAGGCGCGTTGGAAGTCTTTTCTATCGTCGGAGTGCGCCGGCGGCGGACCAACAGGAGAAGAATGACGGCTGCGATGATGCCGGTGCCGTGAGCGGCCCAGGACGAGAACAGCGGATTCCCGTAATGCGCCAATTCCCCGTTGAGGTGCACCATGAAAGTGAGGAGTCCACCTGTGGCAAAAGCACCGATGAAGTAGATGGGATGCGCATGACGCGCTGTTTCGGTGGTCATTGTAGATCCTGTCAGAGAAAACCCATGGCCGGCTTATAGAACGACCTACCGTCTATCGCCTAGATCCGCCTCTCCTTGATCGTATTCATGATGAAGCTCGTTTCGATCGAGGCGACGCATTTGAGCCGGGCGATCTTGCCCTTGATGAAAGCTTCGTAGCCCTCGAGGCCTGTGCTCATCACTTTGAGGATGTAATCAGGCGCGCCGGTCACGAGATAGCATTCCAGCACCTCGTCCCATTCGCGGACGGCGGCCTCGAACATGGTGATCTCGTCTTCATGCTGACGGCTCAGCTTGACCACGACCATGGCGGCCATCGTCCATCCCTCGACTGCGGGATCGATGAGAGCCGTATAGCCCCGGATGATTTTCGCCTCCTCCATCCGGCGCAGGCGCCTGAGACAAGGCGAAGGCGTCAGCCCGACGCGGTCGGCCAGCTGGTTGTTGGTGATGCGGGCGTCCTTGACGAGTTCCTTGAGGATTCGGCGATCCAGAGGGTCGGCAATTTTCTGATTCATCTTTTCCATTTCTCGGCATAATCTGGCGCAAGATGACATAGATGCGCTTAAAATAGCAAGGATTTGACCTGAGATCTGGTATATATTGCGGCCAAAGAAACCTCGTAACCGGATAGGATCTGCGATGACTGCCCCACACCCCTCCAAGACTAAAATCGGTGACCATGTCCTGCATCCCGAAACGCAGATGCTGAACTATGGTTATGACCCGGAATTGTCGGAAGGGGCCGTCAAGCCGCCGGTTTTCCTCACCTCGACCTTCGTTTTCAAATCGGCGGAAGATGGCCGGGATTTCTTCGACTATGTTTCCGGGCGCAAGGAGCCGCCGGCCGGCAAAGGCGCAGGCCTAGTCTATTCGCGGTTCAACCACCCGAACAGCGAAATCGTCGAGGACCGGCTGGCCGTCTATGAGCGCGCCGAAAGCTGCGTTCTTTTCTCGTCCGGCATGTCGGCTATCGCCACGACCCTGATGGCCTTCGTGCGCCCAGGCGATGTGGTTCTGCATTCACAACCGCTTTATGGCGGCACCGAGACCCTTCTGACCAAGACTTTCGCCAACATGAACGTCTCCGCCGTCGGATTTGCCGACGGTGTCGACGAGGCTTCGGTTCAAATGGCGGCGGAAGAGGCCCTGAAAAAAGGGCGGGTCTCGGTCGTGCTGATCGAGACCCCCGCCAATCCGACAAACAGCCTGGTCGACGTCGCCATGATCCGCCGCGTGGCTGATGCCATCGGGAAAAGACAGGGACATACGCCGATCGTCGCCTGCGACAACACGCTGCTCGGACCGGTATTTCAGCGGCCGATCGAGCACGGCGCCGATATTTCGCTCTATTCCCTGACGAAATATGTCGGCGGTCATTCCGACCTGATCGCGGGCGCCGCTCTTGGGTCGAAGACGCTGATGAGACAGGTCAAACTGCTGCGCAGCGCCATCGGAACGCAGCTCGATCCTCATTCCTGCTGGATGCTCGGCCGCTCTCTGGAAACGCTCAGCCTGCGCATGGAAAAGGCCAATGACAACGCGCTTGCCGTGGCCGACTATCTCCGCGGCCATGCCAAGGTCGATGCCATCCACTATTTGTCCTATCACGAGCCCTCGTCACCGATCGGCCGGGTCTATGCCGCGCAATGCACGGGTGCCGGCTCGACCTTCGCTTTCGATATTCGTGGTGGGCAGCCTGCGGCGTTCCGTTTCCTCAACGCGCTGCAGATCATCAAGCTGGCGGTCAGTCTGGGCGGCACCGAGTCTCTGGCGAGCCACCCCGCGACCATGACGCATTCGGGTGTGCCTGCGGAGGTGCGCCAAAGAATAGGGGTCCTCGATTCGACGATCCGTGTTTCCATCGGCATCGAACACCCTGCCGACCTTATCGCTGACATTGCGCAGGCGCTGGAGACGGCCTAAATCGGCCAAAGCCGAGCCGTTCGGACGTAGCGAAAAAGCTACGTCCGAACAATGCGTTGCCGATCAGACGAGGTCGAAACGATCGGCGTTCATGACCTTGGTCCAGGCGGTGACGAAGTCCTTCACGAACTTTTCCTTCGCATCGGACTGGCCATAGACTTCGGCGATGGCGCGAAGCTGCGAGTGCGAACCGAAGATCAGGTCGACGCGGGTGCCGGTCCACTTGACTTCGTTCGTCTTGCGATCCCGCCCTTCATAGACGCCATCCTTGCCGGCAGCGGGCGACCACTGCGTGCCCATATCGAGCAGGTTGACGAAGAAGTCGTTCGTCAGGGTCTCGGCACGGGAGGTGAAGACGCCATGTTCTGGCGCGCCCGCCTTCAGCACACGCAAGCCGGCGACGAGGACGCTCATCTGAGGCGCGGTCAGCGTCAGCAGCTGGGCGCGGTCCACCAGAGCCTCTTCCGCCTTCATGAACTGCCGACGGCCGTTGTTCACGTAGTTGCGGAAGGCGTCGGCGCGCGGTTCCAGCGCGGCGAAGGAATGAGCGTCGGTCTGTGCTTCGGAGGCATCCGTGCGGCCTGGCGTGAAGGGCACGTTAACGGCGTGACCGCCGGCCGCTGCCGCTTTCTCGACGCCGGCTGCACCTGCCAGGACGATCAGGTCGGCGAGCGAGATCTTCTTGGCCCCGGTCTGAGCGGCGTTGAAGCCGTTCTGGATGCCTTCAAGAACGCCGAGCACCTTCGCCAGTTGCGCGGGCTGGTTGGCTTCCCAGTCTTTCTGCGGGGCAAGGCGGATGCGCGCGCCATTGGCGCCGCCGCGCTTGTCGGAACCGCGGAAGGTCGAGGCGGACGCCCAGGCAGTCGAGACCAGTTCCTGCACCGTAAGGCCGGTTGCAAGGACCTTTGCCTTCAGTTCGGCGATGTCCTGGTCGTCAATGAGCGGATGGTCGACGGCCGGGACCACGTCCTGCCAGATCAGGTCTTCTGCCGGAACTTCGGGGCCCAGATAGCGGACCTTCGGTCCCATGTCGCGGTGGGTCAGCTTGAACCAGGCGCGGGCAAAGGCGTCAGCGAACTGGTCGGGATTTTCGAGGAAGCGGCGCGAGATCTTCTCGTAGATAGGATCGAAGCGCAGCGCCAGGTCGCTGGTCAACATGGTCGGAAGATGCTTTTTCGACGCGTCATAAGCATCCGGTATGGAGGCTTCAGCGTTCTTTGCGGTCCACTGATGCGCGCCGCCCGGGCTCTTGGTCAGCTCCCATTCGAAAGCGAACAGGTTTTCGAAGAAGTAGTTGCTCCACTGGGTCGGCGTCTGGGTCCAGGTCACTTCGAGGCCGCTGCCGATGGCATCGCGACCGACACCGGTGTTGAACTTGCTCGTCCAGCCCAGGCCCTGGGCTTCGAGCTCGCCGCCTTCCGGGTCGATGCCGACAAACGACGGATCGCCAGCGCCATGGGTCTTGCCGAAGGTATGGCCGCCGGCGACCAGCGCCACGGTTTCTTCGTCGTTCATCGCCATGCGAGCGAAGGTTTCACGGATGTCGCGGGCGGATGCCAGCGGATCCGGAGTGCCGTTCGGGCCTTCCGGATTGACATAGATGAGGCCCATCTGCACGGCGCCCAGCGGTTCTGCCAGTTCGCGTTCGCCACTGTAGCGTTCGTCACCCAGCCAGGTTCCCTCAGGACCCCAGTAGAGTTCTTCCGGCTCCCAGACGTCGGCGCGGCCGCCGGCGAAACCGAAGGTCTTGAAGCCCATGGATTCGAGTGCGACATTGCCGGTGAGGATCAAGAGGTCGGCCCAGGAGATCCTGTTGCCGTATTTCTGCTTGATCGGCCACAGCAGGCGGCGGGCCTTGTCGAGGTTCACGTTGTCGGGCCAGCTGTTGAGCGGCGCAAAACGCTGCTGTCCCTGGCCGGCGCCGCCCCGGCCGTCGGTGATGCGGTATGTGCCGGCGCTATGCCAGGCCATGCGGATGAACAGGCCGCCGTAATGGCCGAAGTCGGCCGGCCACCAGTCCTGCGAATCCGTCATCAACGCATGAAGGTCCTGCTTCAGCGCATCGAGATCGAGCTTTTTGAACTCCTCGGCATAATCGAACGCCTCGCCCATCGGATCGGAGCGGACGGAGTGCCCGTGAAGAATCTGAACATCGAGCTGGTTAGGCCACCAGTCGCGGTTGCCCCTGACGCTTTTCTTGGGCGTCTGGCCATGTGGAACGGGACATTTGCTCGCATTGTCGGTTGGATTGTCCATAATCTTTCTCCTTGATTGCTCCAATTGCCTGCCGTCCAAAAAAGGGAGTATGGCCGGCGACCGGTAGACCCATTTGCGCTGTGTCGGACTGCGGCCTCCGCCCTCTGAAAACGAGATCAAAGTCGACGCACATCCTCCTGCGGAGTCTTCATATCGGATGCGCATCATAAATTTAAGTTGGATTTACTGATCGCTGCGATAAGCTGTGGTTATGACAAACCTTACCCTGAAACAGCTACGGTATTTTGAAGCTTTGGCGCGTGACGGCCGTTTCCGGCGCGCTGCCGACGCCTGCGCGATCTCCCAGCCCGCGCTATCAATGCAAATCAAAGAACTTGAGCAAGAGTTGGGCAGCGAGCTTTTCGAGCGCAGCGCGCGCGAAGTAAAACTCACCGCTTTCGGCCAACTGTTCGCGTTGCGGGTTCGCGGCATCCTCCGCGCCGTCGACGAACTCGGCGACCTCGCCCGCGCTTCGCGCGACCCGTTCCTGACGCGCCTTCGGATTGGCATTATCCCGACCATCGCGCCCTACCTGCTGTCTGCAATCATCAACGATCTCAACAAGACGTTTTCAGGCATTCAAATACAGGTACGTGAGACGCTGACTGCAAAGCTCATTCAAGATCTCACGCAAGGCGAGCTGGATCTCGCAATTGTTGCGCTGCCCGTGTCTGAACCCACCTTGACCGAACTCAAGCTGTTCGACGAGGAGTTCGTGCTTGTCCGGCACCGCGAGGACGAGGGCAAGCCGGTGCCCGAAAGCGAGGCGCTGCGCGAAATGCGATTGCTCCTCCTCGAGGAGGGGCACTGTTTTCGTGATCAGGCTTTGTCGTTCTGCAAAATAGCCTCGACGCGACCGAAAGAGATCATGGAAGGGAGTTCCCTGTCCACCCTGGTCCAGATGGTCAGCGCCGGTATCGGCATAACGTTGATCCCCGAGATGGCGGTGCCGCTGGAAACCCGATCAGCAGATGTTTCGATCTCCCGGTTTCAAGGGCCTAAACCGTCCCGTACGATCGGAATGGTTTGGCGCACGTCAACGCCATTGGCCAAACAACTCCTTCAGATTTCCGAGGTGGTTCGACGGTCAGCCGACATCATGCGCGAGCAGCTGATTGCAGAGCGGGATCATTAGGAAGCTGCCTTCGCAGGCCGTTGCCTCAGACCAACGACCAACAATCGTGGGCTGACGCCGGTCCCCACGACCAAGGCGGGCAGACAGGTTAGTCCCAGTCGGGCGCGAGTCCCGGCGGGTCGACAATGCGGCTGTTAGGTGCGGCAAGTCCGAATATCCGCGACATGTCCGCGTCCAGGAGTTGGAAATCGAAAATCGACGCATTCTCCATCAGGCGTGCCGGATTGCTCGTTCGCGACAGAGTGGCGACGCCATCCTGCTGCACCAGCCAGCGCAACACGATCTGGGGTATGCTGCGGTCATATCGCCTGGCGATTTCGGCAAGCGTGGGGTCCGCGAGCACACGGCCGACAGCCATCGCGCAATAGGCCGTCACAGCAAGATCCGCTTCCCGGGCGGCAGAAACGAGGCGGCGCTGATCGAGGTAAGGGTGATATTCAAACTGATTGGCGACCAGCGGCAGATCCGACAGCCGCATGGCCTCTGCCATCAGCTGCCTGTTGTAATTGCTGACGCCGATATATCGGGCCTTTCCTGATCGTACCACGTCGTTCAGCGCTCCGATCTGGTCGGCGAGCGGCACCGGTTTGCACGGCCAATGAAGAAGCAGCAAATCGACATGGTCGGTGCGCAACTTGCGCAGGCTCTCGTCTACCGAAGATGCAAGGCGCTCCGGCGCGCAATTGGCGACCCAGACCTTGGTGGTGATGAAAACATCGGATCTCGGCAGGCCCGCGCTGGCAACGCCGTCGCCGACGTCCTCCTCATTGGCGTAGATCTGCGCCGTGTCGATATGACGGAACCCCGCTCGCAGGGCCAAAGGAATGATCCTGGCAAGTTCCCGGCCGCGCATTCCGTATGTTCCGAAACCGAGAGATGGGATCGCTGCGCCATTTGATATCACGTGCATCTGATGTCCTTGCGATGAGCTCGATCCGGCAGTCCCAAGTCGAGCTCGGGTCCCGTCGGAATGATCCCGTTCGGGTTGAGCCAGGGATGGCTGCCGTAGTAATGGCCCTTGATATGCGTGAAATTGATCGTGCCGCGAATCTTTGAATGCCGTGCCAAACGCCGGGTGTATCGCCACAGGCGGGGATATTCGCGCAGCGCCCGCCTGCTGCACTTGAAATGCCCGTAATAGACGGCATCAAAGCGTATCAGCGTCACAAACAGGCGAATGTCGGCCTCCGTCAGCTTCTCGCCAACCAGATACTTCCGACCGTCAAGATAGGCTTCGAGCCAGTCAAGCGTGTCGAAAACCGATTGGACGGCACTGTCGTAGACGTCCTGACGGACGGCAAATCCTGCGCGATAGACGCCATTGTTGAGGTTGGCATAGATCCGCTCGTTCAGCGCATCGATAGGCTCGCGAAATTCGACCGGATAATAATCGCCGGGCAGGGCGCCCAGATCGTCGAAGGCGCTGTTGAACATGCGGATAATTTCGGAGGACTCGTTCGAGACGATGGTCCGTTCCAGCTTGTCCCAAAGGACCGGCACGGTGACGCGGGAGGTGCAATGCGGGTCTGCCTGCTGGTAGATCTCATAGAGCCGCCTGGCGCCGTTGACGATGTCGGGCACGACGCCCGGACCGTCATCGAACGTCCATCCGTCTTCTCCCATGAGCCAATGGACGACAGATACCCCGACGAGGCGCTCGAGCCCCTTGAGGCTGCGCATGATGAGAACGCGGTGCGCCCAGGGACATGCCAGCGAGATATAGAGATGGTACCGGCCGGGTTCGGCCACGAAATCGTGTGTACCGGCTGCGGCGCCTTTCGGCGTGATCCAGTGGCGAAATATCGAAGGTTGGCGCCGAACCGTACCGTTCGAGATGACGGTTTCGAGATCGGTGCGGCGCCATTGGCCGTCAATGAGCTCACCCATGAGCGAGAGCCCTGGACTCGCCGCCGCGTACGAGCGGGGCGACTTCGCTTCCGAGAAGTTCGATCGAGCGCTGCATGGCAGCCGGGTTCGAAGCAGCCGAACTCATCTGGAATGTCAGGCGCGAAACCCCTCCGAGCGTGTCGTTCATGCGAATGATCTTGGCGGCGACCGCGGCGGGATCACCGACGAGGAATGCACCCCGAGGTCCGCAGAGCGCATCGAATTGCCCGCGCGTCGCACCGGACCATCCGCGCTCGCGCCCGATCTCGGTAAACATGTAGGACCAGCCGGGAAAGAAGGCATCCCTGGCATCTTCCGACGTATCGGCAACGAAACCCATGGCATGCACGCCAACTCTCGCCACATCAGGGGGATGGCCGGCGTTATCAGCCGCTTTGCGGTAGATATCGACAAGCGGCCGGAAGCGATCGAAATCACCGCCAATGACCGCGATCATCAGCGGAAGGCCAAGCCGGCCGGCCCTGGCAAAGGAGTGCGGCGTTCCGCCGACCCCAAGCCACACGGGAATGCGCGGCTGGAACGGGCGGGGGAAGACCCCCTGGCCCGTCAGGGGCGCACGGAAACGTCCTGACCATGTCACATGGGTCTCATCACGAAGTGCCAGCAGCAATTCAAGCTTTTCGACGAAGAGCGCGTCGTAATCTTCGAGCGAGAATCCAAAAAGCGGGAATGCTTCCGCGAATGATCCCCTTCCCACGACGATCTCGGCGCGCCCGCCCGAAATCAAGTCGACAGTCGCGAATTCCTGAAGGATGCGAACCGGGTCGGCGGCGCCAAGCACGGTGACTGCGCTTGTCAGCCTGATCGACTTTGTCCGTGCCGCGATCGCGGCAAGGATGACGGCGGGCGCGGAATCGAGGAACTCCTCGCGATGATGCTCGCCGATGCCGAAAACATCAAGGCCGACCCTATCGGCGGTCTCCGCTTCGGCAATCAGTTCCGCCATACGATCGCTGCCGGACGGCGCTTGGCCGCCGCCAACTGGAAGGATTGCCGCAAAGCTGTCGATCCCGATTTCCATGGCCATCGTGAACCTTTCTCTATGTTGTCATCAGGGGAGCCCACGCGCCCTGTGCGAAGCAAGCCAATGCTGCGCATCACCGGGTCGCCGGCATCAATCCCCGATCAAATGGAAACGGCGGGCACGCGCCGGTCTCATGAGCGCGTACCCACCTCTCCAGAGCCGTCGTCAGTCCAGCTACCGGGGGGTGAGGAATCAGGAGCCGGCGGCCGGCGGAACTATGCCGTCCGAAGGACCAGACGGCGGGCGTCCAGGCTGAGGGCTGTCGCTCCCGTCGCAACGATCTGCAGCAGACCTCCCGTGATCATCAGGTTTTTCAGGAAGTGGATCATGGTGTTCTGGTCAGCGAAATTGTTGTGGAAGAAGACCGCGGTGGCGACGGTGAAGACGGCCAGCCATGCGGCCGCAATCCTGGTCTGGTATCCGACGAGCAGCAGCAGTCCCACGCCGATTTCCGTCGCCAGTGCAACGAGATAGCCGAGCAGGGGGAACGGAAGGCCGACGGCCGCGATATAGCCTTGCGTTTCTGCGGCGGCGCCGAGCTTGGTAAGGCCGCTCATGACGAAGATCAGTGCAATCAGAATCCGGCCGACGGCCGCAATGGTGGGGGCTTGCTTTTCCATGGTCTGGTTCCTTCTTGAAGTGTGATGATGAACTGCGATGACGGTTTGTCTCACGATTGAATATCATCTGAAAAGACGGTATGTTTTGATAGTATCTATCGCCTATGGAGATATATCGTGCTTGATGGTGTCTCACTCGATCACCTCCGTGTCTTCATCGCAGCGGCGGAAGAAGGCAGCTTCTCGGCGGCCGGACGGAAACTTCGCCGCGCCCAATCCATGGTCAGCGAACTGATTGCAAATCTCGAGGGTCAGCTCGGCATCACTCTCTTCGATCGAGCCGGTCGATACCCCCAGCTGACTGCGGAAGGAGCGGTGCTGCTTTCGGATGCAAGAGGCGTTGTCGCCGGGGTCAACGGGATGAAGGCGCGTGCCAAGGGCATGGCATCGGGCCTCGAGGCGGAATTGTCCGTTGTGGTCGACGTCTTCTTCCCGATCAATGCCATAGCGGATGCCGCAAGGGAGTTCCGGGAGCGGTTCCCGGCCGTTCCGCTGCGCCTTTACGGCGAGGCGTTGGGAGGAGCTTACAAGCCTGTCATCGACGGGCGCGCCGCTCTCGGCATTGTCGGCTCATTGCCGATCATGCCTCCCAATCTGATCTCCGAGCGGCTTTCGGGTGTTGCCTTTCTGATGGTCGCCGCCAGCGATCATCCATTGGCCGGGATATCAGGTCCGATTCCCAAGGAGGAGCTTAGCCGCTACACGCAACTGGTTCTGACCGATCGCTCCGAACTCTCGGCCGGCCGCGAATTCGGCGTCATGTCATCGTCGACATGGCGTCTGGCGGACCTCTTTGTGAAGCATGCCTTTCTCTTGAAGGGATTGGGCTGGGGCGGAATGCCGATGCATACGGTCGAGGACGACATCGCAAAAGGCCGTCTCGTGGAGCTTCAGATCGAAGACGTTCCACCAGGCGGCCTGATCTTGCAGATGTCGGCAGCCTATCCGGTTGCCGCCCCTCCGGGACCGGCCGGACGTTGGCTGATAGAGCGGCTTCGGGAGTGTCCGGCGAGCGCCTCAAAAAGAACCGGCCACGAATAAGCTCACGCGGAAACCGAGTTGCGGGTATCCGTCCAGTCGACCATGAGCTTGCGCTCGGAGAAGAGCCACCGGCCGCCCTGCTTCACGAACTGGTCGAGGTAGCGGATCGAGGCCACCATAAGCGTCTGCTGGTCTCCATCGACAGTCAGATGATGAGCGATGCAGTAGCTCTCTCCCGTTGCGCGGTCGCCATTGATTCTGAGCGTGCTTTGCCCGTTAAAATGGGTCGTGGCTTGGTACTGGCGCAAAGCTTCGAAAATCGGTGCAAGCGCGGCCCGCCCGTGAAGGGCATATGTCGGTTCCGGCTTGCTGCTGTCCATGAAGACTTCAAAGTTGGTGTCTTCGGTGAACAAAGCCATTTGCCCCTCCGCCTGGCGGCGGTCGGCGCAATGCGCGTAGGCATCGACCAGTTCCCGGATTGCAATCCGGTCTGCCGCTTCATCCTGTTTTGTCATATTGGCCAAGTGAAGATCCTTTCAGGACGTCGATGTGGATTGAATACCCGCCGCTATCAAACTGACCTGCGTCGAAACCATAGCCCGCATATCGGCAGCATCCCTGGCGATTTCCTTGAAGCCGCGCATTGCAAAAACGAGCGCGCGCGTAGCCTCTGCGGCAGAGATCTCAAGATTGGACTCGGCCAATGGCGCCTCCAGCAATGCCTCGATGATTGCACCAAAGGCGTCATATCCGGCGCAGACGGAGCGGAAGCCGAGGTCGAACATATCCGCGGCATCGGGATGCGCTTTCACAAGCTCGTAACCCTCGGAGGCCCAGGCATGGCATGCAAAGAGCAGCTTTTCTCTGAGAGTGCTCTGCCGCCTCAGGCCCTCGCTGATATCGAGGAGCTTGTCGGCAATCATCTTTTCCACGACGGCAGCGAAGATATGCTCCTTGTCGGGAAAGCTGCCATAGACCGTTGGCCTGGTCAGCCCAACTTCCCGGGCGATGTCGCTCATCGTCGTGCGTGCATATCCATAACGGAGGAAGACCCCGATCGCGGCCTCCACGATTTGCGCCCTGCGGCCTGTTGAAGTGATTTCCGACATGCTGACTTTTCTGACATCCTGACGATAAACGTCAACGTACTTGCGGATGCTGACAGAGAAACATTTTTTGTCAAATCGTTTATGGACGGATCTTATGGTTGAAAATTGGAATCATTACCGTACGTCACGCGAATGGTGCGGTGAACGGGATTACGCACAGCGTCGATCGCTGCAGGCTACCTTCGCCGGTGATCGTCGATATTTTGAGGGCTGACAAGATTTGGCAGCGGAGAACTGACGAATTCTGGACCTGATGTCTAGCGCATCGGCCCGAAAATCGGAATCGATTTTCGGAAAGCACGATGCGTAGATTCAAAGAGTTAGAGCGTCCTTTGTCCGAAAGGACGCACGGCGCTCTAAACGCGAATGAAATTGAGCCTCAGGGCGCTGACGACGGCCTGCGTTCTCGTGGTGCATCCCAGTTTCTTGATCGCGCTACCGATGTGATTGTTAACCGCATTTTCCGACAGATCGAGAAGTTTGGCAATTTCGTTGCCCTTCTTGCCGCCGGCGGTCAATCTCAGGCAGTCCAGTTCGCTCCGCGTAAACTCGATGGGCTGGTGTTTCTCGTTCAATGTGAGCTGTGAGAGCCGATCATATATGAGTGTGGCGATAAACAGCAGCTTCGCCAATTCGATCATGCTGAAATTCCGTGGACCCGAAATCGACATGGCTCCACGTCCACCTGCGGCATCATGAACAGGGAAATACGCACCTTTTTCCATGCCATATCGGTTGAAAAGTTCAATGACTGTGGACTTCTTGCCTTCCCCGCGATTGGCATTCATCGCTTCGACATCATAGTTGAACGGGCTGGTTGACCTCAGCATCCGGCGGATGACCGGGCTGTCGATCATCAGGTTATGGGCGTCATAATAATCCACCATTTCCGCCGGCCAATTGGTGATGATCTTCGCTGCGCCGATT
>Ga0307515_10005984_pt1 | contig 24500 bp, 27 predicted proteins | sample 17_EM_MG_FD_194513 | JGI IMG/M metagenome (GOLD analysis project Ga0307515, IMG submission 194513) | Populus trichocarpa ectomycorrhiza microbial communities from riparian zone in the Pacific Northwest, United States - 17_EM | ecosystem: Host-associated > Plants > Roots > Unclassified | place... | reverse complement strand
AACTCCAAAAACAAGAGCTTTATATGAATCTATAGATGGACCCGCTGGGCGACCCGCTGATAACCCGCCCAATTCGGACGGGTTGAGAGTTTGCCATTGAACCGTACCCGAATTGACGGTTCGGGTTGATTGACGACCCGGACCGCCAATTTGGCAACGGTTCGGGTTGTACCCGGACCCGGACCCGAACTGACGGTCCGGAACCGTTGCTAACACTAATCGCAAGTACTATGTCATTACGAAGAAACAAGTCGCATTCTTACTTGCACATTGTGCTACCTGTGCGAAGACACGATCTGAAAAGACTGCTGCACCACTTGAACCCTTAATTGTGAAGAAACTCTGGGAAAGACTTCAAATTGATCTTATTGACTTTTGGCACTTGGGTCAGAAATATCAGTGGTGCTTGTATATCCGAGATCACTTCAGTAAATTTTCCGCAGCTTATCGATTGGAAACGAAAGAGAGTGAGAGTGTGGATATACAGTTGGGAGGATTCATTGGAATCATTGGAATTCCCAGTATTCTTCAATGTGACAATGGAACAGAGTTCAAGGGAGCCTGCGATCAACTTGTAAAGCACCATGGTATACCTGTCGTACACAGCAAGCCACGAACGCCTCAGACGAATGGCCTCATTGAACAGGCCAATCGTGATTTAAAGTTTAAAATTCTAGCCTGGATGACAGACATGGTATCAACTGAATGGTGGCTGGAACTACCAGAACCATTGCTCTCAATGAATCGACAAGTACATTCAACAACTGGGAAGAGTCCATACGAGATTGTTTTCACACAACTTATGCCTGATCGTCCACGGATATCTACGTCTCAGCGATCAACTCCAGCGGCTATTGAACAGCTACATTATTTCCAGGGTCCTGTGATCACACAACCTGACACCCCTCTGGATTCATCGATTGCACCTTCCATTGATCCACTGCTGAATGACTCTGGCGAATCTTGTACTCAGCAGAATGTAATTGCAAGTATTCAGTCTAATGCTGTCCGGGTGCTCAATGAAGAGGTGATTTCCAATACACCATGAAAGATCATTGCCATGGAAAAGAGATAAAATAAAGTCAACAAAGTTGAACTTTTTGAGGAGGGTGACCTTGTATGTCTGAAGATTCCAGATGAGGATCGCTGTTCAACGGATAACATGCGCATGTTCTGCTGGGTGATTAATGTCAAGTATGGCAATCGATACAGTTTGCAGTGTGAATATGGTATTTCTCATGGCTTCTATCGTACCAAAAATATAGACCGATCTACATCTACCATCCCACATCCAATTCCACCATTCAAAAAGGGTAGCCATCGAGAGCTTACTCTTCGGGAAGCGGCACATCTTTGGTCCCCTGCTGAGCTTATCCAAGTACGTTGTGAGTACAAAGGGAACTGTGCAACAGTCCGAGACAAGTGGTTCACAGGAAAAGTCGAGTGTACACTTCATTGCCATGGCCGAGATCGTGGTGCACACTGCACAAAAACAGGAGATTTGGCAGCGCCATCTGGTACTATCAAGCTCATACGAAAGACAAGATCTGCCCCACCTGAGCCAAATCGACAACGCCAGCGAGCAGATACACAGGGAAATACTTCCAATCGAACTGATCCCGAATCTGTGGACAATACCACCAATGAGAGCTGTGATTTGCCAGATCTGGATACCGGGGATGAGGAGGTTTTCGATGTGGAAGAGGTCCCTGTGGAGGAGGAGCCTGGGGAAGATGCGGAGGTCAATGAAGAGGATGGGAGTGAGGAAGAGATGCTGAATTCAAATGATACGCAGCAAAGTGTAATTGTAGTTGCGTCTGGACGTCGAAGTTGTGGCTGATTATAGGGAATACAATGGGGTGTACAAAATTTGTAATTTTTGATTGACTCCACGAATGAACTAGTCAGTTCATGGAGGTGGGGTATCATGACTCTGTCAATGAACGGTCCCTTCACGGAAGGTGGGCCTCCATGAATTGACTAGTCACTCCGCGGAGGAACCACCTCCGTCAATGGACTAGAACAGAATATGTCGTGCGCCGCATTGGGGAGATTGGCATACTTTGACTGCGTTTCTTCCTGTTGGCGCCACCAATTGGTTATGTCCAGTATCCAAATGTACTACTAATCTCCACTGGATCAGAGTGGTAATCATTGAGATTTGGATTAACTTGTCCCAAGTTCTTTCGTGCTTCAGGCGGCGAATTCAAATTGAGCCTGGCAGGGGTGAATACGTGGGCTGTGCGATCGCTTTGTCCGGGTGGCGTCTCAGCCGCATTGTCAGGCATCAGATATTCCACATCATCGCTGGACAGATCATATGGATCCAAAAATGATTGATCGGACCCTGATGCGGTTGCAGTGAGGAGGTGATGGCTACCCAGTACGGTTTGGAGTTTATTGACCGGCAAACATCGATGTTTTGCAAAATATTGATTCTCCACATACTACAGACAGGCCACTTGGTATTGGGTAGTATAGGATGTCTCATCCTCAGGATTGATATCCATTCCCTTGTCCCACTTTCCAAACGATTGCAACTACCTGAAAGGGTCAAGGATCTGTGCAGATATTAGAAGCTTGCCCATCGATGTAGTCACTTCAGAGTAGTATTTGGGCAGCTTCAGTCGAGCTAACTTAACCACGAAGAGCAAGTCTTCTTTCCACCGTGTTTTATTCTTAACCAATGCTCTCATCACGCCATCCATGTGATCTAACATGTCATTGTACACTGTGATGACATGATGTAATGTGACTGTATACCTCTTCAACACCCAAAAGGTCAAAGATCGAAATGGCTTCGATTCTTCCATCATATACATCACAATCATCTATTCATCCTGAGTTGTGAATGGCGGCCAGTATTCAGTGTATTTGAGGTTTTGAAGCCACTCAGGTGTGAATTCCAGTACACTGTAGGCGCGCTCTAGCAACTCCAGAGTCGAGTTCAAATGTGTCTTAATATCAATAATCAGAAGTACAGCAATGCGGACTTTGGCATTTTGACAGTGAATGAACTTGTTTCGGAGACCAGGTGTTAGCGTAATTAATCCAGCAAGCATTCTCTGCTATATAAAGGTCAGTGTCAGGACTTTCACAATATCATGAAATACATACTTTCTCAATTATCTTTGCTAAACATGGTCTCATGGCCTACACCTTGTTGATTCTAGCATTGCCCTATTTTCGAAGTCCATGACTCTTCCTGATGTCGATGCTTTCATTCTGTTCAACTTGCTGATCGCCCTCATGGGCTCCCCAAGACTTGGTGAGGCCTTTCACCCCGACTCTGCTCATGAATGCACCTAAAGCGAGCTGTAGGATGTGCGCCATGCATGGTATGTTGTCAATGATTTCACCAGTCCAGCAATGGACCAGTCCGGACTGGAACTGTCCAGTCTAGTCCAGGTCCAGTCCAAGAAAATTTTGGACCGGGCTCGGACAAATCACCAGTTTTTCTGGATATAGACTGAACTGGCCTGGACGGATTTGGACCAATCCACTCGGGCCGAATCAGCCCGAATACGCTGGGAGGTCCTGATACACTGAGTCAACAAATAGTCTCATACACATAGGCTCATACACATAGACTCATACACGTAGACTCATCTTGACATTCACAAGTCACCATGTGTTGAGTAGGGATTTGCCAGGGTGGCATCCTTAGTCTTCGATGCCAGTGTACTTGGGCATGAGGTTGGTGGTTGGCCGCCCCCACAAACCTAGCCAACCCGCTCAAGCCTCGCCTGCCCCCATGGTGAGGCGGGTTCCGCTCTGGGACTCAGCTTTGGGCTCCCGCTTTAGCACTAGGCATGGAGTTTTGCTTCTCTCAATTTTATGTATAAGTCTATAGTTTGCCCTCTCTTTGGATCGATAGACAATTGAGCTTCCTCGTTCTTCTCTTTTGATCTCAACATCATCCACATCTTACCCCTCATCACTTGGCACTTGGCACTTGCCACTCACCACTCGTTTGGTATGGTTGTGATTCCCGTAGTGGTGCTTGCTAGCAGTGGGCGGGTTGGTTTATAACGATTGCTTGCAGCAGGTGGTTGTTATGAAGTGACGTTGTGCCCGAGTTAGTGTTACAGGGATTATTCTCTCACTTCTTTAGTTTTACAGATCTACATTGAAATTGATAAATAATATCTTGTTTGGACTGGTCTAGACGAAGCCCATCCAGTCCAAGACTGCCAGTCTGGGGCCCGGTCCAGTAAGGCCTTCCGGGGTGACCGGACAGGACTGCGCCCTACCCGAGACCGGGTCCGTCGAGACTGGTTGAATCATTGTATGTTGTTCCTCAATTCCAGCAACTTCATTGCACATCCCCAAAGTGTTAATTGCAGCTTGCTTATCATCGAGTTGTGTGAGGAAGCATTATCAGTTGTAATACCAAGCAAACGGCCGTTGGTAAGCTGAAAACGATCAACCACGTCCTTCAATGTACACCTAGCCTTACTCCAGTATGGTGGCCCTGGACCAATCATCCTTAATTAGCTTTCAAAACCGGAACAATACAGGAGTTCAACCTCATCAGAAGCGAGTTGAACTTCACGCAATGCCTAATTTTGATCCATATTGTAGGCAATGATCAACGTTATGGCCAATTTGTGTGTTGATATCCATCCGTGCAAAGTTAAACTAACTTGATTTCGTAACGGCAATTGCTTCTTGATTGCATCCACCGTCAGTGCATATTCCCACCGCAACTGCTTCTAAGGGTCGTGGCGGGCGGTAGGACTAGGTCATCGCGTAATGTGTTGTATGACCATCGTCAATGAAGATTTGGGATAGCGTTCCATTGAATGTATGCCAAAACACATCTTAATTTGAGGTAGAGATTCGATGTGTCATAGTGAAATTCAGAAGTTTCTAACTCCTTAGCCACCAGTTTGGAACGTTTTGTCTGTTATTCCGATCAATATGGATTCCACTGGATATCAAATCTTATTTTCCTCTGCCAACTTACTATTGTTATTCCTGGACTTCCTTGCCGATTGAGAATGGCGAAAGCTGCTTCATCCACCATCGCACTAAGCGATTCAGTGACCTCGGACTGTGTCAATTCGTATATCTTTGCGATGTGAGCTTTTGCCAGCAAGTGTTTCCCCACTGAGCTGGTCCCATGTGCTGATGGATGGCGAAGCACTTCATGACAAAGGATTCAAATGATGCCAGGGCTGCCGGTCTCCTCAATTCCGCAGTGTAAATCGAATCGCCATGATGGCGCATGTCTTCAATTCTCCCAAGCAATAGGCCGCTTAGAGCCTTCATTCAGTGAAGCCGACCATGCTTCGAAGATAATTCGCAGATTAAGGTCGCTAAAATCGTGAATAAAGACACATTCATATTTGGTGGAGATCATAACCTCTCGCAATAATGTGTTCAAGGATTATGTATCCGACATGGCAGAAGAAAGTAAGAAGCTGGGTATTCCGATTGGAGAGACTGCCGCAAATACTGATACAGTATAGCAGACTGCGTGTTCTTAAATATTGACTCTACACGTTCTAGGAAAATACTCAGTTCAGTAAGACATTGCATGCATATGTGTGAAGTTGAATACCAGGACAGATTGCAATGACTGCCTGCGTAAAACACCATTTAGGAATGGCAAAATGCACTTGATTGCTGTGTAGCGTTCAGACCATTAACGCACACTTGGCACTCAATTGTAGGTGGCGGACACAATATTGTCACTTGCATTTTTGCCAATACAGGCTGCGGAAAAGTTCTTAGTGGTTTATCTGCATTCCATTCCGGTTAGATTATGCAAGATGCCAGTAGACAAATCGTTGACGCTCCGTGGACGCTCTTTTTGGGACATGGTTACAATCTTGGCGTAAGCATATATGCCTAGAAAGGTGGCTAATAGTACCATTATAGATCATTGTGGATGCATAGGCCCATGATTTTCCAAGATGGAAGGCTCAAATCGCTGACTCTCCGTTGACGCGTATTTTTAAGGAACAGTGACGATGTCATCGAACACGCATTTGCCTAGAAACACGGCCAACAGTTCGAATATGTGTTGATGTCACGGCAATGCGTACGGATTTTCCGAGTAGCATGGCCAAACGTTGTTGACTCAACCTTGATGTTCAATTATAGGACGTAGTTTCGATGCTGTTGCAACTGTGTTTGCCTAGAAAGGCAGCCTGTAATCTGATTATAGCGTAATGTTACCGCACTACCCTAGAATTTGCCATGAGATAAGGCCAAAAATCATTGAGGCACTGGTGACGTTCATGTTTAGGATATAGTTTGGATGTCATCGCCACCGTTTTTGACTAGAAATGCAGCTGATAATCTGATTGTGGCTCAATGTCGCCACACAGCCCTAGGATTTCCAATAATACATGCCTCAAAGTCGTTGATGCACCGTTTACCCTCATTTTTAGGACATATTAGCGATGTTAATGCAAGAGGTTTTGCCTCGACGGATGGCTGAGAACACGATTATGGTGTGATGTCGCCGCACAGCTCATGCATTGTCCAAGATGCAAGGCTAAAAGTTGTTGAAGCTATGTTGACGCTCATTTTTAGGACATAGTAGAAATGTTACCACCACAATTATTCCATAGAAAGACGGCCGATAGTTCGATTATGCCATACCGCAATCGCACAGCCTACTGGACATTTCATGGCTCACTGCCAAAAATCGTTGACACTCAGTTGACTTTCATTTTTAGGATGTGGCAACGAGCCTGTCACATACCTTTTTTGCAATATTTCCGCCCTATACATCCGCTGTGGAAGGATGTGACAATGCAGCACATTGATTGCTGAATATGTAAGACTCAAAATGGTTGACACACTGTTGCCACTCACATTAATCACATTGAACCAGTCTTTTTACAGTCAAAAATTCTATGCAACGAATCATATACTCAGTATTGACATCCAGTATTCCGTTGGTATGTATTATCGTTTCTATCCAGCAGTTCTGTTACCTATCAATTTGTGATCAACGGCTATATACACTTTGTGAGTGAGCAATGATGTTGCCCTATCATATTCCCGCACATTTGGCAGGCAATTGACGGCATGTAGATCATATCACTAGTTGTTGGTAAATATTGCTCAACTTCCTCACCATTCCTTATCCAGCTACTTCTCCTCGATTTCTATTATGTACCATAAGCAATTGCAAATATCTCAATCATGTGCACATGGTCGGTGCAGAGAGTTATGCAGTTGGATACATGGATGAATTCAGCATGAGCGTTGGCGATATGATCAATTCAGCATGCACTCTGACCGCTCTTTCTATGACATGTATGACATCACACAGTGAAATTTCGTTAGCACATTTCTTCACTAATATTGCTTTTGCATTGTCGGTTAATAGTCAGTTGCGAAAAGAAACCGTAAGTTTTGACCGTCTTACAGTCAGATTTGATTTCTAGAACTTTCACATGGTGCGTTCGACCCTTGCACATGCACAGACAAAGTATCATGTCTCACAATTTGGTCACTGAAATCAAGAAAAAGCTGACACGTAACGAAATTGATAAACACCTTGGTTTTCACCGTGATCAGATGTCAACATGTTCAGTTTGCATATCTATGCTTCCACAGACGCAGGAGCCATCACCATCTCTTCGTCGGAATGCAATATCTATATAGTGATTAGCTGGAGGTTCAATGCAAGGGTAAAAGCTTATAGGTTCAACTGGCTTCGCTTTCAGCAACATTGCCGAATCGGGCTCCGCAGCTGGCTCACGGCTAGGTATGCTCAATTTTGGAACCGGCTTCACCGAACCTAGCCTGATATGCCTACTGCCTGGTTTAGAGGTCCCTTGCGGCCTTCGCAATATTCCGGGGACAATGTCAAGTCTCCCCTTTAGCTCTCCAGAGGTGTTCAGTGGAGGTGATGGAGTGTCATATTTCGTTTGCAGCTGAATGCCTGCCGGAACCGTCAATTCGGAGGTGCTATACTCCTTATCACGTTGAAACAAGCCGTCGGCTGAATCCTCCCATCCCGGCTGAGTATATTGGTCGAGCTTCATCTGCTTGTGCAGAAACCTCTCCATGCGCAGCGGTACAGTTTAAATCATTGTGCCCATCACCCAGCCTGGTTCATCATCTTCGCTCAGCTTGCCCTGCTGAGTCACGTGACCATCCTCATCTTCCACATCTTCCCCATCGTCGGAACTTGGAAGATCACTCAGACTGTTTCCGATAGCAACCACCATCTCCTCAATCGTCATTTCGGTCTCTCTGGAGGTCAATCCCGTGAATTCATCATGTGTGATATCGTCCAGATCTTGCAGGACCGCTGCCTCTGAGTCTTTTACTCGATTTCTTGCCCCAGTGGTCTCTCTCTCAATATAATCCTCAATCCATTTCTCTTTTTCTTCATTGCTTAAGATCTGTATTTCTGGACATTTTTCCCCCGCAAGCTTCTTTTTGGATCTCAAGGGGCCCAATGCCCCAAGGGCTAGGGCTCTCTCTCCCTCCAAGCCGCTCTGACCTTCATTCGCTTGATGACATTGTTGTGTTGACTGCTTGGTTGATTTGCAGTGTCTACTCGCCGGAAGTCGCGAAAAGTTCTTTTTCAGAGGATTGACCATCATAAGTTGCATGGAGTATGTTGTTGGGCGACATGTTGGATGTTGCAAGTTACGGACAATACAGAGGCAAGCTGCATCTTTTAGGTCAAGGTTGGTACATTTACTCATCATGAACAAAGCAAAATCTCCCTCTTCACTGTCAATAAATCAGGAATAGTGACGCTACCCGTACAACATGACATGATTGTTAGCCTCATCCTCGTGTAATATCCTGGGGATTATTTGAGACAAATATCTGCAGACGTCCTTTCCCTCGAAACAACATCCTATCAATATCTGGTAATTGAACGATTCCAGCGGTCGTACACCGCAGTTTATCACAGTATCCAAACAAACAACATCAGACCAACGTTTTGCACATTGCGTGGCGGTGGTAAACCCTGGCAAGTTGCAGCCATACTCAGCAGGATTCATTGTGAGCATAACGGTCATGTTGGCTGCTACTTAGTCCATTCTGGCAAGGGGCTAACTATATAGTCCTAAGGGCTTCCCACTTCCTCTCATTATCATCTTCCTCTCCTATCCCACACCAGCACATTATGGATAGACAACGACCTCCGCCGGGTGTGAGCAGATAACATACCGGCCGATTGGCGGGCGCTATATCAAATACCGACATTGTTGGCACACAACAAGTGCGCAAACACATGTTAGTTCACCGCCATGCTGCCAATGTAGCCACCAAACATATGACTAAGGATGCACATTTAAAAATTGTCTGCAGGATTGGAAGAAGCAAAAATAACAACCAATATGCAGTAGGATGTGAATATATCCATGTCGGGGCAAGGGGCAGGCAATTAACCATATAACTTACAGCGGATGTCCGTGGAGAGTTACGTAACGAATTGATTGCTGCCCGCAACGGGAAACCTCCATTCTCAACAGGGATGTTTGCCCACACAGTCCACAAAATCGACCATCATGATGTTGTCAGCTCAGGGATTTTCGCAGATGAATTTTTTGATAAGCATCCCTGTGAGTGGACAATGCAGGCTTTAATCACCTTAGAGGAGGCTACAGAAGTGTATATGGTAGAGGTAATAGCCTAATTTCATTGTTAGAAGCAGCAACTAATATCTTGTAGGTTTTCAACATGTCTGCAACTATGGCAAGGCAAGGAGGTCGAGTACAGCTGGAACAGTCCAACATGTGCCTTGGGTTGAATATGGCCAAAGTAGCCAAAGAAGGCTTTTCGCGCGTCTCGATAGAGGAAACGAAAGATCTCATGAAGGAACCATGCACTGGGGTTCGAGAAGGGAAGAAGCGCGGTGTTGAGTTTCCTGAGCGAAAAACGTTGAAGGCTGTAATACAATGACACCCCTCAATGCTTGGTCAAAACAAAATGTCCGGCTGCGTTCATTGCCAGAATGGCTCCGGAAACTATCCGAGGACACGCTGGAGACGCAAAGAAACACCTGAACCTCCACCCGCCCGACGCCAAGTGCGGATTCCAAAGCCGACGATATCTCCGCCCGGCACACCACCCGCCCCAACCGGTAACACTTCCGGAGCTCAACCTGCTGAACTTGTCCACTTCCCGCCCGGATATAAATTTTCGCATATACCTCTTCCCTGTGCGGAATATATTGAAGATTATGAGGATACCGAGCATGATACTGATTTTGATGCATATATGATGACTGATGAAGGTTAGTACACTGTCTGTGGTGTGGTAATCCAGCTAACATTCATTTTGAAGACAAGAGCAGCAGATTGAGCGATCTTGCAACTGATGACGAGCATTAACCGAAAGACCCAGGATTTTGGAGATTATTATATTATTTATCTATATATTATTAAAGAACAACATAGTCCTCAAGAAGAAAATAAATGAAAAGGCAAGAAAGGCAGCCAAAACAATGTGAATGATAGATTGTGCCAGATTAAATGATTGGATATTGTGGATACAGCCATGGCAAAATGAGGATCACCAGAGTGTCAACAATTCTTAGTCATACGTCATGGGAAATCCCACCTCCGATAGGTTGTAGTCAGGCATAGAGGAATTTTTGGCTGCCTCTATAGGCAACACAGATTGCAATACCCTCCCTGCCCCATCATGAAAATAAGCGTCAACAGAGTGTCAACAATTTCTGGTCTTGCGTCCTGGGAAATGTCACCTCCGATTGGTTGTAGTCACTTATACAGCAATTATTGGTTGCATTTATAGGCAAAACACATTGCAATATTCTGATTGCCCCATCGTGAAAATGAGAGTCAATGTAGCGTCAAAGATTTTGGTCATGCGTCCTGGGAAATTGCACCTCTGATAGGTTGTAGTCAGTCATAAAGGCATTATTGGCTGCTTTGATTGGCAAAGCCGACTGCAATACCCTCCCTGCCCAATCTTCAAATTGAGCATCAACAGAGTGTCAATGATTGTTGGCCTTCCATCATGGTTAATCACAGTGCAATGTTGTGGTTTTTGTCTATATACATTGTTTTGACTGTTATTATACACTAAAAGGCTCAAGAATACATCAGCAAAATGTATTTTGGTCACTGGAAGCCTCCAGAAGTGTCTGAGAGGATGTGGAGTGTAAACTTAGATGAGACACTTTCAGGAGAGTATCAGACCTTAGGAGGGCATTCCTGCCAGCCTTCAGAGTAACTGGGAGTGCCGGCGACAAGCCTGGGAATGCCGACGACAATCCTGGGAGCACCTGGGAGGGCCGGCGACAAAACTGGGAGCTCCGGCAACATGTCTGGGAGCACCTCGAATCACAGTAGAGCAGGCTAGGAAAAACAACATCTTCTTTGGGAACCCTGCAGGTGCGCCTGGAAATCATAGCTACTGTATTCAGTTTGTATTCTCATCTATGTATCTATGTTTCTATATAGCTACGCATCTACACACAGTATAATTGGACTGGCTGCAGGCGGTGCTTGAGCAATTCGAGGTGCACCTGACAATGACGATCGAGTGAACTCAGATATAAACTTGGAGGCGGTTATTATGTGAACTTAGAGATGCACTTGGAGGCCGTGATTGAGCGAGTTTGGAGATGCACTGGGAGGCCATGATCGAGTGAACTCGGAGATGCACATGGAGGGTGTAATCGAACGAGTTTGGAGATGCAGTTGGAGGCAGTGATCGAGCAAGTTTGGAGTTGCAGTTGGAGGCCGTGAACATGTAACTCAGAGATGCACTTGATGGCCGTGATCGAGTGAGTTTGGAGATGCACTGCGAGGCCATGATCAAGAGAACTCAGAGATGCACTTGGAGGCCGTCATCGAGCGGGTTTGGAGATGCATTTGGAGGCCACGATCGTGTAACTCAGAGATGCACTTGGAGGCCGTGATTGAGCGAGTTTGGAGATGCACTTGGAGGCCAAGATATTGTAACTCAGAGATGCACTTGGAGGCCGTCATCAAGCGAGTTTGGAGATGCACTGGGAGGCCATGATCGAGTGAACTCCGAGATGCACTTGGAGGCTGTAATCGGACGAGTTTGGAGATGCACGTGAAGGCCGTGATCGAGCGGGTGTGGAGATGCATTTGGAGGCCGTGCTCGTGTAACTCCGAGATGCACTTGGAGGCCGTGATTGAGCAAGTTTGGAGATGCACTTGGTGGCGGTCGATAGGAGGCACGCCGGGTGCTGACACTTTATCCATCAGTTACTTAGTTAACTCGCTACCGTGGGAATGTGATAAGGTGACTTTACCTTTGGGCTCTCATGGAGAGCTGGCTGGTGGCGGTCGATCTTGCAGTGAGGCACGCCGGAAGCTGAAGCTACATTGAGGGGTCAACTCGCGATCGTCAGAATGAAGGGATGACGGACAATCTTGGGTGTATGCTGTACTCGGTGTATGCTGTACTCGGTGCATGCTGTACTCAGTGTATGCTGTACTCAGTGTTAACTCATGATCATAGCATGGAGAGATAGAGAGGGATGAGTTAACTTTGTGTTCTGTGATGATGGTAGAGAAAGAGAGATAGGGGATGAAGATGGGAACGAATATGGATGATACGAGCGGTGATGAGAAGTCCGGGGTACGACTTGCCTGATTGGGTTTAGAAGTCCTTGTACCAGTGTTTTTACCCGCTGGCTCGGGCGTAGTAACTGCCGTATCAGGAATCGTCAATTGACTTGCCCATGAAATTCTCTTAAGTACCAGTTTCTCATGATGATTTCCCCCATCTCCTCTCATCTCTCTCTTTCTCTACCATCACCTAAGAACACAAACTTAAGTCATCCCTATCTATCTCTCCATGCAATGCTCATGATTAAACACCGAGTACAGCATTCACCGAGTACAGCATCAACCGAGCACAGCATACACCGAGTACAGCATACTCCGACTACTGCATCATCCCATGGTCAACTGTCTCCCACCCCCAGCCAGTCTCTTATCTCCCGGCAGAGGTTATTGTACTCAACTCTCTACATTCCCACGATTACGAGTTAACCAATGAATAGAGTCACAGCTGCCGTCGCACCTCCCTCCTGATCTGCCGCCTCCAGATCGACCACCTCCAGGTACTCCTCCAATCTCGATTGTTCATGGCCTCCAAGTGCATCTCCAAACTCGCTCGATTACGACCTGCATGTGCATCTCTGAGTTACACCATCTCGGACTCCAAGTGCATCTCCAAACCCGCTCGATCTCGGCCTCCAAGTGCATCTCTGAGTTCAACTTGATCTCGGCCTCCAAGTGCATCTCTGAGTACTTAATCTCGGCCTCCAAGTGCATCTCCAAACCCGCTCCATCTCGGCCTCCAAATGCATTTCCAAACCCGCTCGATCACAGCCTCCAAGTGCATCTCTTGAGTTACTCGATCTCGGCCTCCAACTGCATCTCCAATCCCACTCCATCGCGGCCTGCAAGTGCATCTCAGAGTTACTTGATCTCGGCCTCCAAATGCATCTCCACCCCCGCTCGATCACAGCCTCCAAGAGCATCTCTGAGTTCAACTCGATCTCGGGCTCCAAGTGCATCTCCAAACTCACTCAATCGTGGCCTCCAAGTACATCTCCCAGTTCACACGATCACGGCCTCCAAGTGCATCTCTATGTTCTCTCAATTACCGTCTCTATGTGCTCCTGCGATTACGCTTCAGTACCGTCTGCCGCCTTATTGGCCATATCTATATATATAGAGAGACTTAGATAGATAATACATGCCATATTATGATGTAGCGAATCTTGTGACTGTAACAAAGACGAATCTGATACAGGAAATGCCATGTGTTTATGGAACCCTAAGAACCACTGCTGCGAGAATACGGCAATAAGTCCCGCAGACCTGCGCTGATGTCTCAGCAGCTCCAAAATTTGACTATCCTATAAGTCAAATCCCGTAGTATCCTGAATGCACCTCCATAACTGCAGGTGCTTTGAGGAGCACCTGAGAATGCTCTGGCAGAGGCTGAGGGAACCTTCCTTAGCTCCAGGTGAGGCTGCGAGCATCTGGAATTACTTAGGAGCACCGGTGAGGTCTAGCGGAGTGTGTAGGAGGTTTGCGTGTGGCTTCCGGACTGATTTACATTTTGCCGATGTACTTAGTGGTAGCTCTGTATATGAAGTAAGTAGTTAATGTCCTGGAGATGTGGCTAGTATATCCCGTACATATCTGACTATACAGGGTGCCATATCATTCTTTATGGATGCTGGTGATCAAGCACCTCTCATATTGCCAAAGACGCATGACCAAGTATTGTTGACGCTCTGTTGACGCTCTGTTGACTCTCATTTTCAGGATGTGATTGGGCGTGTGAGTATGCTTGTTTTGCACATCAACGCGGCTAATACGTCAAAAATGAACTGTGATGTACCAATGTCAACATTTACGATCAACATTAGCATATCTGAATGCGAACATGATTGTGAAACCCGAGACGCTGAAATAATGATTGGAACCGTCGGGTCTAGCCCAACCCAGGGAATCTCCCGGGATGACAAGTCCTAGTCCGTGTTTGGCGTGCCAAGAGTCAGGGGGTCGGGTTTTTGGACGGGTCTTGAACCCAACCGATAGGTTTTTACTTTCTAAACCTGGACCGCTGGCAGGTTACCCAGACCCATTGCTAACACTATTAATTGAAATTCAGTGATTAAATAAATGGGAAATAATATATAAATCCCTCCGGTGTCTGACATATCACATATTCTTCCCTGGCAGTTTGCCCAGTCAGTATCACAAGAAAACGATCACATATTACAATCTGTATTAAGCTTGAGTTGTACAATATGCACATCAACATTAACAAATATTCACTCATTGTTTTTAGATGTCGTAGTATATAATATATTACTCTGCAATGGGTGAAAAGTCAAAATCATTGACTGCAGTGCTCTGAATGAAAATAGATAGCAAATCACATAACCAGTAGTACTTGGATGATCATTGAATTTATTTGAGAGATAGGCTGCGATAGTGTTTCAGCACTTCCTCATTCTGTGTCCATTGATCATCCTCACATTTACCATATATTGCACCTAATTACAATAATACTTACTGCAAACCCTGCTCACATATAATGGTATCACAAACATCACACCAATCACTATGAATAGCTATTGCAAGCAGATGCGTCTGGAGACACTTGTTTTTCCAACATAATTCATGCTGATATTATTGAACATTTGAATATACAGTGGTATTTTTACGACCCTTTGGAAATAGCCTTGTTTGATTATTGATCTCACTGCACTGAATATGATGAAGTTATTGATATCTCATCACATTGCAGCTATAGCAAGATAACCGGTGTTCCTATATATATTTGATTGTATCCTTGATAAGATTGACCAATTACTTGGCACATTGCTGATATTTAAATTCAATCAAAATTTCATTATAGGTTAACTTGTGATACATTGAATATCTGCCAGATCATGTATAGTGGCTTCATCCTATCTCAGTATATTCCCATTGCCATCTACCAAATGTCATTGCTAGGTATCAGTATGTACTCCTAATATAATTTTCTGCCGCGATCAGTTTATTCATTCAGTCAACCTTCTCTGTGGTAACAATGTTTCCATTCCCAGACAATTATAGCATTGGTAAACTTTAGTTTCTTGTTATGTTGCCAAGGCGTTATCTGCATTTATTGACATGTTGTTGTGCTACTGTATTGTTATATCAAAATGGATCAGGTTAATTAACAGTACTTGACTATATTTTACAAGAAGTGAAATTCAATGCAATGATTTTGGAATGTGTAATTACCTACTGTCAGTACACATAGTAGCTCTAGTTTATTCACCAGGGCTGCTGTTGTATATATAGAATTTAGATACTATCATTAATATACATCTGAAATGATTGCTACGCTACATACTGGAAGCTGAGTCAACGACTCCAGACTGTATAGTATGAGATAGAGTGTATAACTGACTATGCAAGTATACCAAGTGGTAGAAAGTGTGTTATAATCATGGGTATGATATTCAAGATCAGATTTCAAATTTGATCAAATCAATAAGCTATCTTCTTTTGTGAATTTTCATTTCCTATCCAATCACAATTTATTCAGTACCTCAACTATGCATCAGTGAGTATCATATTCACTTTATATCTCTCAATTGTGATATCTCCAATATTTGTTGCATTGCTCAAGTGAAAGGTAAACAAAATACTGAAAATCGATTATTTTGCACAATGGTATAATGGATATTGTAGATTTTGCAAATTGGTGACAGGGAGATGAATGTATGCATATTTATGCACATTGCATGTAGAGAACACTTTGTTATTGGACCAAAATTTTGTAGACTTAATCAGGAAGGAAATTGTGGATTTGGACAGCAATACCTGGTGCAATCAGGTAGATACCACCAGTCAACCAATGAGAATGCTTCGTGGTGACAGCATATTGATGACACCAACATCATTATACGTATAATTACCCAACCATCTGGGTACCGTTTTTGATGATTGTCAGACCGTCAAAAATGCTTTTACAACGGTTGTATGATAACGACGGTCTTACGACCGCTGTTAAAAAACCCCCTTTTTTCATACAGTAGCGAGGATTTGGTGGGTATGGTAGGGTCCACAATGTTGAGAGCAAAAGAGAAAGTACGAAGAAGCTCAATTGTCTGTCGGTCTAAAGAGAGAGAAAATGGCAGGCTCATATACAGAGAAAGGACCATACTCGGCGAAGCCGAGTATCACAACAGGAGCCCGAAGCCAAATACCAGTACCGGGGCTAGGCCTGTTCCTTGGTATGGGGCAGGCGCGGCCCATGGGGGCTACAAGCCACCGGCCTGATGCCCGTAGCCTTAGGCCGATTGGGGCTGTAAGGCCCTGAACGCCACCGAAGCTACTGGGCTAAATCTCATGCCAAGAAACAATCACTGTACAAGAGCTGCTTCCCAACTCACTCTACAAATTTGTCCCTTTTTTTATCGGACTGTTCTGTATGTTAAATCTCATCTGCGAAAAGCCTGTATATAATTTATTTATATAGAGGCTGTGGTTGTGATGGGCTCAAGTGGCTCGGGGGAGGTGGAGGGGCTATAAACGGTACACCTGTGTTGTAATCTTTTTAAACTAGCGCATCACTTTATTCTCCATTTTCTAAAGGGCTTATCTTTTCAGTTATAGCTCTCTATTGTGTGATTGTTGTGACAACGCCATTTTTCGTGTCCGTGGAGCGCTCGGCTGCGGCTCTTTTGCGACCAACACGAAGACGATTGCTATTGCTACCGGACTATATCCGACTGCCGGGGTCATATGCAGAGTATAATACTTCTGAGAGAATTTGCAATCAGCTTGACACATTTATTTTGGCGAGGTGAGAATTGACGAATCACTGGCAGCAAACCCAAAATACACTGCGACGAAACAACTTACGGGTGACGGATTAGCACGAGGTTGATTGGGATTAATGAAGTTTTATTTAGCGTGGTGTTTTGTTCAAGCTGTGCAATCAACGTACTTGCGTTGGCCCTAGTTATGGGTCGATGAAAGTGGAACAATGGCGGCCCTGGGGTGTTACACATAAGGGAATGATTCGTTCAAGAACCCCGCAACTTACCACCCAGCCCCAAGGTGACGTAAGAACTGTCGCGCGCAGAGATAAGACAGCTCCCTGCCGATTGGTTTTTTAGATCGTTCCGCACCATAGCCTAGTCTGTCATACGACTTTCGATACGGCGTTAGGCAATGTCCGCGCTAACGAGAAAAAGTGGTCTGACAGGCCAACCACAGCCCCCTCATTACCTATCTAATACCAGACAATAAAGAGTTATCGGTTTCATTCCATAGCCAAATCTCCTAGCAGAGTTTGAATCACTCCCAAGGTGTAACGATGTTCAAGCGATTTGGAGAATCCCTTTCCGCACACACCTCGCGCACCGGTAGACGCTTCAGCCGTTCATCATCTCCCGTGCCGCCAGTCCCGCACGGTGCAGCAGGTACTAACTCCACGCTCACCACTGAACCAACCAGCCAGCTCCCCACATCTACCACAGTAGTCCCCACTCCCAGTTCCGATACCCATAGCTATGCAGTTCCTGTCGCAAGGGTCTCTTCTATCACTCTTGTGCCTCCGCTGCGCGATGGTGGCGCTTCTTTCCATCATCAACCGACATGTTTCCGAATATCTGGAATACCTCTTAGCTGGTCCACTCATGACCTCAGACAAGCGTTGCTGCTTATCGATCCGGAACTTAGTTTCACGGACGGTGTCCAGCTTTCTAAACCGACTCCTGCCTGCTGCGACTACACAATGACGGCCATGCTTAATTTCGACCAATGCACGGCATACTTTGGGAGTTTTGAACGAAATGAAGAACGATATAAAGTATTTAGGAGACATAATCGACAAGAGCGACTGGTTATCGACAAACACTTCTATGATTTGACGCCGTTGAGCAACCCACGGACACCGATAGCTGCCGAGTAAGTACAATTGCTGCGAGAACCGTATTTTCCGGTCAAACTCGTACTTGTTGTAGTGCATGTAGCTTGCATTGGACACCAGTATATTGCTCTTAATTGTCTGGCCCGCAACTCTTCTGGGTTGTTTATCACTTCAAGTGTGACGGCGAGTAGAAATACAATTGGCGTCACATGCAACCTGCACGCACTACGGAGGTAGCAACTTTCGCCGGGTTATACGGCAACATCTTACTCAACTGCTGATTCGCGTACATCTAGTGTGATTGCGATCACTGGGCTTGGTGGCCATGCATTTGGATCATGGAGAGGTCGGGCCTCAACAGACCGCCCCATTGATCGCCCCATGTGGCTACGTGATTTTTTGCCTGTCAATTTCGCCAACATTCGCATTATGACGTATGGCTACGATAGCAGCCTAAAAAATCCCAACGGGGCAAATTTAACCGACTATCGACGCAACTTTAGAGAGTGTCTACAAAATGCTCGACGCGATTGTCCGGTACATATTGTTTTGCTAGTTCTCCATTTCCACTACAGCGTTGAAGCAGTTGAGTTTCTAACAATGATTTTCAATTCTCTAGGAACGACCCATCATCTTCATCGGTCACAGCTTGGGAGGACTCTTAATCGTCCAGGTAGGACCTTCCTAGGCTTCATGTCCGTTCAGATACAGCTGCTAACAAATGCAGACGTTAATTGAGTGCAGTCAGTATTCTCAGTACCCTGACATCCGTGACTGCATTTTAGGAATATTTTTCTTCGGAACACCACACCAAGGACTCAGGACAGTGGAACTTTGCAACATGTTCGATGAGCAGCCAGATGCAGATGTAAAGGTTAGAGATCTACTTGCTCAATTACATGAGGGTTCCGAATATTTGGAGAACCAGCAGGAGGCGTTGCGCGAGATGTGGGATACAATCCGCGGGAAGGTTATCACATTCTATGAGACAGAAACGACAAAATCGGTCAAGAAGGTGGCACCTGGAGTATTCCGAAGAGAGGGTGTTGAGGTCCAAATGGTGCAGAGGTTGTCAGCCCAGCTATATCTCCCAAAGGAACATCGCTTTCCAGTCACCTCTAATCACCGGGATATTGTGAAATTCGATTCGCAGCAGTGTAGAACGTATCAAACGGTTGTTACATATATGAAAGATTGTCTTGGTAAGCACCAAACTGTGATTACTAAAATTGAACTCTAGTACTGATGTGAACCATGTGGTAGACCAAGTACGCAATGAACGAGTTGTAGAATCACTCAGCAGCTTTTTTTCTGCTGAAGAATTTGGACATTATTACTGTGATCAGAAAGCTCATCTTGATGCTTTATCACTGGACCCTGAGTTGGAGAACGGAAAGTTGTTCTGGATCTTCAAAAACATAGACTACACAGACTGGAAAAATGTCAAGGAAGGAGCCTCAGTCCTCATATTGCGTGGCTCTCGCAACTTGGAAGACGCAGCATCCCAAATCATACGCAAGATGACGGGCAATAAAGTCGCTGATTTGGTCCTGCATTTCTTTTACAGCTCATTAAAACGTCTACATACTTTTAACAACTTAGAGTGCAACTGGCAGCATGTGTCGTGCGTGTGGACGCTGCTTATTCAGACGATTGAAGGCTTTCCGCTATCACAAAAACAGTGTCTCCTGACTGTTTTCTTCAGTCAGGCATTAGACACCATTGTGGACGAGGAACTTGCAAAAATGCTGCCCGATAAGCCTATGGAAACAATCCAGTGTTTATTGCTCCATTCTGATTTGAGAAACCTTTGGGTGGCTCTTGCACAAACACTTGGAAAGTCAGAGCAGCTACGCCTACGAGGTACCGAACCAAAGCGGCAGACGTCCTGCCAAACTAAACGCAACCTGGCAATGGTTTTTGATCTCAACGATTTCTCTATCGAAACTTACAAATTATTGATCGGTATCATCCGTGGTACATTGCGATACTTGCGGCAATACTATTCGAGCGTAAAAATTCTGCTTGTAAATCCTCCCCCGACAGGTGACCTTGAACTCCGTGAATCAGAGGTCCTCGTTGAATACGATCGAGAGAGACAGGGTTAGTACCGCTTACACTTGCATCGCAATTCCGACCACGCTAATTGTATTCTCCAGAGTGTCTTAAGACACTGCATGTCAATAATACACGTTATTCGAATGTCACGACTCACCACAAAGATACATTTGAGTGGCTCTGGACGAGCCTTGAATATGTCGCTTGGAGCTGTGCTGAGCGATCAAGCTTGCTACTTATTGACGGAAAGCCGGGGAGCGGTAAAAGTACACTGGTACGGTACTTCAAAGACCATCATGGCTCCCAGTCTTACACCGTCGGAGATCATGCAATTGTTTCGGACTTCTTTTACAGTCGGCGAGATGGAGAATCAGAGAGAAGCCACTGCAACATGTTGCGGTCACTGCTGTACGACATACTGGCGGCGGACGAATCTTTTTTCATTCATTTTCAGGAACAGTTTCGACATCTAGGTGGTGAAGTCAACGTTTCCTGGCCATATGGGACATTGAAGAGCATACTACTTGCCTGCAGGAGGCACCCACTGAAAAGGACGCTTGTGTTTATCGTTGACGCAATAGACGAATCGGACGAGACCGATCGGTGGGATGCTACCTCCTTCTTACTGCAGCTATCGACCCCTGTGAGCACGAATTGCGTTGTCAAAGTATTTCTCGCCAGTCGACCGATCAACGAACTCCAACAAGACCCGACTGTTACATGCAATTGTATTCGGTTGCAGGAACGAAATAAGGAGGACATTTATAAATATACAGATGCCTTTCTTGGAGATCAGGTGTTCTGTCATGCCCAAGGCTTTAAGAAACAAGCTCAAGAATACATTGTCCAGCACGCCGATGGTGTGTTCTTGTGGGTATCATTGATTCGGAAAGCGTTGGTGCGGTATGCAAGTAATTGCAGGAGTATAACTCAACTCATGACGTATCTGAAAGGGCTCCCCATGGAGATTGCGAGCTACTATGTTCTTATGCTTGAAGCGTTGGAGAGTGGTGATCCGGATGATATCAGAGATGGCAGACGGGTTCTTCAATTCTGTCTGTTCTCTCACCGCGCGGTGAAACTCATCGAGCTAGATCACGCTCTGGCGATTCCTAGCCATAATCTGGACACTGGCCTTGATACGGCGTCTTGGGAAGCTAGGAGACCGATAGATATTCGTAAACGGGTGACTCACTGTGCTGGCAATTTTGTTGAAATTGGAAGCCGGAGACTCCTAGGAGCCGACGGTAAGTCCCCGGTTCTTTTTGACTTTTCCGTATGACAGGAACTTATGCTGCGCTTAAGACAGGGAGGGATATTCGGTTGTCCAAGTCATGCATCAGACTGTACGCGAGTTTTTCCGTAGTCATTGCAGCACCACGATTCAGTCTCCCTTCCACAACCTCAATGAAAAGGAGGCTTTGTCAATGATCAAGTTGACTTGCGTTCAATATTTGATGCTTCATTACCGAGAGATCACGCTCAACTTTCCAAAACCTGCGGACAAGTGGAGCTCTGCAGATTATCACAAGTTTGTTCAATATCTTGATACAAGAGCATTCATTAAGTATGCGCTGGAGAACCTGACACAACAAATGGGCGATATCAATCCGGACGTCACTCGGATCCTGTCTGAATTCATAAACAAGCTACAAAAGTCTCCATCGTCTCCAGCATTTTGCCTGCTGAAACTTCTGGCCGCTGACAAAACCGACCGGACTATCGCTAAAGAACAACGAAATAAGCTATTGCAAGTTGCTGCAACGCACGGTTGTGTTATGGCAATGGGCAGTATGTTAGCAGCAGCTGCAGACTGTGATTCTGTTGACAAATACCGGCAGTCACTGTTGCACCTTGCTGCGAAGAACGGCCATGTAGCAGCGGCCCAGTACTTACTCGATCATGGCGCCAACATACATGCTAAGGATTCTCGCAAGTGGACAGCTCTGCATGTGGCCTGCCTGTACGGTCACATGGATATCACTCGGTTGCTACTTCAACATGAAGCTACAATAGAGACGGGGGATAATGATTATATGACACCGCTGCATCTAGCCGCCGTAAGAGGGCACAACGCAACGGTGAGGCTGCTACTTGACCACAACGTCAACATTGAGGTTCCAGATTGCAAAAGACAGACAGCGCTGCACATGGCAGCCGGTAATGGCCACGAGGCCACGGTCCAAGTACTAATGGAGGATGGTGCCCAAATTGAGGCCCTGACAAGCCGGGGAGCAACTGCTCTACACTTGGCCAGCATGTATGGGCACAGTGCCACAGTCCGGCTACTTCTTGAGTACAATGCCAATATCGAAGCTCAAGATTCGGAGCAATTAACAGCATTGCACTTAGCCAGTAAGAATGGGCACTCGACCACGGTCCAACTACTCCTAGATCGTGGCGCCAACATCAGGGCCCAAGATACCTTCCAATCGACCGCCCTACTCTTGGCCGCCGGTCAAGGACAATCGGGAACAGTAAGTCTGCTACTTGACAACTCAGCCAGTATAGAAGACCAGGATCACGATGGTTGGAAAGCGCTGCACTTGGCCAGTGGGAATAATCACGAAACGACAGTCCGACTTTTGATTGCGTGCAATGCGTACATTGAAGCTCAATCCGCTTTGGGCCGAACTGCCCTTCACCTAGCCACTGAATACGGCTTTGAGACTATGGCTAGGCTTCTGTTAGACAGTGGTCTAACATTGAGGCACAAGATTTGGAAAAAGAGACGGCGGTACACATGGCCAGTAGGAATAACCACGTAGAGACAGTTCAACTGTTAATTGCGCGCAATGCCAACATTGAGGCTCGATCATATTTAGGACGGACAGCACTGCACATGACCGCTCAATACGGTTGTGAGGCGACTGCTAAGTTATTATTAGACCACGGCGCCAACATTGAAGCACAGGATTTGGACAATAAGACGGCGATACATATAGCCAGTTGGATTAACCACGACGAGACTGCCCGACTGCTCATTGCGAACAATGCCAACATTGGGGCTCAATCAGACTTAGAACGGTTGGCACGGGCTGAGATCTCTTATGGCGACGAGGATATTTCCTATTACACCTATTACAGCACCAACAGGGAAGAACGGGATTGTTTCATATCCGCGGCAAAGAATCTGGTGGCTGCGGTGAAGGGAGACTCTGCCATGGTCAAGTTTCTGCTCGACTGTGGTGCAAATATCGAGGCACGAGATTCGCAACAGCAAACAGCGCTGCACTTGGCAGCCAGCGTAGGACACGACACTACAGTATGGTTATTACGAATACGCGGTGCAAATATAGATTCCAAGGATCGGCACAATAAAACGCCAAAGGACTTGGCCAAAGAGAAAGCGTACACCCTCACAGCCCAGCTATTACCATCTCAATTACCATCTCAATCTCAGCTATCACAACCACCATCGTGGCAATCACGACGCGTGCGACCACATCCCGCCTACGATCCAGTAGTATCAACGCGTACGAAGAAGTCGCAAGGTTGCTAGGGTAAGCAGAGCATTAATAAAGGCATAATAGTAAGTTCCGGAAGGTTTGGTTTGTATGTTGAAAAACCACCCAGCTCATACCACTAACGTACGCCTGTAGTAGGGAAAAGTGTCGGTGGAATATAGAGCTTTTGCCCAATATGATCAATGAGTGTCATATGATTTCTTGGCTATTCCGTGGGTTGCCATTTTTAGTATCGTTCATGTGGGGACAGATTTGAGTGCGGTCATCAGTGGGTTGGTTTAGGGTTGTGCACGGCGGAGCCGCATGCACTTTAGTTCTTGTGTACGTGTCAATTAGACTGAGAGTTTGGTCAAGAGAGATTCAGCACAACAGACCCATCACAACAGTTCATATGACATTGTGACTACTGGTTTCTCTATTTCTCTTCTCCTGATATTTAGTATGGTAGACATTGATGTTGAGATCAATCGAGTACGAATAGAGATATTGAATTGACTATCGTACAAAAGTGATTGTCTAAAGAGCAAAGAGAGAGAAAGACAGGCAACTATATATGGGAAAGAAGAGGGCATACTCGGCGAA
>Ga0307515_10005983_pt1 | contig 24501 bp, 21 predicted proteins | sample 17_EM_MG_FD_194513 | JGI IMG/M metagenome (GOLD analysis project Ga0307515, IMG submission 194513) | Populus trichocarpa ectomycorrhiza microbial communities from riparian zone in the Pacific Northwest, United States - 17_EM | ecosystem: Host-associated > Plants > Roots > Unclassified | place... | reverse complement strand
GGAAATGGACGACATATAGGGCCATGGCGGAGGAGACGGTCGACCAGGCTGTTGAACTGTTTGGGTTGAATATCACACGGCCGTGTAGGACGAAGGAGGTGCAGTTGGTGGGTAGTGAGGGGTGGGCAAAGAATATGTTTATTGGGTTAATTCAACGGGTACGTTTCCTCGATACCCCATCGAGCCCAAGAGGTGATGATAACACTCTTTGAACAGTATGGACTTGAAACTGAAGTCGCTCAGCACCTGTCCGACAACTATGGTGATCGCGCGTGGACTGTATGCGAGTATATGGAGCCAACGGGTGAACGATGGCCTCTGTACGGAAATCGTTTGAACCCAGTATTACCATGTACGCTTTTCAGTGGTCTATCGCCCATAATTTACTTACCTGAGATTCCACGACCCGACCTGCCAGTCCTAGATGCAGAAGTCCGCTACGCGGTGCACAACGAATACGCGCTAACAGCAGTCGACTTCCTCGCGCGCCGATCACGTCTCACATTCCTCAATGCGCAGATCGCACTCGACGTCCTCCCCAAAGTCGTCGAAATAATGGCGCAGGAACTGCGATGGTCGGCCAAGCGGCGACGGCAGGAGATACTCGACACAGAAAGATTTATGGAGAGTATGGGCGTACCGCTTGGTTCTCGCCCGAGCCAGGCAGATCACGAGGTAATGAACATCAAGTGGGCGTGGAACCACTGGGTTGGGGGCTGGACCTCATCCGACCCACTCAAGGCGGCTGTGAGGAGGGTACAGCCGTCCAGGGCGCAGTTTGAGCCTGGTGAGGTTGAATTTCTCAAGACCGCGTGGGCGGATAAAGCAGGCAATGAGAGGAAAATTGATCGCGAGTCTGCGAGGGGAGCCATACTTGAGAAACTGGACGTACCGGGATTAACGGAGTCTGAAGTTGACAAGATTATTGCGGGAGTTGTCAAGGACCGCGAGAGCGTCGATCAGGAGGAGTTTTTGCGCGTGCGTCTTGTTTATCTTGACAAAAAAAAAAATTGGGCTTGTTGGGTAGATCAGCTGACATCGGTACGATAGGTGTGCGCCACGCTCAAAGACTTGGCTGCTGCTCCCCCACTGTCGAAAAAGTCCCGCAGGCCGGAGAGGAGAGTCACTCCAGTCGAGGAGAGTGGTGGGGGTGTATAGTTCTTCAGTACTATTATCAAAAGAATACGCCTTACTCCCTTTCCTACCATTTCGCCTTACACGCACGGGGGCTGCCGACTCCTCCAGTGCTCGGACGCATGCAGCAACTAGATCCAAGCCCAACCCTTTCGACCGGTCCCTTTATTAGAAAATACAGACACTCACTTACCCCCGTATTCCCCTTTCCTGGAAATACTCACCGCCCAGGGTGCAAACACCATGACGTTAATGGCACTACAGTACACCCTGCCAGATGATACCCCTCACTGAAGCCTAGACACGCAGTCTGCTCTTCATAGGTTGTTTGAGTCCCCATCCCTCACTTCAACACCATTCGACAGTCACACTTATTCTCCTCTGCAAAGTGTGCACCATCTAAATATCCGCGTAGCACATAGCACACCGGCCAAAGTCAACGCTATGGCCAGCCTGCCAATCCCGGAAGTGAACTGGCACTCGAACCCAACTAAACCTCCACCGCTAGTGCACACCATTATCATCCGTCGCTCCCACCTACTTTCAATGCCTCCCATCCACATCCTCTAACACTACATACTTGCGATTTTCTCTAGACGACGTAAACTATACAATGAATTATATATTTATATTCAGACTACCCTATATACGCTGGATGGAGAGATGAGGACGGCCGTCAGAGGTAGTTTGGCAGGGCCTGAGTGGCCCTGGATTCGATTGCCTGGGGTGGCAGGGGGCCCTTCCTCTTTCGATGTCGTTGGCAGTCCGCACGCGTCCGAAATATTTCGTTGCTACGGAAATGCGACTCAGTCTCCAAGAGCGGAAACACAAGGCCAAATGCTTACCATCCGCAATCGCAACTGTACGCCATTTCGAAGTGGTCCTTCGCGATGTGGTGGAGAGCCCAATCAGGATCCTCGAAGTCTAGCTGGGAATCCTCCGGGCAGAGTCTGCAGTAGACGACCTCCCCGTCCCGACGAAGGAGCCCGTGGTACTTCAGGGAGCCCGGTGGGACCTGGAATTGGTCGACTTCTTGTGGTGTCATCTCTGTTGTCAAGGGGGCGAGCGAAATCGTCCCTCTGGGAAATATTCCTCTCATCAAGAAGTCGACCGCGCCAGGTTCAGCTCCAGCCTCACGGAGCTTGTTGGAGATACTGCTGATGGAGGCATCATAGGGTGTATCAGGGAGAATTTGAGGGCCACTGTGCTTCTTCCTCCGCCTGTCCTTATTCAGGAGCAATTGGTTCATAACCGTGATCGCTGGCTCTTTCGAACTTGACGCAATTTGACTGCCTCCGCTTCCACTGGGTCCATCTCCACCTTCTCCACCTCCCTCATCACCGCCAGTGAATGATTCAGCAGCCATGTTCTCTGGGTCACCTTGGTCGGAGATATCGTCTCCGAAATCCGATTGACTGTACCCCGAATCATTATCGTCACTCGAATCGTAATTGTTAAGATGTTCTCCTAATGCAATCTCCTCATCAATATCAATTTCCTCCGGCCACATTTCAGTGTCCAACCTGGCAGCAACCTCAGCGTCGAGGTCAATAGCCGGACCGAATCCATCTGGCTTACCTTCCATCCACTACCTGGATTCCAGGTGCGGGAAAGTTACTTTGACTGTTTCCAGTAGTACTTGAGGACTGACTTTGCTGCATTAGATGCGCTAAGGCGACCGGGTTCGCGTATCCCGCGGGACCGAATAATGGAGGTGCTCCGAAGTGGTTTTGTGATAGGTCGCCCTTTGGAAAATTGCCACCAGTGCCCCACTGGTGTTGCTGTGTGACCGAATGTGAAGGAATCGAAGGGTTTAATCCATGATTCATGGAAGGAGATGGCATCGGGCCACTCTGAAATTTGAAATCCTGCGGTGGATAGGCCATATAGGCCTCAGGCGGCCAGGTAAAATCAGAACACATAGCAAACCCTCCAGATTGTAGTCCAGACGGTCCGGCGTTTCCAGAATGTTCGAGATTTGAGTCGGCAACAATTGAGGGCTGATCGCTGGCTTGCTGATAGCCTGTTCCAGTCTGGTTAAACTCTGGAGTAAACCTCAGTGAGATACAGTGGCGTGGAATAGCGAGCCAGAGTGTACCTTGTGCAGAGTTGGCAGTGTACGACGCTGGCATTGCGAGTAACGCGCGAGAAGAGCAGAGAGGTTCGTGATGGAGCAGAGTAAGGTGACCTAAGGATCTGAGGTGGTAGGGACTCAACTTGAGGCAGCGTGTGTGAATTTATCAGCTGTCACGAGTCGGGCAGTGAGCACCAGAAACATGCGGCACCCGGGCTGGCAGGTATTACGTGCCGGTAATAGAAGGCGCTATCTAAAGGTTGTCATACTCCTTAGTTGTTGTTGGAGTCCTGTGTTTGTACCGCCGGACGCGGACAGCACTGATTTGCAAGCAAGCGAGTTTGAAATGTAAAGGTGTCCCCACTCGGCTGTAGCAAAGGTACTCAAACAAATAACAGAAATTTTACTATATTCACACTAGCTACATGTAGAATGAATACGTACGCGGAATTCGAGAAAATCGAAACCCTAATGCGCCAACGCGGGCTACCCTATGAGGCCGACGCATACAGTCTAGACCTGCATAGGTGGTAACGCGGTCAGTCCAACCGTACACTGTGGCGAGCACGCTTATCTGACATCTGACAGCAGTGACTGACCAGTGATTTTCAATCTGACACCTGCCTGTCAGCTGTCAGGCTATCCGGTCAAGTACTCGAGTCATCACTCTGGTCCCAATTGCCTCGCCCAACTTCAGCGCCTCCTCTTCAAACCGTGTCCTCGCCACTATCTCACTCGAAAAATAAGCCATCTACGCTCAGGATATGTCCACCATTGACCGTAACCGTCCACACTTGGCCATCGCTTCAGACTCGGACATCGCCTCATACAGGATGCTTCTGGTCCCGCCTTCGGACAAAACCATTGATACCTACCTTCCTATAGAACTTATGCGAAAAATCTTTCTATATTGCATTGACTCGAATCAAATGAAATCTGGTCAATTGGCTTCTGTTTGTCGTTACTGGAGGTCTGCTATCAGCTCGATGTCTCATCTATGGTCCACCTTGAGGGTTGGGACCTGGACTGAGATGGAACAGGTTACTACTTGGTTGCACAGGGCATACCCGAAGAAGGTCATCATTGACCCACGGAGTGATAGCCAAAGCCCATCTGAGGCTCCAATGTTTGCTGCACTCCAGAATTCTCTTACAAGTACCGGCCAATGGAACGAGCTTACTATTTCCTCATTTCCTCCGGAGAACTTGGCTAGTCAGCTTGGCGTTCAAGGCGCAGGCCCAATGAAGGTGCTGAAAGTGCTACACGTAGCAGCTGGATGTATGGATTCTTCCTCATTTGCTCATCTGCTCAATCTTGTCCCAACCGAAGCTCCTCTCTCTGAGATGAGACTCCATCCCCCATTCGTCACCACCCACTTTCTCCAACCCCATTGGTTTCCTGTTTTGCAGAATCTCACAGTGCTTATTGTCAATGGCAGAGATATTCATGAGACATTCGAGCTTCTTCCTACTTTTACCCAGCTTCAGACATTTGAGGCTGATCGTCTTCGTCTCCCATTTTATGAGCCCAATGCCAATCTGCCTCTTCTCTATACTCTTCGAAAGCTGCAGCTTAGAGCCTGTTCAGTCCAATGGATGGCTGGGAGAGAATTTCCATGCCTTGAGGAGTGTGCAATCCTCCTCCCTCATGATTGGGAGATAATTCAGCAGCACAAGGTGCAATTGCCATCCTGCAAGAATTTGGCCTATCATGGTCATCCAATGACCACAGCTCAATATTTCCATGTTCCCGAAATGAGAGCGATGGACCTCATATCTCATGATTGTAATGAGCAGAGGGTCTGTCAACAGCTACGCCATCTATGCAGAGTAAATGGAAGGTTTTCCAACCTTACTACTCTACACCTCACATTTCAGTGCAGTGAACAAGTCTTATTGAAGGTAGTCAAGTATTTGACCCCTCTACAAGAGTTGGCTCTATCCATTACCCATCCATCACTGTCCTTCTACATCTTTCTCGAGTCACTGGCCGCGAAACCATCTACAGATGAATGGCCTGAATGGTTCTCATCGATGGATTATCATGAAGGGTGGGAGCAATGGTGCTCCTCTCAAACCTGGCATGCCAATGTCCTCCCGCACCTGAAATTCCTGCGTATACAGTGCCCCAAAGGCTTTTCTCAGTCTGAGTGCCTTGACAATTTCCCATTACTTAGAGCTATTGGATGGACTAGGGCATATATGACTCCCCGTTTGGAGCATTTCGAAGTCTGGGAGGGGAGAGGGGGCATGGAAGACATTGCGGTTGATTACACTTCCACCGGTTATCTGGATAAGCACCTTGGAGTATCAAGTGAAGAAATTGACGCAACGATTGTCAAGGCAGTAGTCACACGACGTCTGGCCATTGACTTTCCTGATACTCCATTATTCTCACTCCATTCCACTGCCCTCTTTGGACAGCTCCGGCATCTTGACCTCATCTGCAAATCTAATCATAGAATCCCTATTTTGCCATATCTGGAACAAATCAAGAGGCTGAGAATTTGGAGTGGATCCATTTCTGAATATTCATCGAACCTTGACTTGCCATTGACTCATACTCTCCAGTGGCTTGAACTGCGTTTTTCAGCACCACTTTGGATGCTTGGGAGGACCTTCAAGGCCCTGAGAGAATTCACGGTTTTTGGACCACCAGACGAACCCGAGAACGATTCTAGGCGTGAGGGGCTGCAGGTGGACCTACCTGCCTGCACAACATTGGGGTTGTTTCGCTGTCCAATCGAATATCTCCGCTTCCTTTCCTGTTCAAATCTCCAAATCCTTCGCTGGTCCCAACGCTCATTCCAGACCACCTTTGATTTGGCAGCGTTCAAATCATTACATAATTTCTTATTCAATCTTTCCTGTTTGCGGAACCTTGATGTTTTTGTTCCCCAGGGTTCAGGGATAGATTCCTTGATTGATTTCGTCTTTTGTGGGGCATCGGAGCATGGAGTATGGCGAGGGATCAGGAGTGTGGAAATTGACATCTGGTTTAATCCCTCCTCAGAGTCAGAAGCATCTCACCTCTTCGACCAAACGGTTGGACACCAGCCGCGTTATGAGAAATGGTGGAAATCGTTCACAGTCACAGTCACCAGGAGATTCGCCACAACTGTCATAATCAGTGCATCCATGTGAATGGTCTTGTACAAATGGTAGATCAGGAGCACTCTTTACCGTTCAGCTGTAATACTACAATTTTCTTTCATTTGGATTGTTCGGTCCTTTCATATCATTTGACTTTCATTTGGATTTTCAGCACACGCTATGATGATTAATAAGCTTCTAACTATTTGTAGCCAATTCATGAACAGATCGACCCTTCAACTCGGCTACTTCGAGCATGATATGATCTCAGCCACGGGACATAACAAAACTTGAAGCGTTATATCTATCAAAGATAACAAAAGGGAAGCCAACTAGATGTCATAGAAAATGAAGGTGAAGGCTGGACGGGTAGCAAATTACAGCACTCAGGACTGATCATCAAGGGGGGAGAATTAATACTGTAACATCGGTAATTACAGCAACGCATCACGTCACGCGCACAGGTTTCGTTTCTTCCGGACATTAAACGTCACGTCACATTGTACCTCGGTGGTTTCTTGTGTCGAGTTTTGTGATGTACGGCTTCGCTCCCCAGAAATAGGCCAATAAAGTGTTTATATTGCAATTTCAGATGGAAAATCCAGAATCAGAGATTGCATCAACATCGATCATATCAATATCCTCAATATCTGAGCTGCAATCATAGCTTTCATCGCTTACATTGGTTGCAGCCCGGGTTTAGAAATGGTAGAAGCAACAGAAATAGTAGAAGCAGCAAATAAAGGCATACCTACTTCATTGTTGGCTTCCCTGCTGCCTTGAGTCGTGCACGATATTCACGAGAATGACGTGCATTGTCGCTGTGTTGTTTTTCAATGGTACGGATGGCCTTTTGTTCCGTTGTGACATTCTGAAGTGCTAACATCGCTAGGTTATGGTTATGCAGCTTCGCCCATGCCAATTGGTTCTGTTGAGCAATTTGCATGGACGTTGCAACAGTAAAAAAGTCGTTTATAGATGATTGGGGCATACTATGTTGTACAAGTCGTGTCCCAATATTTTCTGCACTATTTTATAGACAAGGTTCAGTTGTGCCATAGGCCAAGGTTCGCAACAAGGCATCAATTCCTAAACCCTCGAGAACGTCGCAAAGCCAGAAACTGGCACAAACTACTATAAAAGAGCTTTGACGCTTTGCTGTAAACTGTCCCATTTTTGGTTTCTTCCCCCCTCCGTTTCCTCCGTCACACATCACAACCCCTCCCGTTTCCGTTTCTTACCGGTTCGACCATCACGTCACGCCACCCTCCCGTTGCTGTAATTACCGATGTTACAGTACATGAGCGACAAGAAGGACGTGAATCGGTCGGTAATGGATTCGGTGTTGGTGGTACGGACACCCCCCGCATTACACCGTGTAGCATAATGTCTGCCTTCACTTCATCGCCATACTTCTGGCAACCGATAAATATCCAGCGAGCGTAGGGTGTCTATTTCGAGGCGACTGTAGAGTTGTCGTGGCTCACGACGGCGTACGCGAACAAGGCTATGACAACGGTCGAGCGACACCTGTCGGGGTCACGTCATAGTCGAAGCAGCGTTCGCAATGGTGCTGGTGAGTGTGAGTTGGGGTTGCTGTTGCGTTGCAAGTCGCTGGCGTTGTACACGCGCTTGACGTGCTTGGCGAAGTAGCTTGCTCCTGTTGTTCTTCGTAGGAATAAAATAATCAACCGCAATTGGTGTTTAGAGGAAGAGGAAAAATGATGGTCAGAGGTTCACAGAGCGATACCAGCGACGAATACGTGTCGACGTGGGCGCGGCGGTGGCGGTGATGAAGGCGGATTCAGAGCGTCATCGGGAAAAAAATAAAATGAGAAAGCGCGATGTTATGTGGGCCAAGTTGACAAATGGGAAACGAAAGAAGACGATACGCACATGTCGGTGCATGATCAGCTTCGCGATAGAGAGCATGGGTGCTGCCGATGAAGCTTGTGTGGGTGATGGACTCGTAGGCGAGGGTGGTAGGGCTATGAGGTCGAGGGGCACATAGATAAGATGAGGAATAGGGATCAGGCGCGATAGGTGCGCACCATACAACCTTTTTGGAAACACCGGGCGCTGGTGGAGACTGGGCCGGGCAGCAACGGCGACTATAGCTGGGGAACCCGTGGAGTGCCTCTGGACGGGAGAATCGCTATAGTAGCTCGATCGCGAACCCATGGGCCATTCGCGCTCCCTCTCACGTAGGCCGGTTTTCCGCCGTAAGTAGCTGGTGAGTTGCGACTGCTGCTCACCGAGCACCGTGCTATCATTCGAATCGCCTTCGATGAGTAGGACGAGGTGGGAAGTGAAGATGAGGGCGAAAGCGCCGGCCCAGAGGAAGGGTAAGAGGTTCCAGAAAGTCGCCGAGAATCTCGGGGAGTGGGGAGACATTCGACCAGACCATTGTGGGCAAGACTAAGAGTGAGCAAGTAGGGCCGTTGTCGAGGATATTACTGTCGGGTGATGAGTGGGAGAATGGTCTTGTTGTCGAGTGCACAGTGGCATAGTGGGCTGGTTGTCTAGCTGAATGAATTGCTGGAAACGAGCGGTGAGTACACAGTGGACGAGATTTATTGTGACGAGAGACGAGTGCATCGAGGCAGAGTGCAATACGGAAGACGGCCGCGGTTGGGGGGTAGGAGATCCACCGGAAGCGGGGACCTAGGGATACTGAATACACCACAAAATGTCATGTCGCAGTATGTCAGTCAGCACCCGTGTGTTGTCGGGAGATGACCTTGTATCATCAGTCGTAACAGGAGAGCGAACTGCGAATACTAGTTAGGCAGAGGGTAAGGATAACACCCACCCAATCTAGAGAGTTGATCTGCTCACACCGCCTAGGCAAGAGAGCACCACTTGTGGGAGTAGTTGGTATGTCCCTTACTTCTCTCCAGCTGGAAACAACGACGGAGAAGAGGGGAACTTGTTGGAATATTGTTGTTCTCGTCATAGTAGGTACGGTTTGGGTTTAATTACGGTTCCTTAATATCGGTTATGTACAGGGTTGTAGGCCCGCTTCCGCGTATTCTGATACTGGTTTCATGTGTGGCTCGGCCATCATTACTATATAAGTAGTCCTATCGTAGAAGTAGATAGCATAAGGAAGTAAGGGAGTTTCATTTTCCGTCAGAACTTCATTCGAATAACCGGTGTGCAACGCGCCGTGCAGTTGTGGTAGGAAATCACACAATAGAAGTCTGCCCTAGACTTAGTCCCTCCGGTAAGGAAAAAAGAAAATCGCACAATGTGAATCTTAAGTGTCGGATTCTCTGCTCGTTCGACCAACGAAAAAAAGTAGGCGCCACTGGAAAATAGAGATATTACGGTGCTTGTCCGTTGAGCCGAACGCGTTCTGGCCGCGCTCCCCACTTCCGATCAGTCTTGTGTTAAGCACCACTCGAACGGCCAGCGGACATCTGTGCCCCCGGACTGTGTATCCACCACAAGGTCCCCACATATATCTTGGTGATTCACATCCATGTCCCTCGCCACGAAGACGCAAGTGCGGTGGACTTCATATCCATGACGATAGTGGATAATACCAAATTTCGAGGATCGTTGAGACTCCGAGCCAGCGGGGAAGATAGGGGTTGTTGAACCAGTAATTGACCATTCACCTCTCCACGGGAGAAGAAAACGTTGTTCGAATAGTCGTTTGTGCATTTTCCAGTTTGTGCGTGCGACGTGTCGGACAGCTGCTCGACGGAAGTGCTGATATGAAGAAGGATCGCACAACGCAATGAGAATCGACGTCTCTGGCTCATCCAACCACCTCCTAATGAACTATCGATGGAATAAGCTGCTCGAGATGCCTCCTCGGTCTCGACACGTTCAAGTCGTGGTTCAGATCCGTTCTACGCTGAACAGAACGAGGGCGGGATTAGTGGAATGCAAACTCGATCTCCATTTCCGAGCCAGTTTGTACCATCCAAAGCTTGGATGGGTGTCGAGTGATCACCGATTTGCACCCAACGCGGGGCACATGGACTCATGCATGGAAACTAGAGCACAGAAGGGGGCGTACGACATAATGCGTGGGGTGGATCGAGTGGTGTATCTAATGCAGAGGCTGATCGATTGCCATAGGTGTTCGAGTGGGTCCCAAAGTGGTGGGTCTGGTCCCTGGTGGGGAAAGCATTTTGAGCCGATAGAACGGATAGCTCGCTGTTCACAACATCGCGAAATGTGGCATATATGGATCGAAAGTGGGACGAGGGTCGTACTTGCTCTTAGGGAGGCATCAGCAATTAAGGAAGAGCGCCAGAGTGGAGACAAATGGCACGCAATCTTGTGATGAACGGAGAGTACAGATACCTACTTACGGTGTTCCGAGGAATATGTAATAGCGACAGCCGGTGACTCTGCGTCACGGATCTCTCACGAGATGGCGCGTGTTCGGGTGCGCCATGATATCAGACTTGAGTATACCACGAGTGATTTGCCATGGTCTTGTATAAGACGGCCGTACGGGGTACAGAGGATAGCAGTTAGGTGTTGTAGAGGCGAAGATAGTGGATGGCCGGTCGCCCGCGACGTTCCCTTCCTCCATGCAAGAGAACGTGGGTCACAGAAGAACCTCGTGCAGAAGTAGCAATGATTGAGATGTGGTTTCAATAGATGCCAGGGAACTTCAGTCCGGGCTGCTCTCGATCACGTTGAAGACTAGATCGCCTGTGTGGATTTCTGATACGACACGGTGGACTAGAGATGAGGAGAGAGTATTTTAGCATGAATGCTGGAATTGTTCAGAACAAGCGACCCACAACACGATCCTATCTCCTCAGTTCGCAAGGGTGGGCATGCCGTTGGGCAATGGAAAGGCTAGCGCCTTAGTCGAGCCAGCACGGGTTGCGAAATATATCACGTCAATTTATATCCCAAGGACGTGAAGGCTTTAGGCGAATGACTGCGAACAATGATCTTGTCTTCGTTACTGCCAGCGTGGATATGGTGGGACACTTGCAGGTTGAGTTGCAGCAGCGAAGTGCGGTTCAAGTGGTCATAGTAGGTGATCAAGGCGCCATGGATTAAGGTTGATGTTAAATCTTTGAGTGCTTTGTCTCCACCTGCAGCAAGAAATTCCTGGTTGAACACAATTGGTCCATTCATCCGATGTGCCCTGGTTTCGCGGCTAACATCACTCCGGATTCGGCATTTAAGGCGCTCGCAGTGAACCCTCATATAGTTGCAACCAGCAGTTCTGTTTCGAGTTCGCTCGGTCAGAGGAACGATGTTAAGACCAACGCACAGGACAGTGAAGGGACTGAACTTCCCGCTCCATACTCTCGCAATCTCGATATCAAGTGTGGTAACAAGGCCATAAAGGAGTAATTGATGAACAAGAAAAAAAAAAAAAAGAAAGAAAAAAAAAGGAAAATCCCAGTGCCTTCGAAAGCCGGTCGTCACGTCTTTCCGCTTTCCACATGACCCTCAAGGCAGTTGAAAGGTGCCAATTCATTTCAAGTGTATCACCTTCTGTTATCGATGATCGATCACCCCTCTCAAGAAGAATGAGGCTGGGGAGGCTGACCTCCACACACGTCATCGATGGTCCACACTTCATTTTGTAGAATATCTAGCACAATATCGCGTATCCCCCTATTCAGACTGGCCTGGACAGTCCGCCGAGACCCCCGGCCCCATCAGGCCGAAGACACGTGCATTTGACCTGCCCGAATGTCTCGTAGCGCTCGTCAGTGTTGATTCTGGATTCATTGGAGCAGTCAGCTGGCCCGGCTCTGAACCGTCTGTAAATGACCTTGGCGTCTGTAACCCGCGAGGCAACCGCGCGAACGCAGCACCGCGAGGGAGATTCTCAGACTCATCAATTACGCCTGCGCTGCTTATCTCACCACCACGCTGGTCAGTCCCTACACGCCGCAGTCGAGTCATCACTCTAGTCTCAATTACCCCACCCAACTTCAGCGCCTCACCATCAATTTCTCCTCGTCAAACCGCGTCCTCGCTATTATCTCACTCGGAACATAACCCATCTACGCTCAGGATATGTCCGCCATTGACCGTAACCGTCTACACTGGGCCATCGCTCCACACTGGGACATCGCTTCAGACTGGGACATCGCTCCGGACTGGATGCTCCTGGTCCCGCCTTCCGGCAAAACCATTAATACCTACCTTCCTATGGAACTTATTCGAGAGATCTTTCTATATAGCATTGAATCGAATCAAATGAAATCTTATCAATTGGCTCCTGTTTGTCGCTACTGGAGGTCTGTTATCACCACATTGTCCAGTCTATGGTCCACCCTGAAGGTTGGAACCTGGACCGAGAGGGAACGGGTTCCTATTTGGTTGCAGAGAGCATATCCGAAGAAGATTGTCATTGACACCCAGCGAGATGGTCAGCTGCCATCCAATGCTCTGCCACTTTCCGCACTGCAGGATGCTCTTGCACACACCCGCCAGTGGCGTGAGCTTACTATTTCCTCATTTCCTCCCGAGAACTTGGCTAGTCAGCTCGGCGTTCAAGGCGCAGGCCCAATGAAGGCGCTGAAAGTGCTACACGTAGCAGCTGGATGTATGGATTCTTCCTCATTTGCTCATCTGCTCAATCTTGTCCCAACCGAAGCTCCTCTCTCTGAGATGAGACTCCATCCCCCATTCGTCACCACCCACTTTCTCCAACCCCGTTGGTTCCCTGTTTTGCAGAATCTCATAGTGCTTATTGTCAATGGCAAAGATATTCATGAGCCATTTGAGCTTCTTCCTACTTTTACCCAACTTCAGACATTCGAGGCAGATCGTCTTCATCTCCCATTTTATGAACCCAATACCGATCTGCCTCTTCTCCGTACTCTTCGGAAGCTGCAGCTTAGAGCCTGTTCGGTCCAATGGATGGCTGGGAGACAATTCCCATACCTTGAGGAGTGCGCAATCCTCCTTCCCCGTCATTGGGAGCAAATTCAGCAGCATGAGGTGCAATTGCCATCCTGCAAGAAATTTGCCTATCATGGTCATCCAATGACCACAGCTCAATATTTCCATGTTCCCGAAATGAGAGCGATGGACCTCATATCTCATGATTGGAATGAGCAGAGAGTCTATCAACACCTACGACATCTATGCAGAGTAAATGGAGGGATTTCCAACCTTACTGCTCTACACCTCACATTTCAGTGCAGTGAACGAGTCTTAATGAAGGTAGTCAAGTATTTGGTCCCTCTACAAGAGTTGAATTTATCCATTTCCCATCCCTCATCGTCCTTCCAAAGCTTTCTTGAGTCACTGGCCGCGAAACCATCAACAGATGAATGGCCTAAATGGTTATCACCGATGGATTATCATGAAGGGTGGGAGCAATGGTGCTCCTCTCAGACCTGGCATGCCAATGTTCTCCCGCACCTGAAATTCCTGTCCATACAGTGCCCCAAAGGTTTTTCTCAGGCTGAGTGCCTTGAAAACTTCCCATTACTTAGAGCTATTGGATGGACTAGGGCATATTCGACTCCCCCTTTGGAGCATTTGAAAGTATGGGAGGGCAGAGGGAGCATGGATGGCGTTGCGGTTGATTACACTTCCACTGGCTATCTGGATAAGCACCTTGGAATATCAAGTAAAGAAATTGACGCAACGATTGTCAAGGCAGTAGTCACACGACGTCTGGCTGTTGCGTTTCCTGATACTCCATTACTTGCACTTTATTCCACCACTCTCTTTAGGCAGCTCCGGCATCTTGAGCTCATTTGCAAATCTAATTATAGAATCTCTATTTTGCCATACCTGGACCAAATCGAGAGGCTGAAAATATCGCATGGATCCATTTCTGAATATGCCTTGGACCTTGACTTGCCATTGACCCATACTCTCCAGTGGCTTGAACTGCGTTTTTCAGCACCGATTTGGATGCTTGGGAGGACCTTCAAGGCCCTGAGAGAGTTCAAGGTTTTTGGAACGCCAGGCAAACCCGAGAACGATTCTAGGCATGAGGAACTGCAGGTGGGCCTGCCTGCCTGCACAACATTGGAGTTGGTGTACTGTCCAATCGACTATCTCCGCCTCCTCTCCTGTCCAAATGTCCAAATACTTCGCTGGTCCCACGACATTATCTGGTCCCGACGCACATTCCAGACCTTTGATTTGGCAGCGTTCAATTCATTACATGATTTCTTATTCACTCTCTCCTGTTTGCAACACGTCGATATTTTTGTTCCCCAGGGTTTGGGCGTAGATTCCTTGATTGATTTCGTCTTTTGGGGGGCATCAGAGCACGAAGTATGGCGAGATATCGGGAGAGTGGAAGTCGAGATCATGTGTGATACCATATCAGAAGCGCCTCAACTCTTCGACCAGACAGTCGAACACCAGTCGCGCTATGAGAAATCTTGGAAATCGTTCACAGTCACCAAGACACACGCCACAGACGTCAAAATCATTGCATCCATGTGAATGGTCTTGTACAAATGGTAGATCAGGAGCATTCTTTTCCGTTCAGCTGTAATACTACATGTTGCTTTCATTTGGATTGTGCGGTACTTTCACTTGACTTCTAAGAGGATTCTCAGCACACCCTATGATAAGTAATAAGCTTCCAACTATATATTTGCAGCCAATTTATGAACAGACCGACCCTTCAAATCATCTACTTCGAGCATGACCTCAGCCATGAGACATAGCAAACTTGGAGCGTTATATCTATCAAGGATAATAAAAAGGGAAGCCAACTAGATGTCATAGAAAATGAAGGTTAACGCTGGACGGGTAACAAATTACAGCACTCAGGACTGATCATATTATCAAGGGGGAAAGGGGTCCCTGAGCGACAAGGGGAGGAGAAAAAATTGACATATTGATATTAGGACACGCAACGAGTATAAGACGAGCCCAGCCGCATAGTCATAGGTACGCGAACTAGTGTTCCAAGATGACATTCTGAGCGGCCGTCAACGATGGGCAAAGCTAGGAAACACGAGAAGATGTATAGCTCGTTCGCAGGCATAAAGTATATATACAGGCGGAGAGGCGGAGAGGCGGAGAGGCGGACGAGTGGACGAGTGGACGAGGGACTGTCGGTAGAAAGGACCTGAATCGGGTCGGTAATGGATTCGCGGTGGGTGTTACGGACGTCCCCCACATATCATAGTGTCTGCCTTCACTTTATCCCTATCCTGCTGGCAACCGATAAATATCCAGCGAGCGTCGAGTGTCTATTTTGAGGTGACTGTAGAGTTGCTGTGGCTCACGATGGCGTACGCGAACAAGGTTTTGACAACGATCAGGCGACGCCTGATGGGGTCATGGTCGTAGCAGCGTTCGCAATGGTGCTGGTGAGTGTGACTTGAGTTGCGCTTGTTGTTGCGCTGCGAGTCGCTGGCGTTGTACACGTGCTTGACGTGCTCGGCGAGTAGCTTGGTCCGTCGTCTGTCGTGGACAAATCATAGGTGGTATTTGAGGAGAGAGAGGGAAAATGACGGCCGGGGGTTTGAGGCAGCGATACCGGCGACGAATGCGTGTCGAGGTGGCAGAGGCGACGATGCGGGGTAGATTCAGAGCGTCATCGTGAACAAACCGATGAGAAAACGTGATATTATGTGAGCCAAGTTGACAAATGGGAAACAAAAGAAGGCGATACACATATGTCGGTGCATGACCAGCTTCGCCATAGGTAGCATGGGTGTTGCTGATGAAGCTTGTGTGGGTGATGTATTTGTGGGCGACGGTGGGAGGGATATGAGGTCGAGTATCAGCAAGATGTACGGTCGAGGAGCACATAGATAAGATGAGGAATAGGGACCAAGCGCGATAGGTGCGCCCCAAATAACCATTTTGGAAACACCGTGCACTGGTAGTGCTGGGCAGTAACGGTGACCGAAGTTGGGGAACCCGTGGCGTTCCTCTGGACGCGTGAATAGCCATAGTAGCTCGATTGCGAACGCATGGACGATTCGCGCTCCTTCTCACTCGGGCTGACGAACCCGCCCTTGATAGCTGCTGAGTTGCGACTGCTGTTCGCCGAGCACCTTGCTATCGTTCGATTCGTCTTTGACGAGGAGCGCGAGGAGCGCAGTGAAGATGAGGGCAAGGTTGCCAGCGCAGAATAAGGGTAGCAGGTCCCAGAAAGTCGTTGGAGGGCCCGGAGAGGTTCGACCTGACCATCGTGGGCGAGAGTGAGAGTGAGCAAGTAGGGCCGTTATCGAGGGGATTCCGGTCGGCTAATGAGTGGTAGAATGGTCTCGTGGTCGAATGCGCAGTGGCGTAGCGGGTTGGTTGTCTAGCTGAGTGTAGCGCTGGTAACGAGTGGTGAGTACGCAGTGCGAGATTAGTGGCGACGAAAGGTGAGTGCATCGAAGCGAAGTGTGCGACTGGTCGAAGGTACTACGGAAGACGGCCGCGGTTGGAGGTGAAGGGGCGACTACATGGAGATTAACCGTGAGCGGGGAACTAGGAGGTATCGAAGACACCACAAGATGCCATGACGGAGTACGCCGATCCAGCATCTGTGTATTGTTGAGAGATGACACGAGAAAGACGAATGAATGTATGTTGTATCATCAGGTCGTAAGAGGAGAGCGAACGGCGAAGACCGGTTAGTCTGGCAGTCGAAATCGGGAAAGGACAGCACGCACCCAATCTAGAGAGCTGATCTGCTCACAGCGCCTATATGAGAGAGCACCGCAGTCGGTACGTGCCCTTCTTCTGTCCCTGTGGAAAGGCTGCTTCGTCGTTCCCTTCATGCGAGAGAATGTGGTACATCGAAAAACCTCAGGCAGAGATAGCAAGGGTTGAGAAGTGGGTTTAATACACGGGAGGTCGAGCTGGACTCCAGTGCAGACGTTGCTGAAGGTGCTCTCGATGTTCTGGAGAGTAGATTGTCTTTGTGGATTCTCGATAATACACGATGTACTAGAGATAAAGAGCGAGTATTTTAGCATGAACGCTGTAATTGTTTAGAACGAGAGATCCGTTGTGGCAAGGGTGGGCATGCCGTTGGGCGATAGAAAAGCCATCGCCCTGGCAGCACTAGCACGACTTGCGAAATAACAACGTCGATTTATGATCCGAGCAGGTGGAGCACTTGGGCGAACGACGGCGAGCATAACCTCGTCGTCGTCGGTGTCGGTAAGGATGTGGTGGGGCCATTACTGGCTCAGCAGCAGAAACCAAACGAGATTCAGGTGGTCGTAGTAGATGATCAAGGCGCCATCGCAGGTAACGAGTAGTGGGTCGTGTTAAAACCTCAGGTGCTTTGTCTCCACCTGCAGCGAAAACAGATTTCCCAGGGCAAAAGAAACCAAGGCTCCGACGTTCTCGCGGCGTGGCTGGACCGTGAAATTGAAGTTGAGACGAAGCTGGAATGTCATTCAGCGTCAAACGTTCTGGGCTTCCATAGCCTAGTCGAGGCTGTCGAGAGGAGCGTATCATCCCTCAAGAATGAGGCAGGCTGCAGACTTGGGAGGCAGACTCTCCGCACCCGATCGATGGTGACACTTCATTTGGACCTAGTGCAGTAATGCGTATCTCCGTGCTCAGACTCACCTCAATTGTCGACACGTCGCACACAGTTAAGCATCCAGCTTCGAACCGTCTGTCTGGAGAAGGCCATGAGCGCCTCTAGCCCTCGGTAACCCGACAGGATGCAAGGGTGAATTCCTACAACTCGTCAATCATGTCTCCGTAACTTGTCTCACCACCACACTGGTCAGTCCCGCGAGCTATTGGTTTCTTTGCTCTTGAAGCCCAATCCTGCCGCGCTGCACGTCGTCACTCTAGTCTCAATTGCATCTTGGCGCCTCAGCATCAATTGTTCCTCTTCAACGTGTCCTCGCCATTATATTACCTGAAAAATAGTCCGCCTAGGTTCAGGACATGACCGCCATTGATCGTAAGTGTCCGCCCTGGACCATTGCTCGACGTGCCAAACGACGTATACCGCTCGTCCCGCCACTCGCCCCGCAAAATGGCAAAACCATCAATGCCTACCTTCCTATATATGGAACGGCTGAGAGAGATTTTCTTGTGTAGCACTGAATCGAGGCGGTATGACAGCGGCCTGACAGATCCGAGGCAGCTATCAAACTGAAAGTCGTTGGTAAGTCACCGCACCTCTGACAGGTGGCAGCTGGTTCTATGTTTCCATTTCAAACTCCGCTTCTCCTGACCTCGTTGACTCCTCACTACACCACTGCCACGCTTTCAAATCAGTACAGGCTGTACAGCCAGCTCGTCCACCTCGGCGGCTGCTGACGCGACTCGTTGAGGGTGGGCGGTGGCAGGCCATCCTCATTGAAAACGACATCTCTGGACTCGACGACAACCCCCTTGTGCTCGTCCGTCCGTCCGCCTGTATATATATACTTTATTGCCTGCGAACGAGCTCTACATCCTCTCGTGTTTCCTAGTTTTGCTCATTGTTGACGGATGCTTAGAATGTCCTTTTGGAACACTCAGTCTGCTTACCTGTGAGTATGCGGCTGGGCTCGTCTTATACTCGTTGCATGTCCTAACGTCAACGTGTCATTTCTTGGCTTCTCTTCTTGTCGCACGGACCCCTTTCCCCCCATGATGATCAGTCCTGAGTGCTATAATTTGCCACCGCCCAGCCCTCACCTTCTTCCTATGTCGTCTAGTTGGCTTCCATTTTGTTATCCTTGATAGATATAACGCTCCAAGTTTTTGTCATGGCCCCATGGCTGAGGTCATCTTGCTTGACATAGATGATTTGAAGGGCCGACCTGTTCATGAATTGGCTGCAGATAGTTGGAAGCTCATTACCTATCATAGGGTGTGCTGAAAGTCCTCTCAAAAGTAAATGAAAGTACTGAAGAATCCAATTGAAAGCAAAATGAAGTATTACAGCCGAACGGCAAAGCGTGCCCCTGATCTACCATTTGTACGAGACTACTTACATGGATGCTCTGACTTCCACCGACCAGTCTAGCTCTCCCTCGGTGACTGTGAACGCTTTCCACCATTTCCCATGGCGCTGCTGGTGTCCAACTACCTGGTCGAAGAAGTGAGATTTCTCTGAGGTAGACTTAAAATTGATCTCCACTTCCACACTCTTGATATCTCGCCATACGCCATGCTCTGGTGCCCCACAAAAGACAAAATCAACCAAGGAATCTATCCCAAAACCATGGGGAGCAAAAATACTAAGTTTTCGCAAACAGGAAAGATTGAATAAGAAATCATGTAATGGATTGAACGTTGCCAAATCGAACGTTGCCAAATCAAAGGCGTGCAATGAGTAGTTGGACCAGCGAAGGATTTGGACATTTGAACAGGAGAGGAAGCGGAGATAGTCCATTGGACAGTCCCACAACTCCAATGTTGTGCAGGCAGGCAGGTCCACCTGCAGCCCCTCATGCCTAGAATAGTCCTCGGGTCCGTTAGGTGGTCGAATAATCCTGAACTCTCTTAGGGCATTGAAGGTCCTCCCAAGCATCCAATGTGGTGTTGGACTAGTCATTGCAAACCACTGGAGAGTACGAGTCAATGGCAAGTCAAGGTTCAAGGAATATTCAGGAATCAATCCATTATTAATTATTAGCTGCTCGATTTGTTCCAGGTATGGTAAAATATCGAAATCAAAATTCGTTCTGCAGACGAGCTCAAGATGCCGGAGCTGCCTAAAGAGGACAGTGGAATGGAGTGGTAATAATGGAGTATCGGGAAAGCTAACGGCCAGGCGTCGTGTGATTAATTATTGCCTTGACAATCGTTACGTCAAATTCTTTACTGGATGTTCCAAGGTGCTTATCTAGATAGCCAGTGGAAGTGTAATCAACCGCAGTGTCGTTCATGCTCCCTCTGCCCTCCCATACTTTCAAATGCTCCAAAGGGGGAGTCAGATATGCCCTAGTCCATCCAATAGCTCTAAGGAATGGGAAATTTTCAAGGCATTCAGACTGAGAAAAGCCTTTGGGGCACTGTATTTCCAGGAATTTCAGGTACGGGAGGACATTGGCGTGCCAGGTTTGAGAAGAGCACCACTGCTCCCACCCATCAAGATAATCCATCGGTGATAAACATATAGGCCATTTATCTGTAGATGGTTTTGCGGCCAGTAACTCAAGAAAGGTTTGGAAGGACGGAGAGGGATGAGTAATGGATAATGCCAACTCTTGTAGAGGGATCAAATACTTCACTACATTCATCAAGACTTGTTCACTGCACTGAAATGTGACGTGTAGAGTGGTCAGGTTGGAAATCCTTCCATTTGCTCTGCATAGATGCCGTAGGTGTTGACAGACCCTCTGCTCATTGCAATCGTGGGATCTGAGGTCCATTGCTTTCATTTCTGGGACATGGAAATGTCGAACTGTCGTCATTGGATGACCATGATAGGCCAATTTCGTGCAGGATGGCAATTGCACCTCATGCCACTGAATTTGCTCCCAATGACGAGGAAGGAGGATTGCACACTCCTCGAGGCATGTGAATTGTCTCCCGGCCATCCACTGGACTGAACAGGCTCTAAGCTGCAGCTTCCGAAGAGTACAGAGAAGAGGCAGATTGGTATTGGGCTCATACAATGGGAGATGAAGACGATCAGCCTCAAATATCTGAAGCTGGGTAAAAGTAGGAAGAAGCTTAAATGGCTCATGAATATCTCTGCCATTGACAATAAGCACTGTGAGATTCCGCAAAACAGGAAACCAATGGGGTTGGAGAAAGTGGGTCCCGACAAATGGGGAATGGAGTCTCAGCTCACACAGAGGAGCTTCAGTTGGGACAAGACTGAGCAAATGAGCAAATGAGGGAGAGTCAACGCATCCAGCGGCCACATGTAACACCTTCAGCGCCTTCATTGGGCTTGCGACTTGAACGCCAAGCTGACTAACCAAGTTCTCAGAAGGAAATGAGAAAATAGTAAGCTCGTTCCACTGGCCAGTGCTTGTAAGAGAATTCTGGAGTGCAGCAAACATTGGAGCCTCAGATGGGCTCTGACCATCACTCTGTGGGTCAATGATGACATTCTTCGGGTATGCCCTCTGCAACCAAGTGGTAACCTGCTCCGTCTCAGTCCAGGTCCCAAGCCTCAAGGTCGACCACAGATGAGACATCGAGTTGATAACAGACCTCCAGTAGCGACAAACAGAAGCCAATTGACCAGATTTGATCTGATTCGATTCAATGCAATATAGAAAGATCTCTTGCATAAGTTCCATAGGAAGGCTGGTATTAATCGTTTTGATTGTGGTCATAGCAAACCTCCAGTAACGACAAACACCAGCCAAGTGACCACATTGCATTTGATTCGATTCAATGCTATATAGAAAGACCTCTCGCAGAAGCTCTATAGGAAGGTCGTTAATGGTTTTGATTGTGGTCATAACAAACCTCCAGTAGCGACAAACAGAAGCCAATTGACCAGATTGCATTTGATTCGATTCAATGCTATATAGAAAGACCTCTCGCATAAGCTCCATAGGAAGGTAGGTATTGATGGTTTTGCCATAAGGCGGGACCAGAAGCATACGTCGCGCGGCACGTCGAGCAATGGTCGGGTGCAGGTGGTAGGTATTAATGTCTTCAGCATAGAACTGGACCAGACGTGTGCGTCGCCTGGCACGTCGAGCAATGGTCGAGCGCGGACGGTTACGGTCAATGGCGGACATATCCTGAACGTAGATGGGTTATGATTCGAGTGAGATAGTGGCGAGGACGTGGTTTGAAGAGGAGGAATTTGTGGTCAGGCGCTGAAGCTGGGCGAGGTAATTGGGACTAGAGCGATGACTCGGGTGTGGCTTGCAGCGCTTCAAGAGCGAAGTAATCAATAGCTTATGGGACTGACCAGTGTGGTGGTGAGACATGCAGCACAGGCGCCAGGGTCTTTTACAAACTGTGCGGAGTCTGGCCAACTGACTGCTCCAATGAATCCAGAATTAACACGGACGAGCGTCACAATACATTCGCGCAGGTCACACATAAATGTGCGTCTTCAGCCTATTCAGGCCAATCTGAGTACGAGAATACGCAATAGTATTCCATGTGTATATTTTACAAATGAAGTGTGTACAGCTACCACCATCGATGAGGTGCGTGGAGGTCAGTCTCCCCAGCCTCATTCTTCTTGAGAGCGGCTATCGATCATCGATAACAGAAGGTGATACACTTGAAATGAATTCGCGCTTTTCAACTGCCTTGAGGGTCATGTAGCAAGCAGGAAGACATGGTGATCGCTTTCAAAGGCAGCGGGATATCCCTTGCCGTTATGGGTAGTTACGGGCGTGTGTACCGCTGTCGCTGATCTTAGTCCGGCTGGCCCGTCCTTCCATACTCAGAGACCTGCTGCCAAACCGATATCTCCGTCCACTGTCTTCGCCTCTCCAGCACCTAACTGCTATTCTCCGTACCCCTCTCTTTTCTAGCACCTGCGGTTGTTGCCTTAACAATCTGCAAGGCCGTCTTGTACGAGACCACGGCGATTCACTCGCGTGATTCTGATATAATGACGTATGCTCGTGAGAGATTGGTGACGCAGAATCACAGATGTCGCTATTACTCATTCCCCTGAATGGGAACATTGTATGTTGGCTTCTGTCTCTCCATTCATCGCAAGGCTGTCCCCACTCTGAGCTGGCGTTTTGTCTTGATGCGGATACTGTTCCCTGTGCTTGATACTCTGCCGCTCTTCGCCAATTGCGCAATCGCGATTATGGCCCATACTGCGGCAAGCGGTCTGTACACGCAAAGATCTCACCCTCATATACACCTGGTAATCGACTGAAACCTCGGGCCACCATCTGACCCTTGCATTTATCTACGGCGCCCTCAAGTGTTCGTTTGACTTTACACACCCACTATGCCCGATACCAGGCGGAAATCGAGCAACTTCCCACGCGCCATTTCTCAGGTGGGCCTCGATCTCCGTGAGGGCTGCCGTTTAACCCACTTGGATGCGTCCGGCCGCTTATTAATAAGTGCCTCAGCAAGCGATTCGGGTTCCACCAGGGACGCGGGGCTGAAGGCGAACACCATCACATCCAGTCTGGGGACGTAAGTAGATAGAACCGAGAGGATCAGAGCCAACTCATTCAGCGCGTTTGCTTCCTCACTCAGTGCCCTTGGTTGCCGGGCGCGTGTCGGGCGTTTGGGCGGTAGGTCACCAGTGGCGTCCGGAACCTCTCAGGGCTCAGGGAAATCCGGGCACCTAGGACACGGGGCACGAGGCGAGGGAGTGAAAGCAGATTCGGATCTGGGAGAGCGATAGGGTCAGGCACGGCCGATGGGGGCGCAGGTATCTTGAGGCTGGGCCGGGGAGCGCATCCACCCCGGGAGCCACAATGTCATTGCCGACGCGTTGCACAATGGAGGAGGGTAGGGCGATGGTGTCAACACACTTATCGATAGCCGAGGGGCCTCCCACTCATTAACCTCTTGGACTTTTCTCCTCAAAGTGACCAGACATGGAGAGGACGGCTATTTCGTGCAGTATTACTGTGGCTGACGATCGAGCTATGTTCAAAGTGGTTTCTTATTCTGTTATGTACTGGTTCATTTGTCGGCTCGATGCTGGTCGTCGTCACCGTGTGGTTAATAAAGCCCAGCCGTTTGTCGCCGTCCACTTCGCTGAGGTTCCTGCTGATACCCGCTTCGCTGCGGTACCTGTTGTTAATCACACCTGTTGTTCACATGAATAGCGCGCCATTCGCACCTACTTTTAACAATCTATCTTCCTAGACGATGCGTCGCTTACTTCAAGGTTCGTCCATATCGCTGACTTCGGGCAACATACAAAATTCACACTCCAAGGCGTCCTAAATCGGGACTATGCGCTTCGGTTGTTTATAGAAAATGAGGAAGTAAAGTTGCAGACCCAAGACACCGAACCTGGACACCAGCCTAACGCCCGTATGTGCCTTTTTACCGACTACGCACACCTGTAGATACATTTGCATGTGTAGAGGTCTTTTCCCGACATCCGAGGTGCGCACAGAGATCTAAATGAGGAGTAGAAATCTCGTTTGAGCAAAACCCCGACTGGCGGGCGAGGTGATCAACCTTCAAGCAATTTTCAATAACTTTTGGAACTCAAGTACGAGTCCACGATACCGAGTCGGTCATCACCGCCAACTCTCCGCTAGTATCTGATGTTGAAACGCAGAAGACGTTATTGTCGAAGGAAAGCACCACCAGCATCTTTGGTCTCCAGAATTACGATTATTTGCAAGCACTACAGCTCGTCTCTTTGCAACTGCCCATTCTGGCCTGCATATAATCCTCGCATAGACG
>Ga0307515_10005982_pt1 | contig 24502 bp, 3 predicted proteins | sample 17_EM_MG_FD_194513 | JGI IMG/M metagenome (GOLD analysis project Ga0307515, IMG submission 194513) | Populus trichocarpa ectomycorrhiza microbial communities from riparian zone in the Pacific Northwest, United States - 17_EM | ecosystem: Host-associated > Plants > Roots > Unclassified | place... | reverse complement strand
CCCACATGTATATAAGGAGTAGTCCGCGTGGGCCCAATAGGGATCCGAATCGGACGTTAAGCAATGAATTATTATTATATTAAGATAAAATACCTTAAGTAACGTAGTTAGATAAATTAGCTTTTATAACACTTATTTAGTTTAAGTTTAAGTATTAGAGTATAGGTATAGTAGTAAATATAACCTTTAAATAAGCAAAGGCCTTTTTATATTCCCCATTAAGGATAAAGGCATTCTTCTTTTAGGCTAAAGCTATAAGGGGTAAAACTAGGGCGGTAGAAGTTAGTAAATTCTATAAAGGCTTTTATATCTTTAATGTTCTTAGGTTCTTAATAGTTTATAATTACTTTAAGTTTCTTTATAGACTTTAGTATAGCTATAGCTAGATTATCTACTATATGGGGCATTATTACGGCGTTTTAACGTCCCTATTAACTGCTATAAGTAGAAGAATTAGAGGCTCTACTATAGCTAGATACTTCACCTCTTTTACTAACTCTATGGGTAGATTTAGTATCTTCATCCTTATAGTTAGATAGAGCCTTATCTATACGCTATTTATTATCTAAATTCTATATAAGTGTCGGAACGTTAGTTATGTGACGTGGTTACAAGACCACGAAGCGAGACTAGCTAATCTGACCTTGGAGCAACCCCTGACTTCTAGACGAAAAGATAACAACTACCAACTTTAACACCGCATACATACCACTACAAGTGATATTCGTGCACGTTGATAATGTGAGTATACTGATATTGATTAGTAGACGTACAGATTAGGAAATACGTAATAACAAAGCTTGAGAAATAGCACTACTTACCTAGTGTTTAATGATCGCAGAGTTATCGCCCTATTTTAGTTAAAGGAGAGAGCTACGTTACCCTCAAAGCTTGAGACTACGTATTAGCTTAACTGCTAACGCGTTCGATTGCCTAGAGGCTTATATCTTTGCTAAGAATTATCTTCAGTTCTTTAAAAACTATAGATTTGTTAATAGGATACGTACACACCTAAAAGACACCACCCTTAAAGCTTGAGACCCCGCATTGGCTTAATTACCAACGCGTAAGATCGCCTAGAGGATTGTATCTTTGCTAAGAATCGTCTTTAGTCCTTAAAAACTGTAGATTTGTTAAGGGGACACATATACACCCTTACCTCTATACCCTTAACCTTAACCTTAACCTTATACCTACCCTTATACCTACCCTTATAACTACAACCATGGTACTAATGGAAAAAGAATAGGCCGTAATGGCTAGTAAATACGGATACGGAATTGATGTAGACGAGGCTATAAAGGATGAACTGATAGAGTTTGTAGAAACGATAATATATCTATATAAGACATAAGACCTTATGGATAACAACTTGTGGGCCGTCTTTTAAGAGCAGTTTAAGGGATTTATAGTGGAGAGCTTTAAGAAGATACGTATAGATATTAGATCTAAACTGCGAAGACATCTCCTTAAAAGAGGTGTTTATGTAGGCAAATATAATAGCAGAGTTACTATATCTGAGCTGCTATTTAAAGTTGTATAATAAGAAGAACTATATTAATGGACAGATGAGAAGATCGTGGCAACTATTAAGGAGTTGGCAGAACTACTGGCTATAAGAGCACTGCGAAACAGGTTAAACCATACTTGTAATGGTCTATCGTCTTAGCCTATAGCTATAGTTGTAATACTACCTAGGTTTGGTACGCAAACACCTGTATCTACGCCTCTACTACCACTACTACCTCCGACGCCTGTTATTTAGCCCGCTATTTAGTCTGCTATTTAGCCTACCCCTATTTAGCCTACCTCTAACTATAGGCAAATATACACCCTTATTAACCAATTGCTATAGCTAAGAGAGCAGCAACTACAGCAGCCGCAGTAACCGTAGCAGCTATATATATATACACTACCCGAACTGGCCGTGCCTAGTGTGGAGTAAGGACCTAGGTAAGGACCTGGATACAGCAAGGAGGTAGCTACGATTGTAAAGATCTATATAGACGACTAAAAGTACAATGGAGTTAGTGACAGCTTTGACTTTAAGTTAACTATCTTCTATAACATTTATAAGAGATCTGGCTTACTACTAGAAGGCTATATAGTGGCATTCCCTAGCATGCTAAAAGGGCTTACTTAGGACCACTACTATAATAGCGACCTTAAGTTAAAACCTTTTACTAAAGCCTGTAACCACATATGAGAGTTCTTTAAAGGGCCAGAATACTACCGCAAGAACCTTATAGAGTAGAATAGTATAACCCTTTAAGGAGTTATAGACGAGAACCCTAATAAGTTAATCTATTAGAACTTTTAACTGCTTATAGATAAACTGCTAAAGCAATGTTATAGACTATACCTAGACTTCCGTATAAACCGCATCCTTATAAATAAGTTAGTTACTGCTTACTAGGGAGTGCTAGTATGCCGTATCGCTGTCTCCAACCCTTTAGAAGACCTTTTTTAGTTAATTAGCAAACTATAATCCTCTATTGTTGTGTGGGAAAAAGAACACCCCTTATAGGCCCTAATAAGGCCGTCTCACTAAGCCTTCTTTATGGATTAACGCTACTATTAAAACAACTAGAGTTGAGACCAAAACACTAATCGCTATAGCAGTAATCGCTCTTATAGAACTAATAGCAGACTAAAGGCCAAGTGCTACGTCTACAAGAAGGAGGACTGCCGTTTGTAGAAATACTTAGAAGAGGAGCGTAGTTGGTCTAAAGACGACTACAGGAGACGCTTTATTAATATTAAGGGCCGTAATAAGGGTAACTTTGATAACCACTTTAAGCAATACGTCGCTGCTTGCGAAAGAGATAAAGATAAAGATTTAGACTTTAAAGCCTATATATAAGACGCTGATGACTCTAGAAGCGATGCTGGAGAACCTAACAATAGTTCTACCTATATCACCACCTTTGGAATACTTACTATAGAGGAAGCAACCTCTATAAGCGTAGAGCTAGCTAATAAGGCTTATATATACCTGCTTATGGCTTTAGAACTTACTACGGAGTCTGCCACAGAACCCTACACGGAGACTGACCCATTCGCCTATAATATAGCCACAACTATAGCGTTATGATATACCTCGACGGTCTTTATGGGAATTATAATTGATACAGGTGCTTCGCGTAAGTTTATGGCTGGCTACGGCTAATTCTAAGCTCTATAGGCTGTAGATAAGTCTATAAGTCTTAATACGTTAACTAAGGGCTAAGTAACTATCTAATTTGGGATTGGAGCCTCTACGTCTATCGGAACCATAGACGTTAACAGCCCTATAGGTAAGGTATAATTCTATATCGTTAAAGCAGATACTCCTTTCCTACTTTGCTTAGCAGATATGGATAGACTTTATATTAAATACGATAACCTAAAGGACGTTATTATTACTCGCACTAAAAAGGTGCCAGTAGTTAGACGATTTAGCCACCCGTTTCTCGTATAGAGCTTCTCTTTACAGTCTTATTTAGTTGAGTCTTTTAACGCGAACCCTTGCTACTTAACTAACGTAGAGCTACAACGTCTACACCGTCGATTTAGTTACCTGTTAGTTAATAGACTGCAAAAGCTTCTTGATAAGACTGGCTACGGCTATAATACTAATAGATCTGCTATCGAAGAGCTAACTAGACTTTGCTACTACTGCTAAAAGTTTAGCAGATCTCTAAGCAGATTTCGCTTTACCTTATAAGATAACGTTAATTTTAATTATAATATCATCGTTAACATTATATATATTAGCGGCTCCCCCCTACTACACATAGTCGACAAAGTAACTCGATTTTAAGCTAGCAGATAGCTATGAGATATTAGCGCCAAGTATACTTAGGACGTCCTACAAATATACTAGATTAATAGCTATTTAGGACCACCAGACTTAATCACCATAGATACTAAGAAGAACTTTATCAGTAAGGAGTTTAAGCACTATATTGTTACTATAGGAGTAACTATAAAGTTAGTTCTAGTTGAATCACATAACTTTATTAGAATGGTAGAGCGCTACTACGGTCTACTATAATAAGCCTACCAAATTATTACAACTGAAATCCCTAAAATTAGTAAGGAGATGGCCCTATAAATGGCTTTTAAAGCTATTAATAACACGGCTGGCCTAGAAGGCCTAGTCCCTACACTCCTAGTCTTCGGAGCCTACCCCTAAATGGTTAAATCGGACGCACCATTACCTTCAGTCACGTAGCGAGCTGCGGCTATTAAGAAAGCAATGGTGGAAATCTAGAAGCTATAAGCTAAACGATAGATTGCTGACGCCCTTAATACGCGAAATGGATAATAAACTAACGCTATTTACGGCCTCCTACCTAGTTCGCCTGTCTTAGTCTGAAGAGAAGGCAATACTGGCTAAAGCGGTTATTGGGACGGGCCACACATACTGCTTACCGTCGACGGTAAGACCTGCACCGTGAAGCTACTAAATAGGCCTACGACCTTCCGCTCTACAGTTGTGAAATCTTACCTACTAGACCTACAAGACTTAGTTAAACTACGAGAGTCTATCAAATTAGCTAAACTAGTACCTCCACTAGCTGAACCTTAATCGTTACCTAAAGCTAAACCACAGCTACCGCTAAAGCGAGGTAGAGGTCGCCCCCGTAAATACCCCTTACTTACGGCCGTTGCAGATACGGCTATTACGGACGCTATAATAGATATAGGTGCTCTTACGGGTAATATTATAGATATAGCCGACATCGCTATCTACTTATAGGACGATGATACCGTAGATATGGCTAATACTACTATTTACTTACAGAACGATGGTAACACCTAGTTTAGTACTTTACGGCAAAAGGAGGTCACAGGCCTACTTAAGAAAGGCATCTTCAAGATTACTAAGCTATACAATATGCCAAAGGGGGTTAGACTCTTTAATTCACGGTTTATTAATAAGATTAAGAATAAGGGAACTAATAAAGCCTTTAAGAAATTACGACTTGTTATATAGGCCTATAACGATTTAGAGAAAGAACTAGTCCTTACTTAGTTACTAATAATTTAATAAGTTAGCTAGTGGCTAATTCTCTATATCGCTACTATGCTACTATAGATACAACTCTACCTCCAAGACATCTTATAAGCCTACGTTTAGTCTACTATAAACCTAAACCGTAAGTTCTATATACGACCACTATACAAGCTAAATAAATAATTGGGAATTAATAAGGACTCCGTTCTAAAGGTTATAAAGCCACTTTATAGAGTACCTAAAGCTAGAAACCACTGGTTTAAGACCTACTATTTATACTACGTTAATTAGCTGCAAATGGACTAGTCTACGTATAACCCTTGCTTACTTTATAGCAACAAACCTTTTGGAATCGTCGGCTTATAGACTAATAATACACTATTCCTTGTAGATGATACCTTTGCAGAGGCTAAATAAAGCGAACTACATAAGGCTGAATTTATAGCTAAGGAGCGAGAGTAACTGACTGCTAATATACCAGTTAAGTTTAATAGAGGACTTATTTAATTGGTATAAGATAGGAGTATTACGCTGACGTAAAAGCGCTAGTGTAAGAACCTTAGTGTGGTTAACACTACGCTGGTAGATAGCACTAGCTCTAGAGGAGTTACGCGCGGCCTACTTACACTAAAGGACTAGTATATCGCCCAACGCGCTAGAGAAGCCTATATCGCCTTAGTCTGTTAGCTAGAGGCTTTATTTAACTTATCCTTTACTGCCCAGGCAATTAATCCTAAAGAGGTAGATGTAAAGGAGTTAAATAAGCGCCTAAGTTGGTAGATTTAGAACTTATATAGAGGTCTTAAGTTTGTTAAATTGGAGGCTAAGACCCTATAGCTCTTAGTCTTTATAGACGCTTCCTTTACTAACAATAAGGACCTCTCTTCGCAAATTAGCTACATTATTGTACTAGCTAACGCAACTAAGAAGGGTAATATCGTCTATTGGAGCTTAATTAAATGTAAAAGAGTCACTAGAAGCGTTCTGGCTTCTAAACTCTACGGAATGGCACACGGCTTTGATATCGCCGTTGCCATCAAGTCTACGGTAGACAAAGTCCTACAGATTAACCTCCCGCTTATACTTTGCACCGATTCTAAGTCGCTATATGACTGCTTTGTACGACTTAGGACCACATAAGAGAAGCGATTAATGATTAATGTAATGTGCCTACGACAAGCCTACGAACGTCGGCAGATCACAGAGGTTAAATGGATTGATGGTAAAGCTAACTCTACGGACGCGATGACTAAGGGGAAGCCGTACGTTGCCCTATAGCGACTTATTGACACGAACTAAGTCGATATACAGGCTGTAGGTTAGGTGGAGCGCAAGGAGTAATAGAAGGTGGTTTACGGGTCGTGATAGTGCTGGGGCACGCTACCCGCCATGTTCTACGGACCCTAAATTTAACTGACTAATTAGGATTTTCCATGCCCGGCATAAAAAATTGCTATTGGCTCGCTTATTACTAGCGCCTTAGCGGCCCTCGCGATATATTAACCTGCTACCCCTAATAATTCTTCTTATAATTACGGACCTATAAAAGGAGCGTAGAAGTTATTGCGTATTAATTAAATCTTAAACTATTACGTATATGCCACGAATAGTCTAGAAATAGACTTGGCTTTAGAGTGTAAATTAGCCTTCTTTTTAGAGTTGCTCCAGTGTCGGAACGTTAGTTATATGACGTGGTCACGAGACCACAAAGCGAGACTAGCTAATCTAACCTTGGAGCAACCCCTGACTTCTAGACAAAAAGATAACAACTACTAACTTTAACACCGCATACGTACCACTATAAGTGATATTCGTGCACGTTGATAATGCGAGTATACCGACAATAAGATTTGTCTAAATTACCTCTCTTTAAGTTGCCTATTATTAGGCCTATTAAGTCCTCTTAGAAGATTATAAGATAATATTAACTTATTTAATAAGGAGATTAAAGTAGATAAAAAACTTACTATAGCGAATCTCTGTACTAAAAGTATTATCCTCCTTAATTTCCTTCTTCCTTTTACTTATAAGCGTATTAAATAAGGCCTTAATTAAATAGATGTTATACTTTAGGCCTCCTTTTTTAACGTATTTCCTTATAAGGATTCTCTAAAACTTATTCTTTTTTTAAGGGCAAAGCTTAGCTTAATAGATATTTACAGCTAATAGAGCTGCGTCTTCTTTTCCGTCTTCCCTATATATAACCTCTTTTTCTAGCCACCTTTCTTACTTCCGCCTAAATTTAGTAAATTATTATAATATATTAGCCTATCCTCTATATAAGATTCGCTTTAAATAGCTTTATTAACAGTTTAGTAGATATAATTAAGTATTTGCGAAGGTTAGTTTAATATAACCAAGACGGTGTTGTATACGCGGCATAACTGCTCTACTATATTAATAGTAAATTAGACGTCGCGTATAGGGTTAAAAGGTATAGTAGTAAAGGCAAGATATAGAAAACATAAGGCTATTTAGACAGCTTAATTAAAATGTATAAATGTTTAAAGATTTTAATATTATATAATATAGTTTTAAATAATATTTGCTAAGACCTAGGTGTAATATTTTAGACAACTAATTAAATACTACTAGTAAGCGTCGATCGCTCGTTTTGACTTGCTTATACTAAATATTAAACGAATGCATCTATTACATATTAAGGGGGGTTATTTGGCGCGGTTACGACCCGGGTTAATACAAGGTTAGGGCTACCCCTTTTTATTTTATTTTATTTTTTATCCGTTATATTATACTACATATACTATAATACTGCGTATACAGCCTCGGGCTATGGCGCTATAGTTCTATATATATAAATCCTTTCTAGGCAGCTTAATATATACTAGTAACTATATCCTAGTAGTTTATAAACCCCTAAACTAGGAGTCTATCTCTCGCACGGCACAAATAGGTCATAGTCCATTTTAAGTATATTGATTGTGGAGGGTGCAGGCTTATAGGGCGGGATCTAGGCGATATCCTAGCGTTTATAAGGCTTTTTAGGCCTAAACTTTGGAGATCTGGCCTGAATCCTACCCGGTGCCCCTAATAGGGTAGCCCGCCGCTAGACCTAAACAGGACTGCAAGTATCTAATCTAATGTACATTGTAAGGGGGGTGGGTGGGTGAAAAGAACGACCTATTGAGTGCAGTTGTAAGCGATGATGTTGTTGACCGTGTTGAACATCTAGTTAAATACCTAAGTTGCAGGGTTTTCGGCCAAGCAATGTATAGACACGTGATATTTATAATTCCTTAGTAAAATACTAAGTTACTATAACTACTAGAGAATGAGAAAACGGTAAGAAAAATTATAAGAAATCCTAACCCCTATCCCTGTCCTTTTGTAATTTATTTCTATTCTTTTACTCTCTAACATCTTTTACCTAGGAGCCTAGTAGAAGTTACCTCCTTCTAAAATCCTATTAATTTTATCATTCTATAGAATCTTCTACACTAGTACTATATACTAATTTAGCTGCTTAAAGAGTCTCGCAGTCTTTACTATTAGTAAAGTGTTTTTCTTTACAATTAATGCAAAGAGGGGTAATAGGCTTATAGGCCTTACCTATTATTATATAGGTAGGACAGCAGTGATTTTTAGATAGATATGCAGCCGCATAATATCTATAGGCCCTAGTAGAGCATCTGTCTCCTATATGGCCAAAATTTTAGTAGCTATTATACTACGTAATAGGAGAGACTTTAAGGTATTTTACTACCTTAGTAGCTATACCTACAATTAAGATCTCTTTTTACTTAAGAACTTCTTATCTTTTTTCTTTGTTCTCTATAGTAAAAACTATAAAGCTAAATCTAGTTTATAGATTATGTCTTTTTATACTAGATAAAATCTATTTAGGTAGTCCTTAAATCCTTATAGGATTAAAGGTCCTAATTTCTTCTTTTAAAAGCTTGGAGCCTCCTTCTCCTAGGAATAGTAAGGTAGGAACCCCATAGGCTATAATTTAAACCTATAGTTCTAGTTTTTGCTCTCTTTAAAAGGTAAAGCAGTTATACTAGATTTCCTTATATTTAACTAGGAAATCTACATTATACTCTTCTATAGTTTTAAGGAGAATATTTTATTTTCCTTTGGTTCTAGCTATAGACGCTAAAACAGGTTTTTCTACTTGCAGTTTTAATATAAATAGTTAATTAACTTTATTTCGTATAGAGAAGGTATTTAAAGGTTGGTCCTTTAAGTCTATAATTAGGACTAGCTTTCTTTCTTATAGCTGCTTTTTCTTACTTCTAGTAGAAGTAGAGGGGGTAGGAAATAGTAGTGACGAGGGTAAAGAGGACGAAGTAGGGAGGTCCTTCTTTAGCCTCTCTATGTAAGTTTCTTTAGTAGGGGCTACCTCCTTATGGAGAGCTCTTACTTCTTTAACTAATCCTTTTAGGACCTCTTTTGTCTTTTCTTTTCCTTTTATAAAGGGATTTTCTCCTACTAGGATATTACGTGTATAGTCCTATAGCTATTTAACTTATTCCTTTTTTTCTTTCTTCTTCTTTTTCTAACTCTTTATAGGCCTAGGTTAGGCTTTTTAGGGCCTTTTATAGGCATTATTCTAGAGAAAATGGGGGAAGAGATATGCTAGGTATACTAGCCGTAAAAGTTATTAGTTTTGTTGTCTTTTTTGCAAGTTTATGGTTTTCTTTTTTAGAAGAAGACGACTAAGGATATCCTCTTTTTTCCCCTATCCCAAATAGGCCAGAAGAAGGAGAAGGGGTAGAAAAAGTAAATATAGATATAGACTTATTATCACTTATTTTAATAGGAGGTTTCTTTTTAGGCCTACTAGGCCTTGGCATTTTGTGTCTTATAAGGGGGTTTCCTAGTTTTTACAGTAGATAATAACCTCTTTAGGTCTCTTATCTCCTAGTCCTAAAGGTAAAAAACTAGGTAAAAAGCCTTACTAGTTTTTACTATCCTTTTACGCCCTTTCTCCTTACTAATCTTACTAGAAGATTTCTAGGGAGATTAGGCTAAAAGGTAGTAGAAAAACTAGCTAAAAAAACTAGCATGGTTATTTTCTTTTTCTATTAAAAGTAGAAAAAACTATTTTAAAAAAAGGACTTGTTAGGCTTTTGCTAGCAGAAAAGCTCTAAAGGCAATCCTCCTCTTATTAAAGAATGTCTAACTAAAGGATATATAGAAAAGTACCTACACCTCCTATCTTATTAGGCTTTTACTTTCTATAGAAGAAAAACCTAGGAAAAGTCTATATTTTATAGTTTTAGTGTTCTTACCCCTACCTCGCTTATAAACTAGGACTACCCTTTAAAAGAATTTTCTTTTTAGAGAAGGGGGTACGGCAAATAAATCCACCTCTAGCTCGCTAGGCAGTAGGAATTGGATCTTAAAAGTTAGAAAATTGATTGTTTTTGGTGGTAAGATGGGTATGTGTAAGTTTTGAAGTGCGGCGCCACCTTTTGGTAAGGTCGCATGTGTGGTAAAAGGTTAGGGCCACCCCTACTAATATCGCCTCCGAACCCCGTATAAGGTCACATAGCGACTGCCACCAAGTACCCTCGTACGAGATTTTAGGCAAAAAGGTATATAATTTAAGTTTAATTAGTACTTCTAGGCGGTCGCGTAATATTGCTCTAAATTTAAAATACTTATACTATAGTAGCCAAGACGCCTTAATATAGGACTATACTCTAGTAACTAAGACGCCTTAATATAGAATTGTACTATAGCCACTATAGTCCTATATTAAGGCGTTTTAGTTACTATAGTGCAGTTATATATTAACGTTAGGAAAAAATTTACTAGCAATTTTACAGTATTTGGCGGTATATTGCGGCCAAATATATAACCTACGTACTGTAATATATAGCGTATAGTATTAACTAAGGAGCGGTATACTGCCGCATTTAATAGAAACTAATAATGTAGTGTAGCTAATTGCGCATCTTGTACTTAATGCACAATTAATATATAATACCCTTCTCGCGCATTCTATATATCTTACTTACTTTAAGTAATAAATAAGTATTGCTCTTTCTATATGGTTATTATTAAGTACTAATCCTATACACTTAATAGTATTTGCTTAGTTTACGTAGTTAGTATAAAATAAATTATATTATTTTAGATAATTTAATATAATATAGTGACGGTTCTCTTTTACTTACCTATTTACTAACCTACTAACTTACCTACCTACTAACCTACCTGCCTACCTGCCTGCCTGCCTACCTATCTATACTTACTTATTTATGCCTACGTACCTATATCCACCTATCTATATCTACGTGCCTATACCTATATATTTATATCTATATATTTATTAACCCAAGGTATAAGTAGTCTATACTTTTAGGTATTTAAAATTTTAAACTCCACTAAGTCTGCTTTTAATTAATTAGAAAAAAAAGTTGCGGGCGGTAAATTATAGCAATATTTACGTGATAAATATTAAAATATTATAAACATTAAAATATCTTTTCCTTTTTATTAGCACCTCTATTAGTAGTAGATTTAATTTACTATCCGACCCGGTCCCCCTAATGGGTCCACGCAGACTAATTCCTATGGTAAAACCCCAATATACACTAAGAAAAACCCTTTTTTGGGTGAACAAAAAACCCCTAAGGGAAACGTAAGAGGTAATACTCCAGATAGCCTCCGTACTACATTAACGGGAGGAAAAACACCATCAGGTTACTGCTTTAAGACTCCTTACAGAAGTGTCTAAATGCCTATCTTGCCCTTATCTGCCATTTAAACCATCTTTACCACGTCTATATATTGCCTATCTAAAGTTGTATACCTATCCCTAGCTCCTTTTCTAAGTCTCCTATAAATATCTCTTAATAAATAACGCTTACGTTCCGCCCGGGCCTATATACTAAGGTCTCTTATCTACTCCTCTATTAAAGGGTTTCTATAACGGGGTGTATATAACTTGGTATTACTTTTACCCTAGGGCCTAAACCCAGGCCCTTATACCTATTTGTGAGGTATAGGAGGATAATCTAGTATTTAATAGGGGGCCCAATCCCTATAACTAGATACCCAGGTTACCGGATAATATTAAAATAGGAGGCCTCTGCTACGCTTAGGGCGCGGATTGCGTGTGTATATATATATAGATGCTATACGGTGTATATAGTATTTATAGGAGGGAGGGGGTACGCCGAAGGAATGGTACTTGTTAATTTAATGTCCAAATATATACGTTAGAGACGTAATAGTAGTGTTTAAACTTTTTGGCTAGGGCTTACCCCTTAGTAAAAAGTCTTTACACCACCACTACGTCGCTGTATAGGCGCTGCGCAGCCGTATATACGTCTCTGCGTTTGCTCTGGTAGTCTATTAACACAATCCAAACGGAACATCGATAGTAGCTGCCAGGTTCCTGGGCTCCACCGCATGGGGGTGCAGAAGCCGCTTTTATAGAGTCGTCTTTTTAACTGGTCTTTGGCGCCAAGGCCTGTAAAAACTCTGCTGTTCTAACGGCGTCAAGGGTTGAGTATTCGAAGGCCCCCTCTAGCCATAACGTAACGCTACTGCATCAGTAGCAGACGAGATCCTCACTCTTAGCTTAACCATGCGGACAAGATAAGATGGAAAGAAACCCCCATAGGACCGTATGGGTCGGATCTCGATTTTAGTATTCCCTTAGCACCTCTATTAATACCACTATATATATTATAAATATGGCAGATCCTACTTTAATTAAGTGTAGCAAGTGTTATATTTATAAGCCCCGTCTTAGCTTTGTTAAAGACGGCCCTTTAAAGAAGCTTTTAAAGCTATACCTGTTATATTAGTTAAAGGCGCGTCTTCCCTATAACGTAGTCTGTGGGTAAGTAGGCCATGCGGGCATATAGGCCACCCTATTGAAATATCGTAAAAAACGCGACGCGTTACTTAATTACTACGTTAATAGCTACACCACAATAACAAAATCCCCTTTTTAAGAGGGCAGACTTATTCTAGCTATTAATGCCTATAAGTAAGGCTAATTTCGAAGCTTCTAAGCTGCCACTAGCACGTACAATATGCCCTAAAGTACAGCCTAGCGACGCAATAAAGGCGTTTAAGCAAAACGTGGTTCTATTGCCTTAAATCGCCGCCTTATACTAGCATAAGAAGAGAGCCTTAAGCAGTAGATCCTATTAATAGATTAACGCGGTATACTACCTAGGGCTACTACCGTGCAGGAGATAGCTAGCCTTTTAGCTACCTAGCACGTCAGATCTTAACTAGTTAGCGAGCGATAGGTATATAAATTTATTAAGCGCTATAAAAATACAAATTCTTCCAAGTAATGCTATTTAACTATTTATAGTTAATATATAACCTAAGTTTTCCGTTCTTCTTTAGTATAAATAATACTAGATATCCTGCTAATGACTATAATAGTCTAATATATCCTTTTTATAAGTTTTTCTAAATAAACTCTTTAAGCGCTCTTAACTTCTCTTAAGTAAGCTTATAGGTTAGAAAGAACCTTAAACTTATTCCTAGTTTTAACTCTATCTTATAGTCCTATACTATATAATCTACTAGCTTTTTACTTTCTAGGCTCTATAGCTTCTTACTATATTTATAGTATTTCTTTAGTATATAACTTAAGCCTTACTTAGTTTCTTTATATATCGCTCCAACTTAGTACTATACTAACTTAGTCTATTATTATATCTTACGTTATTAAGTATTTTTAATATTGACCTAACTTATAATCTATTCGATTTTTTAATTATATTCCTATAACTAAGGCATTCTTAATACTGCCTTATCTTATCCTAATAGTAGGATATTAAAAGACATCTTAATTCGCCTCCCTTTAATGGTTATCTAAATAGGTCCCATTTTAAGATTAATAATCCCTCCTCTATAGGCTATTAGATCTCCTAAAATTATAACTAATAGGTAAGATTATTTCTTCTATTTATAAAGTAATTCCATTTTTTTAAACTACTGCTAGTAAGATATAGTTTCTTATTACTCTACTATCTATTAGTGCCTTAAACTGTTAATTTTACTAATTAACTTATAAATTTAGGTATTATCCTTAAATTCCTTTAAGGGTTTAAGGCTTTACTACTAGCTCCCTTTAGTTTTATAGGCCTCTACTTTTCCTAATTATTAGCTACTTAATTCTTATATACTTAGCTTATTCTTTAGCTAATGCCTAGTTCGCTTCTTATCCTCTATATACTATAGATAAGTATTCTTTAAGTATTCCTACCACTATTATTTATCTAAGTATTCTTCCGTAAGGAATCTTTCTAATTAAAGTATTAAGTCTCCTAACTCCTAAACTTTTACTAAATGCCATCTATGTATATATTTAGTATTTATATACTATTACTTATTTAGTGCCTAATATATCCTTATAGGGTACTTCCGATTCTTTTCTTTTAGGTTCTTATATATATTATATATATTATCTACGTATATAATCTATAATGGCGTATAGTATACTAGGTGCTTTAGGTTAACTCTTAACTTATCTTTATCTTTAAGTTTAAACCTCTGTTATATTAATCTAAACATTATAACTTTATTTATAGGTACTAAAATACGTCTTTTACTTCTCTAGTCCTCTAATTATTCCTTTAAATCTTTTAATACTATAATTAAGGCTCCCTTAATATAAGTTATAGCCTTTTCCGTAATTAGGTGGTTCTGGATAACTTATTTATCTAACTATATATAAAAATCTTCCTACTTATTATTATGTCACTGTCTATACCCACTTTTAGTATAGCTATTAGAGTATATACGGCTTATCCGTAAGGAAGTATCTTCTTATTATTATATTATAACAGCCTTTTATATATCGTTTTTTAAACCTAGTAAGGATTCCTAAATCCTCTTTATCTTTTAGTTTAGTAAGCTATTTAGCTCTTAGCGTACCTACCCTAGGCCTATTAATAATTCTTTATACTAGCGCTCTGTCCCTTATATAACCTAGTATACTAAATCTTTTATCTAGTTTCTATTCTTACTATATAAGGATTATCTATTTAAACTTCTTTCTAGTTTCTTTTGGTTTTCGCCTTATAAATTGATCCTTGAAGTCTTTTTACTTCTTAATCTTAGTTTATTTAATAGTCCTTATTTATATCTAGAAATCTTAGTCCTATAGGATTCTCAATCCTAAGCTTATTTCCGTCTTAAGCTTAGCTTTAGCCTTAGTTTAACTAGGCTTTTATAGTATTCTTATTTTATCTTAAGAGTTTTAAATCCCACTTATCTTATCTTAAGAGTCTTATACTTTTAGGAAACTTCGTCCTAAGCTTATCCATATATTACTAAACTAAGCCATTACTCTACTCTATTAGTTATTATCTATTATAGGTCCTTAAGCTTATCTTATTTCTTCTTAGGAATTTTAAGCATCTCGTATCTCTTCTTAAGAATCTTAAGCCTGTGGCCTTTTACCTTTATTAAGTACTAAAGTAGTTCGCTGTCCTACTTTTCTTGCATCTTATAAAGCGGTAGATATTATATCTAGTAGGGTCTTAATCCCTATTAATATTCCCTATTCTATAGTAGAATTATTCTCTACCTCTTTTATAATATCTCTAAGGTCTATATACTTTTAGTAAGCTACCCTTATTGCCTTATTATTATAAAATATTTCGCCTACGTTAAATTTATTATCCTTAATATCCAATTTATAAGATAGTTTGTTAGTTCCTCTAAACTTTAATAATTTTAGCTCTTATAGCTAATAGCTTATACTATACTTAACGTCCTTATAAATTTAGTATATATTATTATAATAAAACGCAAAACTCTTAATTAAACACTCTTTGGTTCCTTATAGTATACTATTATCCCTCTATACGTATATATCTTCTACTAGTCTTATTTCTTTTACTATATAGTAACTTTAATTACTTTTACAGTCTCTAATAAAATAACCTTATTTTTTGCAATTTATATAAGCTCCATCTTTAAACCATTTTTCTTACTATAGAGTTCGCCTAAACGTCTTCCACTACTAAGATCCCTAATTTAGCCTTTACTCCTTAGACCTTTAATTACTTAATTCTTATTCTCTAGGTTTCTATAGTTATTTATTTTATTTTTAGTTTTCTTTAATACCGCTTAGGTCTATTAGCTCTACGCTATACTATAGTTTTTAACTTTAATTTTGTTACTACGTGCCCTGCGCCTTATATAACTATAAAACTTTATCCTAACCCTTCTTAGTCTGCTCTCTTTAGTAGATCCTATTATAGGAGGGAAGGTCTCTCTCCAGACAAGAAGTTACAGTGCTGTCAGTCTGTCGGTCGGTTATAGTCAGTTAGTAGAAATTAGTAGAAAAGCAGTCCGTAAGAAGAGAAGAAAAGAGTGTATTATATGTCCATTGTGCCTATCCGAGTTATTAAAGACTCTAAAGGCTTTAGACTAATCTATATAATTTATAAAAGGCCTAGGCTCTTCCAAAGCTATGCCTAATCTAAATATTGCATTTAGAAGCCAAATTACATCACTACATACCTCCCCTACCTAAGTTGTTGTCCCCTAACGACTTCCAAAACTCTAAAACTCCTTATCTTTAAAATAAAGGCGCGGTAGGTAATTGTATACGTTCCTTACCTTTACTATAAACCTAAGATAGTAAGCGAGGAGACTCCGTTCTAGTTAAATAAGACTACTTACGTCCGCCTAGCGGGGCAGCACAAGAGGTATTAGACTGGCGGCTCTTAGATAATATAGCTCTTTCGTGTCCTTCTATTTACTCAGTTCTGTCCCATAGTTCTTTAGGCAGCTCTATATAGCTCTATCCTTCTATAACAACTAGGGGTACTCTACTTAGGTCTACTGCAACAGTTAAAGGATCAATTCTATTGTTAACGTAGTAGAAGTATAAGTGGCTATTAAAGCGCTCTATTTTGGTTGTATATATAAGCTAAAACGCATCCTTGTAGTTTTTGACAGCCCTAAAACGGTAGAAATGCATTCATTTCCTAACTTCGTTCCTATTGCTATTAAAAAAAGGTTATAATTTTAAATTACCGCTAAAGAATCCTATCGCCGTTTACCTAGAAGAGCGTTAGATAAGGCGCTAGTAGCTATAAGTTTAACTATAGTAGGGAAGCGGTATAGGATTGCGCCGTAAAGATTAGCATGTCCAGATAGCGTACAGGGCGGCGCTTTTAAGTCTTAGTATATATCTGCCAACTCTACCTAGGTTCCTCCTTCCGTAACCTTAAGGTTATTATAATCGTCCTAAATGCTAATAAACTATAGCAGTATCGTTTACTAGGTTTTAGTTAAAGGTCCTTTTACTCTATAAGGAAGGTAAGGTATAGTTATATATATATCTCCTTTCTTATATAGCTAAGCTACCTAATTAGTCGCATATTTCTTTATATCCTTAGCAGTCTAGTTATAGTCTAAGATTTTATGCATAAATCTATCGCCCTTGGTTAATCCTTACGCTTTAGGATCTGCCTACTATAATTTTAAGTAATAATATATACCGGGTAGGATAATTATATAGTTATTTTTAGTCTTATTATCTAGAGAAACGCTTCCTTAAATTATATTGGCACTACGTCCACTTTTAAAAAGCGAGGGAATATTAATATTAATATAGCGGAACGCTATAGAGTCTCCTTTAACCGCGAATTTTGTATAATAAGGGTAGGAAATAAGTCGCCACTAACTATTAGGCCTAAGAGCGCAATAGAGACGATAATACTAAGGATCCTATTTTATTAGCTATTGGCAAAGACCATAAACCATCGTTTTTAACTAGCTATAATTTAGCCGCCTATTAATTAAACGCTAATAATAGCAATATATACGCATTTCCTTATTAATTATTATTAAGATGCTAAAATCCTACTACTATTTAAACACGTTTAAAATTACGGATCCTTCTCGCTACTATATTTCTTAGTCTTTTAATAATATTATCTAATTAAGCAAAGCCTCTCTATTATAGGAAAACCTTAGCGCTAAGTTATAAATAAACTTATACGGTCCTAAGGAATTAAATAGAACTAGAGGTCTATAAGCCTTTTTAAATTAAGAGTATATAATAGGATTAGTCTTTATAGTGCTAAGGTAGTTATAAGCGTAATATATTAAACGGAGTCTATAACACAGTGCGGTATAGTTTAAACCTTTTATTACTAAACCTATATATCCTCCTATTGCTTAAGTATATATCTAGTAAACCTTATATATCTTTAGATTAAAACTAGCCGCCCTATACTAGCTACGCAAGAGCTTTATAACCTCTATTAGTTTAATTTTAGTAATTTAATTTAGGGATACCTTAAGATACGCTAGTATATTATCCTTATAGTCGCATCCTCGTTTTATATAGAGTACCGCTATAGTATCTACAGCCTCCTTAATATACTCTACATTATCTCCTAGCTTAATAATATTCTTATTAAACATTAATTTTACTCTTAGCCCTCCTACTTCCGGGTAAGCAATCGTTAGCCCCCTTTTTAAATTCCTTCTTAATAAAGATACTAATAGCCGTGGGGGCGAGCTAATAGGCGTTCTAGCTGCGAGAATGCTCTTATTTATAGATAATAAAGGCGAGTTAACTAATATAGGCAATCCTTATTAGGACGGACTTAGTATAATACTAACGCCTCCTCCTTAAATAGGTATTAATAGCTAAAAGGCTAAGGGATTTATTACGTTAGAAGCATGCTATAAATGTATTTATAGTGTAAAAGCTAAGCTCTCTCCTACTTATCTAATTCCAATATTAGTAACCTCTAGTCCTACAGTAGTTAGTCTCCTACTTCTTAGTAGTAGGTCCTTATTTAGAACAAGGAAGCCAGTTAAGTATCTTCCTAAACTATACTTATTTACTACCTAGTTTAATATTACCCTTCCTAACATCTTAGATGCGAGCGTAAAATCAGTTAGCTATAGTTAAGTAGTATTTTTAATACTACATCCTAGATATTTAAGCCTATTAATCAGAGCTTTATTAACTCTTACTATAACTTTAGAAAGTAGGTATATTATAAGCTTTTAAACGGCGGAGAGGAAGTTATAGAAGACTGCGTATTTTAGCGGTCCGTTAAAAACATCTTATTCCTAGGCCTTTTGGATAATTTCTCTAGCTTTATTACATCAGTTTTTTTAATCTTTAGCTATTTTACTAACGTTAGAGATGTTCTTAAAGATTAATATAAATGCGTCCTTTCCTAGAGATGCTTATAGTCCGTTATCTTAGTTAATAAAATTAACTACTACACTAGCCGTATCTACGTAGTTTTCTTATAAGAGCAAAATCTTATTATAGATTTGGATAAGCACTACTTAATACTAATTAACCGCGAAGCCTCTAACTTCCGTTAGGACGTCACTAATTTATTACTTAGCTCCTTTAGAGAGGACTAGTAGTTTACTAGATAAAGATATAATAAGTATACCGTTATTCTTAATTCTGCTTAGTTTATACTTTAGCTAATTATAACTGTCTCTAAGGTTTATTAAAGGTAAAAAGGTAAAGTTCTAAATAGGGTTTCCTAATCTAAATAGTCTACTAAATCTAAGTGGCGGTATAGAGTTCTACCGGCTCTAATCGTTAAATAGACTAATTATAATTTTCTATACCTAGTATAGAAAATCGCTATTAGCTTAGTAAAGGCGGTAAGCGGAACTAATATCTTTATAGTAAATAATACTAGATAGTTGTTCGCAAATATTCTTCTACCCTTACCCTACTATTAATACGCATTAGATTCCTAACTAAAAAAGCAAATAAAAATACGTAATAGAAAGAGCTTTAGGAAATATAGTAAATAAAAGGATTACACGGCTATTATCTATACCCCCTCCCCCACCGCAGAACTTAACTATCCCCTAGTTAAATATTTTATACTTAGTTCTATTAAACGATCTTTCTAAAACACGCACTTCTTAAACTACACGGCGTTGCGATACTAGTGGATTTTATATAGCATCTTCCTTAGGTTCTAGCTCTACTATCATTTCTTATAGTATAGTTCCGCCTAATTAGTTAAGCTAGTCTTCCTAGCGGACCTTAGACATCTATTATTAATAGAACTTTTTTAATCTATTTCCTAGAGTTTAATCACAAAATAGGGTGCCGTTAAGATCCTTAATTAAGTACTATCCTTTATAAGAGTAACTCTTACGTACGCGGAATGGGCCTGGCTATTTTAGATCTAACTTATAACTGCTAGAATAGTCTTACTTAAGCTACGTGTTATAAAGTATAACTATATCTTTAACCTTAAATCCATCCTAGTGAATATAGTAGGTGTTATTAAAGTACTCCTTATTTACTACCCTTAGTCGTCTTATACGCGCGATAGCCTCTTTTATATCTATATTTCTTTAGTTAAACTGCTTTATATAAAGTACTAATAGCTCTATAATAGTCTGGACTATTTACTAAGGTAGCGTCTACTAAGTAGGTATATAGAGTTTAATAGGAAGGACATACTTATATCCGCATATAACTCTTACTAGTATTATTCCCGTAGGCTACTTAATAGTTATCCTATTTGCCTATAAAACATTATAAAGATTATCTAGCTATAAGCTATCTATCTTTACCAAAGCGCCTATTATAGGTTTATAGCCTTACTCTATAAAGCCTTACGTCTAAGCATAGTAAGCGGAAGCTATAACCCTCTTAATATTATAAAGCTCTACGAGCGCAGCGGTAATATTAGTATTCTCTCCTCTACTATCTACAGAGAGCTATCTAAATACTCCCTATTAGTAGATAACATCTTTATAGAGGAACTTTACTATACTTTTTATATCCTTATTTTAAAGGGCCTAAGCTTTTACCTATCTAAATATATATTCTTAAGCAATAGCTAGGTACCAGAATTTAAGACAGCTTAGAGGTATAAACATAATATCTACTACTACTCGTTGCCATAAGATAGACTCCCACGTAGGGTATATTACTTCTTCTTCCTATTTTGGCTATCGCTCCTAGTATTATAGATATAACTTAACATACCGTAAATATTTAATCCTATAGCCCTAGCTACTAATATCGATTTAAGATCATCTAATACATTCCCTTTTATTTATAATATCCGCTTTAGTTATAAAGGCTTTTAATAATCTCCTGCTAAGCGTCCTTATTATTAACTACCCTTTATATTAGTATATTTTTCGACTATTAGCAAAAGAGCTATTAATTACGTACTAGGAATTTTAGCGTATATTATTTAAACTTTTTAAATTCTTTAGTATTTATTTCTTCTAAACATTATAAGGTCACTAGCCATTTTATAATTGTTACGGCACTAACCTAACGCATACTATTTTATACTATCTTATACTATTTCCTACTATTAGCTAGCCCACCACTAGTGACTTAGCGGCCGGCCCTACTATTTATATATAATACCCCCTTTCCACCTTCTTCCCCTCTTTATACTATAACGTAGTTATTTAGTCTACTTTATTATAGTACTGTAATAATAATCTTTTAAGACTCCCCTAAATATAAGTCTTCTAGTAGTAAATCTACCTCTATTTTAACTGGGCTAGCCGTATATTCTAAGGCACTTAATTTATAGTTAATAAACTCTTTAATATTCTTAGTCGGCTTATTAGGTCGTTTGCTATCTAGTAGTTATTATAATAGTCTATTAGCTAGGCTATTTTTTCCCCTTAGAATATGCCTAATATTAAAGTCCCATAACTAAATCTATACTAGCTATTATATTATTAAGGCTCTTAGTAAATCGGTAGTAGTACGATTTAGTTACGCGACTAAGGTATTTATATTTATCTTAACCGTAAAGCGGACGCCGTATAGGTATACTTAATACTTCTTTAATATATATAGCAATACCCAATATTTAAGCTTTCCTAAATTATACTTTTACTCCACTTAAGACTAGATGCCGCTTTTATATTAATATAGGTAGCGATAACCTTATATATCTAGTTATATAAGACCGCATTCCCACCTATTCTTATATCCGTTAACGGCGAGAATAATTAATCTAGCCCCCTTACTATAATCTAGTTAAACTAACGCGGGTATAGTAGTAATTGCATACTTTAGAGTCTTTATAGTGGTTATTTGCTCTATACCCTATATAAACGGAACATTTACTCATAGCAGTTGGAAGATTAGCTCTACCTTTATTGCGAAGTCTTTTACCTATATTTAGTAATATATAACAACTCCTATAAATGCTTAGGTAGACGTAACATCTTTACAGTCTCTCTAGTAAATAATCTTTACGACTTTTAACTCTTCCGGATATTGCCCCTTTTTATTATAGCGGTAACTAACTACTATAATCTCATCCTTATAGAAATAAGACTTTGCGCCTAAGATTATATACCTAGCTTATTCTAAATCTGTAAGTACTCTGTCTAGCTATATAATATATTCTAGAATATATCTACGCATACCTAGAAGGTTTTCTTCTCCGTTATACATTATCTATAGTCCTTTTACTATAATATTATCTAGAAACGGTAAGGCATAATGTAGGATATATTACTCTAAAATCTTAGTAATTGTCCTTATAAACTAGGCTACTAAATTCGTTTCTTTTATAGGTACTATTGTTTATTATAAAAGTCCTAAAGGTATTATAAAGGCTATTAGGTTCCTACTTTCTATATCTAGTTCTAATTAGTTATATTTAGAGAAGAAGTCTACTAAAGATATAACCTTATACCCCATAAACTCCTTAGAAAACTTATTAGCATATAGCAGCAGATTTATGTCCCTAATAGTCACTTAGTTAATATTTATCGCCGCGTTAATTAGCCGGTACTTCTTATATTCCTTTTTACTTATAAGAAACTATAAATTCCTATATAGGCTTTCGCAATATTCTAGAGTCCCTTAAGCTAGTCGTTCTCGTAATATATTTATCACTTCCTCTTATAGGGCTCTTAGTATAGGGAAGTTTAGTACTTGCTATACTTTATACGGTACAGTCTTAATCTTTAATAGTAGAGTTATATCTTTGCTAACACGACCTATTTTAGAGAACTCCTATACTAAAGCCTCTTCTTAGTTAAATAATATAGCTTTAAAGATTTCTCGTTCTCTTAGCTGGAGGTCCCCTATAATTACGCGCTCTAATTATTTTAGCTTTAGCCGTGCACTATAAGCTAGCTTGGTATACTACAGTTTAAGGAAATAATTATATAGACTAAGGGGCAACCCTTAAATAGACGCCTTTTACTAATATAAGGCCACTTCTCACCATTCTATTATTTCTCTTATAACCATTCTATCTAGTACTAACAAATTAACCAGGCAGACTTTCTCTGCCTTTTATTTATACGCAGTTGCTATACTTATAGCGTTCTATTAGGCCTTACTCCTATAGCCTTCTATTTATATTATAAATAGATCCGTTATCTTTAATATTTAATATATAAGGGATCTAGCCTTCGCTTTAAATACTAGCTTCTACCTTCCTCCTAAATGCTTCTTTAGGACTTCCTTTAACATTTTGCTATTAATTTCTCTCTATTTAGCGTTATACTCTTCTTCCTATTAATTGCCCTATTTAGCGGATATCTAAAATAGCAAACGTTCTTATTAAAGTCGCACCTTATTTCCCTCCTCTTTATCCTTAATATCCTTCTTATCCTAATACGCCGGGTTATAAGTAACCCCAGATATAATCCTAGCGGTTATACCGGTTATACATTTCCTAAACTACTACCTATACTAATTTCTTTATCTAGTCTAAGGAACATTGCGTCCTTATAGAATATTAAGAACCTTATTTTAACTCCGTTATCTTTTAATTAAATAATATAAGATACCTAGCCTATTACGGTTTGCTGCGTTACCAGTTTAGCCCTTACTAACTATAGCTTACTAAGTATTACCTTATATAACATTTCTCCCATAGTAATAAAAGTTGTGGATATTAAGACGTCCCCTATAACTATAGGGGCTATATATAACGGAACCTTATAGTAAGTACTACAATAGGCTCGTTATTAGGCTAGGTGTATAGGTGAAGTATATTAAAGTTAATAATGTAATTATAACTAGTGGAGTGGTTACCTAATAGATTAACTCTAATTGTATTCTAAGAATTACTATAAGGAAGGAACTATCTAGGTAGGGACTAAGGGTCTTTAAATATATAACAGTACTCCTATAAAATCCTTCTTATATATAATATATGTATACTCTATCTGCTCTATTACGAATCCTATACATTCTATAGATTATATAGATTACATTATATAACCTTAGTTACTATTTCTTATTATATAGTTCTATTGGCTCTATCCTAAACTATACATAAATTAACCAACTAGCTTCTTCTAACTCTTCCCTAAGTAGTTGTAATATTATACTTAAAGCGTCCGTAATACTATCTCCCTCCTCTCTATCTTTATCCTTAAAGATTTCTAATATCTTTAAGTCGTTTACTAGAGGTATAATATCCGTTTAATTAATTTGGTTAATACTATTGCTTATTATACCTAAAGCAATTTCTTCTTCTTTAACTGCTTGTCGTATTCGCACCGTTGCTGCGATATTATCCC
>Ga0307515_10005981_pt1 | contig 24503 bp, 4 predicted proteins | sample 17_EM_MG_FD_194513 | JGI IMG/M metagenome (GOLD analysis project Ga0307515, IMG submission 194513) | Populus trichocarpa ectomycorrhiza microbial communities from riparian zone in the Pacific Northwest, United States - 17_EM | ecosystem: Host-associated > Plants > Roots > Unclassified | place... | reverse complement strand
AGGCGCGTGCATAGGTAGCCTATGTGTTTGTAGCACATTGCTGCAAATTGCCCGCAAATTGCCAAAATTGCGACTTAGGCAGGTTTTGCAGACCCCGATTTTCGCTTGCAACAACGGGGCCAAAAAAAAAATTCCTGATGCTAGTAGACGCGTTATATAGAACAGCCTCTAGATTAACTTATAATAAACTCTTATAATAAGAAAGGTAAATCCTATCTAATATTTATTGTTATTATTACAGTTCCATTATAAAGGCATTATAAAGAGCTATAGTAGAAGAAGAGTGGAGAATCTAAAGATAAAGTAAGGTTTTATACTAGTAAAGAACTAGCTATAAGCCGCATTATAGAGTACCTTTCTATTAAGAATTTTCCCTAGTAGTTTTAGCTAGAACTCTATAAAAGCTTAGTAAAGGTAAAGTCTTAGAGGACTAAGACCCTTAAAGGGGAGGCAATTATAACTAAATCCCCTAAAAGGTATATATTAGATAAGATAATAGGAGGTTTTATCTATATCCTATTTATATTCCATCTATATCTTAGAAGACACGGTTAGATAAATAAGGGGTAAAGAGGTTTATTAGCGTTTTAGAAGGATTATATAGGGAGCTAGTTCTCCTTTAGAAAAGAACTAGTAATTAGTCTCTAAATAAAAGAGGTTAAAAAGCATTTACCCTTTAATATATATAACTTGTTCTACCTTTAACTCGCCTTTTACTTCCTTATAACTCTTACTCTATACTACTAATATTACGGGACAGGGGTAGTGGCTATAAAGTATATGTATTTAAGGAGTCTATAAGACGTTACGCGATCGATCGTAAGGGTTAAGGGCGTAAGGAGGTGATATACCTACGCGTAGCTGATATAAGCTATACGTAAGGTGTATATAAAAGCACGGGGCTCTCCTATAGAGGCCCCTATGGTAGGGTTTTATAACACTACCCCCCCTCTTATAAAGGCGGAGCTCCGGCGACGCTGTGATTACTATATATATATAAAAGGGACACTTAAGGTATAAAAAAGAAGAAAAGGGGGGTATTGCTAAAGGCTTAAAATAATATTATATAATAGGGCTTAGTATCTAAAAATATAACTAATTAGATAACTTTAACCGCCAGTTAAAGTTTCTAGATATTTTAACGATATTCTAGTTATATAATTATACTTTACCGCAATCTAATAGCAATTTAATGGCAATTTGCCCTTATATAGTAATATATAACGGTTTAACTCTATAAGGGCTCCTATAGAGAATTAGGTATAAAGTCTCTACTTAGGCCTAGTTTCTATAGGTTCGCGTAGTAAAAGTCGCTAATTAGATCCTTTATATTTTAAAAGTCTTCCTATAGTTGCTATTTTAGCTAATTTATATTAAATCCTGTATATATAGCTCTATAGTAGAGCCGTCGTCCTCTACCTTTACTAAAGTATTTAGAGTTAATAATTTGTTTAATAGTCTACTCCTTATAGTTTTTGTCTTCGTTCTTATCTCGGATTAGTACTAGTAGGGGTTTAGGCTATATCTGCCCTAGTAAGGGGTTAGGCTAATAGAGGTGTAGTAGCTATAGGTAAAATACGGGCTATATCCTATAGGTAGCTAGGGTAGGTAGGAGTTCTAGCTTATATACGGCTCCCCTATTAATAACTTATTTAATTAAATAGGGGCTAAGGTTCTTATAATTAAGTAACTTTATAGGCCTTTATATAGAGATATTTATATAGAGATATTATATATATCTAGCTATACCTAGTCGCTAATACGTATCTCTAGTAGTGGCGTTCTATAATAGTTAGTAAAGTAGGCCTGCTTTACTTAAGCCTAGGCCATTTCTCCCTTATAGTAGTTAAGTAGATTTTTTATATAGTCTGCATACTGGTTAGCAAGTAGAATCTTAAGGTATTTTCTATATAGCAGTTTCTTATTAATAGGTTCTGGTAGCTCAATATTAGATTAGGGGTAATAACCCTTATTCGCGAAGAACGGGGTAAGTCCTATAGTAGTTAAGACGTAGTTATTTACTGCGAATTTACCTAGTAGGAGGTAATCTATTTAGTTATCTTAACTATAGGCAACTACCTATCGTAGGTATACTTTTATACTAGTATTAGCGTTTTCTAGTTACCTAGTAGTTTTATAATAAAAGGATATAGATATCTTAACGAAGATACTAAGGCGTTAGCAGATTCGTCTCTATATATTAGAGTTAAATTATATACCTTAGTTAGATGTAATTAAGTTAGGTAACCTATATAGTTAGTAAACTTTATAAAGGAAGGCGTTAGTAACGTCGCTAACAGCTACGCCTTTAGTTAGGACGTAGTGGCGCTCTTTTATAAGTTAGTATATTATTATAAGGATATTCTTATAGGTACGGCCATATCGTTTATAGGGTAGTAGGTTAATAACGAAATCTATAGCGATATCTGCCCATTATTATATAGGTACTAGTAGAGGGTATAGTAGTCCTTAGTACTTTATATTAAAGGCCTTAGCGCGCTTATAACTATAGCAGGCGCCTATAAAGCGTTTAACTAAGTCTATTATTTTTAGCTAGAAGTAGTATTGGCTAAGAAGCTTATAGGTTCCTCCTTTACCTGGGTGGCCGCTTAATCGGAGGTTATAGGCTATTTAAATTAGTTGCTGTTATATATTTTCTAAGTTAGGGATAAATAGGCGGCCTCTATAACAGAGCTTATTCTCTTTTACTTTTAAGGCTACCATATTAATCTAGCCTAAGCTTTAAAGGTTAGTAGGTAGCGTACAGGCGCCAGCGGTCTTTGCGGTAATAAGTTAATACAGTAATAGGTTAATAGAGGTGTTCTATGCCGTAGTAATAAGCTCATTAATTTTAGGAGGTAACTTTAGTTTTATAATATAAAGCTAAGGTATAGTTAGCTCTATTATAGGTAGTATGCCTAAGGCCAAATTTCGTGCTTTTAGGATTGTCTATTATTGGAACTAATTATAAGGATTATCTTTAGACTAAGGAAGGTCTTATAAGCGGCGTGTTAGGCTATTAGGTTTAGTACCTTATACTCCTAGTTTATATACAATTTTAAAGTTAAAATTAGAGAGGAACTCGTTCCAGCGTGCTTAGCGTTAGTTTAGCTACTTTATAGTTATAAAGTATTTAAAGTTGCGATAGTCCGTAAAGATTTTAGTTGGCTAATTTGGTTCTACTAAGGAGAGTTCTAGTTAGAATTCCTTAAACGCTTATATAATTGCAAGAAGTTCCTTATTATAGATCTCGTAGTTACACTCTTATAGTATAAGCTTAGATAAGTAGAATGCGACTAGGTAGAGAAGGCTGTTGTCACCTATTTAGGAGAGGACGCCTGCGTTAATGTGGTCTAAGGAGTTAGTTTTAAGGTAGAGTTGTTATCCTAGTATAAAGTAAGCTAGGATAAGTACTTTAGTAAAAGCATTTTTAAGGTCTTGGAACGCCTTCTTATATTTAGGCGTCTAGGTAAAATATAAATACGTTTTTCTTCCTTTTATAAAAAGGCCCTTCGTTCGCATTATTGCTATAAGTAGTACTACCACACCTAAGAAGTTATATATAAATTTCCGATAGAAGTTAGCGAAACTAAGGAAGGCTTATACGTCCTTAATGCAGTTAGGGGCTTGCTATTTAGTAATTATATATACCTTCTTAAGGTCCATACGGACACCCTTAGTAGTAATAATTAGTTTAAGGTATTTTACTTCTATAACTAAGAATTTATACTTCTTTAAATTAATATAAAGTCCTACATCCCTAAGGCGCTCTAGGACTTTTTAAACATACTTAGTATACTTAAAAGGGTTATTACTATAAATAAGTATATCGTCTAGGTACGTAGAGCAGAAGTTATTAAGGTAGTCCTATAAGGCGTTATTAATATAGCTTTAGAAGGTGCCTGGGCCGTTATATACGCTAAAGGGTATAATAGTATATTTAAATTAGCCGAAGCGTGATATAAATGCGGTTTTTTATTCGTCACCTTCCCGTATTCGGAAATAGTTAAAGGCGGCGATAATATTAAGCTTAGTATAGATTTTAGCTTAATTAAGCCGTTTAAGAGTCTTACGTATAAGTGGTATAGGGTATTAGTTCTTAATCGTAATAGCGTTAAGTCCTCTATAGTTAACGTAGAATTAGATACCTCCTCTTAGCTTCTTAGTAAGAAGGATAGGGGCAGCTACTAGGGACATACTAGGGCAGATAAATCCTTTATTAAGGTATTTGTTAATATACTTTTTTATAACTAGAAGTTTGTCTTTAGATATTAGGTAGGGTCTCTTATAAGGTAGCATTTTTCCTTATTTAATATTAATAGCATAGTTATTAGGTTAATATAGGGGGAGTATATCTACGCTCTTTTATAAGCATATATTGATAAAGTTGTAGTACCTCTTAAGGAGGAGCTTATAGAGTTCTTTATTAATAAGTCCTTTTTTAAGTTTTATAAATTTTTTAAAGTTTAAAGGTAAAAGTTTATAGAGTTCCGTAGGGGCGTCGTCTTCTAAAAGGTTAACTATGTTTATCCTATTACTATAGAGAATATAGTTTTATTCTTTATTAAGCTTATATAGTTACAATTAAGAGGCTGTAGTAACGGTCTAGCTTTTTCTACGTGCTATATAGTAGAAGGCCGCGGCACTTATATAGTAGTAGTTAGTTATAAGTAGGGTAATAAGGGGTTTCTTAGGTTAATATCCTAGTAAGTAAATAGGGGCGGCTAGGCTATATCCTAGGCAAGTCTCTTTATAGTATTTAGGGTTAAAGGTTACTTCTCTTTTTTCCTAGTTAATAGCGGGGTTATATTATTTAAGCTAGCTTATTTTAAGGATAATAGGGTAATTAGTAAGTAGTATAATATAGGCCTAAAGCTCTTCCTGGTACCCGTTTATATCTAAGTAGAGTTATACTATATAAGTAATCTTCTATATAGTAAAACTACCATTAGCGAGTTATAGGGCGCGGGCTTTAGTAAGGGGTAAGGTAAGTAGGCTATAAGTGCGCATAAATTAGGTATCTATAAATTTATTAATAGCTCTGTAGTTAATTATAGAACGGCTTTTATATTATTTTTTAGCAGTAGTTTCTATTATAGGTAAAACTATCTATTTCTATTTGTTTATTTTTACTAAGTTATTTATTAAGTAGGCTAATATATAGATCCCTCTATTATTAGGGCATCCTAACCTATGACTTAGGGTAGAGACTTGGCGTTTTCCGCTTCTGTATCTGATTCTACTACTATTACTACATCTTTATCTTATATAGTAGTGGCGCGTAGTAACATATTTAGTGTTTAGGGTATTAGGTTAGGTATTAGACGGCGGCTTCTAAACCTAGCTATTAGGCAGTTTAGGTTATTGCAATAATAGCCTTCTTAACGACATTTATAGTAGCGTCCTAATTTCTAGAATAGCTCGCGCTCTCCATCTAGGAGTTTTTACGGAAAGGTTAGTATAGAGAGGTTAATATTAGCTCCCGTGGTACTTAAGGTAGTAGGCGTTAGTGGCTTAGTATATATAGGTTTAGTAGGCCTAGAGGGCTTCTATAGAGAGGTCTTTAGGTAAGAGTTAACGGTAGTAATCTAATTTAGTCGTTATTTAATTTTCTATAGAGCTGCTACTATATTATAAACGTTATTATAGTTATAGCTAGCGGCTGCGTAACTAAGGTAATAAGTAACTTTTTTAAGGAGATCCTCCTGGTCTTTAGTATTATCTTAAGTAAGGGCTCCGGTATATTCCTAAAATTTAATATAGAATTTATTAAATAATTTAGTAGGGCTTATCTTTAGGGCATATAGTTTAGCTTAGTTAGTGGCTAGTAGGTTATAGTTACGGTATATTAGGTCAAGATCGTTAAGGACTTCTTAGTAAGACTACTACTTCTAGGGGCCACTAGTCTCCTATTAGGTAAAGAGTCTGTTAAATAGTATACCTTTTATTCGCCTAATAATATAGCCGATTTTAGTATCTTCCGTAGGAAAAAGGCAGGCGCTTTAAGTTAGTTTCTCGCGGATTTATATCTTCTAGTGGCTGTATTCCTTACGGTCTCCCTAAAAGACTAGGGGATTAAAGTAGCGTATATTAAACCCTATAATAGCAGTTTAGGTCCAATTATTATAGCTTTTATTATCACTACTTTAGTAGGGGTTCCTGTTAGGTAAAGCTGCTTAGCGCTAGCCCTCTATTAAGCGTTAAGTAGGTGAAGTTGCCAGGGGCGTAGAGACTTAGGTGGCGTTATATATAGTAAAGAGGTATCTAGTATTATTACGAATATGCTTATTAAGCTAAGATTATAGGTATTTAATTATACCTTCTTTTTTAGTAACTGTAGTAATTAGTATAATCTTAGCCTTCTTTAACTATTAGACGTCGCGTTTAGACACGTAGAGGTTATCTTTAGTTTCTTAATATGTATTATTAGCGAGCGCCTTATAAGCTTATAGGTCTTAGATAATATCGCGATCTTAAGTAATACGCATCTCGGCTCGTGTAAGCTTTAGGTAGTAGTTCTATAGAAGGTGGTAGTATTTATTAGGGTCTTATGCTACCATTTTTATAAACATCTCAGCGTCTCGTATTTTAATTTTAATAGGTAGTAGCCCTTTTATTTACTTATCCGTAGTTATATAGTTAATAAAAGATAAGATATTATTAGTGTCCGTCTCCTTAGGGGTTAAGGCTAGAGCTAATAAATTAAATTCTCCTGGGATTAATTAGCGTCGTAGGTTAAGTATAGGTATTAGGTTGTTCTTTAGGTTTAATATAGTAGCTAGTAAAGAATATTGTCTTACTATCGTGGGTTCCTTAGAGGTATAAAGTAAGGTAATTTATAAACACGCTGCTTCTAGCAGCGCCTATAATATTACAGAGACGTAGAATTAGTTATAGGCTAAGCATCGGTGGTAAAAAGGCGCAACGTAATGTCATGGTACGGGGGCAGTGGCTACAAGCGTATGTATTTGAGGAGTCTACAAGACGTTGCGCGATCGATCGTAAGGGTCGAGGGCGTAAGGAGGTGATATACCTACGCGTAGCTGACATAAGCTATACGCGAGGTGTACGCGAGAGCACGGGGCTCTCCTATGGAGGCCCCTGCGGTGGGGTTCCGTGACAAAAGTTCTATATAGGGTACCAGGTTAGGTTAGAATTGTAGCCCTTCTATTAGATACGGTATTTTAGCGTTCCCTATACTATCTTATAGGCTAGTATTTTATTAACCTCCTATTCATTATCACCGTTTACTTAAACTAGTAGGGGAGGCTCGTTCTTTTATCTAGGTAATAGGTCATTTATAGCTTTCTATAACTTATCTGGTAAGAAAATAGGGTAAACCCTAATTAAATTTAGGAGCTTTATCTTATACGAGTTGCCTATCTTTTTAAGAACCTTATACGGTCCTGCTATCTAGTAGTCTAGCTTACGGCTAGGTCGTTCGGTCTTCTAATTTCTTATTATAACCTAGGCTATATCACTAGGGGCAAAATCAGGCTTTTAACGGTATTTATTCACCTACTATTCTATTAACCTCTAAGCTTTTTTTAGGTTCTTATAGGCTACCGTCTAGGCTTCCTCCAATCATTTAGCGTACTATTAGGCCTTAGTATAGGATAGCTTCTCTTATACGGTTTAGGGTTCTTTTAGCCTTTTCTAGTTAAAGCTTATATAGGGTAAGTATCCTATTTCTAGCTAAATCGGGGCAAACCCTATAGAGTTATAGGGTAGGGTTGCTTACGCGTAGTCTATTAAGGGTAGTAGTTCAGACTAGTTATCCTAGAAATAGTTAATAAAGGGCCTAAGCCTTTAGTCTAGGTACTAATTTATAATCTCTATCTAACTGTCTATCTAGGGGTAATAAGCCGTAGAAAGCTTTAGCTTAATACCTAGGATCTAGGTAAACTTATTCTAAAAGGCCGATATAAACTATGGCCTATGATTAGACATAATAGTATCTAGTAGTCTATAGATTTAATAGACGTAATAGACAAATAGCTAGGCTGCCTCTTTAGTATCAATGTTCTTATAATAGGGAATTAAGAACGGGCGTTTACTAAAGCGGTTAACTATAACTATAACCATATTATATCCGTTACGGTCCCTAGGTAGTTTATAGAAGTCTATAGAGATATACTACTAAGGGCGCTCTGGTATTAGGAGTAGCTTAAGTAGTTCTAGGGTCTTATCCCGTGGGATAGTAGCTCTTTAGTAGTCTTCGCAGTTCCGTATATATTAATTAATATCCACAACTATTCTCAGCCAGTAGTAGCGGTAGTTAATAATTTTACGGGTCTTATTCTTGCTAGGGTATACTATAGAGACTTAGCAATAAGCTTCACGGATTAGTTTAGTCTATAGATTATTAATATTAGGGACTATAAGCCGCTCCTAATATAGGAGCAATCCTTCCTCCGTCTTAAAATCGGGGTCTCCTTTTACGGCTTATTTACGGAGGGCCCTTAGGGCGTTAGCCGTGCGGTTTACAGTTAGGAGGCGGTTAATTAGCCCTATTAGCTTATCTAAAAACTCCTCTATTAGTACTAGCTCGTTTTACTAAGAGTCTAGCTCCTTAAGAATCCGCGGGTTAAGCTGTTCCGGATAGAGGAGGGCGCGCGTTTAATATTAGGCCTTTAGCTTATCCTAGGGTCCTACATTTTATTCTCTTTAGGTTAGGGTATTAGCCTTAGAATTTTGCTTACTAGAATAATATATAATTATAAAGAAGAATTAGGAGAGTATTTCGGCCTACTAGGCTTATTATTTAGTAAGCTGCTTTATAGTTATAAAGTACTTTAAGGCTTTGTAATCTATATATATCTTAATTTAAAAGTTTATACCTTTAAACTTTACGCACTATTAGGAGAGTGATTAAATAATAGCTAGCATTTCTTTATCGTGTACTTTATAGTTATACTTAGCCGGGTCTATTATCTTTAAAAAGAAAGCTATAGGGTACTATTCGCCGTCTGGATATAACTATAATAGGATTCCCGCTATAACCCTATTAGAGACGTCCGTTTCTAGCATTAATTTAAGGTCTAGGTTATAGTAATAAAGGATTAAAGAAGAGATAAGCCGATCCTTTATCTCTTTAAAGGCTTCTATATAGCTATTATTAAAGATAAAAGGCGTATCCTTCCTAGTTAATCGTATAAGAGGTTTTACCACAATTCTATAATTACGGATAAACTAGTGGTAGAAGTTATTAAATCTAAAAAAGAACTGGATTTCTTTTACTATATAAGGGGGCTTCTAGTTACGGATTGCCTCTACCTTCTTAGAGTTAACCTTAATTCCTTCTATAGTTATAATAAACCCAAGGTATTTTATATATTTTACCCTAAACTTACATTTCTTAATATTAACTTATAAGCCTGCGTTCCGTAGTCTCTCTAGGACCTTCTTAATATAAACTTAATACTTAAGTTTATTATCCGAGTATATAAGAATATTGTCTAGGTATACCGTACAGAATTTATTAAGGTAATTAAAAAGAATATTATTTATATACCTTTAGTATATAGCCGGTCTGTTTATTAATTTAAAAGGAAGAACTTTATATTTATAGAAACTATAATAGGTATAAAACGTTATTAAATCTTTAGATATAGGGTCTATCCTAATTTAATAGAAAGCTTGGCGAATATTAAGTTTAATAAAGATCTTTACCTAGCTTAGACGTATAAGGGTCTTATTAATTAAAGGAATAGAATACCGGTCCTTTTAAGTAATAGTATTTAGCTTTTAATAGTTAATATAAAAATAAAGGCCTCTATTAGGCTTTTTTATAAATAGGATAAAGAAAGTAAAAGGGGCTTAACTTAGCTTAATAAACCCTTTATCCAGGTTATTAATTAAGTACTACTTTATTACTTTTAGCTTATCCATTAATTAAGAGTAGAGGGGGCTATAGCCTAGCAAGTCATTAGCTTCTAATTAAATCTTATAATTATATATTTAGTAGGGGGGTAACTTATCTAAGGCCGCCTTTAAGAATATATCCTTATAGTCTATATAAATAGTAAAAAGGAGGCGTTTAACTAGTTCCTTATTAGTTTCCTTAACTAGCCTTTCCTCTCTATTATTAATAATTTGGTTAATTTTATATAGGCTCATTATAAAAACCTTATTATCCTTCTAGTATATATTAAAGTGGAACACTATAGCGCTAATTACGGCAATATCTATAGTAGGGGGGTTGCCTAATAATAGGGGCGTATATAACTTTAGGGACTTCTAGGGTACTAGCGTTATTATTACTCCTTTTAGCTCCTATTATATCTTTTAAAGGTTATCCCTTATATCCTATTAATATATTCTTTTCTATACCGGTTAAATTTATACGATTTAGACGTCGTCTATATTACTATTTATCCCGCTTTTATATATAGAGTCCTCTTTAAATATAGCGCTTTAGGAGAGTATCTTTATTAATACAGAGTTCTTTCCAGCTTCGCGGTAGGCGTCTTCTTAGGTAAAGGCTAGGTTACGGGCCCAGACATCCTACTAGTAGGTAGGGTTAGCCCTTACGGCTAGTGTCTTACAGTCAGTTCGGATCTCCCTAATAAAGAAGGGCAACCTTAGTCTATCCTCCGGCTAGATAAACCGTCTTTATTATATATTTAACCAAATATTAAAATAGAATATCTATCTTTATTTAAGGATTATATTATAGGACCTTAGGTCTAGGATATAAAAGGGGATACTATATTAACGTCGTCTATTAAGAGCAATATATAACTTTAAGACGTAGGTAACGGGCCAACCGGCTTAGCTATTATAGCCTTTTACCTAGATAGGCTTCTCTAGTCGGATAGCTTCTATATTTAGAAACTTAGCAACATTATTCGCATAGGCAGTATTTATAAAGGCGAAGCTATTTACTCTAATATTAATAAGGGCGGTTATATTAACTCTATATCTATTTTAAGATACTATATATAGAACTATAAAATACTTTCCACCTATTAACTAACTAAGATTAATCTTTTTAAGATTAATAGGGTACCCTAAGGGGGAGTTTTTCCCTAGGGTTCTTCTTTTCCCGACTTATTAGACGTTTCTCATTTCTCTATTTCTTTAATATTACCTATATCCTTTAGCTCCGGGCAGGATAAGGTAAAGTAACCCTACTTATTGCAGTTGTAGCATATAGCCGAGGTAGGGTTAATTAGAGTATTACGGCGAATACTAGTTAATAGCGTGGTATATAACTAGTTAGGCGAGGCTTACTAGTATATAGTTATAACCGCCTTTAGTATAAGAGTAGTTGTGACTTATCTTCCTGTTTTAGCTCCTATAGGTATAGCTAGCAAGTTCTAATTATTATAAAGTCGCTTCTGCTAATTAGGGCAGGCGTTAATCCGCTTTAGTTCTAAGTTTAATAATAGGCAACGAGCTATAAGTTTTTTATAGGTTAGTAGGTTATCTAAGGTTACAGCAATCTTTTTTTATAGCTAGATTATTAGCTTATTATATAGGTCTAATTAGTAGTTCTTAAGGGGAACCTAGCCTTCTCCTATAAGGTATAGGAATTAAGTTTGGAATTTAGTAAAGGGTTAGTTCGGTTTTATTATTAGGCGATTATAGTTATAATAGGTATCCTGTACTTTGTTTGGGTTAATATAAATAGTCGCTAGGTGCCGTATTATCTTATTAATAGATATAAATTAAATAGGGGAGTCGTCCTTAAACTTGGCTTAAAGGTGCCGTTAGGCGTCCCCAGTGGTTTAACTAAAGAGGTAGAGCATTTTAGCTTCTTTAGAAAGGAAATAGTTATAGTTAACGCGGAGCTTTCCTTATACTTAAATCCTCTAATTCTTAAAGGTAGGGTCTATCCCGTTAAATAGTAATAGGGGGTTAGGGAGCTTAACGGACTTTAATTACTTTATTATTATATCCGTACTCCCTAGTATATCGCATTTAGTAAAGTAAATAGGTTAGCTAGGGCTTTAAAAACGGGAAGCCAGGCTATTTTATAGGGCCGTAAGGCTTTCTAGGATCTTTTATAGGGTCTCTTGTATATTTCTTACTTTAAGACAATCGGCTTTTTAGCTAGCTACGAGGGCGCAAATCTGCTCGCGTACGTTTATAACGTTATCATTATCTTTAATTTCTGATCCTAATTGGATCTCAGGTTCCTCTTAGGTAGAGGCAGCTCTCTTAAATAAGCTTACTTTAGGTGCCATCATTAGCTTCTTAAGGTTTATCGGTATTATACGCTTTAGTTTTAATTCTAGGGGTATAGGTCTAGTCCTATCTGGCTTATAAGGTGGGATATTATTTAGGCCTTCCCAGGCAATATAGAGTTGTTTTGGTGTCTAAGTATAGCGCGTTAATGCGTTATTGTAGACGAAGTTTCTTTGGGGTAGGATATTATTAAGGCCTTCCTAGGCAAGGTAGGATGAGCTTAGTATAATATCACGGCTTATATAAATGCCTCTAAACCAAAGCTTATAGAATGCTGTATTACGAAGATACTAAGCTAAAGAGAAGAAAAAGGGGTCGCTAGGACCGATGTAAACAAATATATAGGGTAAGCCGCTAAGGCGCTAGCTTTCGGTCGGCCAATTATAGGTCGGCAGAATATAGTAGAATTTGGCAGGTAATGTGCGATAGCGCCGTTACATAGGGTTTATAATCTTTCTTAGCTTCTATTCTATCTTCCGTAAGTTATCCCTCTAGTTTATTAGTTTAGTATAGCGTCTAATATTTCTTACTATTCTTTATGGCTGTATAGGGCCTAAGCTTTCTATAGGGGGCTTTTCTAGGTTATTACTAACTTTCTAAGTCTTTAATGCGGGTAGCGTAATATAGGTAGTCTAGGGGCGGCGTAATATACGGATCCGTTGCGAATTAAGCTATATATCTTTCTTAAAGGCCTGGTCCCAACTAGGGTTATTTTAGATAAATCTTATCGCGATAAGTCTTGGCATACCCCAAATAAATTTTTAGTCGCTCTCCTCCCCCCATTATTGTATAAAATATGGCTTTAAAAGTGGAATCAGAAGCTCTTAAATCTATTAATACCTCTAAATAAAAAAATATAAGAGGTTGCTTGGCTCTTTTAATATAGGAGTATACCCGTCTACTAGGCAGTAATAAGCCCGTACAAAATAAAAAAGCCTATCTTTTATTCTATTGTAAATACTGCACAGAGTTATACGCTATATAGTTAACTTCTAACTTCCAAAACTACTTAGCGTTAAAGTATAGTATTATGGTTAAGCCTAAAACTAGTTATACAAAAGAAGTAATACGGGATTAATTAAAAGACCTTTACTTTAAAGCGTTATCTTAAAATAAGACAGAAGAGCTAGATTTAGAAGTACTCTAAACAGTCCTAAATAAGAAAGTTATTAATAAGGCCCTTATTATATTAATTGTTATATAAAACCTACTATTTTAAATAGTTAAGTGGCCAGAGTTCTATATTCTTCTATAGTTAATTAATCCTAAAGTAAATAGCCATATAACCATAGCCTACTTAATAGTTAGTAAAAAGATCTATAACTTATAGCTATCGCAAAAGGATATTATACGAAAGAGGCTGTAGTCCGCACCAATAAGTATTTATCTCTCTGTTAATATCTAAACCTCTCTAAATAATTACCTTCTCCTCGCGATTTGCAGCTATTTTATTAATAGCCAGGAAAAGCTTATAAGTGCTCTTTTTGGCCTTTATACGGTAGCCTTTTATAGTAGAAATAAGTAATAAAATACTCTCCTTCTAGTGCTTAAGGACTATGGGATTATATAAAAGCTAGGTGCCGTTATATCCAATAACTATACTATAAATAATAAGCTCTATTATATAATAAGTAACTAGCTTCTCTAAAAAGAACGGATTAAATAGAATCCCGTTTACTAACGGATCCGCTATTAGGGTTATATTCTTAACCTTACTATATAGGCTTTCCTCTTTAAAAACTTAATTAGTTTTAATAATATTAAGTTATATAAAGAAGATAAAGTAAAAGGGAAAGAGTTAGATCTAAAAGAGGAGAAAGAGAAAAGTAATATATTTCGGAAACTTGGCGCACTTAGAAAGCTTTATAACATTACTATATATACCTATAGCTTAGCTAGTTATATAAGGGAGTTTAAAAGTCTTATAGGGAGAAGAATTCCGCTTAATAATTATATAAGATGGAATAGCTAGTATTTTATACTTAGTATAGCAATTTAGAAAGAGTCTGCCCTTAATACGTATACTAAGCGTAACTTTAATACACTTAAAAAGGACTATCTTAGTCTAAAGGACTAGGAGGCGCTTTGTATAATAAAAAGTTTTCTTTAAATATTTTACTAGGCAACCCTAAAATGCCAGGGACATAAAGTAACGCTTAAGAATGTACTTTTTACAATAGATGTTATAATTAAGCACCTTAATAAATCCTAGGTTAGTTTATCTCCCCTTTTTATTTTTTTATTTAGCTAATATTATATAATAGAAGGAGTATATATCTAATAAGGAGTTCTTTAAACGCATTTAAAATGCTTAGAATACCTTTAATAGATATTACTATAAAACAGATAACTCGCCCCTTTACGCCGCTGCACTTATTCTTTATTTAGCCCGTTATATAAGATATATTAAGCAGGTTTAAAAGAAGGAGTGGCATAAGCCTGTACTTAATAGCGTTAAAGAGCTTTAGGAAAGATATTAAAATAGAAGTTCTACGCCTAGAAGCATATCGTCGTATAAAAAGCTAGCTCTAGCTTAAGACCTTAATAAGTTTAATAGGATTGCTGAGGATTTTAATAGTATAATGTTTCGACTAAAAAGTTAAGATAAGTATAAGGACTTTATCTCTAAGATTGTCACGGAACCCTACCGCAGGGGCCTCTATAGGAGAGCCCCGTGCTCTTGCGTACACCTCGCGTACAGCTTATATCAGCTACGCGTAGGTATATCACCTCCTTACGCCCTCGACCCTTACGATTAATCGCGTAACGTCTTGTAGACTCCTCGAATATATACGCTCTGTAGCCACTGCCCTTATTCCATGACATTACGTTATACCTTTTTACTACCGACGCTTAGCCTATAACTAATTCTACGTCTTTATAATACTATAGGCGCTGCCAAAAGCAGCGTGTCTATAAATTACCTTACTTTATACTTCTAAGAAACCTATAATAGTAAAATAATATTCCTTACTAGCTACTATATTAAACCTAAAGAATAATCTAATACCTATACTTAACCTACAACGCCAATTAATCCCAGAAGAATTTAATTTATTAGCCCTAACCCCTAAGGAGATAGACACTAATAATGTCTTATTTTTTATTAACTATATAACTACGGATAAGTAAATAGAAGGGCTACTACCTATTAAAATCGAAATATAAGACGCTGAGATGTTTGTAAAAATGGTAGTATAAGACCCTAATAAATACTACCGCCTTCTATAAAACTACTACCTAAAGCTTATATAAGCTAAGATGCGTGCTGCCTAAGATCGTGATATTATTTAAGACCTATAAGCTTATAAGGCGCTCGCTAATAATATATATTAAGAAACCAAAGACGACCTTTACGTGTCTAAATGCGACGTCTAACAGTTAAAGAAGAATAAGATTATACTAATTGCTACAGTTATTAAAAAAGAAGGCATAATTAAATACCTATAATCTTAGCTTAATGAACATATTCGTAATAACGCTAGATATCTCTTTACTATATATAACGCCACTTAAGTTTTTACGCCCCTGGCAACTTTACCTACTTAACGCTTAACGGAGAGTTAGCGTTAAGCAGCTTTACCTAATAAAAACCCCTACTAAAGCAGTAATAATAAAAGCTATAATAATTGGACCTAAACTGCTACTATAGGATCTAATATACGCTACCCTAATCCCCTAGTCTTTTAAGGAGACTATAAGGAATATAGCTACTAGAAGATATAAATCCGTAAGAAACTAACTTAGAGTATTTGCCTTTTTCCTATAGAAGACACTAAGATTAGCTATATTATCGGGCGAATAAAGGGTATACTATTTAATAGACTCTTTGCCTAATAGGAGACTAGTAGCCCCTAAAAGTGGCAGTCTTACTAAGAAGTCCTTAATAATCTTAACCTAATATACCGCGACTATAACCTACTGGCTGCTAACTAAGCTAAACTACGTGCCCTAAAGATAAGCCCTACTAAATTATTTAATAAGTTCTATATTAAATTCTAGGAATATACCGGAGCCTTTACCTAAGATAATACTAAAGACTAGGAGGATCTCCTTAAAAAAGTTACTGTTGGGAATAATATCACGTATGGTTATATAGTCACGTGTTGCCGCGGCACTAGCGTAGCGAGGAGCCTTAAGCTCCTCGCCCTTCCTCACCCTTTCTTAGAATCAAATCAAAAAGAAGAACAATTATCATACTATCTACGAACCGTAGCTACGTGACATCCCCTTGTGTAACCAACAGTTACTTATTGCCTTAGTTACGCAGCCACCAGCTATAACTATAACGATATTTATAAAATAGTAGCAGCCCTATAAAAGATTAAATAATAACTAAATTAGATTGCTACTGCTAACCCTTACTTAAAGACCTCTCTATAGAAGACCTCTGGGCCTATTAAACCTATATATACTAAGCCACTAATACCTACTACCTTAAGTACCACTGGAGCTAATATTAACCTCTCTATACTAACCTTTCCGTAAAAACTCCTAGATAGAGAGCGTAAGCTACTCCGGAAATTAAGACGCTGCTATAAATGCCATTAAAAAGGCTGTTATTACGATAACCTAAACTACCTAATAGCTAGGTTTAGTACCTACCGCCTAATACTTAACCTAATGCCCTAAACACTAAATATGTTGCTATACGCCACTACTATATAAGATAAAGATATAGTAATAGTAGTAGAATTAGATATAGAAGCGGAAAATGCTAAGTCCTAGCCCTAAGTTGTAGGTTAGGACGCCCTAATAATAGAAGGATTTATATATTAGCCTACTTAATAGATAACTTAGTAAAGATAAACAGATAGAAATAGATAGTTTTACCTATAATAGGAATTACTGCTATAAAATAATATAAAAGCCGTTCTATAATTAACTGTAAAGCTATTAACTAATTTATAAATACCTAACTTATACGCACTTATAACCTACTTACCTTACCCCTTACTAAAGCCTGCGCCCTATAACTCGCTAATAGTAGTTATACCGTATAAAAGATTACCTACATAGTATAACTCTACTTAGATATAAACGGGCACTAGGAAGAGCTCTAGGCCTATATTATACTACTTACTAACTACCCTATTATCTTTAGAATAAGCTAGCTTAAATAATATAACCCTACTATTAACTAGAAAAAGAGAGAAGTAACCTTTAACCCTAAATACTATAGAGAGACTTGCCTAGGACATAGCCTAGCCGCCCCTATTTACTTACTAGGATATTAACTTAAGAAACCCCTTATTATCCCACCTATAACTAACTACTACTATATAAGTGCCGTGGCCTTCTACCGTATAGTATATAGGAAAGGCTAAATTGTTGCTGTAGCTTCCTAATTATAACTATATAAGCTTAATAAAGAATAGGACTACGTCCTCTATAGTAATAGGATAGATATAGTTAACCTTCTAGAAGACGACGCCCCTATAGAACTCTATAGACTTTTACCTTTAGACTTTAAGAAGTTTATAAAACTTAAAAAAGGACTTACTAATAAAAAACTCCATAAGCTCATCCCTAAGAGGTACTATAACTTTATTAATATATGCTCATAAAAGGGCGTAGATATACTCCCCTTATATTAACCTAATAACTATACCATTAATATTAAATAAGGAAAAATGCTACTTTATAAGAGACCCTACCTAATATTAAAAAATAAACTTCTAGTTATAAGAAAGTATATTAACAAGCACCTTAATAAAGGGTTTATTTGTCCCAGTATGTTACTAGCAGCCACCCCTATTCTTCTCGTTAAGAAGCTAAAAGGAGGTATTTAATTCTATATTAACTATAAAGGACTTAATACTATTATAATTAAAAATTAATACCTAGTACCGCTTATATAGGAGACCCTTAAACGGCTTAGCTAAGCCAAAATCTATACTAAGCCTAATATTATTACCGCCTTTAACTATTTCCGAATACGGGAAGGTAATAAATAAAAAACTATATTTGCATTGCGCTTTAGCCAATTTAAATGTCATGGAACGGGGGCAGTGGCTATAAGCGTATGTATTTGAGGAGTTTACAAGACGTTGCGCGATCAATCGTAAGGGTCGAGGGCATAAGGAGGTAATATACCTACGCGTAGCTGACATAAGCTGTACGCGAGGTGTACGCAAGAGCACGGGGCTCTCCTATGGAGGCCCCTGCGGTAGGGTTCCGTAACACTACCCCCCCTCCTATAGAGGCGGAGCTCCGGCGACGCTGTAGTTACTATATATATATAAAAGGGGACACTTAAGGTATAAAAAAAGAAGAAAGGGGGGTATTGCTAAAGGCTTAAAACAACGTTATATAATAGGGCTTGGCATCTAAGAATCCAACTAATTAGATAACTTTAACCGCTGGTCGAAGTTCCTAGACATCTTAACAATATTCCGGTTATATAATTGCACTTTACTGCAATCTAACGGCAATTTGCCCTTACGTGGCAATATATAACGGTTTAACTCTATAAGGGCTCCCATAGAGGATTAGGTATAAAATCTCTACTTAGGCCTAGTTTCTGTGGGTTCGCGTAGTAAAAGTTGCTAATTAGATCCTTTGCATTTTTAAAGTCTTCCCATAGTTGCCATTCTAGCTAATCTATATCGAATCCTATATATATAGCTCTGTAGTAGAGCCGTCGTCCTCTACCTTTACTAAAGTATTTAGAGTTAATAATTCGTTTAACGGTCCACTCCTTATAGTTCTTATCTTTATTCTCGTCTCGGATTAGTACTAGTAGGGGTTTAGGCTATATCTGCCCCGGTAAGGGGTTAGGCTAATAGAGGTGTAGTAGCTATAGGTAAAATATAGGCTATATCCTGTAGGTGGCTAGGGTAGGTAGGAGTTCTAGCTTATATACGGCTCCCTTATTAATAACTTATTTAATTAAATAGGGGCCAAGGTTCTTATAATTAAGTGACTTTATAGGCCTCTATATATAGATATTGCGTGTATCTAGCTATACTTAGTCGCCAACACGCATCTCCGGTGGTGGCGTTTTATAACAGTTAGCGAAGTAGGCCTACTTTGCTTAAGCCCAGGCCATTTCTCCCTTATAGTAGTTAAGTAGATTTTTTATATAGTCTGCATACTGGTTGGCAAGTAGCATCTTAAGGCGTTTTCTATATAGCAGTTTCTTATTAATAGGTTCTAGTAGCTCTATGCCGGATTAGGGGTAATAACCCTTATTCGCGAAGAACGGGGTAAGTCCTATAGTAGTTAAGACGTAGTTATTCGCTGCGAATTTACCTAGTAGGAGGTAATCTACCTAGTTATTTTAACTATAGGCGACTACCTATCATAGGTACGCTTTTATACTAGCATTAGTGTTTTCTAGTTGCCTGGTAGTTTTATAGTAAAAAAATATAGACATCTTAACGGAGATGCTAAGGCGTTAATAGATTCGTCTCTATATATCGGAGTTAAATTATATACCTTGGTTGGACGTAATCAAGTCAGGTAACCTATGTAGTCGGTAGACTTCGCGGAGGAAGGCGTCAGTAATGTCGCTAACGGCTACGCCTTCGGTTGGGACGTAGTGGCGCTCTTTTATAAGTTAGCATATTATCATAAGGATATTCTTATAGGTACGGCCGTGTCGTTTACAGGGTAGTAGGTTAACAACGAAATCTATGGCGATATCCGCCTATTATTATATGGGTACTAGTAGGGGGTGTAGTAGTCCTTAGTACTTTATATTAAAGGCCTTAGCACGCTTATAACCGTAATAGGCACCTATAAAGCATTTAACTAAGTCTGTTATCTTAGGCTAGAAGTAATATCGGCTAAGGAGCTTATAGGTTCCTTCTTTACCTAGGTAGCCACTTAACCGGAGGTCGTAGGCCATTTAGATTAGTTGCCGTTGTAAGTTTTCTAAGTTAGGGATAAATAGGCGGCCTCTATAGTAGAGTCTGTTCTCTTTTACTTCTAAGGCTACCATATCAATCTGGCCTAGGCTTTAGAGGTTAGTAGGTAGCGTATAGGCGCTAGCGGTCTTTGCGGTAATAAGTTAATATAGTAATGGGTTAATAGAGGTGTTATATGCCGTAGTAATAAGCTTATTAATCTTAGGAGGTAACTCTAGTTCTGTAGTATAAAGCTGAGGTGCTATTAGCTCTGTTGTGGGTAGCATACCTAGGGCCAAATTCCGTGCTTTTAGGATCGTCTATTACTGGAACTAATTTCAGGGGTCTTTTTTTAACTAAAGGAGGTCTTATAAGCGGCGTGTTAGGCTATCCAACTTAGTACTTTTTACTTCCGGTCTATATACAATTTTAAAGTTAAAATTAAAGAGGAACTTGTTCTAGTGTACTTAGCGTTAGTTTAGCTACTTTATAGTTATAAAGTATTTAAGGTTACAATAGTCCGTAAGGACTTTAGTTAGCTAATTAGGTTCTACTAAGGAGAGTTCCGGTCAGAATTCCTTAAATACTTATATAATCGCAAGAAGTTCCTTATTATAGATCTTATAGTTACACTCTTATAGTATAAGCTTAAACGAGTAGAATGCGACTAGGTAGAGAAGGCCATCGTCGCCCATTTAGAAGAGGATGCCTGCGTTAACGTGGTCTAAGGAGTCGGTTTTAAGGTAGAGTTATCGTCCTAGTGCGAAGTAAGCTAGGATAAGTACTTTAGTAAAAGCATTTTTAAGGTCTTGGAACGCCTTCTTGTATTTAGGCGTCTAGGTAAAACGTAGGTATATTTTTCTTCCTTTTGCAGAAAGGCCCTTTATTCGTATTATTGCTATAAGTAGTGCTACTACACCTAAGAAGTTATATATAAATTTTTAATAAAAGTTAGCAAAACTAAGGAAGGCTTATACGTCCTTAATGCAGTTAAGGGCTTACTATTCGGTAATTATACGTACTTTCTTGGGGTCTATACGGACACCCTTAGTAGTAATAATTAGTTTAAGGTATTTTACTTCTATAACTAAGAATTCACACTTTTTTAAATTAATGTAAAGTCCTGCGTCCCTAAGGCGCTCTAGGACTTTTTAAACGTGCTTAGTATATTTAAAAGGGTTATCGCTATAGATAAGTATATCGTCTAGGTACGTAGAGCAGAAGTTATTAAGGTAGTCCCGTAAGGCGTTATTAATATAGCTTTAAAAGGTGCCTAGGCCGTTATATACGCCAAAGGGCATAATGGTATATTTAAATTAGCCAAAGCGTGATATAAATGCGGTTTTCCATTTATTACCTTCCCGTATTTAGAGATAGTTAAAGGCGGCGATAATATTAAGCTTAGTATAGATTTTGGCTTAACTAAGCCGCTTAAGAGTCTTATATATAAGCGGTATAGGGTATTAGTTCTTAATCGTAATAGCGTTAAGTCCTCTATAGTTAACGTAAAATTAGATACTTCCTCCTAGCTTCTTAGCAAGAAGGATAAAGGCAGCTGCTAGGGACATGCTGGGACAAATAAATCCTTTATTAAGGTGTTCGTCGATATACTTTTTTATAACTAGAAGTTTATCTTTAGATATTAGGTAGGGTCTCTTATAAGGTAGCATTTTTCCTTATTTAGTATTAATAGCATAGTTATTAGGTTAATGTGGGGGGAGTGTATCTACGCTCTTTTATAAGCATATGTTAATAAAGTTATAGTACCTCTTAGGGAGAAGCTTACAGAGTTCTTCGTTAGTAAGTCCTTTTTTAAGTTTTATAAACTTCTTAAAGTCTAAAGGTAAAAGTCTATAGAGTTCCGCAGGGGCGTTATCTTCTAGAAGGTCAACTATATCTATCTTATTACTATAGAGGACGTAGTCTTATTCTTTATTAAGCTTATATAGTTATAATTAGGAGGCTATAGCAACGGTTTAGCCTTTTCTACGTGCTATGCGGTAGAAGGCCGTAGTACTTATATAGTAGTAGTTAGTTATAGGTAGGGTAATAAGGGGTTTCTTAGGTTAATATCCTAGTAAGTAAATAGAGGCGGCTAGGCCATGTCCTAGGTAAGTCTCTCTACAGTATTTAGAGTTAAAGGTTACTTCTCTCTTTTCCTAGTTAATAGCGGGGTTATATTATTTAAGCTAGCTTATTCTAAGGATAATAGGGTAGTTGGTAAGTGGTGTAATATAGGCCTAGAGCTCTTCCTAGTACCCGTTTATATCTAAGTAGAGTTATACTATATAGGTAATCTTCTATATAGTAAAACTACCGTTAGCGAGTTATAGGGCGCGGGCTTTAGTAAGGGGTAAGGTAGGTAGGCTATAAGTACACACAAATTAGGTATCTATAAATTTATTAGTAGCTCCGCAGTTAATTATAAAACGGCTTTTATATTATTTTTTAGCAGTAGTTCCTATTATAGGTAAAACTATCTATTTCCGTCTATTTATCTTTACTAAGTTATTAATTAAGCAGGCCAATATATAGATCCCTCTATTATTAGGGCGTCCTAACCCGCGACTTAGGGTAGAGACTTAGCGTTTTCCGCTTCCGTATCCGATTCTACTACTATTACTATATTTTCGTTTTATATGGTAGTGGCGCGTAGTAACGTATTTAGTGTTTAGGGTATTAAATTAGGTATTAGATAGCGGCTTCTGAACCTAGCTATTAGGCAGTTTAGGTTATCGTAATAATAGCCTTTTTAACGGCATCTATAGCAGCGTCTTAGTTTTTAGAGTAGCTCGCGCTCTCCATCTAGGAGTTTTTACGGAAAGGTTAGTATAGAGAAGTCGATATTAGCTCCCGTGGTACTTAAGGTAGTAGGCGTTAGTGGCTTAGTATATATGGGTTTAGTAGGCCTAAAGGGCTTCTATAAAGAGGTCTTTAGGTAAGGGTTAGCGGTAGCAATCTAATTTAGTTATTGTTTGATTTTCTGTAGAGCTGCTACCATATTATAAACGTTGTTATAGTTATAGCTAGTGGCTACGTAACTAAGGCAATAAGTAACTTTTTTAAGGAGGTCCTCTTAGTTTTTAGTATCGTCTCGGGCGAGGGCTCCAGTATATTCCTAGAATTTAACATAGAATTCGTTAAATAATTCGGTAGGGCTTATCTTTAGGGCACGTAGTTTAGCTCGGTTAGTGGCCAGTAGGTTATAGTCGCGGTATATTAAGTTGAGATCATTAAGGACTTCTTAGTAAGACTGCCACTTCCAGGGGCCACTAGTCTCCTATTAGGCGAAGAGTCTGTTAAATAGTGTACCTTTTATTCGCCCAATAATATAGCCGATCTTAGTATCTTCCGTAGGAAAAAGGTAGGCGCTCTAAGTTAGTTTCTCGCGAATTTATATCTTTTAGTGGCTATATTCCTTACGGTCTCCCTAAAAGACTAGAGGATTAGGGTAGCGTGTATTAGACCCTACGGTAGCAGTTTAGGTCTAATTATTATAGCTTTTATCATCGCTGCTTTAGTAGGGGTTCCTATTAGGTAAAGCTGCTTAGCGCTGGCCCTCCGTTAAGTGTTAAGTAGGTAAAGTTGCTAGGGGCGTAGAGACTTAGGTGGCGTTATATGTAGTAAAGAGGTATCTAGCGTTATTACGAATATGCTCGTTAAGCTAAGATTATAGGTATTTAATTATGCCTTCTTTTTTAGTAACTATAGCAATTAGTGCAATCTTAGCCTTCTTTAACTATTAGACGTCGCGTTTAGACACGCGGAGGTCATCTTTAGTTTCTTAACGTATATTATTAGCGAGCGCCTTATAAGCTTATAGGTCTTAGATAATATCGCGATCTTAGGCAGTACGCATCTTGGCTTATATAAGCTTTAGATAGTAGTTCTATAGAAGGCGGTAGTATTTATTAGGGTCTTATATTACTATTTTTATAAACATCTCGGCGTCTCATATTTTAATTTTAATAGGTAGTAGCCTTTCCGTTTGCTTGTCCGTAGTTATATAGTTAATAAAAAATAAGATATTATTGGTGTCCGTCTCCTTAGGGGTTAAGGCTAGGGCTAATAAATCGAATTCTCCTAGGATTGATTGGCGTTATAGGTTAAGTATAGGTATTAGGTTATTCTTTAGGTTTAATATAGTAGCTAGTAAGGAATATTATCTTACTATCGTGGGTTCCTTAGAGGTATAAAGTAAGGTAATTCGTAGACACGCTGCTTCTAGCAGCGCCTACAGTATTATAGAGACGTAGAATTAGTCGTAGGCTAAGCGTTAGTGGTAAAAAGGCGCAACGTAATGTCATGGAACGGGGGCAGTGGCTACAAGCGTATGTATTCAAGGAGTCTACAAGACGTTACGCGATCGATCGTAAGGGTCGAGGGCGTAAGGAGGTGATATACCTACGCGTAGCTGACATAAGCTGTACGCGAGGTGTACGCGAGAGCACGGGGCTCTCC
>Ga0307515_10005980_pt1 | contig 24505 bp, 5 predicted proteins | sample 17_EM_MG_FD_194513 | JGI IMG/M metagenome (GOLD analysis project Ga0307515, IMG submission 194513) | Populus trichocarpa ectomycorrhiza microbial communities from riparian zone in the Pacific Northwest, United States - 17_EM | ecosystem: Host-associated > Plants > Roots > Unclassified | place... | reverse complement strand
TCTTAAAGGCGGCCTTAAATAAGTTACCCCCCTACCAGACGTATAATTATAAGATTTAATTAGAGGCCAATAACTCGCTAGGCTATAGCCCCCTCTACTATTAATTAACGGATAAGCTAAAAGTAATAAAGTAGTACTTGATTAACAACCTGGATAAAGGGTTTATTAAGCTAAGTTAAGCCCCTTTTACTTCCCCTATTCTGTTCGTAAAAAAGCCTAATAGAGGCCTTTATTTTTATATTGACTATTAAAAGCTAAACGCTATTACTTAAAAGGACTGGTATCCTATTTCTTTAATTAATAAGACCCTTATACATCTAAGCTAGGTAAAGATCTTTACTAAACTTAATATCTGCTAAGCTTTCTACAGAATTAGGATAGACCCTATATTTAAAGATTTAACAACGTTCCGTACCCGCTATAGTTCCTATAAATGCAAAGTTCTTCCTTTTAGACTAATAAACGGACTGGCTACGTACTAAAGGTATATAAATAACGTTTTTTTTAATTACCTCGACAAATTCTGCATAGTATACCTAGACGACATTCTTATATACTTAGACGACGAACTTAAGCATTAAGTTTATGTTAAGAAGGTCTTGGAGAGACTACGGAACGCAGGCTTATAAGTTGATATTAAGAAATGCGAGTTTAGGGTAAAACGTATAAAATACCTTGGGTTTATTATAACTATAGAAGGAATTAAGGTTAACCCTAAGAAGGTAGAGGTAATCCGTAACTAGAAGCCCCCTCGCATAGTAAAAGAAATTTAGTCCTTCCTTAGTTTTTGTAATTTCTACCGCTAGTTTATCCGTGACTACGGAATTATAGCAAAACCTCTTATACGACTAACTAGGAAGGATATGCCTTTTATCTTTAATAATAACTATATAGAGGCCTTTAAAGAGGTAAAGGATCGGCTTATCTCTTCCTTAATTCTTCGTTACTATAACCTAGACCTTAAATTAATGCTAAAAATAAATACCTTTAATAGGGTCGTAGCGGGAATCCTATTACAGTTATATCTAGACGGTAAATAGTACCCTATAGCTTTCTTCTTAAAGATAATAGACCTAGCTAAGTATAACTACGAAGTATATAATAAAGAAATGCTAGCTATTATTTAATTACTCTCCTAATAGCGCGTAGAGCTTAAAGGTATAAACTCCCGGATTAAGATATATACAGATTATAAAGCTCTAGAGTACTTTATAACTATAAAGTAGCTTATAGGGTAATAAGCCTAGTAGGCCGAAATACTCTCCTAATTCTTCTTTATAATTATATATTGTTCTAATAAGTAAAACTTTAAGGCTAATACCTTAACCCGAAGAGAATAAGATGTAGGACCCTAGAATAAGCTAAAGACCTAATATTGGACGCGTGCCCTTCTTTATCTAGAATAGCTTAACCTACGGATCCTTAAGGAGCTAGACTCCTAGTAAAACGAGCTAGCACTAATAGAGGAGTCCTTAGATAAGCTAATAGGGCTAATTAACCGCCTCCTAACTATAAACCGCATGGCTAACGCCTTAAGGGCCCTCCGCGAATAAGCTATAAAAGAAAACCCCGATTTTAAAACGGAGGAAGGATTGCTCCTATACTAGGAGCGGCTTATAATCCCTAACGTTAACAATCTATAAACTAAACTAATCCGTAAAGCTTATTACTAAGTCTCTATAGTATACCCTAGTAAGAATAAGACCCGTAAAATTATTAACTGCCGCTACTACTAGCTAAGAATGGTTATAGATATTAATTAATATATATGGAACTGCGAAGACTGCTAGAGAGCTATAATCCTACGGGATAAGACCCTAGGACTACTTAAGCCACTTCTAATACTAAAGCGCCCTTAGTAGTATATCTTTATAAACTTTTATATACTACCTAGGGACCGTAACGGATACAATATAGTTATAGTTATAGTTAACCGCTTTAGTAAACGCCCGTTCTTAATTCCATATTATAAGAACATTAATGCTAAAGAGGTAGCCTAGCTATATATCCATTACGTTTACTAAATCTACAGACTACTAGATACTATTGTGTCCGATTATAAGCTATAGTTTATATTAGCCTTCTAGAATAAGTTTACCCGGATCCTAGGTATTAAGCTAAAGCTTTTTATAGCTTATTACCCCCAGACAGACGGTTAGACAGAGATTATAAATTAGTACCTGGATTAGAGGCTTAGGCCCTTTATTAACTATTTCTAGGACAACTAGTCTAAACTACTACCCTTAATAGACTACGCGCAAGTAACCCTACCCTATAACTTTATAGGGTTTGCCCCGATTTAGCTAGAAATAGAATACTTACCCTATATAAGCTTTAACTAAAAAAGGCTAAAAGAACCCTAAACTATATAAGAGAAGCTATCCTATATTAAGGCCCAATAGTACGCCAAACGATTGGAGGAGGCTTAGGTGGTAGCCCACGAGAACCTAAAAAAAGCTCAGAGGTTAATAGAATAGTAGGCGAATAAACACCGTCAAGAGCCCGATTTTGCCCCTAGCGATATAGTCTGGGTTATAATAAGGAATTAGAGGACCAAACGACCTAGCCGTAAGCTAGACTACTAGATGGCAGGACTATATAAGGTTCTTAAGAAGATAGGCAACTTATATAAGATAAAGCTCCTAGACTTAATTAGGGTTTACCCTATCTTCTTACTAGATAAGTTATGGAAAGCTATAAACAACCTATTACCTAGATAAAAGAACGAGCCTCCCCTACTAGTTTAAGTAAACGGTGACAATAAATAGGAGGTTAACGAAATACTGGCCTATAAGATAGTATGGGGAGCGCTAAAATACCGTATCTAATAGAAGGGCTACAATCCTAACCCAACCTGGTACCCTACGTGGAACTTTATAGGCTGCCCCTAGAAGCTTAAAGAATTCTATAACTAATACCCTAATACGCCTGGACCCCCAAAGTACCTAGACGAATAAATAGAATGCTAGTATAATAAAGATAATAAGTTACTGGAAGAATATAGGGACAAAAACGCCCTAAAGCCCTAATATAGCTATCTGCCAAATTCTGCTATATTCTGCCGTTTTCTACCAGTACTATAAAATTTCAGATATCTAGGAACTTTAACCGCCGGTTAAAGTTGTCTAATTAGTTAGATCCGTGCTAAGACTTTTAGCGGCTACTCTTTCTAGCCTAGTGCTTCCACTTAGCCTATAATCGCCCTTTATACTTAGTTAGGACGGACTTATATCCCCTTTATCTCCTCATCTTATATTTTTATAATCCTACGTTTATAAGCCTAGTGCTACCCTATTTCTAACTAAGCCTAAGGGCAGGCTTTCTTTTAAAGAGGAGGGTGATGTAACGGCGCTATCGTACGTTACTTACTAAATTCTGCCATATTCTGCCAACCTGCGATTAGCCCGCCCAAAGCTAGCGCCTTAGCGGCTTACCCTATATATTTATTTATATCGGTCCTAGCGACCCCTTTTCCTTCTTTTTAGCTTAGTATCTTCGTAATATAGCATTCGTTTAAGCTTTGGTTTAGAGGCATTTGTTTAAGCCATGACAGGTAATATACAATAGCGCCGTTACATTACCCCCCTCTTTAAAAGAAAAGCTTGCCCTTAGGCTTAGTTAGAAATAGGGTAGCACTAGGCTTATAAATATAAGATTATAAAATATAAGATAAGGAGATAAAGGGGATATAAGTATATCCAAATTAAGTACAAAGGCGATTATAGGCTAAGTAGAAGCACTAGGCCAAAAAGAGTAGCCACTAAAAGTCTTAGCACGGATTTAACTAATTAGACAACTTTAACTAGCGGTCAAAGTTCCTTAATATCTAAAATTTTACAGTATTGGTAGAAAACGGCAGAATATGGCAGAATTTGGTAAATAGCTATATTAGGGCTTTAGGGCGTTTTTATCCCTATATTCTTCTAGTAACTTATCGTCTTTATTATACTAGCATTCTATCTATTCGTTTAGGTACTTTAGGGGTCTAGGCGTATTAGGGTATTAGTTATAAAATTCTTTAAGCTTCTAGGGGTAGCCTATAAAGTTCCACATAGGGTACTAGGTTAGGTTAGGATTATAGCCCTTTTATTAGATACGGTATTTTAGTATTCCCTATACTATCTTATAGGCTAGTATTTTATTAACCTCCTATTTATTATTACCGTTTACTTAAACTAATAGAGAAGGCTTATTCTTTTGTTTAGGTAATAGGTCATTTATAGCTTTCCATAACTTATCTAGTAAGAAAATAGGGTAAACCCTAATTAAATCTAAGAGCTTTATCTTATACGAGTTGCCTATCTTTTTAAAAACCTTATACGGTCCTATTATCTAGTAGTCCAGCTTATAGCTAGGTTGTTTAGTTTTTTAATTCCTTATTATAACCTATACTATATCGCTAGAGGCAAAATTAGGCTCTTAACGGTGTTTATTCGCCTACTATTCTATTAACCTTTAAGCTTTTTCTAGGTTTTTGCGGGCTACCGTCTAAGCTTCCTCTAATTATTTAGTGTACTATTAGGCCTTAGTATAGAATAGCTTCTCTTATATAGTCTAGGGTTCTTCTAGCCTTTTCTAGTTAAAGCTTATATAGGGTAAGTATCCTATTTCTAGCTAAATTAGGGTAAACCCTGTAGAGTTATAGGGTAGGGTTACTTACGCGTAATTTATTAAGGGTAGTAGTTTAGATTAGTTATTCTAGAAATAGTTAATAAAGGGCCTAAGCCTCTGGTCTAGGTACTAATTTATAATCTCTATTTAACTGTCTATCTAGGGGTAATAAGCTATAAAAAGCTTTAGCTTAATACCTAGGATCTAGGTAAACTTATTTTAAAAGACCGATATAAACTATAGCCTATAATTAGATATAATAGTATCTAGTAGTCTATAGATTTGGTAGACGTAATAGATATATAGCTAGGCTACCTCTTTAGCATTAATGTTCTTATAATAGGGAATTAAGAACGGGCGTTTACTAAAGCAGTTAACTATAACTATAACTATATTATATCCGTCACGGTCCCTAGGTAGTTTATAAAAGTCTATAAAGATATACTGCTAAGGGCGCTTTAGTATTAGAAGTGGCTTAAGTAGTCCTAAGGTTTTATCCCGTGGGATTATAGCTCTCTAGTAATCTTTGCAGTTCCGTATATATTAATTAATATCTATAACTATTCTTAGCTAGTAGTAGCGGCAGTTAATAATTTTACGGGTCTTATTCTTACTAGGGTATGCCGTAGAGACTTAGCAATAAGCTTTACGGATTAGTTTAGTCTATAGATTATTAACGTTAGGGATTATAAGCCGCTCTTAGTATAGGAGCAATCCTTCCTCCGTTTTAAAATTGGGGTCTCCTTTTATAGCTTATTCGCGAAGGGCCCTTAGGGTATTAGCTATATGGTTTATAGTTAGGAGGCGGTTAATTAGCCCTATTAGCTTATCTAAGGACTCCTCTATTAGTGCTAGCTTGTTTTACTAGGAGTCTAGCTCCTTAAGGATCTATAGGTCGAGCTATTCTAAATAGAGGAGGGCGCGCGTCCGATATTAGGTCTTTAGCTTATCCTAGGGTCCTATATCTTATTCTCTTTAGGTTAAGGCATTAGCCTTAAAGTTTTGCTTACTAAAATAATATATAATTGTAAAAAAGAATTAGGAGAGTATTTTGGCCTAATAGGCTTATTATTTAGTAAGCTGCTTTATAGTTATAAAGTACTCTAGGGCTTTATAATCTGTATATATCTTAATCTAGGAGTTTGTACCTTTAAGCTCTACGCGCTATTAGGAGAGTAATTAAATAATAACTAGTATTTCTTTGTTATATACTTCGTAGTTATACTTAGCCAGGTTTATTATCTTTAAGAAGAAAGCTATAGGGTATTATTTGCCGTCTAGATGTAACTGTAATAGGATTCCCGCCACGACCCTATTAGAGGCATCCGTTTTTAGTATTAATTTAAGGTCTGGGTTATAGTAATAAAGGATTAAAGAAGAGATAAGCCGATCCTTTATCTCTTTAAAGGCTTCTATATAGCTATTATTAAAGATAAAAGGCGTGTCCTTCCTAGTTAGTCGTATAAGAGGTTTTACTATAATTCCGTAATTATAGATAAACCGTTAGTAGAAGTTATAAAAGCTAAGGAAGGATTGGATTCCTTTTACTATATAAGGGGGCTTCTAGTTACGGATTACCTTTACCTTCTTAGGGTTAACCTTAATTCCTTTTATAGTTATAATAAACCTAAGGTATTTTATACGTTTTACCCTAAACTCGCATTTCTTAATATTAACTTATAAGCCCGCGTTCTGTAATCTCTCTAGGACCTTCTTAACATAAACTTAATACTTAAGTTCGTCGTCTAAGTATATAAGGATGTTATCTAGGTATACCGTGTAGAATTCGTTAAGGTAATTAAAAAGAACGTCATTTATATACCTTTTGTAACCGACTACCGGTACTATACTAAGACATATAACTGCAGCCTGGAAGGCTCCATAGCACTACCCTTGTATATCTCGCATACCTTATATATGGCTTAAATGAGTTAAAGATTAAGTTATAGACCCTACTGTTAGGGCTCTACTTTTATATATATATTTCACCTGATTTCCATAGATTTACAATTAAGTCGTTTACTTAATTCTCCCACACTGTAAAGCTTATAGTTATAAGCCCGGATCGCACTACCTGCTAAGTAATTAATCTATTACCTTATTTAAGAAGTCACTACTTCTATTACCTTTGTAAGTGTCTTAAGCTTCTTTACCTATTAAACGAACGGACGATTAACCCTAGTTGACGACCGTATAACCGACCGACGAACGAACGGACGAATCAAATCAAGAGTTCGGAACGTCAAAATAAGGTTTTCGCCAAGCCACTAATTGGACCCTGCCTGACCCCACAAATTCTAAAAATGACGACTACTAATGAATTAAAAGTTAACCTTATCCTTAACTAGCCATCTAATTGGATCCAATGGTTCTTTATTATCTAAGACATAGCCACAACTAATGAGGTATGGAAGTATATCGACCTATCTACAAAAGACGAGCTTCTAAAGCTAGAACCACCGCATCGACCTATACCAGCGGACGTACTTCCTAATGCTATATCGATAGCTCAACTGGACCAAATTAAGCTTACTGCCTACAACTAGCTCTACGCCGAATACAAGGACGATCTACGCGTACATGAGAAGAAAAAACAGGCTATAAACGATATTAGTAATTACATCGTTCGCACTATATCGGTAGCCTACCTTCTACTTATTGACGGCCTCAACACGGTACACGAACGGCTTCAAGCATTAAAGACTACACTTGCCCCTACTTCCTTAGGTCGAAAGCACGACGTCCTTAATCAATACACGGCTCTAAAAGCCTACAATAAAAAGCAGAGCATTGATAAATGGTTGAACAGCTAGCGGAACGTCTATAAGCTTGCGGAGCAATTGGAGCTACCGGATATATAGGGATTTAGGCCACACTACGATTTTGTTTGAGCCATTAAGCCCATCTCTTCTAGCTTCGTAGGAGCTCTAGAAGTAGACCTTATTCGCAAGGAACGGAAGGGCGAAGATGCACTATCTATTATCGAACTGATTGAGGAATTTAAGGAGCACTACCGCATGCAGCAAGTAGTATCCTCTGCTACCCCTGCCAATAGCTCCGCATTTGCAACCCTTTAAAATAATTTAAATTCCAATTTAGATTCCAACAGTAATTTTAATTCTAACGGCAATTCTAATTCCAATTTGAGATGGAATAAAAAATGTATATGCGGCCTTGTACATTAATTTAACGACTACTACTATATTGCTAAGAAGAAGCGCCCGTAAGGATAAAAGCTAAACCTAGACGTTTAGAAGGAAGTAGAAGAAAAGATCTTATCTACGCCTTGGATTAAACGCATAGTTAATTGTATCCGAAAAGGAGGATAAGAAGCAAAAAAGGACGTAGAATCCACAATTAATTTTGACTCTAAAACCCCACCTTCTACAACACCGACTAGCTATGCTGCCGTGTTTAGTACTGGTTAAATTCCATTTAAACTCCAGAACACCTGGATACTTGACCCTAGTGCAGATACCCACGTCTGTAATAATAAAGAAGACTTTACCTTCTTGTACCTAGTTGCAGAAGACGACTACCTAATTACTGGTAGAAATTTTGAGAAGATTTAAGCCTACGGAATAGTAACCATTACTGTTAATACACCTACTGGGAAGTTAAAATTGAAGCTATCCCATATAGCGCTTGCACCTACCTTTTTTATAAATATTGTAGCACTCTTAAGAGCTACTAATAACGACATCTATTTTAATTCAAGACGAAACTTACTATACCGTCTAGTAACTGGCGAAATAGTATGCTATATAAGACGACTAGGGGGCCACTGGGCACTGATGCACAGATAGCCTACCCTAGATTTGATAACTTAATCGACCTTCTTAACAAGAAGACATTAACTAAGCAGAATGGCCCGTAAACTAGTCGGAGCCACAGCTATAAAATGGTATAAAATACTTGGCTATGTAGGACCTAACGCTATTAAGCAGCTTCCTAAGTATGTTAATAGCGTAGAGCTTAAAGAGCTAATCGACGAACGAGCACCGCTTAAAGTTAAATATGAAGTTTACTTATTAGCAAAGCACACGTAGTAGATCTCTTAAAGATAAGAATATAAATATCCAGCTACTCGACCATTTAAACGGCTCGCATTTAATATTATTAGCCTCGGAGAACCAGGCTATAACGGCGATAGATATATTATATATTTCTATTGCACGTATTCCAAATTTAACTTTATATTTACCTCTAAGAATAAGGACAAAGCTACTGTCCTACCTACCATCTAAAAGACCCACCGTTTAATTAAAATACGTTTCTACTAAGACGTCGTCTTCTTCTGGAGTGATGACGAACGAGCTTTTAGATAGACAGGAGATACCCTGCAGATATAGTGCGCAGACAAAGGCATTACTTTTAAATGCTGAGCACTATATACTGAGGAATAAAATGGTAGAGTAGAACGATCTGGACGAACCCTTATGGTACGATCAAGAGCTATGTAGCTAGAAGTGTTCTTACCCCCATCTTTAGGACCAGAAGCTTTCCTTACTGCTAGTTATGCACTTAATCGAACACTAAATGAGCAACTAGGATGGAAAACTCCGTACGAGATCGCCTACGGCAAGATACTATCACTTACCTATATGCACGTATATGGCTGCAAGACCTATACGCTGGACAAATAAATTAAAAAGGGAGATAAGCTAGGTCCCCGTGCATCAATTAGATACCTAGTTGGCTATAATTCAACTAATATCTACCGTATCTGGATTTCAAGTCTCTATAAGGTTATCCGAACCAAAGACGTTACATTTGACGAGACCTTGTTTTATGACCCCAAGGGTTAAGACATCGACTACCTGCTAAGGAAAGCATTAGAAGACACCCTCTAGACGATTAGTCTACTAGAACCTCTCCACGAGGATAAATCTGAGGATAAATCTATCCTATATAGACCTACCTTAAATGTAGATTAAACGACTACACCTAAATTAAACGATTCGGCAGAGCCTTGTATGAAGGATATTAAATAATTACCGACTCCTAGCAGAACGGTATCTCTAGATTTACCAGAATCGAACACCTTACTATAAGGACTTCAAGACGATATCATAGATATAATTAAAGAAAGTCCTGACCAACTAAGCTCTCTAGAACTATCCAATAGAGCAACTAATATAGCTTTACGAGCTAACGAAGTCTTGGCCAAACCTTCGGCCGACCTTATCCTACTAGAAGGATTAAAAAGAATTCGACATTAAGCGTATGTGACAGCACTAGCCAATCTATCTACCCTATTTGGTTACTACGCTGGATTTGCTATAGGACTAGTAAAGGACATTAGCCGAACTAGATCCTTATCCTTATCTCTACATTGGGACAATCTTCCTCCTAAACCAAAAAACCTTAAAGAACTGAGAAAGCATCCTTTAACTACTGGCTTTTAAAAGGCTATAGAAAAAGAATACAACGACCTGAAACGTTGAGGGATATTTAAGACTGTACCAAAGGCAGAAGTATGCAACGAGCAGATCCTTTTACTGAAATAGGTCTTTAAATATAAGCTTGATAGCGACGGCTACCTACAAAAGCTTAAAGCTTGACTGTGTGTCCGCGGAGACCTATAGATTACTGAAGAAGAGACCTATGCAGCAACCCTAGCTGCTCGAATATTCCGTGCCCTTATGGCTATAGCAGCCGCATTTAATTTGGAAATTTGATAGTATGACGCCGTAAACGCATTTATAAATGCCAAGCTTAGTAAACTAGTATACTGCTACTACCTAGAAGGATTTGATTAAAATGGATATATCCTAGAGCTACTTATGGCGCTATACGGATTAAAAATCTTACCACTACTTTGGTATAAAGAGCTTACTAGTACCCTAGCTAAATTTGGATTAAAACCTATCCTAGGTACCAACTGCCTATTTACTGATAGACGACTTATTGTCTTCTTCTACGTAGACGATATTGCCGTTCTATTTGCCAAAAAGGACCTTTAAAGACTTGAAGAATTCGAAGCCAAATTACTATAACGATACGAGATCCGTGCACTGGGAGACCTACAGTGGTTTCTAGGAATTCGAATCGAACGAGATCGAGTAAGTAGAAAGCTCTGGCTCTGCCAAGACTCCTATATCAAAAAGATAGCTAATAGATTTAATATTCAACCAGGTAGATTTCCTAAGTTACTACTTCCTGCCGAAGAACTGATTCCGTCCGATTAGCAGACGAACCCTTAAAGGGCCCTAGCCTACTAGTAACGAGTAGGGTCTCTTATATACCTTGCCGTATTTGGAAGACCTGATATTGTAAAGACGCATTTTAAGCTAGCTGAATTCCTTACTAATCTAAATTAGGGACACCTTGACGCAGCGAACCAAGCTATTGCCTACTGCCTTGGAACAAAATCTATAGCTATTAAATACTTAGGGGAAGCTTTTGGAGCATACGTCTACTTTAGAAACCCCGAAGGAGAAGACGTCACCTTTTACGGAGCATCTGACGCAGCATTTGCGGACCATAAAGAGACCAGACGGAGCTCTTAAGGATATCTTTTTATCCTATTCGGAGGTCTAATCGATTAGAAGGCGACCCTATAGCGATTAGTAACTCGTTCGACTACCGAAGTAGAGCTTCTCTCCCTATCTACTGCTGCCGTTGAAATTATCTGGTGGCAACGATTCTTTAAGGCAATCGGCTTTAATTTAGAACGCGAATTTACCCTACTATGCGACAATATGCAGACTGTACGCCTACTTAGACAGGACACACCAAAACTCGACACCAAGCTTCGACATATTGACGTTTATTAGCACTGGCTTAGACAGGAAGTCTAAGATAAAAAGATTGATGTACGATGGGTTCCTACAGACAAAATGCCCGCCGACGGCCTTACTAAAATCTTACCTCGTCAAAAGCACGAAGCATGGATAAAGCAGTTGCATTTAGTAGATATTTGATATTAGATTACTACTGCCTCATCTAGCAACTAGTATCATTGCAATATTTGCAATATCCGCAATATCCGCAAGATACTGTCACAATTACCCTACCCCTTTGCTACCCCTAAATTGTATCTAAATTTCCTATTTTGGTATAGTCTCTGCCTTTATTTTTGTCTTCTACAGCTTTAGCTACACCGTCAAATCTAGGGGGGGGTGTAACCGACTACCGGTACTGTGCTGAGACATATAACTGCAGCCTGGAAGGCTCTATAGCACTACCCTTATATATTTTATATACCTCGTATATGGCTTAAATGAGTTAAAGATTAAGTTATAGACCCTACTGTTAGGGCTCTACTTTTATATATATATTTCACCTGATTTCCATAGATTTACAATTAAGTCGTTTACTCAATTCTCCTACACTGTAAAGCTTACACCTTTGGTACGTAGCCAGTCCGTTTATTAGTCTAAAAGGAAGAACTTTATATTTATAGGAACCATAATAGGTACGGAACGTTGTTAAATCTTTAAATATAGGGTCTATCCTAATTTGGTAGAAAGCTTAGCGGATATTAAGTTTAGTAAAGATCTTTACCTAGCTTAGACGTGTAAGGGTCTTGTTAATTAAAGGAATAAGATACCGGTCCTTTTAAGTAATAGCGTTTAGCTTTTAATAGTTAATACAAAAATAAAGGCCTCTATTAGGCTTTTTTACGAACAGAATAGGGGAAGTAAAAGGGGCTTAACTTAGCTCGATAAACCCTTTATCTAGGTTATTAATTAAGTACTACTTTATTACTTTTAGCTTATCCATTAATTAATAGTAGAGGGGGCTATAGCCTAGCGAGTTATTGGCTTCTAATTAAATCTTATAATTATACATCCGGTAGGGGGGTAACTTATCTAAGGCTGCCTTTAAGAATGCATCCTTGTAGTCTATATAAATGGTAAAAAGGAGGTATTTAACTAGTTTCTTATCGGTTTCCTTAGTCGGCCTTTCCTCTCTATTATTAATAATTCGGTTAATCTTATATAGGCTTATTGTAAAGACCTTATTATCTTTCCGGTACATATTAAAGTAAAACACTATAGCGCTAATTATAGCAATGTCTATAGTGGGGGGGTTGCCTAATAATAGGGGCGTATGTAACTTTAGGGACTTCTAGGGTACTAGCGTTATTATCACTCCTTTTAGCTCCTATTATATCTTTTAGAGGTTATCCCTTATATCCTATTAATACGTTCTTTTCTATACCGGTTAGATTTATGCGATTTAGACGTCGTTTATATTACTATTTGTCCCGCTTCTATATATAAAGTCCTCTTTAAACGTAGCGCTTTAGGAGAGTATCTTTATTAGTACGGAGTTCTTTCCAGCTTCGCGGCGGGCGTCTTCTTAGGTAAAGGCTAGGTCATAGGCCTAGATATCCTACTAGTAGGTAGGGTTAGCCCTTACGGCTAGTGTCTTATGGTTAGTTCGGATCTCCCTAATAAAGGAGGGCAACCTTAGTCTATCCTCCGGCTAGATAAACCGTCTTTATTATATATTTAGCTAAATATTAAAATAGGACATCTATTTTCGTCTAAGGATTATATTATGGGACCCTAGGTCTAGGATATAAAAGGGGATACCGTATTAGCGTCGTCCGTTAAAAGCGATATATAACTTTAAGACGTAGGTAATAGGCTAACCGGCTTGGCCGTTATAGCCTTTTACCTAGATAGGCTTCTCTAGTTAGATAGCTTCTATATTTAGAAACTTGGCAATATTATTTATATAGGCAGTATTTATAAAGGCAAAGCTATTTGCTCTAGTGTTAATAAGGGCGGTTATATTAACTCTATATCTATTTTAAGATACTATATATAGAAATATAAAATACTTTCCACCTATTAACTAACTAAGATTAATCTCTTTAAGATCGATAGGGTACCCTAGGGGGGAGTCTTTCCCTAGGGTTCTTCTTTTCTTAACTTATCGGACGTTTCTCCTTTCTCTATCTCCTTAATATCACCTATATCTTTTAGCTCTAGGCAAGACGAGGTAAAGTAACCCTACTTATTATAGTTAAAGCACATAGCCAAGGCAGGGTTAATTAGAGTATTGCGGCAAATACTAGTCGATGGCGTAGTATGTAACTAGTTGGGCGAGGCTCGCTAGTATATAGTTATAACCACCTTTAGTGTAAGAGTAGTTATAACTTATCTTTCTGCTCTAGCTCCTATAGGCGTAGCTAGCGAGTTCCGATTATTATAGAGTTACTTCTACTAATTAGGGCGAGCGTTAATCCGCTTTAGTTCTAAGTCTAATAATAGGTAATAAGCTGCGAGTCTTTCGTGGGTTAGTAGGTTATTTAAGGTTATAGCAATCTTTTCTTATAGCCGGATTGTTAGCTTATCGTATAGGTTTAATTAGTAGTTCTTAAGGGGAACCTAGCCTTCTCCTATAAGGTATAGAAATTAAGTCTAGAATTTGGCAAAGGGTTAGTTTAGTTTTATTATTAGGCGATTATAGTTATAACGGGCATCCCGTACTTTGTTCGGGTTAATATAAATAACCACTAAGTGCCGTATTATCTTATTAATAGATATAAATTAGATAGGGGAGTTATCCTTAAACTTAGCTTAAAGGTGCCGTTAGGCGTCCCTAGTGGTTCGATTAAAGAAGTAGAGTATTTTAGCTTCTTTAGAAAGGAAGTAGTTATAGTTAACGCGGAGCTTTCCTTATACTTAAATCCTCCAATTCTTAAAGGTAGGGTTTATCCCATTAGATAGTAGTGGGGGGTTAGGGAGCTTAACAGACTTTAATTACTTTATTATTATATCTATACTCCCTAGTATATCGCATTTAGTAGAGTAAATAGGTTGGCTAGGGCTTTAAGAAGGGGAAGCTAGGCTCTTTTATAGGGCCGTAAGGCTTTCTAGGATCTCTTATAGGATCTCTTATATATTTCTCGCTTTAAGATAATCGGCCTCCTAGCTAGCTGCGAGGACACGAATCTACTCGCGTATGTCTATAACGTTATTATTATCTTTAATTTCTAATCCTAATTGGATCTTAGGTTTCTTTTAGGTAAAGGCAGCTCTCTTAAATAAGCTTGCTTTAGGTACTATTATTAGCTTCCTAAAGTTTATCGGTATTATACGCTTTGGTTTTAATTTTAGGGGTATAGGTCTAGTCCTATTTAGCTTATAAGGTAGGATATTATCTAGGCCTTCCTAGGCAATATAGAGTTGTTTAGTGTCTAAGTATAGCACGTTAATACGTCGTTGCAGACGAAGTTACTTTGGGGTAGGATATTATTAAGGCCTTCCTAGGCAAGGTAGGGAGAGCTTAGTATAATATTACGGCTTATATAAATGCCTCTAAACTAAAGCTTGTAGAATGCTGTATTACAAAGATACTAAGCTAAAGAGAAATAAAAGGGGTCGCTAGGACCGATGTAAACAAATATATAGGGTAAGCCACTAAGGCGCTAGCTTTGGGCGGGCCAATCACAGGTTGGCAGAATATGGTAGAATTTGGTAAGTAACATGCGATAGCGCCGTTATAGCGGATTTATCTCTTTATAAAAATACTCCTAGCTTAATTAAGAGCCCTAGTCTATAATAGGCTTAGCTTTAATCTCTAGTTTATAAATTTGCTTACCTACTATATAAGAATAGGCTAATATATAATAAATAGAACCGAAGGCTAATATACTACAATTAGTGCGAAAGTTATTTAGTACTATTAACTATAAATATAAAAAGATAACGTAGTCTACGGGCTAATAGGTCATGCGGGCCTCTAGGTTACCACTAAAAATTAAAATATTCGTACTTTAACATCTTAATAACCACTTAATAGTAAATTCTAATAATTTAGATTTAGACTTTCCTATATGCTCTGCAGCTTCTATTAAAGTTGTATAATAATTAGTTTAGTAGTTTAGGGGCCGAAATAAAGCTAAATTACTATATCTTAAAAACCACTAAATTAATTATTATGCAACTTTAATAGAAGCTGTAGAGCGTGCATAAAAATCCAAATCTAAATTATTAGAATTTATTATTAAGTGGTTATTAAGATATTAAAGTACAAATTTTTTTTGGTAGTAACCCAGAGGCCTATATAACCTATTAGCCCGCAAACTACGTTACCTTATAAAAGACTACGTAATCTCTATTAACTTTAAACAGCCCTATATAAAGGAGTAAGCATTTAAAAAGCTTTAGGAACTTTAGGTATAAATAGTATTAGAATTTAGAATAGATAAAGTTAATTTTATAATTCTTATAAAGGTTCTAAATAAGGAAGTTATTTAGTAAGCTTTTATTAACTTAGTTATTATATAAAACCTTCTATTCTAAATTATAGAGTAGAAAGAGTTCTATGTCTTTTATTAGGCTTTTAATCTAAAGTTATCTAATTTAATAATAATAACGTATAGAGAAATTTCTCAAATAATTACCTATTCCTTTTAGTTATAAAAAGATATCGTATAAAGATAGATTTAATTAGTGTTAATAAGTATTTATCTTTTATTAATATCTAGACGTCTTTAAATAACTGCCCTATTCCCATAGTATATACCTACTTTATTAATAGCTAGGAAAACTAAATAAAAGCTCTTTTTGCCCTTTATATAGTATCTAGTTATAATAGAGCTAAATAATAAAATATTCTTCTTTTAGTCCTAAAGAAGTATAGGATTATATAAAAGGAATAATATAAGTAGAAAGGAGCGAAGTTATAAGGAAGAGATTAAGTAAAAATAGACCTTCTAAGTAATAGGCCTACTTAGTAAGCTTTATAATATTATAGTACACTTCCGTACCCCAGTAAGTCGTATAAAGGAGTTTAAGACTTTAGTTAGAAGATAAGTTCTACTTAATAATTATATAAGATAAAATAGCTAGTGTTAAATGCTAAGCGTTTTACTTAAGTATAAGTTAGGAATTAATAACTATATTAAAAGCAACTTTAATACACTTAAGGAGGATTACATCTCGCCGTAAGACTAGAAGCTTCTTTATATAATATTAGAGATATAAGGGGATTATATAATACTTAATTAAGTACTCTTTATAATAGATATACTTATTAAATATATAAAGAATTCTTTTATATAACTCTTCTCCTAAGTACTTTATTTTAGCTAAAGCTAATATTATATAATAGGTACTCTCTAAACTAAATAAAGCTTTTCTACCCTAAGTAAAGAATATATAGGCGATGTTTAATAAGTATTACTAGAGAATAGACAACTTCTCTCTTTACGCCGCTGTACTTATTCTTTACCTAAATTATTATATAAAGTATATTAAGATATTTTAGAAGAAGGAGTAGTAAAAAATAATACTTCTAAAGGTTTAATAGCTCTAGGAACATACTAAGAATTAAAGAAGCCTATTACATCTCTTTAAATAGTATTATATAATAAGCTATTATAAGATAAATATAAGGAACTTAATAAGTATAATTAAATTATAAACGAATTAAATAAAAAGGTTACTTAACTAGTAAGCTAGAATAAGTATAATAACCACTGCCCTAAAGTACCGTACAAAATTAAAGTTTCTTTACTTTAGTAGTAGTCTTAAGAATAATAAATAAGGCGCTAGCCGCGGCTTTTACTCTGTATAAGAGAGGTACTTTTAATTCTAGCTATAAGTAATAAACTAGAGAGGGTATTTTTAGGAGGGCGTTATATGGTATTTGTTACGGGATACCCCCGTAATACCTTACACATATTTACCTATTTCCACTAACTTAGTAACTAAAGACTAACTACAAAATGTCAATTTTTGGCAATCTAATGGTAGTCTGCTGTATTCTACTATATTCTACTAAGTTCTATTAAGTTCTATTAAGTTTTGCTAGAACTACTACTTAAATCCTATTCTGCTCTATATATATATTAACTAAGCAACTAAGTCCATAATATATACCCTTTTTTCTTATTTTTCTACTTTCTTTCCTTATATAACGCCTTAATTTATTACACAGTTTATATATATAGATTAATAATATCTACTTTACTATATATTATCGTCGCTTATACTTACTCCGTAATACTATATTATGTTAAACCTACCTTATACCGCCCCGTCTAGCATATAGAATAACCTAAAAGCCCCTATATTTATAAAAGACCTATATACTATATTCTCCGAATAAATAAAGAACCTATAATAGGCCTTTATAGATACCCTTGCCTATTAAGAAGCGTAATATTATAAGTTAATTAAATCTCTAAAAAAGAAAATTAAAGAGATCTGCTAAAACCTATTATCTACTACACTGCCACCCCTACCTATCCGTACTGGTATTAACCTATAAATATTAAATGAAGAAAACGCGTCTAGAACTGGCTCCTTAACTCCAAATTTGCCAATTAGTGCCCCTATAAAAAAGCTAACTAAACGTCTTCCTAATCCTTTTGCCTATTTAGGTAAAAGGAGTAAATTACGCTCCTTTCTTAACTAACTTAAAAACAAGCTAAACGGTAATATTAATCGCCACTCTACCCCTAACAGCTAGCTATATTATACTATAAGCTACCTAATAAAAGACGTTGTAGAAACTATATATCCGTTTTAACTAAACACTATAAAAGAGCTAGTTGCTATATTAGAAACCTCTTATAGCAACCCTAACCAAACTATTACGGACGCTTTAAGTACGATGTTACGACTACTTGGGGAAAAGTCGGAAGAAGCTAGTTGGTTGATTTAGGCACGGTCCAGGATGGAGCCGATAGAACTATGTGACGAGGAATGGTAACTAAGGTTATATAATGTGCTACGTGTTAAACAAAAGGAACGGGAGGAACTTACGTACCTTACGTATAAGACATACATCACGTATAAGAAGGATTTCATAGGAGTACGGTTGTGTATTTAAGGACCCTTAGTCCCTACCTAGATAGTTCCTTCCTTATAGTGATTCTTAGAATACAATTAGAGTTAATCTATTAGGCAACCACTCCACCAGTTGTTATTACTTGTCGACTATTATTACTTGCATGTCCTATATACCTAGCCCAATAACAGGACCCACCGTAGTTCTTGCTATAAGGTTCCGTTACATAATTACTACCCGGTTACGGTATTAATAATAGTAAGTCGGATAATATGCTACCAAAAGCAGCCACTATAATGCTATCGACGGCAGCAACTATATTAAGGTTAGGTAACAATACTAGTATAGTAGACACTAACTTACAGTAACCTATAACGGTCAGACAACTATAAGAGATAGTCGACTAGTTGATAGAAAATAATACAACGTTGGAAAATAGGATTAACGGGATAGGCGTAGTAAAGGTTAAGTTACTATCGATCGAAAGATACTTAGGAGAGAGATTAAAGCTTAAAGGATTCCTTACGTAAATGCACTTTAAGGTTGCGTAAGAGGGAGCTAAGCTGGCAACACCTATGGATTAAATAGCATACGCAGGATTGTTTCTAATAGGAAGAGTACTTAAGTGGTTTAAGCCTTACCTTATAGAAATCTAGGTAAATAGGATAATAATAACGAACTAAGAGGTACGGTTTATGTTCTTAAGCTAAAATGGATTTATAGAGCGACTTATACAAATATTCGGAGACCCAGAGGTAGTAACCATAGCGGAAAGAAAACTCTAAGATATTACATAACAAACCTTAGCAATTAAGTACATAATATAGTTCCAGACGTTAGTAATATAAGTTAAGTGGAATAATAGGGCGCTTATGGCATAGTATAAATAGGGACTTAAGGCTAAAGTCTAGGACGTAATTATTCTAATGGAAGATGTGGATACCCTAAGGGAGTTAATAGATTAGGCGATTGAGATTAATAATTAGATCTACTAAAGGGAATAGGCTAAGAGAGGTTAGGATAAAGTTCTATAGTCGTATAAGGCGCAGAGTACGTAATAATTAAAGCTAAGTTAAAAACTATGGTATAGCGCAGAGCTAATGGACCTAAGTGGTACTAAAGAAGCCCATAAGAGATAGAGCAAAAAACCGTGGAAACTTAGAGGATAAGGATTAAGTAATTAAAGGTCTAAGGAGCAGAGGCTAAACTAGGGATCTTAGTAGTAGAAGACGTTTAAGCAGACTCCATAGTAAAAGCAATGGTTTAGAGAGGGAGCTTATATAAATTGCGGAAAATAAGGTTACTTTATAAGGGATTATAAAGATGGTTAGAGATACTATATAATAAAGGGAACTAGACTAATAGCAGACGATATATATATATAGAGGGACGATAGTATACTGCGAGGAACAAAAGAATGTTTAATTAGAAGTTTTACGTTTTATTATAATAACGCATGCCAAATTTATAAGGACGCTAAGTATAGCGTAAGCTACTAGCTATAGGAGCTAGCACCTATAGGATATAGAGGAACCAATAAACCAGTTCGCAGATCGGATATTAAGGACGATAAATTTAATATAGGCGAAACATTTCATAATAATAAGGTAATAAGAGCGGTTTACTGGGAACACGTAGCCATTAGAGATGTTATAATAGAGATAGAGGATAATTCCACTACAGAATAGGGAACATTAGTAGGGATTAAGACCCCACTAGATACGATGTCTATTGTTTACAAGACGTAAGAGAAGTAGGACAGCGAACTACTTCGGCACTTAATAAAGGCAAAAGGCCAAAGGCTTAAGATTCTTAAGAAGAGATAAAAGATAACCAAGATTCTTAAGACGAGATAAGGCAAGCTTAAGGACCTATAACAGACAAAAACCGATAGAGTAGAGTAGTAGCTTAGTTTAAAGACATATAAATAAGCTCGGGACGAAGTTTCCCATAGGCACAAGATTCTTAAGATAAGATAAGAACACTAAGCAAGCCTAGTTAGACTAAGGCTAGAGCTAAGCTTAAGTTAAAAGCAAGCTTAGGATTAAAGAATCTAAGGGGTTAAGAATTCGGGGTATAAATTAGGACACCTATAGGTAAGAGGTAAGGAGCTTCTTTATAGATTAGAGAATCTATAATATAAATAGTAACTAGACTAGGAGATAAATATATAGACTTAGAGGACTTACTAGTAGAACATAGTGTTCGGACTAAAGATTAAAAAGTTAATACCAAGATTAAGAAGTAAGAAAACTTTAAGGATTAGGGCGCGAGGCGCAAACAAAAAAAAACTATAGAAGAATTTAGATAAAGAATTATTGCATAGTAAGAACAGAAACTAGATAAGAGATCTAGCATATTAGGACGTATAAAGGACAGAGCGCTAGTATAAAAAATCACCAATAGGCCTAAAACAGGCACACTAAAAGCTAAGTGGCTTACTAAACTGAAAAATAAAGAGGATTTAGGGATTTTAACTAGGTTCAAAGAATAATATACTAAGGGCTATTATAATACAGTAATAAGAAGATACTTTCTTATGGATAAGCTATATATACTCCAGCAGCTGTACCAAAAGTGGTATAGGTAAAGGTATAACAATAAGTGGGAAGATTTCTATATATAGTTGGATGAGAAAGTTATCTAAGACTACCCAATTACGGAAAAGGCTATAACTTACATTAAAGGAGCCTTAATTATAATGTTAAAGGATCTAGAGGAGCGTTTAGAGGACTAGAGAAGTGAAAGGCGTATCTTAGTACCTGCGAATGAAGTTATAACGTTTAGATTAGCATAACAGAGGTTTAAACTTAAGGACGAAGACGAGCTAAGAGTTAACTTAAAGCACCTAGCATACTACACGTTATTATAGATTGCGTGTGTAGATAACATATATAAGATATACAAGAATCTAAAGGAAAAGAATTAGAAATACCCTATAAGGATATACTAGATAACAGATAAGTAATAGTATAGGAATGCTAAATATATACATAGATAGCATCTAGCAGAAGTCCAAGAGGAAGAAGATTTAATACTTTAACTAGGAAGATTCCTTACGGAAGAATGCTTAGACGGATAATAGTAGTAGGAATGCCTAAAGAATATATGTCTATAGTATATTAAAGATAAAAAGCGAACTAGGTATTAGCTGAAGAGCGAGCTAAGTGCGATAGGATTAAGCAGCTAATAGTTAGGAAAAGTGGAGGCCTATAGGATTAGAGGGAGCTAGTGGTAGAGCCTTAAACCCTTAAAGGAATTTAAGGACAACACCTAAATTTATAAGTTAAATGGCAAGATTAACAGTTTAAGGTATTAATAGATAGTAGAGTAATAAGGAACCATATCTCGCTAGTAGTAGTTAAAAGGATGGGATTACCTTATAGACAAAAGGAGGAACCTTACCTATTAGTTATAATTTTAGGAGATCTAATAGCCTATAGAGGAGGGATCATTAATCTTAAAACAGGACCTATTTAGTTAACCATTAAAGGGAGATAAATTGAGATGTCTTTTAATATCCTACTATTAAGACAGGATAAGGCAGTATTAGGGATACCTTAGTTATAGGAATACAACCTAAGGATTAATTGGATTACAGGTTAGGTCGATATTAGGGATACTTAACGCCGCAAGATATAATAATAAGCCAAAATGGTATAGTACTAAGTCGGAGCGATATATAAAGAGACTAAGCAAGGCTTAAGTTATATACTAAAGAGATACTATAAGTATAGTAAGAAACTATGGTTACCGGAAAGTGAAAAGCTATTAGAGTATATAGCATGGGATTATAAGATAGAGTTAGAACCAGGAACGAGTCTAAAGTTCTTTCCAATCTATAAGCTTACCAAAGAGGAAGGTAGAGCATTAAAAGAGTTTATTTAAGAAAATCTATAAAAGGGATATATTAGACCATCGTAGTTATTAGCGGGTTATCTAGTACTGTTTGTACTAAAGAAAAATAGTAAACTAAGGCTATATATTGACTATAGATAGTTAAACAGCATTACTAAAAAGGATAGGTATCCTTTACCTTTAATTAGCAAAATCTAAGATAGGATAGGTAATGCGCAAATCTTTACGAAGATAGATCTGAGATAGGCGTACCATTAGATTAGGATTAAGGAAGGCGACAAATAGAAGACAGCCTTTAGGTTAAAGGAAGGACTATATAAACTATTAGTTATATAATTTAGGCTTATAAACGCACTAGCAACGTTCTAGAAGCGTATTAATAATGTATTAGGAGAATACTTAGATAAATTTATTATGGTATATCTTAACGATATTATTATTTACTTAATAACTAAGGAAAAACACGGGGAACACGTTAAATGGGTCTTAAGGAGACTATAGGAAGAACAGATGCTAGTAGTAATTAAAAAATGCAAGTTCTTTACTAGGAAGACCGATTTTGTTGGATTTATTATTAAACTAGGCCAACTTAGCATAGATCTAAAAAAGATTGAGGCTATAGTAAATTGGTAAGAACTAGAGAACGTTATATAGTTAAGATCGTTCCTAGGGTTTTGCAATTACTGTAGAAGGTTTATAGCGTAGTGGTTAAAAGATATTAAACTATTTACGCGATTAATAAAGAAAGAAGAACTATAGACATAGGGAGAGGAATAAAGAGAGCTTTTTAAGAAAGTTAAAGAGTTGTTTACCTAGGAGCTAGTTCTTAAGATCTATTAACTAGGACTAGAGACAGTTATAGAAACAAATGCATTAGACTATATACTAAAGGCGTGCTTTATATAGAGATATTAGGATGGATGGCACCTAGTAGCATACTATAGTCGAAAAATAATACCACTAGAGTTAAACTATAACATTTACAACAAGGAGTTATTAGGGATAGTTATAGTATTAAAGGAATAGAGAGCATTCTTACAAGGTATAAAAAAACTATTTATAGTTAAAACAGATTATAAGAACTTAATAGGATTCCTAATAATAAAGGAACTTAACCAAAGATAGGTTAGATGGGCAGAGATGCTTATAGAATACTATTTTGAGATTTAGTATACTAAGGGTACAGATAACACACAAGTAGACGCTCTAAGTAGAAAGGCTAAACTATAAAATAACGAAAAGCCATTAGGGGCTTTACTGCGAAAGGATATAGATAGACTAATTAGGTATAATTATCCAAAAATTATAGCAACTTAGGAAGACAGTAAACTAGAAGGGATTTATAAGTTACTAGGGAGCTTTTAGGAGTAAAGAATTCTAAAAGCATAACTAGAAGATCTATAAACGGATATATACGAAAATCGAGAAGTAATATATATCCTAAGAAGTATAGCGGAGCAATTTGTGGAAGAATTCTATAAGGGATTAACTTAAGGACACAATAGAGCTATAGGCTTAGTATTAAGACTCTAGGAGGAGTACATTATTAATAGAATCTAAAGGATAGCTAAAAAGGTTATAAAAGAGTATCTAGATTATTAAAGAAATAAACTAATAAGGCATAAGCTATACGGAGGGCTATAACCTATTAAAATACCAGAGAGACTATAGGAGGTTATATTATGGGACTTTATTATTAAGTTACTAAAATTAAAAGATCCTATTACTGGACAAGATTACAACGCGATCTTAGTAATAGTAGATAAGCTTATAAAGTGGGGATACTTTATAGCATATATAGAAGAAATATCAGCAGAAGATATCGCTAGAATCTATATTAAAGAAGTATTTATAAGATATAGAGCACTAAGTAAGATTATATTGGATAGAGATCTAAGATTTATAGCAGTATTCTAGGAAGTATTCTTAGCGGAGTAAGGAGTTTAAGTAGCAACTTCTACTATATATTATCCGCAGACAGACGGTTAAATAGAAAGATTAAATTAGACACTAGAACAGTATCTAAGGTATTATATTAATTATATATAGAATAATTGGGTATTGCTATTACCAGTTATATAGTTTATATATAATGCAACACCTTAAGAAGGAATAGATATATTACTATTTAAGGCAAATTATAGATATAAGCTAAGAATATTGTTATTACTACGGTAAGTAAAGAAAATAAGTAGTATAGCTAAAGAAAGAATAAAGATATTAATAAATCTTTATATAAACCTTATAGAATTAGTAAAGAAAGTATAAGAGAGAA